>OFGR01000365.1_pt1 | contig 47402 bp, 42 predicted proteins | sample 1521811 | NCBI WGS metagenome assembly OFGR01 (sample SAMEA3504098, study PRJEB24116) | mouse gut metagenome | biome: mouse gut; feature: mouse-associated habitat; material: faeces | place: Denmark | collected 2011 | reverse complement strand
GCCGCCAGTGAGGGCGGCGGCCTTTTTTAAACCGACAATTTTGGTGTTTTGGTTCAGCGCGAAGGCCAAGGTATCGGTAATCCGCCGGGCTGCCCAGGACTTTGCCCGGAAAGAAAAGGTGTTCCGGTTTTGCAGGTGCGTTTCTATGATTTTTTTGCTTTCCTCCGGGGTAAGCGTCGGGTCGTTCAGTTCCACCTTGGCGTAAAAGTCGCCGTTTTCCGCAGCGGCGCGGATATTCAGGACGACTTTTCCCGCAGCGGCTTTGTTTCCGGGCTTTTGCTCCAATTTGTGAACCCAAAGATATACATTTACGGCATTATGTCCATAGAGGCATATATTCTGCCGCATTTCAGCGGGAATATACCGGCTTTGGCTGCCTTTGCCATACTGCTGGCATTTATGGGCTTTGTTTCCACGCTCTGCTGGTCGGCGTTCGGCTCGTTGTTCCGCAGGCTGTTTTCCACACATGCCAAAGCAGTCAATACCATTATGGCACTTCTGCTGGTTTACTGTGCGGTATCGTTGTTTTTATAACTCCCATATTTTTGTTTTGCGTCCCGCCCCTCCCTCAAATACGGCGCGGGACGCTTTTTTTGCTTACAAATGCCGTAGGTTTTTCCGGTATTCCCGTAAAGCATTTTCATCGGCTGTTTCGATGATTTGATTCAAAGCGGATAATACAGTTTCCTTTTCTTCCGTCAGATGCCCTTGTATGGGTATGGCGTTGGACGCACCCAGGGCGGCGAAGCAGACAGGGATTTTCAGGCTTTCTGCCAATACCCGCAGTTCCCTGTATTTTTCTACTTCTGATTCCTCCTGCCAGTTTCCTGCTTTTATTTCCTGATACAGACTGGATTCGGGATAGACAGTCAGCATGCTTGTGCCGATGATTTTGGGGTGGAGCTGGTTGCAGAGCGCGGCAGTTGCTTTCGCGCCGCGTTCCCCGTTCCCTGCTCCGGAAATCCCTGCCAGATAAAAGAAATTGTAATAAAAATCTGCCGCGTCAAGACGTCTGCACTGCGTCAGGATTTCCTGCGCACAGTAGCCCTTGTTCATGAATTTCAGGGCGTCATCATCGCCGGTTTCCACGCCGATGGTGATGCCGTCATATCCGGCTTTCCGCAGTTCCAAAAGCTCGGCGTCAGTCTTCAGTGTAATGTCCGTTACCCTTGCGAAACAGCCGATTGTCCGGTTCGACGGGAAATATCCGCGTATCAGTTCAGCAATTTCCAGCAGGCGTTCCGCTTTCAGTACGAACGGGTTCGCCCCGACCAGAAACACCCGCTTGATTTCGTGTTTGTTCCAAAGCCGCAGCTGTGCCCGCGCCTCCCGTAGGTCCTCTTCCATGTCTGCAAGCGTTGACATCCTGAATGAGAATGGCAGGTCATTATAAAGCGTGCAGAATTTGCATTTATGGTGCGTGCAGCCTGCGGTTGCCTCCAAAAGCAGGGAGGAAGCCTCGTAAGGCGGCCGCCAGATTGTTCCGGTAAAGTGCATATTCATTTCCCCTTTCATATTTTCTGCCATTAGGATACAAAAACCGCTCCGGCTTTACAAGTACTGTCATTTTTTAGTATCAGTATCCTTTTTTGTACCAACAGCAGAAAAAGACCGTATCTTGTTTTTTGCTTTGTCCTGGCATATACTTTTTTTGAAAGAAGGGATAAGGAATGACAGGGAATAAATTCAAAAGCGAAGCGGCAGTTGCCCGCTGTGAACCGATGAGCAGGTTACAGGCTGTAATTGGCGGGAAATGGAAGATATTGATATTATGGTATATCGCGTTTTATAAGGTCCAGCGTTTTGGGGAATTGATGCGCAGGCTGGACGGTATTACGCAGTCTACATTGACAAAACAGCTTCGGGAACTGGAAGCCGATGGCTTCCTTACCCGTTATGACTACAAAGAAGTCCCTCCCCATGTGGAATATAACCTTACTGACTTGGGCAAAAGTTTCATTCCCGTTTTTGAACACATGAAACAATGGGGAGATGAAAACCTCAGCGAGTAAATAAAGCGCAATATCTGACAGACACATAAATAGTTAGGAAGTAATGCTTATGGCAACAAACAGCATACGCTACATATATAACTCAAATATGGGCATGGAATTGATTTTCTGCGAAAATTCAACAATATCCTATCCCACACATAACCATGTTTCCGTGTTTACAATCGACATTGTGTTAGACGGCTCTATTGTACTTACTGCGAATAATGGTATAAGGATTTACGAAAAAAATCAGACCTTTATCATTTATCCATATATGCCGCATAGTATTTCAGCACATAGCAGCTATACTTTGTTAAGTTTATGTATTGATAAAAATATTGTCGCACACTATTCTACCGATAAAATAAGGTATAACATAATGGCGCTGTTAATGAATGCTTTAAATGCAGAAAGAATTAATCAGTACCAGATATTACAATTATTGGACTGCTTAAACTCGTTTGCCGCCTATACAGCTTGGCGCTCTGAAAGCCAAAATCCATTTATCAATAACCTAAAAAAGCAGTTGGAATTATATCCCGAAGCTAAATTTAGTATTGAAGAAATGGCACAAAACGCATTTATCAGTAAATACCATTTTATCCGAAGTTTTAAGGCAGAAGTGGGGCTTACACCGCATCAGTTTCAACTTCAAAACCGCATCCGTAAGGCGCAACGATTGATGCACAACGCCGAAACAATAACAGAAGTGGCTTTGTCCACAGGTTTTTGCGACCAAAGCCACTTCATAAAGCAATTTGAAAAACAGGTAGGCTTATCTCCGCTAACTTACAAATTATCTTCCCAAACAATCCTAAAAGATACCTCTATGCCATTCGGCAATATTGAGGAAATCAAAACTGGGGAAATACGTTAGCACAACGCAGGCATAAATTTTGCAAACAGGTAAAGACCATCTTCTCCTGCAATGACTTCGTGCACCACTCTGATAGGAAAAATGGAAATTACTCCTGCTTCATAGGACAGTTTCGTTCCATTGTTTACACAAATGCCTGTACCAGAAATAACTTCATGTGTTTCTAATTGCTTTTCATGGATATGATTGCCAATCTTTTTATTAGGAGCTATCCTTACAAGATGGAAACTGAACTGTCCATTCGTCTTTTCGGATGTGATGATATGTTTTAACTCCACACCCTCAAAAGTAGGATGTTTAGACCACGCAATAGCGTCAAACTCAACCGTAGCCTCTGGCAAAAGTAGCTTTCCTCCCTCATTGAATTTCTCAAACAGATTTTTATAATCCATTTTTAGCACTTCCTTTCAAATTTTATTGACAATGTTCCTGCCTGTTAATATCATAACAATAAGCACAAAATTTGAATTGTAAAAAATTGCTGAATAAATAACAGAGCCAGTAAGCAATGGGAAGTTCCCACTTGCTACTGGCTCTGCGTTCTTTTGATGGGATATTTGGGGCAAATGTCTCTAACAAGCGAATTTGGATAGCCAATTTCAGTGCTTGGTAAGACATAACCATTCTAAATGTGACCACACTTTATTCTTCCATTATGAAGATACTGCACTTGAAATATCATAAAAAATATGGCTCAAATACAGTTTATTAGTATAAACGCTTTCACAGAGATAATAGTCCTTATAATTCTCAATGATGGTTATATCTTTATCAATAAGGCTACCTATCCTATTTGTATGAATATTGGATATATCACTAATAACAACAGAACAATCAATCTCCTTTACAACAAAGCCAAGCATAATATTCTGATTATTATATGATGAATATTTGGGAGAATCTCCAACAAATCTACCTATACCTTCATCGACATATTTTTGGTTTAAAGATTTTGTTCCATCAATACGCTTACATTCCACAATATAATAATCCTTTGGATTGCTTAACCAATTACTAGAAAGAACTCGTATATCAGTTCGTCCAATATATGTATTGTTGTCCATATCATAATTTTCAGGAACTTCAGGAAGAAATCTAATTGGCACATCAGATAGCCCTATAATACAACGAGTTTTTTCATTCTCCAGATAGTTCTCTAATAAATATGTTCGAATTTTTTCTTCATGGTTTGGGATACTTAATTTATTAGAACAACAGTTTTCCATCATTAACTTACAGCTTGTAATCAATGTTGTGATAATTATATTGTAAAAATTTTGCTTAAAATGTTGGTTTAGTAATTTATCTTGAAAACCGCCCATCACTCATCACCTCCCGAAGTAGACATAATTTGGTCTATTACATCGGCAAGATCAATCTCAGCAATAGCAGGATGCCAATTTTTATAGATATTAGGTTTAATGATAAAAAAAGAATTTTTATTAAAGTGTATTACATTGCGTATCTGATAAAATTTGTCATTATGTTCATACACCGAAAATTTGGCAAGTAATTCCTTTTCGTAATCTACTTCACTTGCAACTAATATTTCGGAAACAGGTTTACTGTCATTAATATGTAATTCAAATACGGTATAGTGATTTCCGATACTTGGATACAATGTCACAAATACATATTTGTTGCTAGAATTATATACCAAAGAAAACTGCTTAACAAAACATTTGCTATATTCTTTTAAATCATCTATAGATACTTTTCTGTATATGCTATCCTTATTTGTACCTGTGAGCTCAGGAATTGAAACATTAATAGCATAATCAATAAATTTATTACATTCTAATCCAAAAGAACTTAAGATTATTTTATCTAAACATTCAACGTTGGAATTATCCTCCATATTAAATAACTTTGCTTTATCCGCTTGGATACTCTTAACTTTACCAACAATACTCTGTGAAAAAACATACGGAAAAGATAATACTTCACTCATAAATCTTTGCTCTCTCTCAATTCCAACAGATGATCCTATCATTAAATTCAAATAGGAAAAGAAAGAAGAATTAAATAATCCGACTAAATTGAGCAGTATGTCTTTTTGTTTCTCTACGCCTTTTATGATGTACATTGTTTCTCTGCACACCATTTCCTTATCGGAATAAGCAGATCGCATTTTAAAATTATTACAATTTAGCCCCTTCGCCGTAAAACAATGAGGAGGATTAAAGAGTTCTCTATTACGAACTCTGTGAATTTTGGATTTACAAAACAAATTGTTTTCATCAAGATACAGAGAAAAATGGTCTACTCCATCATCAGAATCAAGCAACGGTAACCCCATTAAGTCTGTTGCATCTTGAGCATCTCCAAGATGATCTTGTATTCCAGCACCAAAAATCATTGGTGGATCTGCTGCTTTCAGAACACTTTTTATAGTTGGAAAGTTTCTTTTTAATCTTAATATATTCTCAATATCATAACTAAATCCATATACTATTGTCTTCCAAGCCCAGTCATATTCATACAGTAACATTTGAGGGATTGTTTTAACATCATTTTTTTCAATACAAATAACATGAAATAATTTGAAGAAAATATTTGGTTTCAAAGAAACATATGTAAATCCATGACTTAAGTTGTCGTTATCATTATATTTAAGTGCAACAATAACAGCGGGAGCATCTGCATTTTCAAATACTAATTTTCTTACTGAAGATAGTTCTATTACATTTTGAATTTCTGATTCCTTTAATAAAAACTTACGAAATTTAACAGCAGGATTCTTTTGATTATAAAGTAGTTTTGAATGCAAAATAAAACAACAAACTGTGTCGACTGAACAAAAATCTTTTGCACGGAATACAAAGCTTCTGCTAATTTCATTATTTTGTTGCATGTCAGAATAACCTTTTTCCTTGCAATAAGACATATGTAATCCGTCTTTTACATTTCCCCAAGGTGGATTGCCAATTATATAATCAAAAACAATATTTCTTTCTGCCAAAGGTTTTAATTTCTCTTCGTCAAAGAAATCACTAACAAATAAATTTTCGCCTTTCAAATTTGGTAAAGTAAACTCGGAAAGAGTTTTAGGATCCTTATAATCCAATATAGTTAAATATAAAGAAAAGATTGTCACATCAATAGCTTCTTCATTAATATCAATACCATAAATATTATCAGTTAGAAGTTGCTTTAGAACAGCATCATTATCATAATAGAGGTTCTCTCCTAAATTCTCTTGTATTATGCGCCGATAACTATCTACAAGAAAAACTCCCGAACCACAAGAAGGATCTAGAATCACAAATGAGGACTTTTCTTTTAATATTCTTGTAACTGTTTTATCTAAAATATATTCAACCAAATAATTTGGAGTGTAAAACGCATTATCCTTATCACGAACTTTCTTACCAAGGAGTATTTCATAAATATTACTAATCAGTTCAACAGGAATAATGTTAAAATCATATAGGGCAAACAAAGATAATTGTTTGCAATTTAATATTTCTCTTCCAGAAAAAAATTCATACAAAAGTACAAATACTTCTTCAGTAAGTTCTGGACAATCTATTTCTGTTCCTAACTCAAATAGATTTCCGTTAAACTTTGTTTTCAAATGAGTAAATAAATTATAAATATCTCCTTTATTCTTAATAATCTTAAGAAATTCCGTTTGTGATTTTAAAATATCCGTCGAAAAGTTTTTATAGTCTAAATCAACACCTCTATCAATAAGATAGCGTACAAAAATTAACCGTAAAACAAGTTTAGTTGCAAACGGAATATGATACGTATTTTTTAAATTTTCTGTCAAAAATGATATATTTTCTAATAGATTTTGATTCAGTTTTGTTTCTGAATAATTCTGTATATATTGATTCCAAAAAAGAGAATTAGAAATCTGCCAATAGGAAAAATTTGAATTGTCATTGCAATTTTCTATTAAATTTGTTTCAATATGCTTTAGAGTATAATTTGTTAGATCCAATGATAACCCATTAAATATTTTCACTGTGCTTTCATCACAAAAAATAGCTATAGGAATTTGTGCATTCCAAACCCGTCTACTAACCTCTTTAAATGAAATATCATCATTTATAATTTTATCAAAAAATAACACAAATGGCGTATTGTCAAGAATATAAACAGCATATGGGCGTATTTTCTTTAACGTTCTTTTCATATGCAAAGATAGGGGAACACTATCCAACTGGTTATACATAAAGAGATTATCAGAAGATGCATATCCTAATTGAAAAATAATTTTGTCAATTGGCAATTGATATATTTTCATTCAGTCCACCTCTTTAACATTTTTAGAATTACCATCTATAAATAACAAATATGTGTCTATTTCAAGTGTATCTGCTATTTTCTGAACATTGTCTAATGCAATGCTCCTTTTTCCACACTCAATAGCACTAATATATGTTCGATGAAGTCCTGCTTTGTCTGCAAAGGCTTCTTGTGACAATCCAATTTCAGTTCTATATTTTTTCAAGTTCATCGAAAAGACACGAATAATATCCATATTTTCACCCCATTATATTTAGTATAATGGCGTGAATACAATTAGTCAACAGACAATAAGTATCATTATATTCAAAATCATAGGATTGGTACTGAAAACAGCACTAATCCTATGATGCTCTTATTATAAAAATAATAATTCAGTTACTATCCTTTACCCCTTCACAGCGCCTGCCGTCATTCCATTGATCAAAAATTTCATCAGACAGAAATATAAGATAACAATCGGCACTGCAATAAAGACAGAACCTGCTGCAAATCGAGAAAACTCCGTATCTCCCAGACTCATCAGACCTACAGCCACTGTGTAGAGATCCTTTTCCTTAAGCAAAAGTTTTGGCAGAATAAAGTCGCTCCACGGAAATGTAAAGCTTGTCAGTGCCGTATACACAATAATTGGCAGAGAAAGCGGCAGATTAATCTTCAAAAATACCTGAAAATTGGTAGCTCCGTCTATCCTTGCTGCCTCATCAATCGAGTACGGAATACTGTCAAAAAATCCCTTCTGTGTCAAATATCCCATCGGCGCATTGGCGCTGTAAATCAAAATCAGTCCCCACATATTGTTGATTAGCCCAAACTGCGTCATGATAATATAGACTGCAATCATTCCCATAAAAGAAGGAAACATTCCAAGCACGAGCGTTGTCTTCATCATCGCTTTTCTTCCTTTAAACTGAAAACGCGACATGGTGTAGGCTGTCAGCAGCAAAAGAAAGCTTCCAGTCACGCAACTCATAACTGCGATAAACAACGTATTGCAAAACCATTTTGGATAGTTGTACATCGCTGTGTCTGTAAACAGACTGCGAAAGGTATCCAGACTGTATTCGCTTGGAAAAAACCCCTGAAATGAATAGATGGAACCGGACTTGCTAAAAGAAGCAAGGATCAACCACAAACAGGGAAAGAAAAATATAAACGCCACCGCAATTAATATGATATGCGTTATAATGGAGTCAAAAATACGCATCTTTTTTATACTTTTCATCGGAAAGTATCCTCCTCTCTGTAGGATGAACTTCTGGTATAAATCAACAGTGAGAGCATGGAAGTGATCATAAAGATCACCAAACTGATTGTCGCGCCTATGTTATAGTAATTGTTATTGATTGAAAGATTGTAAAGCCAGTTGATCAACAGATCGGTATCGCTGGCAAGGAAATAGCCGTCCAGATACAGCCCGCCACGCAGGAAGAAAAAGATACCAAAATTATTAAAGTTTCCAATAAACTGTCCAATCAGAACAGAAGTCGTGGAAAACAGCACAAAGGGCAGTGTGATATAGCGGAACTGCTGAAATGCGCTCGCTCCGTCAATTCTAGCAGACTCCATCTGGCTTACATCCTGGTTGGAGAGAATACTGGTGGCAAGCAGCATAATAGATGGCACGCTGATCCACGCATTGACAGCAAAGCCGATCATTCTTGCAATCCATTTTGCATCAATGTCCAAAAAACCGACTGCCGTGCCGCCCATATCGGTGATCATCTGATTAATCGGTCCGCCATAGGAAAACATAAACTTAAATCCCAACAGCGTGATAAATCCCGGTATCGCATAAGCAAGCATGGGAAATACCCGCCAAAATGCCTTTCTTTTCACACACTCCTTGTTTAAAAGCAGTGCAAGTCCCAGACCCGCAAAATAGTTCAGTACCGTGGAAACCACAGCCCACAACAGATTCCATACCAAAATCCTTCCAAAAGTAGGCGCAAACTGAGACAGTGTTGCAATCTGGACAAAATTGGATGCTCCTACCCAGTCAACCAGTTTCGGGGGAACAATCGTACCCCCATAGTTGGTAAAGGCAATGGCAATCATAAAAACGATAGGCAAAATCACAAAGACACACACGCCCACAATCGGAAGAAACAAAACCGTCTTATAAAATTTCTTGTCCAGAAACTGTCTGAGATCGTCCCGAAACTTTGCCGGATGTCCTCCCTTTTTAATAATTTTCTGTGTCTCATATGCATCCATAATATTAGACACATAACAATATGCCACAAACAGCAGCGCAATAACGGATAAAATTCCCATCAAAAGCATGACAACCGAGTTGTCTCCCTTAATGCCAAGCCAAGTATCGGCCTCCTTTGTGCCAAGTGTAAACAGACCCGACAGATCTGCAAATCCCCTGTAGACAAAATACAGTGCTGCAAGCGCCAAAACGCCCAGATAACACAAACCTTTTCCAATCTGTCCATAAAAAATCTGTCCCAGTCCCATCAGGCACATGCTCAGTTTTACATTTTTTCCTGCATTCTTAAAAAAATCCTGCAATGCTTTCATATAAATCCCCCCATTCCTGCGTATCAATCACATTCATGACGATTCTCCCGCAAGCGTATGGATTGCGTCATAAATCTGCTGGTCTACCGCCTCAAGTCCTTTTTGAATCTGATCCGCAGAGGTATACTTCTTGTCTGTAGTTCGGAAAGCATCTTTTGCCAGATCCTGGAAGAATGTTCCAGCTGGCGTCCACATCTGCTCTACCGCGCGGATGGACGGCATAACCATAATATTGCCCTCGTCCAGATTCCGGTAAATAATTTCAGAAACGCCTCCTGCTGCCTCTGCCGCATCTTCTCTGGCCGGTACAATCCCAAGAAATTCGTTGCGTTTCATCACCATTTCATAACTTGCTGCAAACTCCACAAAGGCAAGGCACGCATTGGGCGATTTTGTGTATGCGCTGATGGCATATCCATTGATGCCGCCCATCGCTTTAAACGGTATCAGCTCCGGATTTTCCTCTGAGAGATCGCCGCTTGCCGGAAGTTTGGGCACATCTGTGATAACCAGATTCTCCTCTGCCTTTTTCATTGCTTCCTCATTTGACAGACCTTCTTTTTCATATGCTGTCACAAGTTCCTTCAAAAAAAGCGAGTAGACATCCGGTGTCGTCATTGTGGCAAAATATGTACCATCTGCCAGCTTACTGTAGCCATTGACTGTGATAGAGTCATCAATGCAGTCCTCATTCATCAAAGCGGCCTGCTGCAAAATCACATTGGCGCCCAGCTTCGCATCTCCTTTTGAAAAACCAATGTCATCTGCGTTGGTATTGTTGTCGCCAAACACATAAGCCCCATAAGAAAACAGATATCCCGCTGCAAAATACACATCATTCATGGATCGCATATAACCGAATTTCCCTTCTTTTTGATCCACAAGCTCTTTGGAATAACGATACATATCATTCCAGTTCTCTACCATGTCTGGAATCTTGTTTCCGTCTTTGTCCCACACAGTCTCCCAGTTCTCAGGCAGCATATCCTTGCGGTAATAAAGCATTGAGGACTGCACGTTAACAGGTACGCCCATCGTGTACTCCACACCATCAATTGTCGTCTTGTATGCATCCCACGCTGCCTGTGAGATCTGTTCGCGGCATTCCATGGTATCTGCCGGAATCGGATAAATATGTTTTCCCTCCACATACTTCATCAGCATGTCATTTGCCTGATAAAGCACATCTGGACCATATCCATAAGGGCCATCGTCCGCCAAATTGCTATACTGGTCCATATTGGCATCCACTGCCACAATTCCATACTCCGCATACTCATCATTAAAAGCGTCAATCAGCTCCTGAAAATAGCCTTCTCCAATAGCAGTATCGTTTTCCAGCACACGGATTGTCACATTCTTCTCAAGCTCACCGCTATAGATAGCGCTCAGATCCGGCCCCTGCGTTGCCTGCCCTGCCGATGACTCCTGCGCCGCCTGCGAAGTTTGCTCTGCTTGCGAAGCCTGCGTATCGCTGTTCTCTTTTTTGCCGCAGCCAGCTAGGAGCCCCGCACACATTGTTCCTGTTAAAATAGTGCACAAAAACCGTTTCATACATTACACCAGCCTTTCTTATCTATACTATTTTTCTTCATTTTCAATCATCAAAGTTTCCATATTGCGTTCTTTGAGCCGTATTGTGTCCGAATGGCCTCTTATGACCATAAATCCCCCTGACAACAGACTGCCCCAGAGTCCAGACTGGTTCACAGTTTTGCTCTCAAAATGATTTTTTATCATGACAGTTCCCTCAAATTCCACATCAAGACTTTTGCCGGACTGGTTTACCATCAGAACAATCTCATTCTCTTCGGATGCTCTTGAAAGAAGGAACAGATCCTTTTGCGCCCAAATCCGCACTTCCCCTTTCTGAACCTCCTTCTCCCCGCGCAGCCCAAGCAGCCTTTGAAGCAGTTCGCGGTATGTTTTGTCCCAGTGCGTGCTGTCCCAGTCAAAGCAACGTCGATTGTCTGGGTCATATCCGCCCTCCAACGGAATTTCCGTCCCATAGTAAATACATGGCGCACCGACAAACATACACATCACCGCAATTGCAGAAAGTACTTTGTCCTTGTCCTTTTTCACGCTGGTATAGAACCGGTCCGTATCGTGGGAATCTAACAAATTCAGCATCATATTATTAACCTGCATAGTGTTTCGCATTAACAACTGGTTTAGCTTCCACGCAAAATCCTGTGCGCCAAACACCTCAAACGCATAATAATCAAGACACGCTTTGGTAAACGCATAGTTCATAATACCATCGTACTGCTCTCCCTGCAGAAAGCTGTTTGCATCATGCCAGTTTTCCCCGATAATTACACAATCCTTCTTTGCCGCCCTGACCTTTTTGCGAAACATGCGCCAAAAATCGTGGGAAATCTCGTCGGAAACATCCAGGCGCCAGCCGTCAATATCATACTGTTCTATCCAGTAAACCGCTATATCTGCCAAAAACTCCTGCACACTGCTGTTTGAAGTGTTGAGTTTTGGCATATAGGAACAGAAAGCAAACACTTCATAATTTAGCGCATCGCCGTCCGGACTGTCCCCATCAATCAAAAACCAGTCAAAGTAAGGGGATTTTTTTCCGTGTTTTAACACATCCTGAAACTGCGGCAGAAGTTCACTGCAGTGATTGAACACCGCATCCAGTACAATACGAATTCCTTTTTTGTGCGCCTCATCCACCAGCATCTTAAAATCCGCGTTCGTCCCAAACTGTGCGTCGATATTGTAATAGTCAGAAATATCATACTTGTGATTTGAAATCGAACAGAAGATAGGCGTAAGATACAGTGCATTGACCCCAAGTTCCTTTAGATAATCAAGCTTGCTCATAATTCCTTTGAGATCTCCGCCCGCAAGCCCTTTTGGCTTTGGCTTATCCCCCCATTTCAGAGTGATATGCTTTTTTTGCGCAATGTCTGTGCCACTGCAAAATCTGTCCACAAAAATCTCATAGAACACTGCACTGCGCATCCATGCTGCTTCCTCATGTACATCTACTGCATTGATATACGGCAACTGAAAAAAATTGTAATAGCCAAGCGCAAAATTATATGTTTCACTCAAGCCATCCTCTGAGAAATAGTACCCCTTATTGTCCTCCCATATACGAAACACATAGGCAAGTCTTACATCTTTGAGTGAAAGAACTGCCTCATAATACGCATACAGCCTATCCTCATATTTTCTTTCCATTAGAAGCGTCTGCTGTCTTCCATAAATTTCATACTTACTTTCATAAATTACTTCCGCCTTTTCCACCCTGTCCTTCCTGTCAACACGCAGCCGTAGTACCAGCGTGTGCGTGTCCAGCGGAAAACAGTACTTAGAATCCGGCATATGTAATATTCCCTGTTCATTCATTCTCTTTCATTCCTTTTAAAATTCGTTATTGTGCCACATTGACAAAAAATGGAAGTGGGGTTATAAATAACATATGAGTAAAAAATATACCATTCGAGATATCGCAAAACAGGCAGGTGTATCTGTAGCTACTGTATCCTATGTGCTAAACAACCGCGATGACCAGAGAATCAGTGAGGAGACGAAGAGAAAGGTCCGTCAGATCATCAATCTGCTCGATTACAAGCCAAATACCTCCGCCAAATCACTTGCGACAAATAAAACTTATACCGCCGCACTCTATCTGACTCACGAGGAATCTCTGTACAAGCGCTCCGAGCAGCTACTCCTTGCAGAAACCCTTACCGCAGTCTTAAAACAGCATGGATACCATCTCCTGCTGCAGAACCAAAACGACCTAAACCAAATCGATTATGCCGACGCCATCTTCTGTTATGACACGGATACCGATTTTTTTAGCGCGGTCGGCGACCGGAACCTGATCCCGCTGATTGCCATTGACCTTCTGGTAAATGAAACCCTGCCCATCTTTTTTCAGATCTGCCCAGATTACAGGAAGCAGAAAGAACAGGCGGACAGGCATTTTGGCACGGATAACTACACCTACCTGTGTCTGACGCCCAACAACCTCCTCATAAAGGAATCTGTCACCAACACCTTTGCAAAAGTATGTTTTATGGATGACACCCCCGTTCCCATAGAAGGCAATGTCGCTTATTCCCAGCCCTCCTTGCGCACGGCTGCGCCAAAGGACTCCTTTTATATTTCCTGTAACCTTGAGGCAAAGATGGAACAGGTCTATGCCTGTATGCAGGATGCCATCAGCCGCGTTCCCGACCGTTCCCATCTCTGTCTTGTATAGCTAGGGCGCTTATTTTGTAAAATCCACCGTCAGTTCCTTTGTGTCTGGACTGTAGGTGAATGTGTATGTTCCTGCCTCTTTCGCCACAATATTCTGGCTCTCGGTACCGTCTATATAAGACAGCGATGTTTCATCTGTCACATTGCTGTAGCGGACATACTCATTTCCTGTACTGGAATTGCCGTCTGTGGTTATAAGCGTGGTAAACATAAACTCGTCTCCTTCTTCGAGCGCGATTGTCAGCGTGTGCACGCCGTCCGCCTCTGTGAACGCATACTGTTCGTCATATTTATCCTCCCAGTTTGTAACCTTGGCACCCTTGATATAATAGGTTGTCTCAAACGACACTTCGCCTGATACCATCTCGCCATTATATGTCCACTCAATTGAGTCATAGGGATTGGAATTGTAATTCTCCTTTGTTTCCTCTGTATAATAGCTGTTTTCTGTATCATACACATCTGCACCGGGGAAGGTATTGAGTGTAAAGGTATAATTACCGGATACTGCACACTTGATATTGGATTTCTTGGAACTGTCAGCCAAACCACCGACAACCGTAAAATACTCTTTGCCGTCCTGATCTGTTTGGGTCATATAGCCGGCACCTCTTTGGTTGCTCCAGGAACTGTCCACAGCAAACTGAAACTCATCCCCCTCAAAAACATCCAGCGTAATAGTATAGACATTCTCGCCCTCGCTCTTTGTCAGGTAATGCTCCTCATTGATTGTCTTTCCCCAGCTCGACACAGACAGAAGCGGACTTTTTCCACTGCCCACAATCGCAAATGTCCTCGTATCCTCCACATTTTCCATAAACCCTGCAAATACCTTTGTGTCAGCAGTAACCGGCTGTGTAAAATCAAATTCATGCGCCAGTGAAGGCGTCGCAAACCATCCCATAAATACATGCCCGTCTTTCTCTGGCGCATACTCCTCAATTAGGGCGCCCTCTGCAACCTCTGCAGTGGAAAGCACCGTTGTGCCATCCGTGTCATAGAATGTCACCGTAAAAAGATTCTCCTGGCTCTCACTACTAACAGAAGTCGCAGCTTCCGTCTTTGTTTCTGTCGGACTGGTGGAATCTGTCTTTTTTTCTCCACATCCATAGAGAAGTGACGCGCCTAACATGGTTGTCATAAGCAATAACATTACTTTCTTTTTTTTCATATCTGTCCTCCATTCTTCTGACTGACCGTACAAATGTACTGTCAAATCCAGCACAAAATCTGCTTAACCAGTTAAGCATTTCTGTAAAAAAAATTGATGTTTTTGTGATATATTCAGTTGCTTAACTGGTTAAGTAAATTGTAATATTTTCGTTCGTCTGTGTCAATTTCCGAAATTAACAAAAGCGAACTTTTCATTTTGTGACTATTTTACAAAAGTACAGAATATTTTCCTTGAATTATTTATTTTTCCTGTATAAATATATAAAGTATTGTGTTCCAGGCCAAATCCACAAGAGAATATTCCACCTATGGCAGAAAGAATTGCCCGAAAGGGTACTAGTTTTTATGGTCAGCGGCATTTATGTTTTTTACAGCATTATCGTAAAGTAACCTACATTAATTTGCTTATGAGTGTCAATCTCAATGAATATCTTGCTAAGATTGACAGGGATAAGAACATTCTTTCGAATTGTAGAGCAAATAAAACAAACACAAGAAATGACAGAACAATTAATGGCAATTAACCCTGTAAAATGGCACATTTTATGAATTACATCAGACAACAAACAAGTGAAATCATTTTTGCAGAACTTATTTTTAACTGGTTTTGGTGAAATCCCAAAATAAAACCTATATGTCAAACACTTTTGACATGCAATTTTAAAAAAGTGTTTGTGTTTAGTTGTTGCAATTCTGCTAGTTATACGCTATAATGCATACGTGCATTATTTATTTCTTGTATGTAGAAAGTTGGTGTCTGCTTGAATAAGAAAGAAATCGTACAAAATGTAATTGAAAATAACGGAGGTATTGCAAAAACTTCAGACTTTGCAGATAAAGGAATAAATAAATACGAGGTAGCAGTTTTTTGTAAAGAAGGCGTTATTGAGAGGATTCGAAGGGGATTTTATCAGCTTCCGCAGAGCAATGATGTGACAGAGGAACAGTTAATACATGAACTTCTTCCGCAAGGGATTATTTGCGTGGAATCTGCTTTGTTCCATTATGGATACAATGATTTTTCTCCCCGTGAATGGTCGATTGCCGTACCAAGAACCGCGTCCCGTGTCGTAAAGAATATTGTAGAATTTCCGATGAAGGCATACTATATTCAAAAAGATTCTCTGACAATCGGAAAATCTACGGGTAATTTCAACGGCATATTATTGCCTGTTTATGACAGGGAGCGAACCATATGTGATTGCTTTAAGTACCGCACAAAACTTGATAATGAAATTTTCAATAAAGCTGTCAATGCTTACACTGTTGATGAGAAAAAGAACCTTGCAAACTTGTCTAAATATGCAAAGGAAATGAAACTATATACAAGAGTTATGAATGTAATGGAGGTACTGCTCAATGGCTGATATTGCTGCATCTGTGCTTGCAAGATTAAAAAACAAGGCAAAAGAAAGCGGACGAAGCTATCAGCTTTGTCTGCAACTCTTCTGTCAAGAGGAATTCTTGCGCCGTTTGGAAAAATCACAATATGCAGAAAATCTTGTGCTGAAAGGCGGATTGTTCATTTATTCTGTTACCAATTTTGACAGTCGTGTGACGATAGATGTAGATTTTCTTCTTCGAAAAGTTCCCAACACTCCTGAACAGCTACAGACTGTGATAGAAACAATCCTCTCCATGCCAACAGGCAATGATTTTGTGACCTTTGAAATGAAAGAGATTGCACCTATCGCTGCTGCAAAGAAGTACCCTGGTATTGGAGTTTCTCTGGTGGCTCGAATCAAAAATACAAAAACACCATTTAGTATTGATTTTGGTGTGGGTGATGTTATCGTACCGAAGCAGGAAAAGCGAAAAATTCCAACTCAGCTTGATGGTTTTACCGCACCAACAGTAAATACCTATTCTCTTGAGACAACGATAGCCGAAAAAATTGACGCTATCCTAAGCCTTATGGAATTTTCCAGCCGAATGAAAGACTATTATGATATTTATTATCTTGCCAACAAGTTTGATTTTAATGGTACAACACTGACAGAAGCATTGCGAAAGACATTTGAAAACCGTGGACATACTTTTACCGTAGAACAGTTTGAGCAGGTCATGGCATTTGATAGTGATGAAGCCATGCAGAAGAAATGGAAAGCCTTTGTTCGTAAGATTGATACTAAAACCGATGATTACGGTACTGTATTAAGAATGATAAAAGATTTCTTGACCGAACCGTTTACAGCGGCAATTCTAAACGACAATTTCACAAAATCTTGGTCTGCTAATGATAATAACTGGACACATGGAGGAGATAACAATGGCTAAAATTCAATCTGTTGAACCCAATATTACCGACCTTACAAATGGTTTATTCCAAAAATGGCGGTATCGTTGGAAACCGTCCCGACGCTAGACTACTTTTGCAGGATAAAAATTTAGTCAATTATCCTATTCTGATTGAGTATAAGGGTTATAAAGATAAACTCGTTATGCTTGATTCTGACAGCAAAGTTGCAAATAAAAATACTAAGAATCAGCCACATTTCAGGAATATCAATTGAGCACGCAAAACAGAAGCATTCATATAACCAAAAAACGGTATAGTCACAAAGACTATATCATAATTTGATACAGAGTTGCCTTTGTACCCTTCACTTCCTTATGTGAAGGGTACAAAGGAGATATTCTCTTTTTAATGTATGGAGACACTGCAGCAATTATTTTTATGAGGAGGTTTTTTATGCTAGAGATGATATCAAAAATCAATGGTGCCATTAACAACGTGGTATGGGGAATCCCGATGCTTATCTTGATTATTGGCACAGGAATTTACATGACAATCCGCACCAAGTTCTTTCAAATCACACATGCCAGCCATGTCAGTTCCAAAACAATAGGTGGTGTATTCCAAAAGGAAAGCGGTGTTACCACTTCCAAAGAAAAATCATCTATCTCGCAGTTTCAGGCTTTGTGTACCGCACTTGCCGCTACCATTGGAGTAGGTAATATTGCTGGTGTCGCTGCTGCCATTGCCGCAGGCGGTCCAGGCGCAATCTTTTGGATGTGGCTGTCAGCATTTTTTGGAATGATGACAAACTACTCCGAAAATGTACTTGGTATTTACTATCGCCGCAAAAACAGCAATGATGAATGGTGCGGCGGTGCCATGTACTATCTGCGAGACGGACTCGGTTCTATCAATGGCTGCTCTGGAATCGGCAAAGTACTCGCTGTGCTTTTTTCTGTTTTTTGTATCCTTGCCTCATTTGGTATTGGAAATATGAGTCAAGTAAATACAATTTCGAGCAACATTACTTCTGTGTTTCGAATTGAAGCACTGGACCGGAACCTTATTATTGGAACCCTCAAAATCAATTTGTATGCTTTGGTAGTTGGAATTTTGCTGATGGTGCTTGCAGGACTTGTGATTGTGGGCGGAATCAAAAGAATTGCCCAGGTTACAGAAAAATTTGTGCCCTTTATGGCATGTGCATACATACTCGGCGCTCTTGTCGTATTCTTTGTCAATATTGGAAAAGCTGGCGAAGTTTTTGGCGCTATTTTTAGCTTTGCATTTGGATTGAAAGCAGTTGGCGGCGCCGCTGTTGGTCTTGCAGTCAAAAGTGCTGTCACATGGGGATTAAAGCGCGGGGTATTCTCAAACGAAGCTGGTCTTGGTTCGTCCGTCATGGTGCATTCAGCGTCCAATGTCGTTGAACCTGTACGACAAGGTATGTGGGGAATTTTTGAAGTGTTTGCTGACACCATTGTAGTTTGTACCCTCACTGCATTTTCTATCCTTTCCACGGGCCTAATTGACCTGACAACAGGCGAAATGTTATCTGCAAATGAACAGACTGCTCTTGTAAGCGAAGCATTTGGAACGGTCTTTAACATTGGCAGCGTAAATGTAGGCGGCGCATTTATCGCCGTTGCAATTTTACTTTTTGCATTCTCTACCGTGCTTGGATGGAGCTATTATGGTACAAAGGCATGGGAATTTCTGTTTGGAACCAAAGCAACAATTCTCTACAAAGTCGTATTTGTGGTATTTATTGTATTTGGCGCTACCATGAATCTTGATCTTGCGTGGGATATCTCTGACACCTTTAATGGACTGATGGCAATTCCAAACCTGATTGGCGTGCTGACGCTTTCAGGCACTGTTATCAAAATCACAAGCAACTATCTCTCGCGAACCTTCCACAATTCGAAGGAAAAACCAATGCTTTCCGCATTTGAAGACATTCAGGCACAACAAGAACAACGTTTAAAACAAGAAAAGAATTGAGTGCCGCAGCACTCAATTCTTTTCTTGTTTGGATACAATCAATCCCTGGCGGTAAGCAGCCAGCAGAAGCTTCAAATCATTGATTGTCTCAATAATTAATTTTCCATTATCTGTATCCTTCACCATCACTCTTTCCGCTTGTGTCTCAAAAAAGTTTGATGTCGATTCAATATCTTTATTCTCCTCCAAAACCTTTGCAATACTTTCAAAAGGCTGGTGCGCTTTGAGACGCATTCCATGGGAATTATAAATCAATGTATAGCCGGCAATTCCCGTTGTTTTCTGATATGCGCGGCAGAATCCACCATCTATTACAATCAAACGATTATTTGCCTTCAGAGGGGATTCCCCTTTGGCTACTTTTATCGGCGTATGCCCATTGATAATATGTGCCATCGGTGTATCAAGTCCAAATTCATGCAGAATTTTAATACAGTACTCTTCCTGCCTATAAAAACGATAATATGGATTTTTAGGCTCTTTATAAGTACTTTCATCCACTACAAATGTACGCTCAAAGGTCTTCATGGTTCTTCCTGACAATGGCGATTTCTTTCCACACCACAGATACCACATAAAATCAACATCGGATTGATTGTACTCTCCAAAAAATGCCCGTCTTGCGACTTTTCCGGCATAATCCATGTATTCTTTTCCTTTGTACACGTCTCCGTCGATTTTCATACCGTCAAATTCGCCATCATCTGTCATAGGAATACAGCCATGAAACAACAGATTTCCATTATGGCACAAATAGGTGCTTCCTTTTTCATACAAAAATCTCACATGCTTTCTTAGCATATGGCTATTTATAAAGGCTGCGCGCAAATCCTCTACTACGTGCTGTTCCCCTTCTGTGAGTGTATATGCGTTCTTGGCATCCACAGTAGGAAAATATGTATCGTTCAATTCATATTCCTGTTCTCCGATTCTGACAACTCCGCGATTGTGGTCAATCTTATCAAGCAGCAGCCTGTCAACCATATCATATTCCGGATGACGCATAATTATCTGACCTTCTAGCTTGAAAAGAATCACTGATACCGCTTTGAGCGCGGCGTCCATCGGCGCCAACTCCGGATAGGTCTGTTCCGCAAAAAGCGTCAAAGCCCGAAGGCTAATTGCATAAGAGTTTTCAAGAATCTTGATATTATCATATTTCATATTGTTTCTAAGCACGTTCGCAATACATGCCTCGTTGCCGCAGGCTGCCCCCATCCAGAGAATATCATGATTTCCCCATTCAATATCTACAGAATGATGCTGAATGAGCAAATCCATAATTTTATCAGCATTGGGCCCTCTGTCATAAATATCCCCCACAATATGGAGATGATCCACAGCAAGCCGTTTTATCAAACGGCTGAGTGCTTCAATAAACGCATCTGAACTATCCGTATCAATAATCGTATCTAAAATTTTTTCATGATACACATATTGATTGTTGTCCTCATCTGGCTGTGCATGTAAAAGCTCATCAATAATATAGCTAAACTCCAAAGGCAGAGCCTTTCTGACTTTGGAACGTGTATATTTAGAAGATAAGAATTTTGCAAGCTCTGTCAAGTTTTTGAGGTTTATTTTGTACCAATAGGGTGTCACTACATTCTGCATTTTCAAAAGCTTGATTTTTTCCACTGGATAATATACAAGGGTACAGATTTCCTGTCGTTCACGCGGTGTCATGCGCTCCGCAAAAATCATATCCACCTTTTCTTTGATAACACCTGCTGCATTGTTCAAGATATGATAAAATGCTTCATATTCTCCGTGAATATCACTCATAAAATGCTCGGTCCCTTTGGGCAAATTTAAAATCGCATTCAGATTTATAATCTCTCTGCATACCGAAGGAATCGATGGATTCTCCCGTGACAAAAGTCTCAAGTACTTTAATTTTTCTTCTGTGATCTGATTCAGGTTGATTGAATCCATAATTTACCTCTCTTATTTTCCTTTTGCCTCGTACTGCCGGGAGTAATATGTTCACCAAGCACGCTATGTACGCCTTTTTTGTTATAGGAATACAACAAAAAGCCAGAACAACGGTTTTCATCCAGCCTATCAAATGCAGAATGCCCGTCTATATACTCATTCTTTCCATACATACGAAGCTGGTACTGCGCACTTGGGTCATTTTCCAGCACTTTTTTAATCTTTTGCGCATTGAGCTGCTGTGGGGAATACTTCTTTTCCAGCTCTGATTTGACATTCGCAAGCTGGCTTTCCTCAAGTTCTGACTGATATTCTTTCATCTGTCTGGAAAGCTGCTCCTTCTCCTGCTGCCCTGGATCTTTGGAAACTGGAATATAAGCATCCTGCTGCCGATGCAGATTGTATACATCTGTGTCTTTCTTCATATAAGCGCCTATTGCTGCTTCTATGGTGAGCATCCCTGTCGGCCTGCCCTTCCATTTCGTGTTTTGTGACACACTTTCCGCAGCAGTAAGACTGCCTATACGAGAAACCCTTTGCAAAACAAGTTCTCGTCTTCTATTCATTTATCATGCCACCTCCATGTGACTTCAATGTACACTCGAAATCCCCATGCTTCGAACATACATTTTGCTAGTGTTTTCTACACTGTTTCAGTAAATTCCCTTTTACCTTCCAAGCAGGAAATTCCAGATTTCCCGCCTGCTTATAAAAATTTATACTCTTATATAGTATATCGTCACTTTTTATTAATCTTTTAGAAACTGTGAAAAATAATACAAAAGAAGATGCCGTCATTCAAGCCAATGGATGATTCCTGCATATGATAAAGAACACTTGCAGGTATCATTCGTGAAAAATCCATTTCCAAACGCAAGATGAGCCAAATGGATACTATCCTATCCACTTGGCTCATTGTTTTCAAATCAATTCTTAGAGCACCAGCGATGGCGCTGTGTAAACTCTAGCCGCCAGCTCACTGTTTAACAGATATAAGCTGCGTGCATCATCACCAAAAAGTTCCATTTTGGTAATCAAATCTATTGAGTTTTTCTCTTCTTCTCCCTGTTCTTTGATAAACCAGTCCAAAAACTGTGTGGTACGGAAATCCTTTGACTCCTGAGCCGCCTCATAAATCGTATTGATTAACGATGTCACATACTTCTCATGCGCAAGCCCCTCTTTGAGCGGATCAATTAGTTTCTCAAACGTCTTATCTGGTTTTGCAACCGCCTCAAAAGTAACTTTTTCTCCATTGTTCTGAAGATACCGATACATCAAAAGCGCATGGTCCTGCTCTTCTTTTGCCTGAACCTCAAACCAGTTTGCAAATCCGTCCAATCCCTTTTGTGTATAAAAATTTGCCATGTCAAGATATAAATACGCAGAGTAAAACTCCTTGTTAATTTGATCATTTATTAAAGCTGAAACCTTATTATTCATCTACTTTCTCCTATCTATTCGAATGTACTTCCAGAGCCTTTTTGTGCACCAATCGCTTCATAACCCTTTGCATCATCCAGGCTCATACACTTTTTATGTCCAATGATTTCTATCGTTTCATATGAATTCTTATGTTGAATCTCCATCGCACTGACAATCCTTATTATACTATTTCTAAGTTTCGATAGCAAGCATTTTATAAACGGACTTCAAAAAACAGTAACAGTTCAGCCATGCCCTCAATTTGAGAAAAGCTACGAATTTTCCATCTGTACTTTTACATATTCATCAAGTTCTTTGCCATATGCATACCACTCCGGCAGAATTTCACAGCGCTCCATAATATCCGCGCCCTGTTTTCCATGAAGTTTTGCCGCCATATGTGCAATTCTGTCAATCTCAGAAGGCGTAAAATATGTAAATGCCATGCGAAGCTGGGGCAGCAGTTCCATAAATTCATCTTTGTTTACTTCTCCAAAAAATTTATCCAGCATTGTCAAAATATGCCCGCCAATAAAAATCAAATCCTTTGCTGTATAAAACAATCCGCGAAAAAAAACGGCAGTCTGCATAAGCTGTTCCCGTGTTCCTGTCAAATAGCCCCGACACGCTGCCTCAACATGTGCTGACGATTCCCGTCCGCTTCCATATAAAATGCCGAGGATACAGCCATGAAGTCCCGCATGAATCTGCAAATCTTGAAGCATCTTCTTGAGCGCTTCATAATATAATTCTTTTTCTCGCTCCATTTCCTCTGATTTGCCTGTGATTCGGTACAGCAACTTTAAAACATCCATGCAGGAAGCAAGATTTTCGTCCTTGATTCCAGTCATAGACGGAAGAATTGTTATCAGCTTGTATACTGCATTGTGAAGCAAACCAGAAAGCGCAAGCTGTGAGTCATAAAGCCCACTCAATTCCTGCATCATCATTAAATAATTGAGCGCTTCTGCAATCGAATAAAAATCCGTATCCACCAATATTCGTTCATCTACTTGTGCATAAACAGCTTCAAGCTGTTTTGACAGCCCCATCTCAAACACCTGTGTCAAAAGCTTTGCTGCTGAACCTGCACCAAGCTCCTTTTTGAGACGCTCCTGAACCAAACTACCTGCTGCCTCCTCTATCGTTGCACCATGAACCGACACATCAATCAGCATAGACGGAACCTGTTCATTCCACTTGTATTTCCAGATTTCCCGAATCAAGTTCTTGTCTCGTTTCAATTGAAGATTAGGACCTTTGGTTCGTTTCGCAAAAGTTGTTTCCAAAAATAAAGTGCGGTGAAAAAACTGGCTAATTTTTCTGTGTTTTGGCTCTGAAAAAATAGACAGCGCCATCTCTGTTTCCAGCGTAGCATGAATTTTTAAGCGAAATGATTTGCATTGTGCCTCAAAATCCTGCAAAATTGGGGGCACCTCCGCTTGGGAACAAAGAGTTCCTGTTCCTTCTCCAATCATCATTCTGCGCAGTATCCGAAGCGGCAAATCCGAAGCAATATTACACTCTCCCTTAACATAACAAGAGCGCGCCGCGTCCAAAAGCTCATATGCCCCTGGCTGCGGTTTTTGACGCAGGTTGCTAAGTCCCTGTGCCATCTGCCATGCACAAATTTCGTCATAAGTAGAAAGATATCCTTCTTTTTTCCGCACTTCCTTGCCGGACAATACCAGCATATCAAGAACAGCTTTCTGGTATGGCTTTTGTGTTTCCTCTTTGCCTTCCCAGACTTTTTGATAAAACCCAACAAATGGCATACCGCTGGCATAACCATTCAAGGCGTCCGCAGCTTCCATAGAATATGGCATCAAATATACACTCTGGTCCTTATCTGATACCTTGCCAGAACGTTTTTTAATCGTTCGTTTTGTCTGTGCCCACTGTTTTCCAGACAGTCGCTCTGCAAGCGCTGGCGTGTGAAAACCGCCTGTCACAACAAGGAGCCTTTTGTTCTCTTTGGTTTTGCTTTTTTCTACTACCCATTGAACAATCTTGGCTGCCATGTGTGCTTCCCGATCAATGCAGCCTTCTTCCTGCAAAACCTCCAACGGGGTATTTTGTCTTGCTAAGGTACAGTATGTCAGCAAATGGGAAAACCATGTTTGGCTGTCCTCATACAACCCATTTAACTCAAAATACTTCTCCCAAAATTCATCAAAACTTCGAAGGTTTGCCTTTTCACACAACTTTTCTATATATGTATTGCGCGAAAGCAAATAATCATCATTATATGAATTTTTTCCCTCTTCCTTTAGCAATCCCTTTCCTTTTGCGGACGCTGCCAGAATATCTCCATAGGACAAGTCGATAAAAGCCGCTTCAATTCCTCTGCGGGCAGCCTCACGCACTGCATGCAGTTCTGGAGAATACTCCAAAAAAGGATAATAGCACTTATAATGCTCCTGCTCTTCCGAAAGTATCTTTGCTTTATCATGATATGCATAGTAAATAGCAAAAGGCGCATGGGTATCCTCATGCACCATAATTGGCAGCAATGCATTCGCGTTTTGTGGTCCCTCTACCAAAATCGCAGAAGGGTTCCAGGATTCGATAACCTTTTGTAACTGCAAAGAACAAGCCAGACTGTGATGCCTGACAGGAAGCAGCATTATTTCAGCCATTTCCTCGCTTCGTAATATCGTTTCCATAATCCACCTTCTTTGCCGCTTTTGTCTCGGATAACGGTGTTAAAATAACCTCTCACTTTCTCCATATCATCTTTATTTTCTTTGGAGACCGCACCAACTAGATTTTGTACAAGACAATCGACATCCATACATTCATCCCCATAATAATAGCCGGTTAGCATTGTCTGAAAATAAACGGAGACTGCTTCTGCGGTACTCATAACCGCCGAGGGCTTATCAATCCTGTGTCCATAGGAGGAAATCCCTTCCCGAAGCTCATGGTACGTAGATGCAAGCAAATCCGCCACGTCTTCGTCTGGTTCCATGCAAATAGCATTTTCCTGTGCAAGCTTCTTTGCTTCATTTAAGATAATTTGCTTTTCCAAAGAAACTTCCCGCACTGGCATTACCGTTTCAAAGTTAAAGCGGCGCTTCAAAGCACTGCTCATTTCGTTTACGCCTTTATCTCTTGTATTGGCTGTGCCAATCACATTAAACCCAGGGCGCGCAAACAAAAAGCCCTCGTCGCCTAACTCTGGCACATTCAATATCTTATCACTCAAAACACTAATTAAACTGTCCTGAATTTCCGCTGGCGTTCTTGTAATCTCTTCAAATCTTGTCAGGATTCCCTTTTCCATTCCCACATAAAGCGGAGAAGGCACCATTGCCTCTCTGCTAGGTCCTTTTGCCAGCAAAAGTGCATAATTCCAGGAATATTTAATCATATCCTCCGTGGTTCCTGCCGTGCCCTGAATGGTATTGGTACTGACGCCGCTGATAGCTGCTGACAAAAGCTCTGAAAGCATCGTCTTGGCGGTTCCTGGCTCTCCTACCAGCATCAGACCACGATTGCCCGCCAGTGTGACAATACAGCGTTCAATCAAAGCATCATTTCCAAAATACTTTTTTTGTATCTGATATTCTTTTCCCTGATATGAAATCGGCTGTGAACTGCCCAAAATAAAGGTCCTGACTGCCTTTGGAGACATCTGCCAATTTTGCGGGCACCTGCCTGTATCTGTATTTTTCAGCACTTCAAGCTCTTCTTTGTATTGTACCTCTACAGGAGGTTTTATTGCTTCCTGCATTCTTATGCATCCCTTTCCTCTAAAAGCCTTTCTATGTCACTGCATACCCTCAATATCGGGTTGAGACAAGACTTTTACCCTACTTTCAGCTTAAACTTCTGTAAATCTTTTTCCGATACTACTTTTTCTATCTGTGCACCAAGGCTTTGAAGCTTCACATCAAAGTCCTCATAACCACGTTCAATATATTTGATATCATCAACGGTGCTGAATCCTTCTGCGGTAAGACAGGCAAGCACAAGTGCGGCGCCTGCGCGAAGATCGGGCGCTGTGAGATTCGCACTTGTAAACTTTTCTACGCCCACAATAATCGCCGTATTGCCCTCAACCTTTATATTCGATCCCATCTTTGCAAGCTCATCAACATATTTAAAACGATTGTCAAAAATACTTTCTGTTACAATGCTTGTCCCCTGTGCAAGCGCTAAGGATACTGTAATCTGAGGCTGCATATCTGTCGGAAATCCTGGATAAGGCAGCGTCTTAACGTGTGTGCTCTCAAAGCGTTTTGCAGATACCACGCGCACCGCATCATCTGATTCTTCAATTTGGCAGCCCATCTCAATCAGCTTTGCTGTCGTTGATTCTAAATGCTTTGGAATCACATTTTTCACAGTGACATCCCCTTTGGTTATCGCCGCCGCAAACATAAACGTGCCTGCTTCTATCTGATCTGGAATAATTGAGTACTCCGATGCATGAAGCTTTTTTACTCCAGACACGCGGATAACATCTGTGCCAGCTCCCTTAACATTTGCCCCCATAGAATTGAGGAAGTTCGCCACATCAACCACATGTGGTTCCTTTGCTGCATTTTCTATGACTGTTTTTCCTTCCGCCAGTGCAGACGCAAGCATAATATTAATCGTAGCGCCCACAGAAACTGTATCCAGATAAATATGCGCGCCTTTCAGATGCTTCGCATCTGCGATGATAAGGCCATGTTCTATCTTTACATCTGCGCCAAGTGCCTTAAAACCCTTAATATGCAAATCAATTTTGCGGCTGCCAATATTGCATCCGCCTGGAAGCGCCACTTCTGCATGTTTATATTTTCCAAGCAGTGCACCAAGAAGATAATAGGACGCCCTAATTTTTTTGATATAATCATCTTCTATCACAAGTCCTGATATCATAGATGCATTCACTCTAACTGTATGTCTGTCTCTTCTATATACAATAACCCCGATACTTTCCATCGCCTGAAGCAGAACATTAATATCTCTTACATCCGGCAGATTTTCGATAACGGTCATCTCATCTGTCATAATTGATGCTGCCAGTACGCCCAATGCTGCATTCTTGGCGCCACCAATCTCAACCTCACCAACCAGGGGATTGCCCCCCTTAATAGCGTATTGCTCCATCCGCCCACCTCATAATTTTCTTAACTTTAGATTCTGTTCTTATTTTTCCTAAACCTCTCCGATTATATACCTTTTTTAAACATTTGTAAACTGCCAGACTGCTTGTATAAATTTGTATAATGTTATGATTTTTTGTCAAATTTCACAGATTTTATATTTGAAAATAAAAATTGCCGCACAAACTGGAAAACCCTGTCAGTTCAAATAGTTTAAGGGGTTGACAGCAGTGCCATTAATCCGTATCTCAAAATGCAGATGTGGTCCGGTGCTTCGTCCGGTATTTCCGCTTAAAGCAATCCGCTCTCCTTGGGATACTGTCTGTCCTGGCTTCACCAGAACTTTGCTCAAATGACCATATCTTGTCTGTCTGCCATCTCCATGACTGATATAAACTGCATATCCATAACCGCTTGCCCATCCTGCATGTGTTACAGTACCTGCATTGGAAGCTACGACTGTCGTACCAATTGGTACCGCCCAGTCAATACCCTTATGGTTGGTTGAAGCACCTTTGGTTGGTGCACTTCTTGCGCCAAAGCCTGAACTGCGTCTTCCTCCTGCTATTGGCTTGATATAGGTAGGTGGTATCTTCGTTCCGCGCTCTACAATTTTGGGAACTGCTTCTGCGTAAACTTCTTCTTTGAGGATTTCTCGGCCGATTTCCTGTCCATTTTTGTACTCTATCAAAGCAGCAACTTTTCGCCGGCCCGCTGATGGTTCCTGTCTTGTCTCTTTTTGGTTCGTATACCAGTCATCATTTAGAATATATTGTACTTCTGCCTCATAATCTTCTGTATAAACTTGCTCTTCCTTCCATATGATAGAAAGATCCGGCTCTGGAACTGTCAAAACCAACTCCTGATCAACACGGATCATCGTCGTCTCATCTTCAAGGGCATCATTGATTGCAATTAGTTCATCCATCGCAATATTGTGGTCCAAACAGATCTGAGAGAGTGTATCTCCCTTTACAACCTTATATATCACCTGTACTTCCTGTTCTTTTGTTACAAGATTGACAGCCTCCTCCACACTGTTTAGCTCATCCTCGAGCAAATATGCTTCCACTACTTCAATTTTGTCTGCATAATCAATATCGGTAAGTCCAATGTCATAATCTTCAAAACGTTTTTCAACTTCCGGTTCTATCGATGCAAAAATATGGTTAAAATCCGCCTCTATTCCTGCCGCCGTTTCGAGTGCGTCTTCTTCTTTGGAAGCATCTGTGTGTGACAAGACAACCGCCTCAAGGACATTTACCTCACGGTCTGCGTCAAGTTCAAGCGCAACCTGGTACTGATTGGCAGTGTCATATGGCGCCAGCGCCTGCTCAAGCAGCTCATGCACTTCCCCATAGGAGCCCAGGTTTACAGAGGTATCATTTACTTTCACAGTATAAGAACGATGCAGCGTCTTTCGTATGCTGTCCTTCATAACTTTTGTCATATTTTCAACCACGGTATCTTCGTTATCAACGGCCGCCCAGATTTTTTCGCTTCCCTCCATTTCCAATTCCGCATCCATAAATACCAGTTCCTTGCTTTCATCCTGCAAGGCTGCTTGTCTTCTTGCCTCTGTCAGCAATCTGTCAAGATTGTCTGCTGAAGCTAAATTTCCCACTGCAACACCATTTAATTTGATCGCAAAAAAATTATCCCCTGTGTGTTGAAATGGCTGTGCTGATGGAAATAAAAATGCGCATACGGTCAATGTTATAGCCGCCGCTTCTATACAGCACAATCTCAATCTATTGTAATAATGTTGTCCATTTTTCATTTTATTTAAGTGCCTCTATTCTTTATCTCAAGGTTCGTATACCTCTATACGCTGCCTGTACTATACAATCTTTTTTTGTACGCTGTATCCAAATCTGCCAAGTTTCTCTCCCAATGCAAAATATTCTCCATGACTGTACACAATCGGTTCTGCGTCTTCCAGACAGAAACTTCCTTTCTCATTCATATACTTATCATCCACATGTACTGCCACTACCTTAGCAGTAAACATATCATGAGAGCCCAACTGCTCCACTTTTGTCACCTTGCATTCAATATTAACAGGGCTCTGGGCAATGCAAGGAGCCATAACAAAATCGGAAGCAAACGGCGTCAGCTTCATTTCCTTCCATTTATCTACATCTTTCCCACTCTTGACTCCACAATAATCCGCAGCATATGCAAGTTCTTTTGTTGTAAGATTTATCACAAACTCACCCGTCTCCAAAAGCATATGATGCGAATGTCTTGACGGCCGCACAGAAATACTGACCATAGGCGGATTGGTGCATATAGTCCCAGCCCATGCAACTGTAATAATATTGGCCTTTCCCGCTTTATCTGCCACGCTCACCATTACCACCGGCAAGGGATAAAGCATATTTCCAGGTTTAAACGAAATTTTTGCCATATCCGCCGCCCCTTTATTTGATAATTCCTGCTGCCATAAGCGCCCACAAAACCACGCTGACGATAGACGCAAGCATTGATATCACACTGAATTTCATTACCTTTCCAAGCTTTGCATTGATCGCGTTTTTTTCCTCTTGCGCACTCTCCGTATAGCGCTTGAGCTCATCTACAACAACAGCTTGTACATTTCGATACACCTTCACATTTTCTTTATGTACAAAATCATCTGAACGCTGAAATTTATTTTCAAGAAGATTCGTAATCACTGAAATATCCGACTGTTTTTTCGCCTCGTCCGCACGCTCCTTCTCAAGGCGCTCTTCTTCTTTTTTTTCAAGTTCTGAATCGCGGTTTTTTGTCTGTTCTTCGGTCAGGTCCTTCAAAACTGCAATCAATTTCTCTTCATCTTCCTTCATGCGCTGAATTTTCCCCGCATTTTCACCAATTACCAATTCAAGCCGTTCAGAAAGCTCCGTATTTTTATAACTCAGTTTTCGCATCTCCTGCAAAATTTTTTCATATTCAGACACCTGCATCTGCAGCCGTTTCATCTCCTCTGCTTCTGCCTGTGAATTTGCATTAATCATCTCCTGCGCACTAAATTTCTGCGCCAGTTTATCCATAAAATTATCCATTCCTAAACCGTGCCTTTCCATTTGCTCCGTTTGTACTGAAACCTAAAGAAATTGTATCATTAAATTAAATTCGTTACAAGCTGTAAGCAAAGAAAAATACACTTTGCCTTTTGTATATTTTGTACATAGAATGGTTGTGATTTTTTGATACAATATGCATATTTACAATAATATTACATTTCGTTCACATTTTATTCACAATTCATTGGTAATATTATATCATAACAAATGGCAATATCGTAATGTTTTCCATTACACATAGATAAATTTTTTCATAATAGCCTCGGTATTATTCTTTGGAATATACCGGGGCACTCCTCATTTATATCCAAATTTTCTCAATGAAGCTGCTGTACTTCCTCATTTAATGACAACATTTTCGCGTCAAGCTCGGCAACCATCTGTGCACACTCATACAGCTCCTCCTTGATATGACCTGGTACATTCACATCAAATTTATAATTAATTTTGTGTTCCAGGCTTGCCCAGAAATCCATTGCGACAGTTCTTATCTGTATCTCTACTTTTGTATCTACCTTTTTTTCTGACAAATAAATCGGTATAGATACCAGCATATGATAACTTTTGTAGCCGCTTGCCTTGGGATTTTTTATGTAGTCTTTCACAGAAATAATATTCATATCATTCTGCCTTTCAAGCATCTCTGCAATTCTGTAGATATCTGTTGTAAATGAACAAATGATGCGTATTCCTGCAATATCATTCACATATTGGATCATATTGTCAATCGTAGACTCATACCCATGTTTTTTTAATTTTTTTACAATACTCTCCGATGTCTTTATTCTGGACTTTATATGTTCAATTGGATTGTATCGGTGCACATGCTGAAACTCATCATTAAGAATCTCCAACTTGGTTCCAATTTCCTTTAGCGCTGAATTATAAACCAGAATCACTTCTTTCCAGCTATCCACATCCGAATTTCTATTTCCGCTGTATTCCATTTCATTCCCCATTCCTATACCGCCGTTAATTCATTCCAAAGTATATTATATGCTCCCTGTCTGACATTTAGAACTGCTTTCCAGACAAAAATAATACTGATTGCCATAAATTTATTTTTCTGGTATGCTAAAAAGTGTCTGAAATATGAAACGAATTTTTACAGGAGAGAGATATGTTTAGATTGTGGGCCAAAATTTTCAAAAATAATCGTATGCTCAAAGATACTGTTATCTGCGACGCCAGTTCTGAAACCCGTACACACAAAGTATTTCATGCACTGGAGGAAGTCTGCTGTCAGTTTGACCTTGGCAAACCTATCTGGCTTGATGCCAACATTGCGGATTTTAAAAAACATGATAAGACTCGTTTTATACCAGATAACTTTATAGAAGAAATTGATTTTGATTTCCTGGAAATCCAGGTTATTGAAGAGGACTGATTTTATTGATGCTTTACAATCATCTCAAAACAGGCAATCCGCAGCGGAAACCATCAAAAATCAGGGAGGAACCTATCATGTGCACTCATGAAGAACATGGTTTTTTGAACGTATTATGTGACGAAGAACTGTTTGGTACACAGGAAATTAAACTGCGATATTTTCTGTGGCAGCAGGAAACAGAAGATCTTTCTGAAAACCTGCAGTTTGTGCAAAAACATTTTAAAGAAATGTATCAAGCTGTTTTGGAAGGTGTATTTATCGCATACAACAAAAGCCCTAAATGGGATGTCTGGGACGAAAAAACAGACACATTTTCGCGGATCGAATTCCATGACTACAAAGAAATTCACAATTATATTGGTACACCCACAATAGACGTAATGCTGCACCGGAAAAAAATATTGTTTGGCTTGTCTTTTTATCGAGGCAACAGACTATCCATGGAACACGGCTTAACTGCTGTTCTGGAAAACTGTAAGCTGCTTCTTATTGACAGCGACGATTTCTGCAATATTCTTTGCAACTGGGATTTGCCTGGCGGCAATGCTTATATTGAGTCTCTCTATATAGAATGATAACCGTATTATATTCTTAGTACAACAAATATTAAGTAACTCGTATAATTATCCAAAAACTTAATTTTTGTTGTACTATTTTTTTATGTATCTTTCTTCTTGACACAGGAAACAATAAGGTGTAGTATTAGTTAAAGCATTACGTAGTTTTTATTACTACATGTCGCCACGCAGCGACTTTAAAATAAAGTTGCAAAGACGCACGAGCGGAACTTTTATGAGTGCCCTTTCGAATAAAAGTTTTTCTCAGTACAGGTGCGTCGCAGCAATTTTACCCTTTAGTGCCGTCGTGCAGCGACTTTAAATTAGGAGGAATATAAAATGCAATTAACAATCAGAGAACCCGGAAGCGCAATCACACATTTTATCGCCTGGCTTATGGCAGCCATTGCGGCGCTGCCTTTAATCCTAAAAGCACAAAGCGGTCAAACGGCGGCAGCTCTTGCAGTCTTTGCAGTCAGTATGATCCTTCTATATGGCGCAAGCACTATCTATCACAGCGTTACTGTCACAGACAAAGTACTAAAGGTATTTCGCAAAATCGATCACATGATGATTTTTGTACTGATCGCCGGTTCCTACACCCCAGTATGCCTTACTGTTCTCGACGGCAGCATAGGATATTCTCTACTGGCGCTTGTATGGGGCATCGCAATTGTCGGAATGCTTGTTAAAGCTCTGTGGATTACTTGTCCCAAATGGTTTTCGTCTGTAATCTATATAGCCATGGGATGGCTTTGCCTATTGGTTTTTGGCACCTTATGGAGCAGACTTCCACATCCTGCTTTCTGGTGGCTTTTTGCAGGCGGCATCATCTATACAATAGGCGGCGTAATTTATGCGCTCAAGCTTCCTGTTTTCAATTCCCTTCATAAATATTTCGGCTCACACGAAATTTTTCATTTGTTCGTCATGGGCGGAAGCATCTGCCATTTTATCTTTATGTACTGCTATATTGCCTAATTTGCTCTTGACGCTATCTATTACAGTATTGCATTGTACATGCAGAATTAGTGTGAAAAGTACTTCTATCCGCTTTCAGCAGGAGCTGCTTCGCGGAGAAGTACTAGACTTCACCACTACAAAACTTTTCTAAAAAACAGTTCCATAGGTTGGTCAAATGGCGTATTCTGAAATACCAATCCACCACAATCTATATACCCTAGTTTTCGATATAGATGCTGCGCCTTTTCATCAACCTGTGTTGAAATCAACGTCATTTTATAGCCTTGATTTTTCATTTCATTTTCCCAATAAATAATTGCCTTCTTTGCAAATCCTTTATTTCGGTATTCCTCTTTTACAAATATAAGATTTAAAAATGGAAGATTATCCCACAAAATACAATGCGCCATTATGCCGACACGTTGGTTTTCCTCCCAAATAACATAGCCGGACTTTGTATATACTCGATTGCTATATCCTGTATCATCAATATACTTGTCAATACTCATCACAAATTCTTTATCAGAATCTGTCACTACCTTTAGTTCCATATCCTCTCTCCCCAAATTCCAAATATATGAATTAAAAACCAAAACCGCTTGTGTGTATGTAATACATTATTCCAAAAACGGCATAGCCCTAAGCCACGCCGTTTTAAGATTCATTATAATAGTATTTGTTCTTCTTACTGTTCCATCTGTTTGCCGAGAAATCCTGCTGCCGACTGCGCCAGTTTCATTTCAACCTCGTTCATTTCATCTCCAGCTTTTGCTGACAGCAAAACGACTGCACCAATCACATCTCCCTGCGTTATAATAGGGATAATCACCTCATGCTGATATTCATCTGATTCATCATCAATCACTGATACATAATTTTTATCACTCCGTGATGTACATACTGTCTCACGTGAATTCATTTTCTCTTCCAACGCTTTGCTCACAGATTTGCCAAGCACCTGCTTGCTGTTGCTTCCAGCCGCCGCGATAATCTGATCTCTGTCTGCTATCAGCGCCAGATGGCCAGACACCTGTGAAAGACTTTCCGCATACTGTTTTGCAAAGCTTCCAAGCTCACCTATGGGCGAATATTTCTTAAGGATAATAGCACCCTCATGGTCTGTAAATATTTCAAGAGGGTCAGATTCCCTTATCCTCAAAGTTCTTCTTATCTCTTTAGGTATAACGACACGTCCCAAATCGTCAATCCTACGCACTATTCCCGTAGCCTTCACCGATACTTCCTCCATTTCAAATCTAGTATTCATTATCTAGTCAATCATAAACTGATAGAACTGTATTGCTAGTATTTGTATATAATGGATTTTTATGCATCATGTAGTGTTTTCAGAATTGTCATTATCCCAAATGCAGTAATTTCATCAACAAAAGCCATGCAATGCCATAATAAGTAACAACCCCAATCAAATCATTTACAGTTGTGATAAGCGGTCCAGATGCCACTGCTGGGTCAACATTAATTCTATGAAAAAACATTGGCACTGCAGTTCCCACAATACTTGATATTGTCATTGCCAGCAAAAGCGCGATTCCTGCACACAGCGAAATTGCAAAAGCATATTGCGGTGTTTTACCCTTTAAAATGCACAGATAAGCACCGATAAAAACAAACGATAAAATTCCTAAAAGCAGGCCGTTCGAAAAACCGACCCGCATTTCTTTGAAAACCATACCAACTTTTTGCCGTGTCTTAAGGTCTTCGTCCATCAGCAAACGAATTGTAACTGCAAGTGATTGTGTTCCTACATTACCAGACATTCCAAGAATCACCGATTGAAAACTGACTATAATCGCAAGCTGAGCAATCACACCCTCAAACAAACTCGTCACTGTAGAGACGCACATACTAAGCGCCAAAAGAACCACCAGCCAAGGAAGACGCTTCTTGATACTCTCTTTCAATGGCTCCTCAAGTTCTGCCTCTTCTGTCATACCTGCAAGCTTTGCATAGTCATCGCCTAACTCATCATCCACAACCTCTACAATATCCTGTGCTGTGATAACGCCAATCAGCTCATTTTTTTCATTCAGTACGGGTATGGAATCCTCTGCATAATCTTTTAACCGTTCGATACAATCTGATATTGTCTCGTGATCTCTGACATATGGAAATGATTGTGTAATTAGAGTCTCCAAATCCACATAAGTCCTTGCTATAATCAAATCCTTCAGATCAATTGCACCATAAAATGTATCATCCTGGTCCTTTACAAAAATCGTCGAAATATTATCATTTTCCTCTGCCTGTGCTACCAGCGCACGCATTGCCTGCTTAATCGTAAGACTCCTGCCAATCTCTATAAAATTGGTTGTCATCTTACTGCCGATCTCATCCTCATCATAGGAACAGATAAGACTGATATCTTCCCGCGAGTCTTCATCCATCAGCTCAAATAACTGCTTTCTGATTTCCTCGTCAACCTCTTCCAAGACATCTACTGCATCATCCGCGTCCATATTCTCGATAATGTCAGCAGCTTTCTCAAGCTCTAGTTCTCCTAGATATTTTCCTGGGTCATCCAGATACGCAAAAATCTCTGATACCCGATCATCTCCCAGAATATGGTAGAGTACTTTCCGTTCCCTTTCATCCAGCTCGTCGAGCGCACTTGAGATATCATTATCATGATAGTTTGTCAGCTCACTTGCTATCCTGTCTTTGCTCTCCCCGCTTCTGATGAGTTCAACCAACTCCTGAACATAATTTGGTTCATTCAAGATTTCATTTTCCAAATATACCATCGCCCTTCCATAATAACATACAAAATTTTTATCACGGGCGAATTCTACTTAGAACGCGCAGAAAAAACACTGATTTTCAGTGTATTCGCCCTTATTTCGCTGCCCATAACTGTCGCAACTATCCATGTAACACACTTCCTTTCAGTGTTATTGTTTTTGTTTTCTTTTATTTTATGCCGATTACCTTATATTGTCAAGACTTGATGCTTCTAACAACATTACACTAAGCCTTTCAGGTCTGCAAGAGAATCTACCACTGCATACAATAGCGGCTTTATTTCTTCATCTGGCTGTGTCAAATCCGGCACCATCACAGGTTTGCATCCTGCTGCATATGCAGACTTAATGCCATTGGGTGAATCCTCCACCGCAATACAATCCTCTGGCTGTTCGCCAATCTGACTGCATGCATATAAATAAATATCTGGTTCTGGTTTTCCATGTTGAACCTGTACTGCACTTACAATTTTATCAAATTGATCTTTTACGCCAATCGTTTCAAGATGCTGGTGTGCAAGTTCTGATCCTGTTGCAGTAGCCACTGCTGCTTTGATTCCCTTTGTATGCAAAAAAGCCAGTATCTCATCAATACCGGGCTTTTTTTCCAATCCATATTTTGCAAGCCGCTCTGCCACCAGCCTGCGTCTGACCTCGCGAATTGCAAAATAATCAAATTCTGCGCCAAAGATGTCCTTCATCATCTTTGACGCAATCCCTGCATCACAGCTGCGAAGCATCAGCGCATGCTCCCTCCGAAAATCAAAGCCAGCCATACGCGCTGCTTCGCACCATGCTGCATTGTAGTGCTTTTCCGTGTCAATCAGTACTCCATCCATGTCAAATATTACTGCCTTTATCATACCAATCCCCATTTTATCAACCCTTATATTTTATCATCATACCAATTCTACAGATATCCCCTTCATATCCATAAAACTGTATTATCTTTATGCTCTCCTCGCATAAAGAATATCTTCTTTTGGCACTTCCTGATTCTGCTGTATCAAATTTAACAACGTGATATAATTCCGAATCATTTCCCTTGCAGTGGTTTCCTGTCCCTCTTCAGTTCTTCCATACTGCTGTTTTAGGAAATAAATGTAATCATCATGCTCAAGCTTTGGTGTATACCCGTACAAAATTCCATGCATATGAGCAAGCTTCTCAAGCAGCACATACATTTCTCCTGGATTCAGAGCTGCCAGTTTGATTACCGGAGAAGCCATATCCCTCATTTTAATGACTCCTTCCTGTTCAAAACAGGTCTCTGCCAGCCTGGATTTTAAAGGCTCAAAACTAAAAATGCCCCTTGTCGGGTCCTCCATAGCTTCTCCCGTAACACTAAAAATCATGCCAAGGTAAGACGCTTTCCCCTGCAATGCATCGTTATAGATTGCCAATAATTTGCTGTAATTGTACTCTCTGCCTACACGGCTTGGAATCTCATACAGCGATGCAAGCTCGTCCATACAAACATAAAGTCCCGCATAGCCTGCCTTCACCACAAAATCAGCAAAAAGCTTTATAAAATCATACCAGTTTTCATCAGAAATAATCAGATTCACTCCTAAATCCGATTTCGCCTCTGTTCTGGTTTTGTACTCCCCACAAAGCCAGCGCAGCGCTTTTTTTTGCAGCTCCACATCACCTTTCCGGTGCCCCTTATAATATGAAGCCAACACTTTTCCAAAATCAAAACCGTTTACCCTCTCCTCCATCGAAGAAGTAATCTTGTAAATTTTTTGGCTTACTCTGACATCAAATACTTCATGCCCTGGCACAAGTCCCTCAAATTGTACCACTTCATTTTCCAGAGCGCCTATCCATTTATCAAGAATGAGCTGCAATGCTCCATTATCCGGACACGCATGTGTCGCCATGTTTCTGATTAATTCCCGATATGTCGCAAGTCCCTGTCCCTTGTTTCCGACAAACCGTTTATCCACAGAAAGCTCCACATCTGTCACCACGAAATTTTTTTCCATTACATGATTTCTAAGTGCATGCATCAGAAAGGTTTTTCCACTTCCGTATTTACCCTCAATAAACCGGACCGCGGCGCCCCCTTGTTCTATAATGGAAACATCCTGCAAAAGCGCCTGTATCTCACTTTTTCTCCCCACCGTGATATATTCAAGCCCTGTTCTTGGAACAACTCCGCTTTTTAAGGAATTTAAAACCGTGGCTGCTGCTGCCCTCGATATTTTGTTATCCATACAACCCATTCCCCCTTATCAATGCCACAAAGGAAATCCAATCGTGACAGTTTTGCAGGCTTTACTATTCAGTCAACACCTACACGACCTTGAGCTGTGACTGTACGAAGTCTGCATCCGCCCTTATTCTGTCAAGATTTTCAAGACTGAATTCAAAGGCAAAAGTATCTCTTTCATTATCCTTGTTAAGCCTCTCAAAAGCTTTCTCAATCATAATGATACGTTTTTGCTGACGCAGTGTGGCAAAAATTCTTCTATGTATCTGGTCAACACTTTTGTCAAAATCCATCTCATAATCAAGCAGCTCTATCATTCTGTCTGCATCATATGGATAAAAATCTGTTGAGCACATCTTGCCTGCTGTTCCCTTCCCAACTGGTAAAAATGTCCCCATCGACAGCTCATCGTCACACAGGTACGCCAGCACCATAGGCCGCTGCAAAAGTCCCGCAAATACCTCTGTGAGCAAATCTGGTGAAATCTTCCTCCTTAGTTTCACCTCAAACAATGATACTCCGCGCTCCTTGACAAGTTCTGTCCTGTTTGCAATGCCTTCTTTGTCCACCAGATGATAGCTCCATTCAACGCTTTCAATCCCAGACTCAAAGATACGGCGGCATTTCAAATTGTCAATCCGCTGAAACAACACCTCAAGCGGCATTCCCTTGTCAACCTTATACTGCTTCGGAATATTATACCTTCCATCGCTCATCGTAATCCTCCATCTTTAAACTCTTGAATTGTTAACTTTTTATGTTAATCGCTTCGAGCTTTATTATAATATATAATTTGAATAATTTCTACAATTTGTTGTTGTTTCTTAAAAATTTGTGAAAATTGTCTTTCTATTATGGAAAAAGATGCATTCAAATCATATAAAAATCAGCACATTCAACATAATTATTCATATAATATTGCCATATCAGATAGAATCTTATTGGTATACTTTATCATAAGCTCTGCTTCTTTCTCAGCCAAGCCATATTTTTTGTAGCGAAGAACAAAGCTTGGTGTACCCTTTGCCGAAAATGTAAGCACTCTTTTGTATTTGTCCATCAGTGTTGGAAGTTTTTCTACTTGTACTGGCGCATACGGTTCCATCATAAAAGTTATTTGTCCGGCTTTTCCTTTAATCTCTGTCACATACCGTCTATGCGCCGTAACGCGAATCAATGATATTTGAATCAGATTCTCAACAGATTTGGGAACAATTCCGAAGCGATCCTTTAGTTCCTTTCTCATATCCTCGCATTCAGATTCATTCTCAAGACTTGCAATCCGTTTATAAATATCTAGTTTCTGAACTTCATTGACAATATACTGCGGGGGAATAAAGGCGTCCACATCCATATCTACATAAGTGCCGAAATCCTCTTCTGCCTTTTTTATCCCCTTCAGGGTCTTAACCGCCTCATTGAGCATCTTGCAGTACAAATCATAACCTACCGCTTCCATATGCCCATGCTGGCGTTCTCCCAAAAGATTTCCTGCCCCTCTGATTTCAAGATCACGCATCGCAATTTTAAAGCCGCTTCCGAGATCTGTAAATTCTTTGATTGCCTGCAAACGCTTTTCAGCCACTTCCTTGAGCATTTTATCCTTTTTGTACATCAGAAACGCATATGCTGTTCGATTAGAACGTCCCACACGGCCGCGAAGCTGATAAAGCTGTGAGAGTCCCATATGATCCGAATCATGAATAATCATCGTATTGACATTGGATATATCAAGCCCTGTCTCTATAATTGTCGTTGATACCAGCACATCTATCTCGCCGTTGATAAACTCCGACATAATTTTTTCCAGCTCGTGTTCTCTCATCTGACCATGCGCAAACGCTACATTTGCTTCTGGGACCAGACGCGCTAACTTGCTTGCAATATCATCAATATGATTGATGCGGTTGTAGACATAATATACCTGTCCCTGTCTGGAAAGTTCCCGCACAATCGCCTCTCTAATCATTTCCTCGTTGTATTCCATCACATAGGTCTGTATTGGTTGCCGCTCTCCCGGCGCCTCCTCCAGCACGCTCATGTCACGGATTCCCACAAGGCTCATATGAAGCGTTCTAGGAATTGGTGTTGCTGTCAGGGTCAGCACATCCACCTCCTCCTTGACTTGTTTCATCTTTTCTTTGTGGCGCACGCCAAACCGCTGCTCCTCATCTATGACCAGCAATCCCAAATCTTTGTATTTTACATCCTCTGACAAAAGCCTGTGCGTACCTATTACAATATCGACGGTCCCTTTTTTGAGTCCGTCAACGACCTTCTTCATCTCTTTCGCAGTCCGAAACCTTGACATCATTTCCACGCACACAGGAAAGTCCTTCATGCGCTGTACAAACGTGTTGTAATGCTGTTGTGCAAGAATTGTGGTAGGAACCAGATATGCCACTTGTTTCCCGTCCTGAACAGCCTTAAAAGCCGCTCGTATCGCTATTTCTGTCTTTCCATATCCTACATCTCCGCAAATAAGTCTGTCCATGATACGCGGACTTTCCATATCATTTTTAGCCGCCTCGATCGCCAGAAGCTGATCTTGCGTCTCCTCAAAGGGAAACATCTCCTCAAACTCCTGCTGCCAAATCGTATCCTTGCTAAAAACAAACCCCTGTTTCTGCCGGCGGACAGCATAGAGTTCCACCAGATCCTTCGCCACTTCGTTCACGGCGCTTCGAACCTTGGATTTTGTCTTTGTCCATTCCTGTGTACCAAGTTTGTTGAGCTTTGGCTTTTTGGCAGCATCCGAAGAAGCATACTTTTGAATTACATCAAGTCCAGTCGCAAGCACATAAAGATTTCCGCCATCACGATATTCAATCTTTATATAATCCTTAACAACCTTATCTGACTCAACCTTTTCTATTCCACGATAAATGCCAAGTCCATGATTTTCATGCACCACATAATCCCCAACCTTCAAATCGGAAAAATTATGAATTTTCTGGCCTTCGTATGCTTTTTTACGTTTCTTTTTGCGCTGCTGTTTTCCAAAGATATCCGTCTCAGATATCACGGCAAATTTCAGCAATGGATACTCAAAGCCCCTTAATACTGCTCCATGATAGGTCATAATTTCCCCTGGCTGCAAAACTCTGTTGGAATCCTCCGAATAAAACGCCACAAGTCCCTCATCCATCAAATCGGACGCAAGGCGCTTGGCACGTGTAGCAGAGGCAGAAAGCAAAAGCACTCTGCATCCCTGCTTCTTATAATTTTTTAAATCTTTGACGAGCTCTGCAAAACTGTTATTATAGGGAGCAATATTTCTGGCATTGACAGAAAACCGCGCTGCAATCCGCATATCGAATCCTTTAAATTCCATTGTTGATAACGCCAAAATCCGTTCTCCTTCAAGTCTTGCCATCACTTCCTGCACAGAAAAAAGCACATCCATCTGCTTTGGCAGAATATACCCTTTTTCCGCCCTGTTTGACATGCTTTCACGAAATTCTAGTTCTACCGCCTTTGCATGTTCTTTGATGCGCAGCGGTTCATCAAAATAAACACAACAATTCCTGTCTCTAAAAAAATCAAGAAAGGACATTGTGTTTTCATAAAAATATCCAATATAGCTATCAAAATTGACAAAATTCTGAAACTGTGTCACCTGTTCTTTTAAATCGCTAATAGCCGTTTCAATGCGGTGCGCTTCTTCTGGCTTTGTCTGATCTCGGAAATATTTTGCACGTTCTATGCAATCCTTCTCAATCCTTCGGAATCCTTCCTCAAGCAATTCTCTGGGCAGAATCAGCTCAGTAGCCGGAAAAACAAAAAACAGCTCCATGTTCTCTTCGATAGAACGCTGACTCAGCACATCAAAAGAACGTATTGACTCAATTTCATCCCCCCACAATTCAATGCGGACAGGATTTTCAGAAGTAAGGTCAAAAATATCAATAATGCCTCCGCGTACAGAAAACTGGCCCGGTGCCTCCACCTGATAATTTTTTTCATAACCCATTGTCACAAGTTTGCTCGCGAGCGCCCGCTCCTCTATCACGCTTTCTTTGCTGATGCACACAATATGCTCCTCCAGCACGGAAAGCGGAAGCTGATGCGCCATAAGCGCCGCAAACGTTGTTACAATCGTAACTGGCCGCCGCTCAAGAATACAGCGCTGTACAGCAATTCGCTCTTTTGTAAGCAAATTGCTGTGTATGTCCGCCTGATAAAAAATCAAATCTCTAGCCGGATAAAAATAGGAATCAGGACAATATAAACGGCAGTCCTCTAAAAGCTCACGTGCCTTAATATCACTATAGGTCACAATCAGTTTTGTCTCAAAACCATGCTCTGTGCCAAAGATCATATGAAGCTTTTGAGAATCCACACAGCCACTTATGCCCACTTTTCCCGCTTTGGGGCAAAGTGCTTTCATAATATCCTCATATTCCCCAAGTTCCCCAAGCGGGGCCAATAATGTTTTCACTTCTGGTTTTCCTCCATATCCTTGCAGCGATTTTTTGTATTATATTCATTCATAGCAGCATCCACTTTTCCCTCCAAAATCAAGTTTACTGCTCTCTGCGTTCTCTCAAGGCTGTCTTTCATAACTGCGATCTCTTCCCCATTAAAATGCCCTAATACATAATCGGCCAAATCATATCCTTCTGGTTTTCCGCCAACACCGATTTTAATGCGCCTAAAGGTATCATGTCCCAAATTTGCAATAATGCTTTTCAGGCCATTATGTCCCCCAGCACTACCTTTTTTGCGAATACGAATCTGCCCTAAATCTAAGCTGATATCGTCATAAATGACAAGAAGCTCTTCTGTTTCATCTATCTTGTAATACTCTGAGACTGCGCGGATCGCCTCGCCACTCAGATTCATATAGGTGAGTGGTTTCACAAGAATTACTTTTGTGCCATTTATCATTCCTTTTCCAATCAATGACTTATGCTTACATTCTATCATATTAATGTCATATTTATCAGCAAGTGCATCAATCGCCATAAAGCCGATATTGTGCCTTGTGTTCTCATATTGTTTTGTGGGATTCCCCAATCCTGCTATTATATACATTGCATTTTCCTACCTTATTTCTATTATATGCACTCGTGCCACAAACTGAACTTTCCAATTTATGACATGGCAAAAAGCACCTCTTCAGATGCACTATAGGACAATTCTAACACAACTGTTTCTTTTGCGCCACCTGCTAATTTTTCAGAATCGCGTCCCTGTACAATCGAGCAGGGAAGGTTACTTCCCCTGCTCGCGCGTCAGACGCGGGCAGCTTTAGCTGCATACTCCTTTCCGCGTCTGTGTGCAAAAAAGGGAATACCGCCAAGCAGTATCCCCCTTCACCCACATTTTTTGCAAACTAAGCTGTTGCCAGCTCTATGATCATTTATTTTGTATTATCCGAAGTTTCTTCTTCCGGCTCTAATAGCGCTTTCTCATAGCTCTCCAGAATTGTTCTTTGGATGGTATCTCTCGTATTAGAGTTGATCGGATGTGCAATATCCCTGTATTCCCCATCTGCAGATTTCTTGCTAGGCATTGCGATAAAAAGCCCCTTCTCTCCCTCGATAACTTTGATGTCATGAACTACAAATTCATCATCAAGTGTAATGGAAACCACTGCCTTCATTTTGCCTTCTTTTGTTATTTTGCGAACGCGAACATCTGTTATCCTCATTCTTTTGTCCCCCTTTTGCAAGTCCTTTGTTTCTTTTCTTTTTTGTGGATTTGTGTTTTAAACACTTTTACTTATAAAACATGCTGTACATGCCTTATAATACGTACCTTTCATTTTTCTCTACCACAACCTTTATACCGGTTTCCCCAATATGGTGTGAATTCGCGCGAATCGTATCACGGCTTTCTACAATACAGTTTTCAATGTGGGTATTATCGCCAAGATACACATCGTTTAATATGATAGAGTTTTTGATGGTACAATTGTTGCCGACAAAAACCTCCTTGAACAGGATAGAATTTTCTACCGTGCCATTGATAATACAACCACTGGAAATCAAGCTGTTTCTAACCTGTGAACCTGGGTTGTACTTTGCTGGCGGCAAGTCGTCAACTTTTGAATATACATCCGGATACTGTTTAAAGAAATAGTCACGGATATCTTTCCTAAGAAAATCCATATTGGTACCGTAGTAATCTTCTACTGTTGCAATATTCCTCCAATATGACTGAATCTTGTACCCGTATATTCGCTTTAAGTCTTTATAGCGGATAAGGATATCCTGCACCAGATCGTGCCTTCCCTCCTCAGCGCTCTTTTCAATAAGTTCGATAAGCTGCCTGCGCCTAATCACATAGATTCCGCATGATACGGTCTTTGATTTTGCCACCATAGGCTTCTCCTCGAACTGCACAATACGGCCGTCATCATTCATTCCGACAACGCCATACCTGTCCACATCTGCATCGTCAGGCATATCCTTAACAACAATGGTAATATCTGCCTTTTTTGCAATATGGTACTCTAAAATTTTATTGTAATCCATCTTGTAAACGCAATCACCAGTAGCAATTACGACATATGGTTCATGACTTCTTTTTAAAAATGTGAGGTTCTGATAGATACTGTCGGCTGTTCCCTGATACCAGTTGCTGTTTTCGTGAGTGACAGTCGGCGTAAATGTATATAATCCTCCCTGTTTTCGTCCAAAATCCCACCACTTCGATGAGCTTAAATGCTCATGAAGGCTTCTTGAGTTGTATTGTGTGATCACTGCAACTCTCTGAATATGTGAATTGGACATATTGCTCAGCGTAAAATCAATACTCCGATAACTTCCCGCTATCGGCATCGCCGAAATTGCTCTCTTGTGGGAGAGCTCTTTCATTTTTCTGTTATTTCCCCCTGCTAACACAATTCCTAATGCTCTCATCTAAATCCCCCATTCCTGATTTTCGCTCAAGTGTTCTATCCACTTGTTAGTCGCTCACCTTAATCAATGTTTTGCCGCTGTCTAAAATACCCTCTGGATAGTCAGCCGCCACAGTGATACCGGCCGCCACAGAATTTTTTCCTATCTTAACATTAGCAGGAATGATGGACTTCTCACCGATTGTAACAAGTCCGTTGTTATATATATCAGGTCTTGTATCATTTTCCTTTTCAGGAAGCGTACCAAGTTCTGTGTTGTCACCAATCTGAGCATATTCATCAATAATGGCCTTTTCAATTATGCAGTGGTTTCCAATCTGTGCCTGATTCATAATAATGGAATTGCGCACGATAGTTCCCTCTCCTATCATAACACCACATCCAATGACAGAATTATAAACCTTTCCATAAATCTCAGAGCCTTCTCCAATAATACAGCGCTCTGCTACACTGTCCGCCGCAATGTACTGTGGCGGCAGAATCTCGCTTTTGGTATAAATCTTCCAATATTCCTCATAAAGGTTAAATTCGGGTACAATATCAATCAGCTCCATATTGGCCTCCCAATAAGAACTTAATGTCCCCACATCCTTCCAATATCCATTAAATTCATAAGAATACATAGGGCAGCACTTTTCATGACAATATGGAATCACATGCTTGCCAAAGTCAAGTGCAGGCTGATCTGCCTTTGCTAACAGCGCATCTTTAAGTGTTTTCCAATTAAAGATATAAATTCCCATCGAAGCGAGATTGCTTCTGGGATTCTCTGGTTTTTCCTCAAAGTCAATGATCTTTTTATTTTCATCTGTAATTACAATGCCAAACCGTTTTGCCTCCTCAATAGGAACAGGCATAGATGCAATCGTTACCTCAGAACCGCTCTCCTTATGAAAATCAAGCATCACTTCATAATCCATCTTGTAAATGTGATCTCCAGAAAGCACAAGTACATAGTCTGGATTGTACGTTTCCATATACTCAAGATTTTGGAAAATAGCATTCGCAGTGCCAGTATACCACTCACTCTCGCCGCTCTTCTCATAGGGCGGGAGTACTGTTACACCACCGATATTGCGGTCCAAATCCCATGGAATACCAATTCCAATATGTGTGTTCAGCTTCAATGGCTGATACTGCGTAAGCACTCCAACTGTGTCGATACCGGAATTAATACAGTTACTAAGCGGGAAATCAATGATTCGGTACTTTCCGCCAAAGGCAACTGCCGGTTTTGCCATTTTTGATGTCAGTACACCTAGTCTTGATCCCTGTCCACCTGCCAAAAGCATGGCAATCATTTCTTTTTTAATCATGTTGTCACCCCTACTTGCATAATAATGAGTTTCGCACAACTACTCCGCATCAAAATCCGGACAGTCACGTTTCACACTGAAGTCGAAAAATGTCGATTTGTGACATTTTTTGCCTAAAAACAAACCCTAATTAATTATAGCATACAATTTCACTAAAGGGAACAACTTTAATTCGAATATTTTCGGGATATTATTGGTTTATCATATATAATTTCAAAATATGACACAATAATCTTTTTCGTATACATAACTTATATCGGTTGTATTTAGGAAAGATTGAGATATTGGTTTGAATTTCTTGTTACTTTTCACACCCGCGCCATGCACTTGCTGCATGGGGTCGGATCAAGCGCCAAAATGCGTGCTTTTTGCATTTTGTGTGCATCAGTTGTGCAATTCACACCCAAATCGTTGTAAATGTATGTGAAATCTGGCGTAAGTGTGAATTGAATTTCTTGTTACTTTTCACACCCGCGCCATGCACTTGCTGCATGGGGTCGG
>OFGR01000363.1_pt1 | contig 47435 bp, 43 predicted proteins | sample 1521811 | NCBI WGS metagenome assembly OFGR01 (sample SAMEA3504098, study PRJEB24116) | mouse gut metagenome | biome: mouse gut; feature: mouse-associated habitat; material: faeces | place: Denmark | collected 2011 | reverse complement strand
TTCATTCGAGCCTATTCTTTTAGCTCAGTTTTTTCATAGATTATTTGACACTACCCCTTTCTTAAAAATGGTTGTAAATAGATGTTATCCCCTTAAGAGCGGCACTCGAAAACTAAAGTTTTACAGGCTGCCCACAGGGCCACACTTGAAAAACTAACGTTTTTCAAGGTCGTGCTCTCGCACGATATAAATTCATAGAACACTCCATCTGCAGACAAGCCTGCATGGGTGTCCTATAAATCTATGCCCCACTTAAAGGAATATCACCATTATAATATCCCCCCCTGTGAACGCAGTGAGCAGGGGGTCACCTGCGTTCTATACCTTTGCTGTGCACTGCGCCCCGAAATGATACACTTATGTAAATAGGGAAAAAAAGAAGGAAAAGAGTGAGAAAGGTAAGGATAACGGCCCTTATCGAAAGTAGAGAATAAAGATGATTTAATGTAGTAAATAACGGGGGTTTATATATGAGATAACAGAATCACAACTACTTAATTGCACAAAAACAGCAGGTAGCGATTCCTTCTAAGAAATTCGCTGCCTGCTGTTTTAATATGTTATCTAATTCACTGATTTCTTGCTATTGCTTTCTGATAAAATTCCACAATGTCTGCAAACAATTCCTCATCCAATTGAGAAGTCAGGTCTTTATCTAAAGCTGCATGCCATTCCTGAATCACTTCATCTGGAACTTTACCCTGATAGGTTTCAGAAAGACGGTTGTATTCTTCTATTTTAGCCATATATTCCAGACGTTCTGTGCTGTGGTCCATCATCAAATCATTGTGATCTCTGTCTTTTAACAGTATAAATTCTGTGTTGGGATTTGTGATTTTATCGCGGTTTGCATAGATACAAGGTCCATCATAACCTACAAAATCGTCTAAGTCCCCCTGTATAATCATTACTGAAGTATCTGTTGCTCGATTGATTCCATCAGCTGCAGTAAACCCAAACTTATCACCAAATGTCAAATACTGTGTTAGCCATAAAAACGGATATTCTGCATACACCACTGGCCCCAAAATACTCTTCCCTACATACACTATTTGCGATAAACAGTCATTGTATCCTGCAAAGCTTGCAACTGCTGCAATGTCATGATCATAATTGAGTACTGCTGTTGTCGCATATCCGCCCCAACTATGTCCATACAGACAGATTGGAAGCCCTGCAAAGACCGGATTCTGTTCCACATACGTAAGGGCATTGTCCAAATCAATCATAGACTGTGCAAGCCCTACACAGCTATCGCCTGTTGATGCTCCGCTTCCCGTGTTGTCATACGCAAACACCATAAATCCATTATCCACGAAATATTTTGTTTCGTGGATATATTTCTCAGAATAGGACCCAAGCCCATGCGAGACTACGACAAGTCCTTGTGAAATGTTGTCCTTTCCATAGATATAACCTGTCAGCGTCTCTTTTCCCGAAGAAAATGTAACGGTTTCCCGTTCAAAATTATCATAGTCTTCCCACCTTAAATATTTTGAATAATACTCCTGTTCTGCTCTGTGGAAATAATCATAATAAAAATATTCAATGATGCTTATAGAGCCGATAACATAAACAGCCACCAAGATGCAAACTACCATCAGCACAGTCTTTTTCGTTGTTCTTCGTTTTTTTATCTTCATGTTGATACCGTTTCTTAATTGATACGTTCTACGCCGATAGTAACAGTCTCACCATTGACATTCCATTCCTTCGAGTTAGCAGCGCAGCCCGCATTGTATACAAATTCATTTGCAAGCACTTTTTCACCAATTGGTTTTTCATTTTTCTCTACCACCTGCATAACCCTATCGTTGCCGCTGATAAACACTTTGATGTGATCCATCACTTCAAACCCAGAATCTTTACGCATGGTCTGGACTTTGCTGATAACCTCATATACAAAGCCTTCCTCAATCAATTCGTCTGTCAGGTTTGTATCCAGCACCACAGTAACCGTATTATCCGCCTCTGTCACATATCCCTCTTTTTGGGAAATATCAATGAGCAAATCTTCCTCCGCAAGCTTTATTTCTGTATCATTTACCGCAAAAGTAATAAAGCCATTTGCTTTTAGTTCATCCATTGCAGCATTTCCATCAATGGTAGAAAGCATTTCCTTGATACCGCCAAGCTGTTTGCCATATTTCGGGCCAACAGTCTTTAACTGTGGTTTAAACGTATAGGTTGTAAATTCTCTGACATCCTCCGTAAACACTACTTTCTTAACATTAAGTTCATCCTCAATAATTTCCTGATAAAATGCATCCAATGTAAACGGTGCTTTGATAAACATTGTATTAATTGGCTGCCTGTTTTTAATATTGGCCGTATTTCTGCAAGCACGTCCCATCACAACTGTCTTTAGCACTGCCTCCATATCTGCTTCAAGCTGTTTATCAATCAGATTCTTATCAACTGCCGGGAAATCACACAGATGAATGCTCTCTGGTGCAGATTTGTCAATGCTGCATACTAAGTTACGATAAATATCTTCTGTCATAAATGGAATCATTGGTGCAGCGGCTTTTGCAATTGTCACAAGCGCTGTATAAAGCGTCATATAAGCATTAATTTTGTCCTGCTCCATGCCCTTTGCCCAGAATCGTTCACGGCTGCGTCTTACATACCAGTTGCTCATCTCGTCCACAAACTCCTGCAATGCTCTAGCCGCTTCTGGAATTCTGTAGTTTCCAAGATTCTCGTCAACCTCGCCAACGACTGTATTCAGCTTTGATAAAAGCCATTTATCCATGACTGGAAGTTTATCATATTCTGAACTATACGAAGTATAGTTTGTATATTGGGTCGCATCAAACGCATCAATATTTGCATAAAGTACAAAAAACGCATACGTGTTCCACAAAGTTCCCATAAACTTGCGCTGTCCTTCCTGCACTGCTTTTCCATGGAAACGGTTTGGCAGCCATGGCGCAGAATTAATATAGAAATACCAGCGGATTGCATCTGCTCCATAGGTCTCCAAAGCTTCAAATGGATCAATTGCATTTCCCTTTGACTTGCTCATTTTTTGTCCATTTTCATCTTGTACATGTCCAAGTACTATTACATTTTCGTAGGGCGCTTTGTTAAACAAAAGTGTTGATTCCGCCATCAATGAATAAAACCAGCCACGAGTCTGATCGACTGCTTCTGATATAAACTGTGCCGGAAACTGCTGCTCAAACAGATCTTTATTTTCAAATGGATAATGATGCTGTGCAAACGGCATCGCACCAGAGTCAAACCAGCAGTCAATTACTTCTGGAACTCTGTGCATCTTCCCTCCGCAGTCTGGACATTGGAATGTCACTTCGTCAATATATGGCCTGTGAAGTTCCACCTGAGAAGCGTCTGGATTTTTGCTTCTTTCTGCAAGTTCTTTACGACTGCCGATGCATTCCTGATGCCCACACTCACATTCCCACACATTCAGCGGTGTTCCCCAGTATCGGTTACGTGAAATGCCCCAGTCCTGAATGTTTTCAAGCCAGTCTCCAAACCGCCCTTTGCCAATTGACTCCGGAATCCAATTTACAGTATTGTTATTCTTTACCAAATCCTCCTTGACTGCTGTCATTTTAATAAACCAGGATTCACGTGCATAGTAAATAAGCGGTGTGTCACAACGCCAGCAGTGCGGATATTCATGTTCAAATTTCGGCGCATCGAACAAAAGCTTCTTTTCTTCTAAATCTTTTAATATCATCGGATCTGCTTTTTTCACAAAAACACCAGCATACGACGTTTCCTCTGTCATCTCACCTTTGCCATTCACAAGCTGCACAAACGGCAAATCATATTTTCTTCCCACATTGGCATCGTCCTCACCGAATGCAGGCGCAATATGAACAATTCCAGTACCGTCTGTCATGGTAACATAGTTGTCACATGTGATAAAATGTGCTGTTTTGCGCTGTTTTTCAATAATGCCTGCTGCAAAGTCAAACAGTGGCTCATACGCTTTTCGTTCTAAATCTGTACCTTTGTAAGTCTCCAAAATTTCATAAGCTTTTGCCCCTTCTTCTTCCACAAGCTTCCCAAGTACCTTGTCCAAGAGCGCCTCTGCCATATAGTACGTATAGCCGTCCACAGCTTTTACCTTACAGTAAGATTCCTCTGGATTGACACAGAGTGCCACGTTTGAAGGAAGTGTCCAAGGTGTTGTCGTCCAAGCGAGGAAATACGCATCTTCTCCAATCACCTTAAAGCGCACTACCGCAGAGCGTTCTTTCACTGTCTTGTATCCCTGCGCAACCTCCTGTGAGGACAGCGGAGTTCCACAGCGTGGGCAGTAGGGCACAATTTTAAATCCTTTATACAACAGCTTTTTGTTCCAAATCTCCTTCAATGCCCACCACTCTGACTCAATAAAATCATCATGATAGGTCACATAAGGATCATCCATATCAGCCCAGAATCCAACAGTTCCAGAGAAGTCTTCCCACATGCCCTTATACTTCCATACAGACTCTTTGCATTTTTTGATAAAGGGTTCCATACCATATTCTTCAATTTGTTCCTTGCCATTTAAACCAAGAAGCTTTTCTACCTCAAGTTCTACAGGAAGTCCATGGGTATCCCAGCCTGCTTTTCTAGGAACCATGTACCCTTTCATCGTCCTATATCGCGGTATCATATCTTTGATAACCCGCGTAAGTACATGCCCAATATGCGGCTTTCCATTTGCAGTCGGCGGTCCATCATAGAATGTATATGTTTCGCCTTCCTTGCGGTTTTCCATACTTTTACGGAAAATATCATTGTCCTTCCAAAATTTCTCTACATTTTTTTCTCTGTCCACAAAGTTCAAATTTGTGTCTACCTTATTATACATTTTTAACCTCCTTTTAATAATTTAGCTGCATGGTTCCTCTTCGCGTCCGGCAGCTTCTGCTGACATTTCTTCTTTGGACGCCCGTGTGCATAAAAAGGCTCTCATCCTGTAAATAGGACGAGAGCCTTATCATCGTTATACCACCTAAATACAGCGTACTCCATCTTGCCCCTACAATCTTCTATTCAGAAAATAGGCACAAAGACTTTTATACACGTTTCCTGTAACGAAGGAAAATACGTCAGAACCTACTCTGTAAAAACATTTCAGCCTGCAGCTCAGAAGTGATTTTCCACAATCTCATACTCATACCGGTTCTCACCTCCTCCGGCTCTCTGTGACTTTCCTAGATTATGTACTGTCTTCGTCATCGCTTTTATACTTGTATAATACAATTTATTTGTATATTGTATTATAACCATGATTTATCTGACTTGTCAAGAATGCAGCAGCGTTTAAAACAAGACTCGTACTAATTCAGTAACTTTTCTCACCATACACTTGCTACATAGTGTCAAATCCAGCGCCAAGATGCCTACTTTGTGGTGTTTTGTGTACATCAATTGTTGCAATTCAATTACCGTTCAGCAACCCCGTTTCTTAATAAATGTTCCGGACCAAACCTTATGGTTGAATGCCTGCCTCGGCAAGCATTTTTTTAAGTTTTGCTATTTCTGCAATATTATCTGCCAACTTTGCATCTTTATCGGCTAACTCTGCATCTTTATCCGCTAACTTTGCTGCGTTATCGGCTAACTTTGCATCCTGTTCTGCCAGTCGTATCTTAAATTCTACAATCTCTGGTGCCAGCAGTTCTTTCAATTCCTCACACATTTGCTCACCCTCCTGTATCATTTGCTTGAATAGTTTGATATTTGCTTCTGATGCAACATTCACTACGGAATCTGCGTTTCTTTTGTCCCCTTCATCATATAATTCTGCACAGTTTACAAGCAGTTCCTGAACCTGCTCTCTACTTAATGTTTTTGTCAAGGATGTCACCCATAGATGGGAGTCTTTGTCAAGTTCCTTCGTAACAAGAATCTGAATTGGAAAAATCATGCCGCTAATACGATAGATTCCCTGTCCCTTTTTGATAATTATATATTTTTCCTCTAACTGCTTTAAAAGCTTTCTAGGCTTTTCTTCTCTGACAATAGAAATAGTTGTATCTGCGTCAAAAATATCTTCTGTTCCCTCCAGTTCCGCTTTATACAGACATCCATAGGATAATACCTTATAAAACGTTCCAGCATTCATAGTATCTCCTGGTGACTTATACTCAAAAAGATTATTGCCCAGGAAAAAATCACCAATCTCATTTTTAATCACTACATTTGGCTTTTTCTTTATAATCAAAAAATCTATTTTGAGTGGCATTTTACTCAGATTGTGTTCTCTGATATATTCCAAATCGTCTTTGTTTTCTCTTAACTCCAGCTCCATAGCGGAACAAAAAGCCGGATGCCATTGTATATTGTCTTCAATCTCCAATCTTGTTTGTTTCCTTTCTCTTTTGTGATTTTCAGTATAACATACCTGATATCGGTATGCAACATATCGCACCATTTCCTTTCCACGTTCGTGTGCAATCGAGTAGGGAAGATTCATCTTCTTTCTAGGGTCTCCTGATGTAAGGCTCTAATCTTTCGTTCCACAGCCTCTTGATTTACAACTTCGGTTTACATTTACCTTTCGGGCTTCGGTTTGATTTGCAACCTTACCCACCTAATCACCTTATCAAGTTTCTGTACGTAGTCTCAAGAATTTTGCTACACCACTTCCTCCGTCCATACCATTACTGACACCGACTTGTGGTTCACTACACTTGGCGGTAAAAACTCGTGGCTGGACTTGCACCAGCATGATTAGTGTCATGCTCGGCACACAAATAAAGGAATGATACGCCAAGCACCAGCATATCATCCCTTACATAACCACACATTATATTCCAACTACCTTATCTCCACTCAACACTCTCCGCTTTCCACTTCATCTGCCTATCTTCCGAAAATATTCACTTACCCAAAAAAGAGGTATTTTTATCCAAATATAAAAATTATTTTACACTTCCGTTCTAACCAGCATTACTCTATTCCTGCCTCCTTTAAGTCTTCCTCCTGAATCAGCTTTTTACTAATCCATGCTTCCGAGAACTTTTCTGTGCTGACTTTTATCCAGGTAATGGTACCATCATTTACAATTTCGTTTTCATAAATCAGTTCATCCTCTCCAGAAACAGCAGTAAGGACATTTGTATTCGTTTTCTCGGGAGAACTGCGCAAATTTGCACCATAATATCCTTCACTGTTCAAATGCAAGATGTATTGATACTCTTCATCAGGTTTTGAATCTACAGCAGCCGTATTAACATTTTCCAAATCATCTTTTTCTTTTATAACTGGAATGTAATATTGATCTGCATAACTTTGAAAATCACCCAAAATCTTATTGCTAACTTCATTAATTCTACTACAGATTACCTTTGCGTTTCCTGACAATGCTTTTTCCATATAATGAGGTACAATAATAAAAACTACAGTTAAAAAGAAAAGAAATAAAAAAACATAAATCCTTATCTTTTTGCCGCTTTCTAGTTCTTTCACTTTCAATTGTTCCTGCCATTCAGTCAATTTCATCCCAAATGTATTTAAAACCTCATCAAAATTTTCAATTTTATTACGATGTTTTGTACTTTTCTGAGCAATTGCAAATGCGAGCAATTGCAAAAAGTAAATGACATACTTTAATAGACTTAAAAATAATGGTATGATAATCCGCCGAACTAAAAATAATATTATTTTTAACCCAATAAATATCAATAATATGGCAAAAATGACAAGAGCTGCAAATGGTAGTTTTAAAAAATAATGCAAAACTATGGCTACATATAAATTTAAGATGTTTAATATTGCATCTATCATTCCATATCTCCATCCTGTGTATTAGAACTATTCCACTTGAATCTTTCTTGCTCCTGGTGTACATCTTCTTTTGAATCTTTTGTCTCCAACATCCCTACAGTCCCTAATCCAAGGGCTGCAACTGATGCGTTTGCAGCAGTATCACTGTTTATGATGTTCTCATTCTTCAAGCGAATAATTGTATCTATCATGTTATCACGATTTTCCTTTGTTGTCTTGTTGATAGAATCAGCCAACGCCGCACCTGTTAGTTTTCCACTCACATGGTCAATCATATTGCCAGCATTTGATCCATATTGTCGTATAAGATCTCCTAAATGATTTACTTTTAATGATTCGATTTGAGCCTGTAATTCTGCAATACTCCGCTCATAATCTAATTTTGTCTGTTCTAGCTGATGCTTATTATCTAAATCTGCCATTTCTTCTATAGTAGACAGATCTGCTTCTGTTTTTGTAACTTCGTGTTTCTGTATTCGCTTTATAATCGTCATTGCTGACTCGTCAACATCTACATTCAACTGAAATGTGCACTTTAAAAAAGTCAGCGAATTTAAATAACTTTTCACCTGTTGATCTAATTCTTTTTTCAGTTCATGGCGGCTCATAAAACTATATTTTTCTGCCAATTCAAATTCAATATCTGACAAACATTTCTCTATCTCATCTGATGGTTGATAAATATGATTAAGATAGATTTTCTCAGGATCTGCAATATAATATTTAACGGTGATTTCTACATAGAAATAATATCCTTCTTCTTCGCATGCAATCTCCTTTTCATAAAACCCTGTAAACTCACCGCGATATATTGTCATAATACGGTCATATTTTCCAATGCGAAGTTCTGTTGCCATAATTTTACGTTTTTCCGTCGATATCACATATTTATTGTTATCCTTTGATTGAAAAAATACATATGCTGTACCTTCATTTCCCTTTGGTACACTAGCAAATCCTGTGATTTTTCTTTCCAATTCTGTAATTTCAATTATCTTTTCTTCCATATTTATAATTCGCCTTTCTGCGAAAAGCACCAATGGGGTTATGAAACCCATTCTAGGCTTTCGCTATCTTAAATTTCCTGATATAGTTTAATTGTAACAGAACACGCGGAGGTGAGTGACGGAGCTGTATAGCGGCGCCCTGCATATTCATCTGGTACAGATTGCAAATAGTTTGTTACGTTCCAAAAAGCATTCTGAAATAACCAGATGTTACAAACGTATAAAAGCACGCCGTGGCCACAAAAAAAACATCATCGCTGTCTGTCGTATGCTCCTGATCGCTATCTGGCACATACTCTCAGATTTAAAGCCTTATACATCAGAGAGTTTTCTTGAACCGCGCCCTGTCGAGAAATCAAAAGTATTAACTACTGCACAGGCACTGAGTCTAATGAAGCAGCGAGGATATGTTATCTCCAATGCTACTCCTGCCCTGAATTAGGTGTCTTGTCTATATTCAGTATTTTGAAACCACCGCAAGATGGCTTATTTGTGATGCAATTGACTTTTTCTCTAGCTACTACCTCTTAGTCTCAAACTTCACTCCTTAATCAATTTGTATATCTGTCTTGCTAATGGGATTGTCTGCCCGTTTTCCTTTACACACTCTTTCAAAAAGTAAATTGCCTGGTTATCTCCCATTTTGCAATTGATATGATAAAAAAAGAATCCTAACATTTCTATATCCAAGTCATTATAATCTTCAAAATTTTTAAGATAATCCTCAAGAAGTTTCCAACATTCTTTTGTATTTTCCTTACTCTGAAGTACTCGACACCAAAGAGCAGTCAGTTCCTTCCCTGTCTTTTCATCGAGTTTCTGAAATATATGAATAAAAATCATTGTTCGCCTGTTTGCTTGTCGCCTAGAAACACTAGAACTAGCATAATCCTCAAACAAAAAAAGGAAAAAAATAGTATTTAAAAAAGATATTTTATATCGATCCCAATGTTGTTCTACCTGTTGCATCTTTTTATAAAAAGCATGGATGACACCTTTATAGTAGCTGATGTTTCTATTCCCGCTTTTAAATAGTCCTTGAAGCCTTTCAATATGTGATATACTACCCAGATAATTTCCTGTAAGAAATTCTTTTATCAGCTCATCCAAAACGTTCATCCAAATGTCACATACCAAATACTCCTGATTCCCTAACATACTGCATACATACAACGATACCAATAAATTATCAGGGTTATTTTTTAATTGCCCCCATTGTACAACACAGGTTTGAACATATTCTTTAAACTTGTCCTTTCGATATAATTTACCCAAAAGCACAGCTACACAATAATCCATACTAATCTTTCTCTTGTGTAAAAAACTTGGTATAATCTGGTCATTAAAAAACTGTAAGTCCGCCAGTCCTATATAAGACAGTGCTTCCATACATCCACTTATTACAATATAATTATGTTTGCTTCCATATATTTGTGTAATTTTATTGATTAAATACCTCGACAACAAACATTTCAACTCAGAAAATTCATTTATCAGAAGACAGATAATATACTCTGCCTGTTCATGAACTGGCAAACGTAAAAAGTCAACTGTAGATTCGATTCCTCGAACCAAAGTAATGTCCGAATATGGTATGATTCCTAACGTTTTGGCTAATTGTGATTTTGAAATCCACTCCTTTTTTTCTTCTTCGCTTTCTTTTGCAGATTCTGACAATATTTCCTGCAATTCTTTAGCCATCTGATATATTGTTTGATATGTCTGTCTGTCTAGAATACATGCTGCCAATAATACAGAAAAATAGAAATCCGTATAATGCGCAACACACCATTGTAAGAATATCCCTTCATCCTTCTCTCCTAATAAATTTACAGTAACATCATTGGTTATCTTAGGCGGAACCGACTGTCTATTATTGTCAATAATAAAGGTTGCCTTGTCAATATGAGAACCCGAAAACTGCATTCCCCAATTTACTTCCGCTTGACGCATCTGCTCCACTATGTTAGAATCATTCTCACCATCTGCACCACTTTCTAAATTTCTACCTTGCTTATATTGTTTTACCCAATCTTCTTTTGTTTCAGCAGCTGACTTTGCTTTATCTGGAATCTTATTCTTTTCTTGCTGTAACTCTATTTTTGAATTATCTTGTTCATTATCTTCCACATCATTCTCTCTTGTAGGGTTTGCCTGCTTTTCTACATCATTCTCTTGTAGGGTCTTCGTTCGCCTTTCTACATTATTCTCTTGTGGTATCTCTGTCGTTTGTTTTACATTATCCTCCTCCATAAGTTCCTCCACTAATTCTTTATCTCGAAATGCCCACCATTAATTGTACTTCCATTAAACTGAAACCCATAATTGCTTTGTGGAGCAAACGTATTATTTTCTTTGTTTTCATTGGAATCGGATTTCGCAGGACTGGTGGCACTTCCCAGTGTACACTCACGAAACCATCCTTCTACAACCTTTCGTATTCCTTCTGCTACATTTTTCAAGGCTACATCTTCATTCCGAAATTGTGTGACAGCTTTTCTATCTTCTGGTAATGATTTTATATTATCAATCGGAGTTCCAGTTAAGTCTACATCTCTTAACATAATTGGAATTATAACCAATTTTCCTTCTTTACGAAGGAGCATCGCTTCTTCCATCTCTTCCTGATAGCAATAATTAGAAGTAAGATAATCTGCGCTAAGCAATAAAAGCACAATTTGACTGTTTCGCAAAGACTCTCTTATTTCATTATCAATTCCTTTTCCAGGCAAAATCATATTGTCATACCATAATGAAATGTATTTTTGTCTGACTAATGCGTTTAAATGTGTTATTAGCTTATCTTTCAATCGCTTATCTTTATGGGAATAAGATATAAAAACTTTTAAAGGTTCCTGTACATCTATCATATTTACAAAAGCTCCTTTCTTTTCATTTTTCGCCAATTGTTGACAAATTAATCCAATATTAGTGTACTACTTTTCCGTAAAAAGAGCAAGGAACATCATTGGCCAATAAGAAAAATTATAATCACATATACAATCTATTTTCTTTAGCAAATATTTTTATAGTATATTTGATCAGCGACGATTTTTCCTACATCTTATATATCTGTTCGCCGCCTTAATAGTTTATTTTCATACAGAATATATAACACAAAAGCGGTACAAATTACGTATATAGTTAGCGTCGCTAAATTCTAAATAAGACACAAAAAGCAAAGTAACTAGATCTTTTTTAACCACGAACTGACAAAACTGTATTTTTATCTCCAAAGGGGCATCCCTTCCTATCGCTCCTGACACAAAGCTCTGCCCCCACAACAGAAAAAAGCTCAAAAATTTTAAAAATAAAACCGCAGAAACCGTGTAAAGGCTTATTTCCATGCATTTCTGCGGTATTGGCAAATCTAATTTTTCTACATTTTCCAATATTGTAATCCCTTCATGGGAAAGGTAGAAAAGAAGTACTATTGTGCGAATCATACTTCCATTCTGAATAATCAATGTATCAATTACATTTCCCATTGCCACCAGAAAAAGAACAGACACTTTCTTTACTATTCCACAGAAACCAATCTCACTGGATTTTTGTTTACTCAGAATTGCAACCAATATTTGAGTCAAATACTCCATTACCATAAACAGGATTAAGGAGAACAGCAAACACCAGAATGACAAGAGAGCTTGGCTGGATGCATGGAGAATTACCATCTCATGCCGACAGGGATTAAAACCGGCAAATGCAGGGAAGGAATATTTTATACACCTGGCATCTCCATTCATGGGTATAGTTTTAGAAATGCCAAAACGGACAGCAAACAGAGGAAATAATTCTCCAGAATGGCGGGATTCCATAAACCGAATCTCCTCCCATTCTCATCACTGACAACAAAGCTAACTGATAACAGCTTACAGAACGCACAACTATTACCCGTTAGAGCGCACCAACAGGCGCACAATCGAGTAGGAGAAATTTCTCATAATTGAGAAATTTCGACCTCTCACACCACCATGCGTACCGTTCGGTACACGGCGGTTCAATCAACTTAACAAGTAACACACCTTTCGGTGTAGTAATCTAACATTGAGATTAATCCAAATTGGGTTAGTCTCTTGTTGCTTATCGCAACATTTACAGCTCCTTTATTGCATACATACGCTATTCTGTATCCTGCGTATGCGACATGAAAGGCTCTGTTCTTTTCAATTCCTAGTTTCATCAAATTCTTTGCCCTATTTCGTGGCGTTTTCCAATGTTTCCAGATGCACATGCACAGCCGATAACGAATGTTACTGTCCTACTTTGCACAAAGGGTTTTCATACTTCCTATCTTGAAGTAGTTAATCCACCCTCTGATTAGTTCATTTAGCTTCTTAACTTTGTAGTCATTTCCTACGCCCCAACTACGTCAAGTGAGTTGTTTCATTCTTGCTTTGAACTTTGCTACCGATTCTGCATGTGGCTTTGCCTTAAATTGGTGCACTCTGCTATCAAAGTAAAATCCAAATCCGAGATATTTAAGACCGCTTGGTCTGTCTACTTTACTCTTTGTCATGTTTACTTTGAGCCCCAGTTTCTCTTTAATAAACTTCATGAGGTTTCTCATCACCCTCTTTGCCGACATTTCGCTTCCCACCATTATAATGCAGTCGTCTGCATATCTAACAAAATTTAATCCTCTTTTCTCCATTTCCTTATCCAGTTCATTCAGCATGATGTTAGCAAGAAGTGGTGACAGATTTCCACCTTGCGGTGTTCCTATCACGGATTCCCTGTATTCATCCTCTACCATAATTCCACTGACAAGGAACTTTCTAATGATTGAGATTACATCTCCGTCCTTGATTGTTTTACCGATTAAGGTCATCCGTTTATCATGGGTTACTTTATCAAAGAACTTTTCCAAGTCAATGTCAACTATCCATTCATAGCCTCCATTCATCATGTCTAATGCTGTGATGATTGCTTGTTGTGCACATCTATTCGGTCTAAATCCATAACTATGCTCATGGAATTGTTTCTCATAGATTGGGGTTAATACCTGTGCTATGGCTTGCTGTACAAATCGGTCTGTTACTGTTGGTACTCCCAAGTTTCTGACACCACCATCTGACTTTGATATCTCCACTCTGCGTACTGGTTGAGGTTTGTATTTTCTTGTCCTCAACTGTTCCTTGATGATTTCGCCGTTCCTTGCAAGGTGTTCTTTAAGTTCCGTGTACTTCATTCCATCCACTCCCTCTGCACCTTTGTTTCGTACGACTTGCAGATATGCCGTATTGAGATTATCTTTACTTAATATCTGCTCCATTAGACTACTTGCGTCCATGCGTTCGTTCCTTTCCGTCTCGCTTGAATTGACCACCCTTTCCCCGATTGATTACGGCAGATGTTGTCTTTTCTGCAATCGAGACTCTACTAAAACTGATTGATTGTTCACCCCTTCGCTCCATTTCCATTACAGAAACTTCTTCACTACTATGGGCTCTGCTGACTTCTCACATTTCGTTGTTACTAGGCTAATGAAACCTCTGTGAGGCCTCCCCAGTTAGGGTGCAAACTTTTTCCCTCCATATATCTGCCACATTTACTCTGTTCCTACAAAAGTGATAGTTATTAGACTTTGCTTTATTTTGCAAGCTTATCTATCAGAACCTAGCCTTATATGTGATTTCTGTTCGTCAGACCAGAGATTTGCTTACAGCTTCTTTCAGATTTTGCCTCATGACAAACACCCTTGCTGTTCAACTATACACTTCCCACTATCTGGGCATGTTCAGGACTTACACCCGTTAGAGTTTGCCCATGCTGGGCAAACAGAAATATGCTGAAACAAGAAACCATCAGCATAAACGAGCACTCGCGTTGACTTCCCGTAAATTTATACGTCTGCTCTTCGGTCTGCTGGACAAGGGCCAACTTTACTTTCCGGAAAAGAGTAGGTAATTCATACCGCATATCAAAACTTACGTTCTTGACAGGCCGTAGGTTTATTAAGGTTACCCTTTTCCAAGAAAATCTTTTTCTTTTTCCTCTTGACATATTACCAAATTGCTTTTTTTGTTTTTTGGCATAAAAAAACTGCTGTAAATTGCCCTGTTTACAACAGTCTAGGTTTATGTCTGTTTCGTTGTTTTTGGATAGAATTATCTATGTATTATTGTAGTAAATTTACGGATAGAGGTCAAGGATTTGCAAAAAAATGAAAAGAAAACCAAAGAGGATAAACTGACTTTTCAAGTCGGTTTGGATACATTGCCTATGGAAATTTCATCATACGGACGGTAGATAATTGGGATAAAGAAATTGTTATAATAACTAAGTTTCTTAATCTTATAAATCAGTGAGATTTTGACGTTTTTATCTTATTTTCAAGATTATTTAAGAAGTTAAGGGAAAGAGCATAATTATGACTAAAAAAATCAATCCCTTTGCCTATATAATAATTAGCCTTTTCTTGTTCATTTTGACTGCTGTAACAATCTGCTAAATATGAGCAGGTAAGAGGATATATTTGACGTATCATATCATAATTTAAAATCCCTCGGTGTAAGTAATTCAAAATATGCGTATATAACTGAATGGGTGTTAATTTATTAAGGTGCGGGGCTCTTTGCAGGATAAATGCAATATTAAAAAGCGTCCACAGTTCTTCCAACGTATATAAGTGATAATCCAAAACTTCATCAATGCTATAAAAAACTTTTGTGATACCAAGAGCCTTTATTGATAATTCATAAGCAGTTTTGTAGTCTTCTTTATATTGTGCCATGAGATAAGCCCGTTTTCCCAAAAGATATTGTAAAGGCTCATCACATAAATAAAGTGTATGAGTGGATAATTCATCTAAGTACAGAATACAGTTATCTATTTCATGTTTCACAAGATAATTGTCAATTTGTTTCTTATCAGCATTAAACTCGATGTGTTCCGCGATAGAAAGCATCGGGTAGAAGGCTGAAATATTTTCTCCCAACTTGTTGAAAATATCTTTTAATATTTTATCAGATGGTATTTTATGTCCATTTTCTATTTTTGATATATATTCTTTACTGCATATATTTTCACAAAGAGAAGACTGGCTGATATGTTTTGCGAGCCGCAATTCTTTAATCAAAACACCAATGTTATTATTCATCGAAATTCTCCATTCAAAGGTTGACTGAAAGTTCAATTTTGAATCAAACAATCCAATGCTATTATGAGTATAGAAATGAATTTTAGTTTTGTCAAGGAGGAGAGAAGGATGAAAAAAACAAAAACGAATTCTGTAATAAGAATATTGTCTTATATTGTACCACATTGGCATTTAGTAACGGCTTCTACAATAGCCGGAGTCGTTAAACTCTCAATGCCTCTTATTTTACCACAGGTAATAGGGTATTTTACGGATGAACTGTTAGTATCAACATATATATCGAATACAGATAAGGTCAATGAGATTTTGAAATGGCTGATAATATTGCTTGGTATTTATATATTGATTTATATACCCGCCGCATTTATCAGACAGGCAGGATCGATAGAAGTTGCAAACAGAATAATGAATAAGATGAGATGTGAACTGTTTGAACATTTGCAGCTTATGTCGGCAGAGTTTCACAATAATAATCGGTCAGGCAGTTTGGTGACAAGGGTAAACAGTGATGTGGAGCAGGTTCATGAATTTATATGGGGTGTAGTGACCAATATATGGATTGATGGAATTACAATTATAATATATATCGTTTTGCTGTGCAGGATTAATGTGTTTTTAACAATAGTGGCTTGTTTTGCGCTGCCTGTGTCCGTTATAGCCACAAAACGAATACGTGAAAGGATAAGCCAAAACAGCCGTAAAGCGCGAAAAGGATTATCAGACATATCGGGTTATATGCAGGAGCGAATGTCAGGATTTTCAGTAGTGAAATTATTTGGGATGGAAACGTTTGAGAACGACAAATTCAAAGAGTATTCGGACAAAATATATAAGTATAACAGGAACACAAACAGATTTTTTTCACTTGGAGAGGCAATAACATCTTCTTTTTCTGAAGTAATCTGTTCCGTGGTTGTATGCCTGTCTGCAATTTTAATAGTTAAGGACAAAATGACGATTGGAGAAATGATTATCTTTGAAACATATATTGCATACTTTATTACGCCTATAAAGAGATTTGCTGAATTAAATGTTACGTATTCCAAAAGTATTGCAGGAATAGAAAGAGTATTCGACATATTTGACATAAAACCTGAAATACATGAAAAAGAAAATGCGTTAATATTTTCAGGAAAGGAGGATGTGCGGATTGCATTTCAAAATGTGAATTTCAGATATGATAAAATTGCATCTGAATATATTTTGAAAGATATCAGTTTTTCCATTGAACCAGAAGAAAAAGTGGCATTGATAGGATCAAGTGGGTGCGGTAAATCTACAATTATTAATCTGCTTGCAAGATTTTATGATATAGATTCAGGTAAAATAAGTTTTGGAAACAGGGATCTGTATGATTATTCAATGGCAAGTATTTATAATCAAATGGGAATTGTTTTTCAGGAAACGATATTGTTTTCAGGAACGATAGAGGAAAATGTTAGGTATGGAAAAATAAATGCCACTATACAGGAACTTGAGAGGGCGGCAGAAACGGCAAACGCAACTGATTTTATAAAGAATTTTCCAGACGGTTGGAATACCATGATTGGTGAAAGGGGAACGGGGCTGTCGGGGGGACAAAAACAACGTATTTCAATTGCAAGAGTATTTTTAAAGAATCCTAAATTACTAATACTGGATGAAGCAACAAGTGCCCTTGATTCAGAATCAGAAGCACAGGTACAGAATGCACTAGATAATTTAATGAAGAAAAGAACAACGATAATCATAGCACATCGTCTATCTACAATTGTAAATGCAGATAAAATAATAGTTATGGATAAAGGAAAAATTGTTGAGATTGGAACACATGAACAATTATTACAACTTAATGGCAGATATAAAGAATTATATGATATGCAATTTAGAAATGTAATATAAAAAGTAAATTTATGTTTGGTTTATGTGAGTAGAGGTTCATTAACATAAACAGTATTTTTAAGGAGAAAAACTACAGGCTATTCCAGTATCAATGACAGGAAGAATTTTTTATTGGAATCAGACTACATTTGAAAGAGCAGGAATTGAAGTTCCCAAAACATTTAGGGAACTATTGTATGCAGGAGAAGCATTTAAGACAAAGCTGGGTGATGAATATTATCCACTTGTGGTTGGTAACTTCTTTGAGGATATGGGTGCGTATCATGGAGGTTATTCATGGGTATAGTTTTAGAAATGCCAAAACGGACAGCAAAGCTAACTGGTATCAGCTTACAGAACGCACGACTATTACCCGTTAGAGCACGCCGGCAGGCGCACAAAAAACAAGAGCAGTTTTACCTGCCCTTGTTTTTGCTTTGATTCACACTTTTGTTCCTTATTCAATTCTTGTATTTCTTAAAACAACATTACATTTTTGAAATCATTACAACTGATAAATCATATTCTTCAAGAAACTCATCAATATCTCTTTCATCATTGATTTCCATAGCTGTTTCAAATATGCCTGTCTCAGGATCCAGAAAGCCTGCTATCATTTCACCTGTAGACTGATTTTTTCGAATCATTGGCTTCTTATTTAAAATATCAATTCCTTTAGATACTTCCTTTTTTGCTACTAACATGTTGTTGTTCCCCCTTCAACCCTTTTTCAATATAATACGCTCACACAGGATTCTTTCCGCGTTTTTAGCATACTATTTCCCAACATTCCAAGAATGCGTTTCCCAAATGTCAAAAACAGTATGCCAATCCTGTATTGGCATATTGCAGTTTCCTTATATCGGATTTTGACTCCTCAATCATCCGCATCATCATGCAAGTCTTAGAAATCCTTTCCTATTATAAAAGAAAACCTGAACCTTGCATTTGATATAAGTAGTTATGTCTCAAAAGCGTGCTTGGCACATAGTACCATAAGAATCAAAGCTTGTTTATGATTAGTTTCATGGCCCGGACATAGTTCTCCCAGCATAGTCCCGAAGCAGAAACTGAATCAGCATATTCATGGAAGAAAGAATAGATTAAAAATATCAGCTACATATCATCTATATGTTTCATCTCCCTATATTATGTAACCTACTTTTTCAATAGTAACACATGTATTTTTATAATTCAATCCTTATTTTCCAAATTGTGCATATTTACATAATTTTTTAGTTATGTTGACTATTTCTCTACAATTTGCAAAAATTTTATAATATTATTTCATTTTTTATATTCCCACCATGCAAAAAAAGAAACCCAAACCAAGCAGTTTGACTTTCTTTTTATATCGTTTATCATTATTCTTTAAAGATTCCTTCTATTTTGTTTTGCAGCTCATCTGGAGACAATCCCTCTGCATTCTTGATAAGATTCTCTAAAGACTCTTTTGCCTCACTTAATTTTTCCTCATCCTTGCTAAAATCATCAATATACTTCTTTATAGACTTTTGTATTTTTTCCTGATCACTGCTGTTAAGTCCCAGCGCTGTTGATAAATCATCATTTTGAAAAAATTCTTCGATTTCGCTTGTAAATGCTTTTTTTAAGTCTTCTGCTGCTTGTGCTTTGATATCATTGACAACATTGCCTATATAGTCCTCAGACTTTTGCGTTGACAATTCTTTCTGACACCCTGCCAGGAAAACGCTACCCGCTGCCAATGCCAGAAAAACTCGTATTTTTCTCAATTTTTCTCTCCTTCTGCCTGTATCGCCTGAGCTGCCTCAACTGCCTTTTGATCAATCAATGTGGACTTCTTCTTTTTTTTCAGAGAAGTTATCGGTTTATCCGGCCACGCCATTGCCTTGATACCTGGTGTCGATGTCTTAATCCTGAGATAGCTTTTCCCATCTTCTACAAACCGAATGATGGAAATATTCCTCCAAACATAAAAATCGAATGGTCCAAATTCTATCTTAATCTCTTTGAGCATTCCCTTCGCTTCAAAATTTACAAGCTTTTCATCAACCCTGACGGGCATGGTGTATATATATCTATTGTCTGTAGTCTGGATAATAGTTGTCTCAAAAAGCGCTGATTTTCCTTCCTTACTGACTCTGATCGCTGCCATTGCCGGTACTGGAATATCTTCTACATTCATTATTTTCACCCGCTTTCGTAATTTTATACATATATTGAATTTGAATCTGCCAAAACAAACTAATATTTAAACGCAGATTTATATATTATAGTATAGTCTGAACAGCGTGCAGTTGTCAAGAACTGTTGCAAATCCCAAGAATCCAGTAATAAATCCGTAAAAATTATCAACAGCTTATTTATTTTTTTTTGAATATATGTTAAACTAATAAAATGTTTGGCATTGTGTCAATCCAGCATACTGAAATAAAAGCTATGCAAAGGGCTGAACTATTATTATTGCAAGGAACTGCATGTAAACAATAGACGCGGAAGGCGTCTCATCGTTACATATCTATGTTATGGTTCACTCTGTAATATATTTATTCCTAAGTACTATTTAGAAGGGCAGGTTATTAGAATGGCAAAGGACAAAAAAACAACTACTAATGAAAATACAGACATTAGTAAAAGCAAGGCAAAACGAGAACAGCGCAGGAAGGAGGTTGCAAAGGAAAAACAGCAAAAACTTTTTTCAAAAGCAGTCGGTATCGCAATTGCCGCTGTACTTGTTGTTATCATAATTGCTGCTGCCGGAAAAAGTATTTATTTGGCAGCAATCCGCACTACTTCAAATTCAAATCTCAGTGCGGTGTTAACCTCTGACGGAAAAATAGACGGCGCTGATATGAAGAACGTTTTAACGCTTGCTGATTATGCAAATATTTCTATTCCCGCAGAAGAAGTTGCAGCAACTGCTGAGGAAGTAGACGACGATATTGATGCTACACTTGAATCTCACAAGGAGCTTAGCACAGATGCTTCTTTGGAAATTGCTGACGGAGACGAGGTAAACATTGATTTTGTCGGGACTGTTGACGGCGTTGAATTTGAAGGTGGAAACAGTAACGGAGCGGGATATGATTTGACAATTGGCTCTGGTTTGTTTGTAGACGATTTTGAACAGCAGTTAATTGGACATAAACCTGGCGAAGAACTTACTGTAGAAGTTACCTTCCCTGAGGATTATAATGAGGAACTCGGCGGAAAAGATGCAAGTTTTGCAGTGACTGTTAATGGTATCAACATCAAACCAGAATTGACTGATGAATTTGTAGCGGAGAATCTTTCTGAGGAGGGCGTTTCTACAGCCGCTGAATACCGCGCATCTGTAGAAAATAAATTTTATGAACAGCACCTTCAAGAATATGTGACAAATTATATTATGGATAATTCAACCGTTAATTCATATCCTTCTGCTTATCTGAAAGCAACAAAAGCTGTCACAAAATACAATGATGAATACATGATGCAGTATTTTAATCAGATGGGTGCAGGCTACGAAAATGTATGGGAAACCCAAGGCGAAGAAATTAACGATGAACTTTCCTACGAAAAAGATTTGACAGAACGTGCAAAAGAAGCGGTAAAATCAGCGCTTGTATATCAGGCAATTTATGAAGATGCCGGCCTTAGTATTGATATGGAAGCTGTTATCGCAGAAATGACAGAAGAAAATGGCGAAGAATACGTGACCAACATGAAAGAAACTTATGGTGAGGGCTATATGGCACAGTCCGAAATCAAAGATGCTGTAACAGAGCATTTAATGAATCTATATAAAACGAAATAAAAAATTGAGCGCCAGCGCGCTCAATTTTTTATTTCGCAATTTCCTATATTATATAAAAACTTACGTTCTGTCTCTCACTTTTTACCAATCCAGCGTAAATGCGGAAAATGCATCTTTTGGTGCAAACTGTTCTTCCTTGTAACGAAGCAAATATGCTTTGATTTCTGCGCCGACATTTCCCATATCAGAAAGCAGGCTGTCAAAATTATCTGCATTCACACACCCTGCATTCACAAAAATCTGATAATAGTTCAGTTCATTGGTGTGTTCTTCCAAAATAATATCCCATGCCTCAGGCTCCATTGTCCCCTTTGTATGCCGGCGCAAATAACCCAAAAGTTCTTCCTGCACACTGTCAGACAATTTATAGGGATGCAGCAGACGGAAATAAACAAGACGCAGCTTCATTTTCCGTTTTTCTACGGGATAGGATTTGATATCATAATCTTTTCCCTCATAATCCTCCTCACCACAGGTCCACAGCTCCTCAAATCCATCAAGGTCATCTAATGCCACCAAACCGATCAATTTCTCGTCCCAGCGTTTTACCCAGGCATCCGAACCAATTTCCATAGGATCAAACAGAAAATAATCATGAAACACCGTCACTGCCATAGCAAGCATACGCCAGAGTCCTACTGACTGCAGCTTTGCTGTCTCTTCCTCTGAAATTGTCCTGATGCTAATTTCTCTAAGCCGTTTGCATCCCAAAAACAATTCTTTGCCATGAATCAGTGCGTGATGCGGCATTGAGACCGTTCTTAACTGCTCCGCATGTGCAAATGCCCAATCACCGATTTCTTCCACAGTATCCGGCAAAATGATTTCCCTGATTGTTTTGCAGCTTAAAAAAGCCTTCTTTTCAATTGATATCACTGGCTTTTCATCAATATAAGAAGGAACCTGAATGCGTTCACCAATTCCGCGGTATCGTTTGATAAGATACCCTTTTTTGTATGGTTTGTATGCAAATTGTCCCCCTCCGGCATTGTTTATTACTGCCTCTTCCATAATAATCCCCCACTTGTCCGGTCTGTACTATCCTCTTTACAGCTCCAAGGATTCAATCTCATTCAAAATATCATCTTGACGCTCGTGAATCATCAGCTCTTCATTGTGCTTCTGATAATCAGCACTTCCATACAACCCGATAAACCGCGCACTGTAGGCATTCATCGTAAGTTCTGTCACAAGTACGACAAGCTCATTTCCGTCCATAAAGGCTACCTCGCTAAATGCAAATAAATTGTGGAGCCTTTTTTGTATCGCACTATTTTCTGACTTCATCTGTTCCACTTCTGCATCAAATGCCTCTTTCAACATTGCAAATGCCTGTGCAGCATTTTCAGGCTGCTCTAACTTTAACCGTTTCTCCTGTGTTTCCAAAAAACGGATAATCGCTCTGTGTCTGCGCTTGTCCTCTCCTGAGAGCGTCCCCGCGCTTGTCATAGAAGCGATCACTTTTTCTCTATTTTGTATTTGTTTCTGAACCAGGGCTGCAATATCCGGATTCGTACCGTTTTCCTCATTTTTCTCATGCATTGTCCTGATAATTTTTAAAAGTTTCATCAACTCTGTGAGATAATCTGAAAACTCCAGGTTTTCTTTCATCTCACTTTCAAGCTTATCAAGAAGCATTCCCAATAGCGATAACCGCTCATCAAATTTCGCTATGCGCGCCCGTTCGACCACCTGGGCAGAATTGGTTCCATCCAGTATTTCCTCAACCTTATAATCTTTTTTATATTTATTGTACAACTCATAATACGCTGTAAATTCTTTGACAATCTTCTCATTGTGCAGATACTGCCCTACTAACGTTTCATCTACAGCAAACCCTTCTTCTTCACATAATAGCATAGCGGCGGAAAGATCCTCCCAGCCTCTTGCAGTCACATAGGACTTTCCTCCTACATTGATTTCTACCCTGTAAAAATCGCTTTTTTTCATGTCAAGATAGGTCGTTACTGCATTGTGAATGCCCTGTTTGAGTGCATATTTTTTCCAGGTCGCATAGTCCGCCTCAACCTCCACCAGTTTCATGCGGTCCATTGTCACCACATCAAATTCACGAACTGATTTATTGTACTCTGGTGGATTTCCTGCAGTGACTATCACCCACCCTTCCGGAACCTTATGTTTTCCAAATACCTTGTACTGCAAAAACTGAAGCATGGAAGGCGCAAGCGTTTCTGATACGCAGTTGATTTCATCTAAAAACAATATTCCTTCCTCTATTCCAGAATGTTCCATTACCTCATAAATCGAAGCGATAATCTCGCTCATTGTGTATTCTGAAATATCAAACTCCATGCCTTTGTAAGTCTTGTGCGTAATAAAAGGAAGTCCCAGGGCTGACTGTCTTGTATGATGCGTCATAGAATAGCTTACCAGCGCAATACCAAGTTCCTGCGCTATCTGCTCCATAATAGCGGTCTTTCCGATGCCTGGAGAACCCAGCAGAAATATAGGTCTTTGACGCACAACCGGAATGCGGTATTCTCCATATGGATCTTTTTTCAAATACAATGTTACCGAGTTTTTAATGTGTTCCTTTGCCTGCCTTATATTCATAATCCCCTCCTATTTATCATTGATGAGAATAATTTTCATTCGCTTCTTAAGTATCTTTTTACTGTGTATTATTCTAAATCTTCCGCGGGAAGAACAAGCTTGATTGCCCATGGAGGGGTAGGCGGCTTCTCATAGTCATCCTCCAAAAACACAAACGCGGTATCATAATTGTGCGGCGGCTTGTGCTCTGGAAACACCCCATAACCATCTGTAAAATAGATCAAGCCCTTTAGATTCTCAAACTCGCCATTCTCTATTGCCTTGTTTACATAATCAAAGACAGGCCTGAAATCCGTTGAGCCAAACCCTTCAAGCTGCCCCTCTCTCATAAATGCTTCAAACTCATCATCATTTGTTATTTTGGTATCACGCCGAACTTCAGAATCACACTGAATAATATGAATATTCACTTTTCTGAAGAAATTCTCGCTGCTTTTCAAAATATTGTAGGTTTTATCTAAAAATGACTGCACAATTTCTCCGCGGCAGGAACCTGAAGTATCTATTGCAATCACAAATTCTTTTATCTTATTCACATCTTTATATTCTAATGGTTCTACCAACGGCAAATTCCCATAGAGTGAAAGTCCATACGTATAATACACGTAATCAAATTCATCGTCATTGATCTGTATATTCTCGCCGGAAACGCTAAACCTTCTCAAGAAATCGCCGTAGTCATACTGTTCTCTTGTCGCCTCTTCAAGATTTTGCAGAATACTTTTGTCATCTGACTTATCCTCTGAAAAAGACTTTAGTTCTGCTTTGATACGCTCGCTAATCTTTTTCCACTGCGCCTGCGTGATCTCAAACGACTCCACAGGTCCCCACTTCTCATGAATATCTCTTTGAAACAAAAGTCCAAGCTCCAAAAGCTCGCTGACACCTGGCCTGTCCTCCTTAAGCTTTCGGTAAATTCTGTCTGCTGTAAGCGTACCTGTGCGTTGTTTCCATTGTGCGAGTACTTCTTTGCGCTCTTTGTCTCTTGTAGTTTCCATATCCGGCATTCCAAGCCCTAACACAACATTTTCGACAGCCATATCAGCCGCCACATCCCAAAGCTCCTGATCAACCCGGTCATATTTGTACGAATGTCCAAAAATGCAGTGCAGAAGTATATGCAGATACAGCCTGAGAACCTGATTGGGATTTTTCTTATATAGCCGAATCACCACCATCGGATCATAAAAAACCACTGCTGCTCCCGGTACATTGATATCACAGCATATAGAGTCACTCCCCCATCTTGCCTGCAAATTCATTCCAGAAAGCGCTACATCAAGAAACCGCAGACTAATGAGCAGCCGGTCCCGTGCAAGTCCCCATATCTTACAAGCAATCTGCTCCATTTTATCTGTCTGTTCTTTTTGCTGTTCTTTTGTTGGTCCTGAATTGACCTGCATATTTTCTGGCTTTTGTGCCATAATACACCTCCGTTTTATACAAAATGTACTATTCTGGAAACAATCTATGAAAAATTCAATATCTCACTGTTGCACGCCCGCTCTATAATTCCCTGAACGTCTGCACCATCCAGATCAAGACCTTCTGCACTTACAAAATGCGTATTTTGCACACCATATAACCGGCACAGCGCATTGGCATACTCAAATCCAAAATTGCAGTCCCCGATATATCCGCCGCTGGTTGTCACATAATACATATCCTGCGCGGCACAAAGACCGATTGGCGTCCCATCCTCTGCATACGTATAAGTGATACCCTCCACACTCGCCGCCTCAAAAAAAATCTTTAGCGATGCCGGAAACGACATATTCCAATAAGGTGCCGCAAACACAAGCATATCAGCCTGCGCTACTGCATTGGCATAGTCAAACATTGTATCTTCAAACTGTCCTTCCTCTAAAAGTTCATTCCTTCTTAGAAGTCGCTCATAATTCAGCGGAAGAAGGCTTTCTATAGACAGTCGAATTTCTTCTATCTGAAATGCCATATCTTTACTGTTCGCTTCTTTTATACGTTCTAGCAGATGTCCTGCCAGCTCCAGCGTTCTTGAATCGCTTCCACGTACACATGCATTGATAAATAGCAATGTTGGCATTTTCCTCTCTCCTGTTTTTAATATAAAAGCTCTTTTGGCACCTCGGCAGCCATCTTCTCATACGCCAAATCAGACGGATGAAGATGATCGCCGCTGTCATACGGTTCTGCAAAGGCAGCCGGATTGCATTCGTCCCGAAGCGCTTTATCAAAATCAATGCAGCCTTTCACATCTGCCTGTGTTCGTATCCATTCGTTTACAGCGCAGCGCAGCTCATCCCGAAACGGTTCATAAGTACGCCATCCATATATCGGAAGCAATGTTCCCATATATACAGCAAGCCCGTATTCTTTGGCCCACGCAATATAACGTTCTAATCCTCTGATAAGCTCCTCTGCTGTCGGCAGATCGCTCCATGGCCGGAAAGGATTTACTTCCACTCCCACAGGATGAATAATATCATTAATTCCATGCTGTATAATAACTGTGTCAGCGCCGCTGACCTTTGCCTCTCTGGGAAATCGGATATCCCCTTTCAGTCCATAGGAATCATAGGTAATATTTTCATACTGTCTAAGTATTCTGGTTCCGCTCGCTGCCCGCCTTACAATAGAAGTATGCGCGATCTGTTCCTGAAATAACCGAAGTGTGAGATAATCTGGCCATGCCTGTGAAGTAATACTGTCTCCATAACATATCACCGCCCGATTCTCACAGTCTGTTTGTATCTCAACATTGCTCAAAAAATAAAACCAGTTTGTATTTCTGGTAAGCTCAAGCGGCAGCACAGCGCTTTGGGCATAATCTCCCACTGCATAATATCCCTTGGACAAGGGACCTGTAATCAATACCGCGGAACGCATCAGTGTAAAATCGCCCAGATAAAAACTAATGCTGATGTCGTGCCCCCGTTTTACGATAAAATCTATCTCGTCGCTTACTGCTGCCTTCCCTGCTGGAATTGTAACACTTGTGCTTCCATTGTGAAACGTTATCTGCCGATTGGTTTCCTCTGCTATTTCGCGTCCGCCATTCACACTGTCCGCCACATAAACACGCGTGATTGTCACAGGCTCCGTCCCGCAGAAATTATCAAGTGTTATTTTTAAGTTATCTGCATCAAACATCGGACGTATTGGATATCTTAGCGTCAGATTCTTGGCATAATTTTCCGGCCGTCTGTCTGCTATTGAAATCGCATTTCCCCAGGTTGTCACATATTTTTTTGCTTTGTTTTCCATCTTTTTTCTCCTGCTGTAAAAGGATACTACCGTATTTTTCCATCAAACAAAAATCATGATTATTATAACAAAACCCACACATCAATGCAATATCAATTGTAGTGCTGCTCAACAATCGCAACGCTTCTGTTACAATTCACACTTACGCCAGATTTCACATATACTTACAACGATTTCGGTGTGAATTGCAACAATTGATGCACACAAAATGCTAAAAAGCACGCATTTTGGCGCTTGCTCCGACGCCATGCAGCAAGTGCATGGCGCGGGTGTGAAAAGTAACACGCTTCTCGCCCTTATTTTTATTTGCATATTTTTCTTTTTCGCACCAGCACGATTCCTGACCATACTGCGAGCACTCCTAAAACTGTTAGCCCTGCAAGAATCGATCGTCCAAACACGGTGCCCGCAGGTTTATTCAAAAACTGCACAAACTTGTCTGTTGTGACAAGGAATCCGTCCAGTGCTGTATGCTCTCCCCGAAAAGTCTGAATCTCATTTCCTGCTTTATCCTTCACCCGATACAACAGTGCAAGTGCTCCATGGTACTGTGGAATTGTAATTTCCAAGGTTTGTCCCTCCTGAGAAAGCGCCATGTAATCCCACTGTGCAACCACATCATTTTTATCGTTAAGCAACATAAACTCCGCCTCTGACAGCGCAAAATTATCTGTCACCACAATATGCGCTTTTTGCTCCTCCACATCATACACCATTCCTGATTCCACACCGTCTATGATTACCCTAGGCGGCGTATTATCTATCACAAATGCAATCTCATCACCATTGATCGTATGCGTATTGTTAATCTCATTCCCCGCTCTGTCTTTTGAATACAAGCTTAGGCGATAGCCTCCCTCCTCTGCAAAATTATCGGGTGAAAGCGTGTATACATATGTATATCCTGTATTTTCTGAACCGTTCACCTCTTTGGTATATATTGCCTGATAATCCAGAGCGCCATTTCTTGAAATATACACTGCAAAGTCCTCAACTGTATCAACATTCATCTCAACAATCTGTATCTTGTCAAGTCCTGCATATGTATTGTACCGATTTTCCATCAATTTCATCAGCCCTGTCAAATCATATACAGAACCATTCCTATTCAAAGAAAACCGATATGTCAGCGCCGCCTCATTTCCTGCCAAATCACATACAGTTACCGTAAGGTCATAAATATTATCTGGCTTGTCATTCATATCCTGCAGTACAAACCGATATCCGACACCATTTTCATCCCAAATAGATATTTTTTGGGCTTTGTGCTCCACATCCTTTCCAAGTCCCGTCTTTACAGATATGTTTACTGCCTGCGCATCAATATTCTGGTCAAGCACAGTGATTACAGGCACTACTTCACCAGCATTGGCAGAGCCATCTTCTACGCCTGCAATACGAATAAGCGGCGCTGTCGTATCAATGATAAAATCCTTGGAAACTGCCTGTGTATCAGCGATATTGCCTGCTAAATCCGTATAAAGGCAGTCTATATGATACTGGTTATCTCCATTGAAAACCACTGTCATCGTATGGGTATCACCATCATGTGTCCAAGCCCCTTTGCTTGCTGCCGGCAAAATATTCATCAAAAAATCATCTACATTAAAATTATGCTCCGTGACTGTAATATTCGCTGTTACTGGCCCTCCAAAATAATCTGTCTGATTCTTCTGTTCTGAATTCAGTGCAATTGTAACAGTGGGAGCAGTGGTGTCAATCGTAAAGGTTTCTACAAATACCTTTTCTGCTTCATTATCTGCCAAATCGGTGCAGCCTGCTTCGATTGTATAATCACCATCTTCGTGAAATAAAATTGACGCATAATGACTATTTCCATCATGTATCCACTCTGATAGCGCTGGCTTTATAGGCTCTCCATTTCGCGTGATGCATACCGCAGCAAGTGACGAATCAAAATTTTGTTCCTGGATCTTTATGGTTGCCGTTCTTGCCTGACGATAATACGTGCCATTTGCTGCATCGTTGTTATCAAAATCAATCGAAATTTGGGGCTTTGTTGTGTCAATTTTTAATCGCTGCATTGAAGTCTTTGCATTTTGAGCGCGATCTATCGCAGTCACCTCTATAAAAGCATTGTTGCTTTCATTTGCCACTGCATCTATTATCTGTATTGTCTCAAACCCAGATGCTTCCGAAATCTCTTCATCTGTGGGCAGCTCCTTGGTAAAAGAAAAAAGTTCGCTGTCTGTGACACTGTTTTGCTCCCGATGCTCATTATCTTTGCCAATTGAAGCCTTCACAGACAAAAGCGCTGCACAATTATCGTCTTCTGGCGCGTCCTTCACACAAATTTTTACTTTGATATCCTCATTAAAGAAACCATGTTGATTTGCCCCCTGTGGTTCTATAATAAGCTCCGGACCGCCCGCATTGGGTTCAAGGTTATCAACCACTATCCCTCTCGTCCAGCATTCCATCTTATTTCCTGCGTAATCCATCGCTTGTATATACAAAAAGCATCTTGTGTTTGCCATGAGTTGTAACTGCTCTCCCTCATCAAATCGAGCAGTGCCGCTGTCCCATTCTCCTATCCGTTTTGCCTTCAGTATTTTGAGAGAGCCTTTTCCACTGACGCCATACTGCACACTGACACTGCCCGATATATCCTGCTGATAAAACCGCTCATAGACAATGGATTGTTCACTGTCTGCCGCAAATGGAACCCCAGACAAAACAATTTCTAAATCCGTCGGTGCATGACTGTCAATTTTGTATGTATGCGTTTTCTTTTCTGATTGATTTCCTGCATAGTCAACAAGATAGTATTCCAGCGTATATATACCGTCCTGCGCAGAATCCGTTGATTTGTCGTAACCAAAATTCAGCACATGCTTTTTCAGATCCTCTTTTGTCAGAACAAACTGCTTTTGTCCTTCCTGACTATCTGTCATATCACTGCTGCTCAAAACCCCCATCACTGCTTTATTCTCTGAAATGCAGTCTGCCTCTTGTTGTTTGTCTGCCTGCATTGTTACTTTATAATGAATTGTGACAGGCGCATCATACTCTTTTGATACGATTCCCGTGTCATACTCTGGATAGGCAAACGCAATCACAGGTGTTCCAGACTCCTTATTGTACCATTCATTTTTGCGCTTTGTATTGTCAACACCACTTATTATTACTGGTTTAAGTTCTGGCGCCTTATGCTGTACAAGCACCCTCTGTTTTATCATCTGTTCTGACCGCACACCAGACTGAGACACCGCCCAAAAACAATAGTATCCGTTTCTGTCCTCCTGAACTTCCAGATGGCAGGTATCCTTATTCTGAGGCTTCAATACTGTCCCCTCCTGCAAAAATTTCGTCTGTTCCTGTGAACTGTCCTGATTGATGGCATCCCCAATTTTCTCGTATACGTATTCGTATTGGTGCAGCCCTGCATAAGGGCAGCTATCCTGTTCAAAAGACAATTCAAACAAGATATCTTGATTCGTCCAGTTGTCCTTTTCTCCATTGTAAGCCAATCCGCCGGCAGTGACATTTAGATTGATGCATGGTTTTGCCGAATCCACCACTACCTTTATCGCTTCCCCTTTGTCATTGACATACTGCGTCACCGCACTCACATTTCCGGCATAATCATATGCCCTGACTGCAATTGCCGGATAACATCCGTCTGATAATACAATCTGAAAATCAGCGTTTTTTGCGCCTTCGTTTGAAGAATATATTTCCTGCCAAGTCTGTATATCCGCGCTGTCCTCTGCATGATAATCTGTTGTATACTCAATTTTATAAACGCCGCTCAGCATATCCTCAAAACTTCCTTGCAGCACAAAATTATCGGCGTAATATTGCTGTGTCTCTGTTTGGGTCGGCTCATAACACCTACTGTCTGTTTTCAGCGTTTTTAATATAGGCGCATCCCGATCAATGCCAGCCATAAAAACACGCGTCCCATATTCTTCTTCGCGTGTGGTGGCATTTTTGTCTGGATTTTCCATCCAGAGAGTATATTGCTTTATAGGTGCATCCGGATTCTGTACAACTGCCTCTTTTTGTGTATGAAGCATTGTATAATACCGCTTTCCTTCCTCGCTAAGCCGGATATGAATTGTTCCGTTCACCCAATTTTTATGGTTCGCAAGGTAGGTTTCCCACTCTGTATAATCAAACTTTTGTACGAGCATTTCACCTGCGCGACTCACTTCGATATAGAGATCCTCCTCGTGCAGTGGGCTGTTTCGAATCTCTACCATCGTTTCCACAGGTGCAATTTCGTGTATCCCATCAAATCCAGTAATATGAAAAACTGCAGTTCCAACACGATTTATATGAAACATCACCTCGTCATCTTCTGTAAAATACTTTATCCCTGGTTCTATCACACCTGCATTATCGCCGATCGTACCCATCATTTTATCAAAAGATGCATTTTTGCTGTCTGTCATAAGCGTCATAAAATCCAAACGAACAACCTCTGGATTGTCAACAGAAATTCCATAAATTGGCTTGTCTGTTCCAGTCTGTGCACCCTCGCTTTTCAGATTCAATTGCATCTTTGGAGAATTGCCCACAATATATGTCCTATAATCCAATATTCCATTATCCGTAATCTGCACATCTATTTCAGCAGGAATTCTGGTTTCCTCGTCTATCTGAGATTCAGTTTCCGTTTCGTATTCTGTTTGTGTTTCGCTGTGTTCTCCCTCAGCGCTCTCCATCTCTCCTTCAGTCTCATGTTCTGTTTGCGTTTCACTGTTTTCTGTTTCGGCGCTCTCTGTTTCGTATTCGGTTTGTATTTCGCTGTGTACTTCTTCCTTTGCATTGTCTTCGACAAGTGTATCTGTCTGAGCCTGCGTTTCGACTTCTTCCTTTTGTGTTTCCAACTCGTCTGTTGTTTCGGGTTCTGTACTTGGGGGCGTCTCGCTTTTATCTTCCTGCTCTTTATCATAGTCTACTACACCGCCAAGACTGGACGGACACGAATCCTCCCTGACAATCACTTCTGCCTGTACAAGCTGTACATTGGCTGCGATTGTAACCGCCACGATAGCAGCAAGTACAGCAGCCACCCATTTTTCAAATCTTTTGTTCATACTAAATACCTCTTATATGCTTTATTTAAATCCAGATGAAAAAAGTCTGCATAGCAGTACTTTTCATGCTTATCATATAAGAGGTCGCATTTACCAGCAATAGGATAAAAGTACCAATCTGCTAGAGCATTAGCACAGCAGCGGTTGTTTTTGTTCTTCCTCAGAAACTTCCCGCCAGTAACAATCATTCCAAAACTGATAGGTTGTGTATCGTGCTGTTTGTGATATATTCACAGCATTCACCATATCGCGGATTCCTATATCCAGATATTGTTCTGTTGTTTTGAGGGATTCATGCCCCAGAAAATGCTGTATCACTACCAAATTCATATTGTTTTGCAGCATATGCGTGGCCTTTGATCTGCGCAGCGTATGCGCAGTCACTTTCTTTCCATAGAGCGATGGCATTTTCTCCGCCGCCATATTCACATATTTTTTTATAATAAAATTGACACCTGCTTCTGACAGCGGTTTTCCGGAACTGTTCGTAAAAAGATATCCCCGCTTAATCTCAAAATGACGGCAATATTCCTTGATAAGAAGCGAAATATTCGTTGAAATATAAACATTTCGAAACTTTTGTCCTTTTCCCAAAATTTTAATGTAAGATACTTTCCCGTGTGTAATATTCTCTGCCCTCATATTTATCAGCTCATGAACTCTTGCACCTGACTCATACAAGACACACAAAAGCATATAATGCTTGATGGCTGTATCGGTTCTGCCCTCAATACAATTCATGATACATTTCAGTTCCTCTTCATCCAAAAAATCCTTGGAAGGCGTTGGTGTTTTTTTCCAGCGTATCCGTTCAATGGAGTAGTAATTTTCCATATCGAAAGTAGTAAAAAGTGTAAGAAGAACCTTATTCTTCCAATTATATAGGCGATTTCTGTGTATCTTTTTGATTGTGCATCAAAAAAGAGACATAATTATCAACATAACTGATAATTACATCTCCTTTATAAGGTAGAACTTTTATTTGTTTCGTGTCCACAAACCTTATACAGCTGCCCTACATTTTTCATCCGAGCATTTCTGGAAAACAGCTGCAAATGGAGTCCGCATTTGTAATAGGACGAATGACCTTTGCTGGAACACCTGCGGCAAATGTTCTGTCTGGAATATCTTTTGTGACAACACTTCCCGCACCGATAACACAGCCATATCCAATTGTGACGCCAGGGCAGACAACAACATTGGCACCAAACCAACAATCATCTCCAATCACAATTGGTTTTGCATAGCAAAAGCGTACCTGTTCGTCTTCACAGACAATTCCGCTGCGTTCTTCGGGCAGCATTGGGTGCAAAGGGGTCACAAGTGTCACATTTGGTCCAAAATTACAGTGATTGCCGATGATTACTTTAGCATCATCTTGTACTGTGAAATTGAAATTCATAAAGCAACCGCGTCCAATTCTTGTATGGCAGCCATAATGAAATCGAATGGGACCAAGCATCGATGTTCCCTCGCCAATTTCAGCAATCAACTCCTGCAATATCTTATTTCTTTTGTCACTGTCTGTCTCATAGAGACTGTTATAATCTTGGCTAAGGCGATGTGCCTTTTCTTTTTTCTTTGCTAGTTCTGGTGCTGCTGGCGCAAAAAGCTTTCCCGAAAAGATTCTTTCTTCTTCTGTCATTCTCATTTCCTCCTGATGAAATTCACAAAATACTACACAGGGTAAACGGCTTTGCGCAAAAAGACATTCTCTTCTTTAGAGCTTTTACTCCAACATTAGGTTCCGAATAAAACGAATCGTATAGTCTACGCCTTTGTCACCCAGATCACCTTTCCAGTTTTCAGAATGTGGCTCAATGCTTAAGCCCCCTTGATAGCCCTTGGCATGTAAAATTGCCATAAAGGAACCCCAATCTGTCATATCCATTCCTGCGGGCGGATCGTCAAAACGTGATCCGGCAATTGTAAGCGCCCCTTTGATATGGACATGAAGGAATCGATCGCCCCAGTCTTTTGCTTCCTGCAAATAATCTCCCCCTGCATAAATGCTGTGTGAGGTATCATATTTTATATACAAATCTTTTAAATATCCATGAATCATCGTGAATGCCATCGGATCACAGACAAAGTTATTCCATCTGCAATTATATGTAGCAATTTTGACACCCTTCTGCTTTCCATGACCAATCAGCTTTTCAAAGTAAGAAATCGCATGGGTGCAATTTTCATAATAAGAAAGCTCTTCTACATAATTACATCCTGTAATATAAATCGTGCATCCAAGTTTTGCCGCTGCGTCAATTAGGCTGCACTCCAGCGAAAGTTCCTCCTTGCAGATGCCGTCTTTGCAGATGCGCCCGCTTCCCCATCGGCCCACCGCCTGAACAGGCAGCTCATAGCGCTCACTGTATTCTTTGATTTCATCTACATGCGCCAGAAATTCTTCTGCACGGTCATTCACATCCAATTCCACAAAAGAAAGCCCTTTTTCTTTTACTCTTTTAAAATCCTCTTCCCGAATCCAAGAAATAATCCCCAGTGTCATTGCTGCTCTCTCCTTCCATTATTATCCTAAATGCCTGACATTCCATTCTTTATCATGCATTCATCCAAGCTGCCGGCTTGTATCATCTGACAAATCATTCCGACAGCTTGTGTGATGACTGAATTTGTTATTCAAAGTATACTGTTTTTCCTGTTTTTGCAGACTCATAAATTGCTTCCAAAATCTGTGTTACCACCATTGCCTGTTCTGGAAGGACTGTTAATGGTTTGCCATCTACAATTGCTTCACAGAACACTCTCTGTTCCACATCTTCCGGCTTATCAGCCTTACCATCATAAAATGCAACACCGCCTGCATCCAAAGCTGGTTTCTCTACGCACTGTCTGCCATACTGTACGCGGTTGATGCGCAAACCATCCTTCATATCTGCACCGGCTTTTGTTCCGCACAGTGATGTTTTCGCTTCATCTACTTCCAAGCTGTTCAATGCCCATGAAGATTCCAAATGGATTGTTGCACCATTTTTCATTTTTATGAAGCCAAATGCGGAATCTTCTACTGTAAATATTTCCGGGTCCCAGTCGCCCCATGCATTTCCAGTATCCTTCTGATCTGCAAGCTTACGGAAGACAGAACCTGTTACAGATTCCGGTTCATAATTGTCCATCATCCAAAGTGTCAAATCCAGCGCATGAGTACCGATGTCAATCAATGGACCTCCGCCCTGTTTTTCTGCGTCCAAAAATACCCCCCAAGTAGGAACCGCTCTTCTGCGGATCGCATGTGCCTTTGCATAGTACACCTCTCCAAGATCACCGTTTACACAAGCTTTTTTGAGATACTGAGAATCCCCTCTGTAACGGTTTTGATATCCTATGGTTAAAATCTTTCCGGTTTCCTTTGCTGTCTGAACCATTTCCTTTGCCTCAGCATAGGTTTTTGCCATTGGCTTTTCACACATAACATGCTTGCCTGCCTTCATTGCTGCTATTGCCACAGGTGCATGTGCATTGTTGGGCGTCAGCACATATACAGCATCCAAGTCTTCTTTGATCAGCTCTTGGAAGTCTGTGTAAACGCGTGCATCACTTGTTCCAAACTCTTTTTTTGCTTTTTCAGCGCGCTCTTCTATCAAGTCGCAAAAAGCAACAATATTAAAATTTCCATTCTTTTTCATTGCAGGCAAATGCTTTGCATTTGCAATACCACCACATCCTACAACACCAACATTTAATGTTTTCATACTATATTTTCTCCATTCTGCTTATCTAATCATGATTCATACAATTTTTTATAAATTCTAAACTCTTTTTCATATTTTCCATAGGCGTTCCATACGTATGCGTATCCTGTTCAATGACAAGCCACTGCGCACCGCTCTCAATTGCAGCCGGTACAATTGCCTGCGCATCAACTTCACCCTCACCTACAGCCATCAGCACAACTTCTTCATCTTTATGGATAAAATCTTTTACATGCACAACCGGACACCTTCCGCTGTACTTGTGCAGATATGCAACTGGATCCGCACCGCCAACTTTGAGCCAGCATAAATCAAGCTCTGTTTTTAGCTCCTCCGAAGGAATTGTATCATAGAACGCATCCAACTGATAAGCGCCCTCTGGCGTTGTTTGAAATTCAAAATGATGGTTGTGGTATAACAGCTCCATACCTACTTGATGGCATTTTTCAGAAATCCTGCTGATTGTCTTAAGTGTATCCGCATATTGACTTCCGCCATACCATCTGTCTTGGCTGAGGTAAGGAACCACCACATACTTACAGCCTATTTCCTTGTAAGTCTGCACCGTTTTGTCCAAATCCTTTTCAAATTCATCAATTGGCACATGCGCGCTGATTGCCTCTAATCCTGCGCGCTCCAAACATGCGCGGATTTCTTCCACAGATTTGCCATAAAGCCCTGCCAATTCTACGCCATGATACCCCATATCTGCAAGCTTCCGCATTGCTTTTTCAAAATCTGCTGCTGCCTCCTCACGCACAGAATATACCTGTGCTGCAATTGGTAATCCCATATAAAACTACTCCTTTCTTGATTGTCAATCCCTTATTTTTGCCACCTAAAGAACTGTTACTTATTTTTCAAACGCTATCACCTGATTGTTCTGGGCAGATGCAAAAACAGCCTCCATAACACGCATAACGCGCGCCACCTCTTCTAATTTAATCCGGCTCTCTTCGCGTCCTTCAATTACGGCCATCACATTTTGGTAAAACTCACAAATATCGCTCTTTTCTTCGGGACGCTCTTCTGTAAAGATGCTGTCTTCCCGCCGTGGCGCCATCGTCTTTGTCAACCCAGCCGCTGTCCGCACTGGAACCACATCTTCTTTGTCCACTCCGCGGGCACGCACAATCTTCAGATTTGCACCCCAATCCTGAATCATTGCTGTACCGTTTGTTCCCAACACATACCACCGGGGAAGACTGATAAAATTGCTTGTGCCTACCTCCACTATCATATGCACTCCGTTTGCAAATCCCAAATCTGCGGTAAACCCATCGTCCACCAACTGATTTGTCACATTTGTCAGCGTTGCATATACCGTTTTGAGCGCCACGCCTGGAAATAACATTAACGCCTGGTCCAAAAGATGCACGCCCCAATCAAGCACCATGCCGCCGCCATGCTCTTTTTCCTGCCGCCAGTCTCCCGGAATGCCGCGGGAACCATGTACCCTAGATTCCAGCCTGTATATTTCCCCCAGTGTTCCTTCATCCATCAGTTTTTTCACTGTCAGAAAATCTTCATCCCAACGGCGGTTCTGATGAACAGTCAAAAACTTACCATATGTCTCAGATGCCTTTATCATCTCTTGCAAATCTTCCGAACACAATGTGACAGGCTTTTCACTGACAACGTTTTTTCCGGCTGCCATCGCAGCGATTGCGATACTTTTATGTACATCATTAGGGGTTGCCACCAATACCAGATCCACTGTTTCATCAGCCAAAAGATCCTCTAAGCTCTCATATACAGGAATCTGGCGGGAACGCGCATACTCCCGCCGCTCCTCTTTTATATCCCAGATACCTGACACAGACAGGTTCTCTAATTTTTCTATCAAATCATAATGCCAGCCTGCCATACCGCCAAAACCCACTATCGCCAAATTATGCTTTTTCATGCCCAATACATGCTTCCTCTCTCTTCAAAAATCAATACATTTTTCAGACATTGAATTGCCTTAAGCAAACCTTCTCTGCCAGACATCAAACTATCCTCATGCTCAATGCTGATCGCATAGTCGTATCCTGCCAAGCGCAGCTCTGATACAATTGCTTTCCAGAACTCCTCTCCATGCCCATAACCTACGGAACGGAAAATCCAAGAACGCTCGATCTCATTACCATAGTGCGTTGTATCAAGAACGCCGTTTACTGCTGTATTGGTAGGGTCCACTTTTGTGTCTTTTGCATGGAAATGAAACAGTGCTCCTGCCTTTCCAAGCTCACGGATGCAGACACAGGGATCCATTCCCTGCCAAATCAAATGGCTGGGGTCAAAATTTGCGCCAATTTCCGGCCCTACAGCTTCTCTTAAGCGAAGCAGTGTCTTTGTATTGTATACACAGAAACCAGGGTGCAGCTCCAAAGCAATTTTATGAATACCATGCTCTTTTGCAAATGCCACTTTCTTTTTCCAATAGGGAATCAAAACTTCATTCCACTGATATTCCAGTGTTTCTGAAAAATCATCTGGCCATGGACAAGTTACCCAGTTTGGTGTCTTGTCTGCTGCGCTTCCTCCAGGACAGCCTGAAAATGTATTCACTACAGGCACGCCCAATTTTTCTGCCAGCAAAATTGCATTGGTCAAATCGTCATCAAATTTCTTTGCAATTTCAGCAACTGGATGAACCATATTGCCATGGCTGCTTAATGCGCTGATTTCCAGATGATGTTTATGGATCGTGTCCAAAAATTTCTTCTGCTTTTTCTCGTCTGCTAAAAGCTCGGCTGCATCACAATGCGCTTTGCCAGGAAAACCGCCGCAGCCAATTTCCACCATCTGCACACCGTTTGACTCCAAGAAACCGCATGCATCATCCAATGCCATGTCACCTAGTACTACTGTAAAAGTTCCTAATTTCATTTTTGCAATCCTCCTATTTTTAGTCGCTGCGCGACAGCTCTTAAGGATAAAGCCGCTTCGTCACACCTCTACTGAGAGGCACTTTCATTCGTTAGAACTCTCATTAAAGTTCCTCTCGTGTGTCTTTGCGTCTTTATTTTTAGTCGCTGCGCGACTTTATCATCTTATTAAAAACAGCCCTTTTCATATACAAAATGTACATTTTTATATGTGTGAAACTAAATTTATTATACAAAAAGACAGCAGAAGAAAGATAGCTTTCTTCTGCTGTAAACTCATACAATTTTGCTATTTTTTCGTGCTTCCAGAGGAGTACATCCAAAATACCTGCGAAACATGCGCCCAAAATTATTGTAATCTGAAAAACCTACTGCTTCCGCTACCTCCGTCGCCATAAAATTTTCCTTTTTCAGAAGGTTCATTGCCTTATTGAGGCGAACTTCATTGATATACTGCAACGGAGAAATACCTGCACTTTCTTTAAAAATATGACAGAAACGCCCTTCGCTCAAATGTACCAAATCCGCCAGATCCCGATTCGTTATAACTTCTGTATAGTGTTTTTCTATATATTGATACACTGTATTTAGCCGTTCTAGTTTCTTGCGCCGCCTCAATCCATCCTCTTCTGAAAGCATTTCCAGCGCATTGTTGCGCGCCAGATATGTGACAAGCTTCAAAAGCTCTCCCTTGCAGACCAAACGATAGCCGATTTCTTTTTTCTGGTATTCCTCATAGATGTGCAGCATCAGCTTAGAAATCTCAGAATCTCCGGAAATAATCGGGCAAAAGATAATATTTTTATCCGCAAATTCCTTGGAAAACGCCTCCATATCAAAAATCGCTACCAAAATTTCCATAAGCCCGCCCACACAATATCCCTCATGCAGGACATTGCTGTTTGCAATCACCAGATCCCCTTCCTTGGCCTTTAGCTCTTCCTGTTCGAGTCGGATCATCGTCTGCCCGCGTACTACATAATGCAGTTCTATCTGCTCATGCCAATGTACCTTGAAATATCTTCCCTTGTTATCACATTTATTCACTATCAATTGAATTGGAAATTCCTGATCTTTGAGTATTTTCTTTTCATAAAGTGCCAAATTCCGTGCCACTGGTAAAGCCTCCTATTTTAAATCGCTGCGCGATAGCACTAAAGATTAAAGTCTCTTCGCCGCACCTTGTTTTGAGAGAAACTTTCAGACATCCCCTGTTTCCTTTCTTTATGACAACATCTCTTGATAGACCTTCATCACGTTCCGATATAAAATATTTTCAATTTCTTCTTTTGTAAAATGCTGACGTTCAAATTCCTCAACAAGTTTTTGCATCTGAGAACAATCTTGAATCTCAAGGATTCCATCAATTCCGTCAAAATCCGATCCAAGTCCAATGCATTCACTGCCACCTACGTTGATGATATGGCGTGCATGTGCTGCAATTAATGATACCTTGGAATTGCTGTCATTTGTTTCATTTAAAAAATTTCCATAAAAATTGAGTCCCATTACGCCGCCTCTGTCCGCAATTGCCCGAATCATATCATCCGTAAGGTTCCTGTAATGGCCGCACAGTGAACGCGCGTTCGAATGGCTTGCCACAAATGGTCTTTTTGTGTTTTTTGCAATATCCCAAAAACCTTTATCTGACAAATGGGATACATCAATTATCATGCCAAGCTCTTCCATCCGCTCTATAAACGCAAAGCCTTTCTTTGTCAGTCCTTGTGTATTGTCAAACACGAGAAATCCTTTGTCATCTTTGTCATCGTGCTCCATATTGGGACTCGCAAGTTCATTTTGATAATTCCAGGTCAATGTCATCATCCGCGCGCCAAGATTATACAACGTTTCCAAATTTTTGAGTTCTCCTTGACAGCATCCGCCCTCCTCGATGGTCATCAAAGCAGACAGTTTTCCCCGCTTTTCATTTTCAAGAATATCAGAATACGTTTTTACGATGCTGATATCATTCTTATTTTCTGCCATCTCATTATAAAACACATCTGTCAACTCCAAAACACAGGCAAAGGGATCAAGTTCTTTTTCCAAGTCAATATACAAGGCAAAGTTTTGTACCAAATATCCTGCCGCTTTCATTTTCAAAATATCCATGTGAAGACTATTTTGATAAAGTTTCTGTGGACACTCCCCTTTTCTGCTCTCCCATATTTTGGAGATGGTATCACAATGCATATCCGCTATTTTCATAATTTGCTGTCCTTTCATTTTGTGCTGATTTCCTGTTATGCATGGCGAATATTGGTAAATTCAGATATTTCTCTATTAATTGTCACCAAATCATCCACACTCAAATCGTGAACAGAAGAATGTCCTGTAATTCTTGCAAAGCTTTTTAATTCTGCCAGTGTCACATTGAGGTAATTTGCTACTCTCTGTGCGGACTGTTCTACTTTTAGGCGCTCTCTCAGCGCAGGATTTTGTGTCGCAATGCCAACTGGACAATTACCTGATCCACAGATACGATACTGTTGACATGCCGCCGCAATCAGAGCAGCGCTTGCTACTGCCACAGCATCTGCCCCCATGGCAAGCGCCTTAGCAACATCTGCCGAAATTCTAAGTCCCCCCGTAATCACAAGCGAAATATCTGATTTTACGCTATCCAGATATTTTCTAGCGCGATACAGTGCATAGATGGTCGGAACGGTGGTCGCTTCACGCAGGAATAAGGGGCTTGAGCCAGTCGCACCACCTCTTCCATCAATTGTAATAAAATCTGGTTCTGCAAAAACACAAAATTCCAAATCTCTCTCAATTCTTCCGGCTGCAATTTTAATGCCAATCGGTCTGCCGTCTGAACGATTTCGCAGCATTGTCACCATTTCCTTCAAATCCTCTTTGGTATTCAGTTCTGCGAACTTACTAGGACTCTGGATATCTTCACCAGGCTTTTTCCCGCGCAGTGCGGCAATCTCCTCAGTTACTTTCTCACCAGGCAGATGTCCGCCCATACCAGGTTTTGTTCCCTGCCCAATTTTTATTTCAATCGCGTCTGCATTGCGCAAATTCTCGTCGGTCACACTATATTTGTTTGGTATGTACTCAAATATATATTTATATGAAGCTTCTCGTTCTTCTGGCAAAATGCCGCCTTCGCCGCTGCACATTGCAGTTTTTGCCATAGCTGACCCTTTTGCAAGCGCCACTTTGATTTCTTTTGACAATGCCCCAAAAGACATATGGGAAACATAGACTGGATTTTCCAGAATCATTGGTTTTTTTGCATATTTTCCGATCACTGTCATCGTTGAAACGGGTGCATCATCCGCTAATGGCGCCGGATTCAACTGCGCGCCCAAAAGCAAGATATCGTCCCAGTTTGGCATTGGCATCCTTGTCCCCATAGAACCGCCAATTGTCTTTCCAGTCACTGCCATTTGATGAATTTCCTCCATATAACGGCAGGACTTGTCTATTCTATAAAAATTCTTATCATACTCCAAATCCGCAGAACATATCCCGGCTTTTTGACCTGATTCGCCTTCTGGCTCTTTCCTGTCTGAATTCAAATCACCTGCCTGCGCATTTTCAGCAGGCTCCTCTCTAAATTTTGATGCAGGCTGATGACACACTGGGCATTCATCTGGCGCCGCGTCGCCTTCATAAACAAACCCACAAACTGTACAAACAAACTTACCCATCTTCTGTCCCTTTTCCTTTCTGGACTCTTTCCTAAAGAACCCTCCATGCCAAAACATTTTTAACAACTAACTGTCTTTTATTTTATCAGATTAGATAATGAAATGCAAAAGATTTGCACCAAATCGGGAATTTAATCCCACCAGCGATAATAGCAAAAAAATCCTTGTCAAATTTAAGTACAGTTAAATCGTTCCCTTTTGCTGCGCATTCATGTCGTTCTACCTTTCATTTCAATTGTGATTGGACAATTTTCACTATGCGTCTCAAGCCACTTTATAATATCATCAAATCTTTCTTTTGTTAATGCATGGCCGCCTTCATACTGCCTATGCTGCACTATCTCATTTCTCAGATTCTTACTCATACTGTTATCCTTTCAGAATAAACGTTTTGATAGGGCTATTATAACTCTATCCAATAAAATCAGCAAGTTCATCCATGCGTTTATTCTGAAGCATCAAAGCTGTTGTATTAGTTTGATATTTGTTTCAAACCTATTCCATCTGAACTGGTATTGTTATATAATAAAATATGAAGTGTTTTTGAAATTTAATTTTTGCGACTTTGCTCTTTAGCGCTATCGCGCAGCGATTAGTAAAGTCGTAAAGACGCACGAGAGAAACTTTTATGCGTGCCCCTTCGAATGAAAGTTTCTCTCTGTTCAGGTGGGTCGAAGCGACTTTGCTCTTTAGCGCTATCGCGCAGCGATTAGTAAAGTCGTAAAGACACACGAGAGAAACTTTTTTGCGTTCTCTTTCGATTGAAAGTTTCTCTCAGTTCAAGTGGGTCAAAGCGACTTTGCCCTTTAGCGCTATCGCGCAGCGATTTAGTAAAGTCGCGAGGACACACGAGAGATACTTTTATGCGTGCCCTTTCGAATGAAAGTTTCTCTCTGTTCAGGTGGGTCGAAGCGACTTTTCTCTTTAGCGCTATCGCGCAGCGATTCATAATAGGAGGTATTGGCTTGTATAATCGTTATGGGGATATTTCAAAATTTGTTACAAACATAGAACAACTGTACGTTGCAGAGGATGGTTTTGTCTATCTTTCCCAGGAAAAGGATTATGGTATCGCAGTGGATATAGATAATTGCTATGGTTCACTTAATGAACTACAATCTTTTCTTATTTGTTTATCGAAGCATATTTGTGAATTGGACAATCTTGTTCAGAGATTCAATCAGAAAAAGAGCGTCAGAAATGACGGACATGGATATGTGTGTCTTCCAAGCCCCAGAGGAATTTTACGGTTTGATTATTCACAGAGCATGGAAAATGACCCCGATCCACAAGAAAAAGAGTTCCCCTTTGAATTGGAAATTATTTATATAGAAGAACCCAATCATATTGTTTTTGAATACTGGTGTACTGTTAAAGCCACCTATCTTTTTGTTACTTTTGAATATAAAGAAAACAACTTTTTCTTACGGAAATATGGCGCTTTTGATTGCATTCCTGATAATTGGGAAGCGGATGATTCATTTCATTAACATCTACTTTTTTATAAATCTCCCTTGATAAGCATATATTTAAAAAGTATCCCCACCAACTCCAGTTGTCATTTTATGAATATCAAAAACTTCAAAGCCGTATTCTTGTAATAAACCCCGCCTAATCCTCTCTGATATATTCTGCATATACAGTTCTCCAATCATTTTCTACCCAATACTCCGAACCATCCCGAAGTCTTCCAATCAATTTATATTGAAACATCTCCCTGCGAATTAACTCTATATCACTAAATGCAATATTTAACCTAATAATTTCGTTTATCTCTTTTTCTGTATATTTCCTATTTGCGTCAATTTGTTCTGTAATTTTTATAAGAGCAATAATCCTCATTGGTCTTTTAGATGGGTATTGTATTAACCTTCCATCAACGTCATAATAATTCTCCAGCTTTTTATAATATATTTGAATCGATTTTTCCATTCTATCTCCCTCCATCAAATTTCCATATGACAAATTATATCATGTTATTATTTTACCATAACCTTTCCCTTGCCCGCTTGAGAACCTGCCAGATTAGATTTACCGTTTTAGAACTTACCAAAATTTTTCTTTTCACTCCATTACAGTAACTACAACTTAATGATTCTATTTTTAATATCTTCAAAATATTGTATACTTTTTTGTCCTGAAAAATATTATTTATGTTCTCCTCAAACTATCATGGCGAAGAAATCCTAAATTATATTTTTCTTTCGCCCTTGCTTTTTTTTAATGCCATATTAATGATATCATCTATATTGCTACCTGTAACCTTATCATATTTTTGGATGCGAAGTACTTCTTGTTTAGAAAATTCTTCTTCCCTTACCTGCTCTTCAAATAATTCTTCCAAATTCTCTGATTCTAATGCCACTTTTAATACCTTTGTTGTATACTCAGAAATCCCATTCCAACTATCATATAAATCTTTTACTGCTCTATCAATTTTACTATAATCAAGCGGTTTTCCTATTCTTTTTGTTCATTTAATATTCTTACAATATCAGACAAATCCTTTTTATATCGTCTGCCTGACATCAATTTCATAGCTATAAGATACTCTGCATTAGAGGTTCGGGCAAAGTACAACTTCGTATATCCTCATAGTCCTGGCATAATGGCAATTCATTTTCCCTGCTTAAATAATCTATCATTGCCAATAAATAAAAACTTTCTGGATACCATTTCCTATCCCAATAAAGCCTTATTTTATCTTCTTTCAAAGTATCAATAATAAAATCAATGTCACCTCTGTCTTTAACTAAGTGACATATATTGCTTTTAAAAGTTTCAAAATCACTTCTATACAGCATTAATTTTCTATCTTCCAAACGTTCTTCTAGAAGCTCTTCCATAGCTATATTAAGCACTTTTGCCAGCCTATAAACTGTTTCAGCAGAACACTTTTCGATTTTTGTTTTCCCCTTTACGATATCTAAAAGCGTTGTATATGGCACATTACTTTCTTTTGAACATCGGTACACTGATATTTTTTTCCTTTTTAATATTGAAGCTAATTCCATCATTCATACCTCTATAAAATCAATCATAATTCTATTGTAACGGTGTACCGTCACACGGTCAAGACATAGGAAAATCAATTACCATTAATGTCTTGAACAAATCTTCTGATATGCAATTCGCTGTGTTTTGTCTTCGACATAAATGCAGCCGCACTGCTGAAATCCATGTTTTTTGAGCAAATGCTGCATGATTTGATTGTCTGCATGAGTATCTATTCGAATATTTTGTATTTTGTTCTCACAAAAAGCAAGTGCTGCTGCAAATATTCCGTTTACCTGCCCATTTGCGGCAATTCTGTGGATTGTTCCATAGGGCGCATCATTGAGCCATGAACCGCCCTCAATCACCTGGTATGTTGGATCGTCTCCTATGATAAACGCAAACACACCACAGATACACGCTTGATTTATCAGTACAAAAGACTGCCTTTTATCAATATCTTCTTGAATTGTCTCAAGAGAAGGCTTATCATTTCCCCATTGCTTCGCATTGCCTGAACACATCATCTGTTTCCGTGCATACGCATAAATACTCATAATTTGCTGCAAATCTTCTTTTTGTGCAAGCCGTATTATCATCATCTTTCACTCCCGTTTTATGTACACCACAATGCACTCATTTGTATGTGTTTCGTTCACTTTTCACGCTTTTCTTTCCATTTAACTGCTCTTTTCATATATTATTCCATCATATCATTTACTACTTTGAAGCTGCTGTTAACATCATATTTTAACTCTGTTCCGTAAATACCTTGACGAGACGTCATTTTATCATCCATATGTACTGTAGCAAATGGTTGCGTCCAAAGTGATGCATTGCTGCAATTTATCCAACAGAAAGTTCATCTTTTTCTTTGTTTTTTATACAAGTCTTTACTCCCATTTGGTCTGTCATAAAACCTTTGGTCATTACGCCAATCAGAACTGTTGGTTGTGAGAAATCTGTACCCACTGCAAGAGCAGGGTAACAGATCTGGCCGTTACTTGTTGATGAGTGCTTTCAATTCTTCTTTTTGTGCAGGGTATATATCAATGTCACCTAATATTTCCAATATCAGTTTCTGAATTTCTTCTGTCTGCTCCTGTATTGCTTCTTTTAACATTGGAAAAGTTTGTTCATCCATAAGCCATTGTACGGGAAAGTGCCAGCCATGAAATCTTCCATTTGATGGAACTTCCTGCAAATGCTGTAAGTAAAATGAAATCCTGTCTTTCCCATAATACTGACAATTGCTAAAAACCATCGAAGCAAGATGAAACTGCCATGATACCTCAAAACAATCATCATAAAAAATCTTCATAATGTGCAAAATGTCTTCACAGCAAAGTATTTCCGAATGCTCAAGCAATTCATCCTGCACACTATGATAGTCATTATAAAATTCATTATCATTTCCATCCTCGTCCGATATAAAGATTTCTTCTCTGTGTACCTTATATAAAAAATCAATCTTTTCGGCGATGCTCATTGTTTGATAATCACCAACATTGTAATTTTGTTCACCCATTTTCTTGTCCTCCACATTTCCATTTTTGACTATCCAACCGCTTCTTTTGACATTTTTTATAACTGAATCCTTTGCTCATGTGAGATAAAGAAGTAAAAGAAGTGTAAAAAATTTTGCCATTCCCTGTCCGGCTGACTGCCGGACGAGTCAGGCAGCTCTACCTTGCCGACAAAAGAATAATAGATTTCGATTCCCTGTCTGCGGAGCTTCCCCCGCCGTTTCCCGTCAAGGGCTTCCGATTCGTGGATTACGATTTTCTCCACAAACTCCC
>OFGR01000361.1_pt1 | contig 47612 bp, 42 predicted proteins | sample 1521811 | NCBI WGS metagenome assembly OFGR01 (sample SAMEA3504098, study PRJEB24116) | mouse gut metagenome | biome: mouse gut; feature: mouse-associated habitat; material: faeces | place: Denmark | collected 2011 | reverse complement strand
GGCGTCAAAACCTGCTGTCTTGGCATCTTCTGGCTTCATATTTTTTGTTAGCTGGAAGATGATGGCGCAGACGATTTCTAAGTGCCCCAGTTCCTCCGTGCCGATATCTGTTAAAAGTCCGGCAACCTCCTTACATGGCATGGTGTAGCGCTGGGAAAGATAACGCATGGAAGCTGCCAATTCTCCGTCCGGGCCTCCGAATTGACTGATGATCAGGGAAGCGGTTTTGGGACAGGTTTTTTTGATATTTACGGGAAATTGCAGTCGTTTTTCATAGGTCCACATATTATACACCTCCCCCATTATCCCAGGGCAATGGTCCGTCAGACCAGGTAAAATGTTTTTCTCCTGGGTATTTGCAGTAAGTTCCGGTTTCATTGTTGGTGTCCGGGCATACAAGGTAAATGTTTAAAGGTTCAAATTCCCGGGCATAATTCTGCATAAGCTGGTAACGCTGGTTTTTTGCCTGGGTAAAGGCATCCAGGGCATCTCTGTCCAGGGGATGTGTGTCCAGATACAGGGTCAGGTCGTCTACCTGAAAGCCTACCTGCTGGATTTCTTCCAGAAGCTGTGTGCGGTCAGCCACCAAAATCACCTCCTGTCTTAAAGAATGGTTTGTCCAGGGAAGGAAATATGGTTCCCTGTCTTAAGGAAACGGACGGCTGGTAGGGTGTTTCCCATAGCTGCATGGGAACAGTGGCCATACCGATGACAAGACCAGCCTGAGAAGACGGAGCCGGAAGCTGTTCTTTACAGCCGCAGGAAGAAGGTGCGGACTTGCAGATGCAGGAACTCATCATGATACACTCCTTTCTTTTTAGAGGATATTTTTCTAATGCTGGAAATGAGAAAACCGGAAATACAGGATTTCATGAAAAACCGCTCCGCCGAATATATGAAAACTCTTCTAGCGGAAAAACTTTCTGATCTGGATCGGCAGATCAGACACCTGCAGGCAGTCAGAAAAACCCTGCACAACCATTATCAGGACATGGAAACCCTGCTGACAATAGACCTGACTAAAATCAGCATCGTGGAAAAAGAGGAATGCTGCCTTGTGACGGTGGATATTGACAGGGATACCGCCTTTGAAAAAGAAGTGGAACTGATCACAGCCGAAACGGCAAAATATCAGCTTGGACGCCTCCATGACGCTTCCTACGGTTCCATGATTCCCGTAACCAGCCTGCAAAAAGGCGATTTTGACGGTTATACCAAACTTTTTATAGAAATTCCTTTCCTGAAACAAAAAAACGGGCTGTATATACAGCCAAGGGGAAGCTATCTGCGGGCCTTCCATAAAGGGGGATGGGACGGTATCCCCCTGCGTTATAAGCAAATCCTGGACTTTGCCCAAAAGCAGGGGCTGGCGCTGTCCGGGTTTTCATATGAAAAGGGGATCAATGAAACCGTAATCGACAGAGTTGAGGATTATCTTGTACAAATTGAAATCCCCATCCTTGGCTTCCCTCCGCCAGGCATCCCTTTGTAAATTCAGTCCCTGTGCACCTTCCCTGCACCTGTTGCCAGCAATCCAATCCCTGCCAGTAACAGCACCGGAAATATGGCCCCTGCCAGCACCCCCATTTTCAGGTCATCCCCCAACGCCCCGGATACCATCCCAACCACCGTAGGCCCCCCGGAGCAGCCGATATCCCCGCCTAAAGCCAGCAGGGCAAACATGGCTGTCCCTCCTTTGGGCAGCATCCCTGCCGCCTTGCTGAAAGTCCCCGGCCACATGATCCCCACTGACAGGCCGCAGACTGCACAGGCAATAAGGCTAAGCTGGGGAACGGGCACAAGGGCGATCCCCAGGTACGACAGAATACACAAGATGCAGCTATAAGCCATAAACCGCTCCAGGTGGATACGGTGGCCATATTTCCCATAAAAGGCCCTGGACGCCCCCATTAAGACCGCAAACGCCATAGGCCCCGCCAGATCCCCTGCCGTCTTGGAAATTTCCAGCCCCTTTTCCGCGAAAGTGGAAGCCCACTGGCTCACCGCCTGCTCGCTTGCCCCCGCGCAGACCATCATTACCAGCAGTATCCAAAATACCCGGATACCGAACAAGTCCCGGACCCGCAGCCCTTTCTCCCCCTCATCCATCAGGGATGCCATAGGGACTTTCCCAAACAACACCCCATTACAGATAGGGACCAGCGCCCAGGCCAGGGCGAGTATTTTCCAGTTCTCTATGCCAACGCAATAAAAAAATACCGTTGAAAGCAGCACCACCCCTGCATGCCCCCAGCAATAGAAAGAATGGAGCATACTCATTGCTTTTTCCTTATTTTCAGAAGGACATGCCTCTACCACCGGGCTGACCAGCACTTCCAAAAGGCCACCCCCCACTGCATATACCATTACCGAGGCCAGGATCCCCATAAAGGGAGATGGCAGCATCTCAGGCAGAACCGTAAGAAGGACCAGCCCTGCTGCCGCCAGCACATGGGCGGCAACCATGGATGCCCGGTATCCTATCTTGTCCACAAATCCCACCGAAAGCAGGTCCACCAAAAGCTGTATCCCGAAATTAAAGGTCACCAACAGGGTGATCTGTGAAAGGGGAATCTGATAATGATTCTGGAAAAACAAAAATAAAAGAGGTGCAAAATTGTTCACGATTGCCTGCACAATATATCCTACGAAACAGGCTGCTATCGTTTTGTTATACTGATTTTTCATTGTTACTTTCTCCTATCACCTTATCATGGCCTCTCCACATAATAGACTTCGGATATGGCCTTGCACCGCTTTTTATAGCAGGCAAGCCCATACTTATAAATAGTTTTCATACCGTCATCAAGGAGCGCTTCCTGGTAATTCCTGTCGTTAATCTGTTCCAGCGCCTCCCTGCACCCCTGTCCAAATGCCGCTTTTTCGGCATATTTTAATTCAATGAGTATACCAATTTCCTCATCTTCAATCTCTATGCTGATATCACTGTACCCCTCACCAGATTCCGCGTTTGACCTGACGACCCATCGGTCCATATTCCCAAATATCCCCAGCAAAATACCATGGTAAAAATTCTCTTTCATCTCCCTTTTGGCATTTGTATCGCGGATGCTAATAGTTTTTTTCAGATAGGCATTGAAGCCCTCCTCTATCGCGGCTGTATTGTTTTCCTGGAATGCCCTGCAAAAGCTTTCCAGCCCTTCCCTGTTCTTTGTTGTTTCCTCTTTAAACCATTCACGGATCTGCCTGGCAAAAATCCACTCTATCTCCCTGTTTGGGATGATAAGCTCCGTCAGTTCCCCCTCCTGTACGCCGCATTGTGTCAGATACCCCGTTGTAAAAAGAATACTCCAGATGTTTTCCAAATCAGAACCAAGATCCCTGTAAGTCAGTTCCTGGCGGATAATTTTCCTGACACTATTTCCCATCATAAGCTGCTCGACCTCATTCCTGAGCGCTGTGTTTGCCCTGCCCAAAAAGCTTCTGATAATATCGTTGCTGCTGGTATTCACCCAATAATTCTGCGGCCTGTCCACGCTCCCGTCACGCAGGTCGCCGCAATAATTCATCACATCCCATGGACAATAGATACCTAAATTGCCAAACAAATAACCATCATACCATTCCTTTATCGCCCCATACTGGCTGGTGATATTATAATGCGCCAGCATCTGCCCTACTTCCGCATCCGTAAAACCAAAATACTCTTTGTAACGCACATCCTTTATGGTGTACACCTTAAAATTATTCAAACCTGTGAAAATGCTCTCCTTTGATATCATAAGGCACCCGGTCAGGACTGCAAAATACAGGCTGCCGTTGGTTTTAAGCGCCTGCCCGAACAGCGCCCTGATAAAATCTGCCATAGCGTCATAGTAGCCTGCCTGGTAAGCCTTATGGAGCGGTACATCATATTCATCAATGAGGATGACCGTTTTTTGCCCATAGTGCTTGTGCAGGAAACTGGATAACAGCCATAAGCTGTTTTCAAGCAGCTCCTGGGACATTGCAAAGTCTCCCCTGGGATCAAGTTCAATCAGCTTCTCATATTGCCAGCGTTCCGTCCTGTTCAGCCTGTCACTGTCTGCAAGGAATGAAAACCTGATTGCCTCATTTCCGATAATGGAACGGAACTTTTTCCTTGCCTTATCAAGGGTATCGCCCTCAGCGTTTTTCAAACTGATTGAGATTACAGGAAATTTTCCCAGATATTCCTGGCAGAGCCCCTTTTCCCCGGAAATCTCCAGCCCATCGAAAAGTGTACAGTCACTGCCTGCTTCAAAAAAATATTTTAACATGCTCATATTCAGCGTTTTACCAAAGCGCCTGGGCCGGGTAAACAGGTTTACCTTTCCCGGATTTTCCAAAAGAGTTCTAATAAGCCCCGTTTTGTCCACATAATAATATCCCATTGTACGCATTTCCTCAAAATCCTCAATACCCATGGGAACCTTTTTCGTTTTTGCCATATGATACCTCTTCCCTCAAAAAATATCCTTTGGTAACAGTAGTATACCATACCTGAAAAAATTGTGAAATGATTTCAGCGGCCAGGTACAGTGGCAACAAAGAAAATGGCACGGGAAGGGCAGCAACTGTACAGCGGGCATTTGCCTGTTGGCGCCAAGTTACCTGTACTTCATAAGCCCCCTTTTCACCCCAACCGCCGCCGCCAGCATTCCGATGCTTACCAAAAACAGCCAGATATTCGGCCCATAGTCACCGCCCATCATAGAAAATAGGTTAAAAACACCCAGCTTATTCCTGACAGTAAAATTTAACCCATAGTACAAAACCGGCGCCATGAAAGCGGCGGGCAGATTGCCTGCCACTGCCGCCGCCAGCAGCCCTATAGAGCCTAAAAACATTCCGTCCGCAAGAGTCCCAAAAATAAGCGCAAAAGATATTTCACAGCCGCCAGCCAGCAGATAGCCGCAAAAAAGTAAAATCAGCAAAGCAAGCCCAATAACAGAATACATGGCCCGTATGATATAGACATAAATACAATCCACATATTTCGCCGCAACAATATCCTCTATCCCATGATTTTGTTCCGGTTCAAAAACCGGGACCAGCAGGATGATCCCTATGGTTGATACCAGCAGCTCCAATGGGGCAGCGGCTGCCACCGGATCCAGCCCCACAGTCCCAAACAAAACAGCCGCCACCAGCAACACCACACCGGACAATAGCAATAAAGGCAGAAAATTATGCCGCAGGTTTACCTTTGCGATCTGCCAGACCTGTAAAGAATTTCGTGTTTTTTTCATGGCCATTGATTTTCCCCCTCCTTTTCTGCCCATATATTATCACTGTCATCAACACCAACGCCAATGCCGCCCCTGCACACAGCACCCTGTTTGCCGCCAGCCTTTGGAAATTGTCCAAAAAAATCTGCGTGCCCCCCAGGGAATTATGGCGGGGAATCAGTTGGAAAAGAACCTGTTTTCCGTCTATTCTTGCCACACTGCTATTAATATCCACAAACCACCATATTGCCTGTATGGCGACCGCCACAGGCGTCCCTGTAAGTTCTGTAAAAAACATCCCCACCGCGGCGGCAACCATCACCGACGGCATCAGCCATCCTGCCACATATTTTAACGGCAAAAAGTAATCAATGCCCTGCTCCCCATATATCCCCCACACAGAAGCGCTGGAAACATAGGATAAAATAACCACAGGCAGCAAGATGGATGCCAAAACAGCAAGATAACGGGTAACAACCAGCTTGAAAGAGGATATCTTCCTGGCATATACCAAATCACACATTCCCGCTTTTCTATCCTGCAAACAGACAGACACCGCAAAAAATACAGGAAGGACAGAGAGAATGATCCCAAAATAATCGCAGAAGTACCGGGCATATGCCCCGGTAAAGCGGTCAGTCCCAGCAACAAGGAGATATTCCTCCCTGGCCTCCCAAAAGGTGACAGGGACACTGCCATAGGACGGAAGGAAATCCTCCGAATACTTAGAGCCGCCGCCGATCAGGCCGTCGGCACGCTTCATATACCCTTTAAACTCTTCGTATGAAAGATCTTCTTCAAGGGTAAGCTCCTCCCAGTTTATTGGGGATCCATCTAAATTCATCCAGCCCCCTGCCGGGATCCCAGATAATGCAGCCAGAATTTCCGCCATCTGCCCCTGTTTTTTCCCATTCAGCTTAACCCTCTTATAAAAGCCAATGGGATAGGCTGTATAACCGTTCTGCGCAAACTCACTGCAAAGGGAAGCAAAGGCTGCCGGCATCACCTGCTCCGGCACCTCCTTCTTCCGGCTTCCGTAATCCTCTCCCTGCCTGGGCGGCGTGATTTTGTTATCTTTGGAAAAGTCCAAAATATTCTGGCTTTTGGCAAAAGCCACAATTGCCACCAGAAAAACCAGAAAAATAACAGAAACCACTGTTTTTTTCATCTCCTTTAGAAAAAGCATCACATTTCACCTCCCTCAATATCCATAGGCACCCCATTCTGCTTAAGGCAGAGCATATAAGCGTCTTCCATGTTTGGCTCGCTGGCCCAGGCACCGCTAACGGGGATATCCGACAAAAAGCGTATATAAGTTTTCCCTTCCTGGCTGTGCATTCCTGTGATCCTGCATTCCTGCTTTAATTGCAGCAGTTCCCTTTTTTCCACCGCCTTAGTAAAAACCTTCCCCTTGGCTTCCTCCAGCAATTCTGTCACCGTCCCCCTGTAAAGAATGCTGCCCTCATTCAGGACCGCCACATTTTCACAGGCAGCTTCAATATCCCCAACGATATGGGTCGACAGGATCACGATCCTATCCTCCGCCACATCACAGAGCAGGTTGCGGAAACGTATCCGCTCCTCCGGGTCAAGCCCGGCAGTAGGCTCATCCACCACCAAAACCTTCGGGTCATTCAAAAGCGCCTGGGCAATGCCAAGCCTTCGCTTCATGCCCCCGGACAGCACCTTGACCTTTTTGGAGCTGTGCTGGGCAAGGTTTACCCTTTTTAAAAGCATTTCAGTCCGTTCCTTCCGCTCCTTCCTGCCAATGCCGGAGAGCACCCCCAGATAATCCATGGTTTCCGCCACCCCCATTGCCGGATACATGGAAAACTCCTGGGGCAGGTAACCCAGGATCCTGCGGATCTCCCTGGCGTCCTCGATGGGCACGCCGCAAATATTAACGCTCCCGTCCTTCTTTTGGAGCAGGGTCGCCAATACCTTCATCAACGTTGTTTTTCCCGCCCCGTTCCTTCCCAGCAGGCCAAACATCCCCTGCCCAATGGTCAGGCTGACATCAGATAAAGCCTGCTTTTTGCCGTAAAATTTGTTTAGGTTCCTGATCTTGATCACATTTTCCATTATTACACCTCCATCCCAAAATGCCTTTTGCATCTGGCAATTCTATCATAAAGGGTAATTTTCAACTTTTTATCTACTGGGCAAAGAAAAAAAGAAGCCGGGACATTCTGCCATATCACCCCTTATAACAGTAATACTGCTTTACACCCTTTGCCCAATCCGCTATAATGATTATAGCAATTAGCAACCACATACATTAAAGGGCGGTGATGATATGGAGGTATTAGAAATGACTGAAAAAGAAATGATGCAAAAAAATATAGAAGAATTTTCAAGGTTACAAGATTATATGGTAGATTCTGAAAAGGAATCTATTGCATATAAAAAAATGAAAAGAAGATATACAGAACTAAAAGTTATTTTGACAGCTTCTGGTATTAATTTAACAGAACTTGATTTCATCAAAGAATAAAACAGCGAAACCATAACCACTAAACCAAAAGAGTGTAGAGCCTGCCTGGCCATAAGGGGCTTTGCACCCTTTTATTTTAGTGGTTATAGGCCATGGCTAAATAAAAGCATTTACTCACCGGCTCCCTGTCCTAAATGCCGCAGCCACTTTCGCCCCATGGCCGTTTGACAATTCCAGATGCCCCCCATGTTTCTCACAGAGGATCTTGCATATATTCAGCCCCATTCCCAAGTGTGCCTTCTCCCCTTGGCTCCCGGATGTATAAAAAGGCTTTACCGCTTCCCCCAGATCCTTTCCTGTAAACCCGGCTCCATCATCCCAGACAGTAATCAAAAACATGCCCTCCTGCAGCCCTAGGGTAACTTTTACCCTGCCCTTAGCAAACCTGGCAGCATTTGACAACAAATTTTCATATACCTGCATCACCACCGATGCATCCAAATCCATATGTTCCAAGCCCGCCAAATCATCTTCCACCACCAGCTCCTTTGGCTGGCAGACAGCCGACCCCGTTTCCCCCATTTGCCTTATCAGCCCGGCAACATCCACAGGCTGCTTTTTGATCTCAATATCCTCCAGGCGCTGTAGATCGTTCATTGTATTTACATAGGCCTCAAGCCTTTTGATATGCCGCCCCATCATCCTGGCTGTCCCGGCCACTTTCTCCTGTGACATTTTGGGCGCATACTTCTCAAGCATTTCACTCTGCCCCTTCAGCACAGTAAGGGGTGTCCTTAAGTCATGGGCAAAGGCAGCGTTTAAGCGTTTGCGCTCCTCTATCTGCCGCCACATTTCAAGGTTGTTTTCTCTAAGGGCAATGCGCATTTTTTCAAAGGACTGGCAAAGCAAGCCAAGCTCGTTCCGCCCAGGCACTTCCACAGTAAAATCCAGCCGGTTTTGGGAAATGTTCTCAGATGCGGTTAATAATATGCCAATGGGCCTTCCCAGCTTTCTCCTGTAAAATATCACCCCGCATACCATCACACATAACAATGACCACAGAGGAATGAGGACTACCTGGCACAGATCCACCAGGCCAATGATGAATACATAGTTTTTCATTACAGCAGGGCTTATTTCCTTCCTTTCCCCAACGAAGACCCTAAGCCCCTCATCCATCACTGCCATATATTCCGTCTCTATATTACTTGTAGAGATACCTATTGCCCCGCTCCCTCCCAAAGCCAGAAATGCGCATACCAGCACATACTTCACAAAATCCCATTTTAAAGACCTCTTTCTCTCCCTTATTTTACCCATTTATAACCCAGCCCCCAAACAGTCTCAACATACTGCTTCATACCGGCGGCGGCAAATCTGGAACGGATACGCCTGATATGCTCCGCCACCACAGAAGACTCCCCGTCACTGCCATAATCCCATACAAGCTCATAGATCCTTTCCTTGCTGAACACCTGCCCCATATGCCGGGAGAGCAGTTCTATGATCTCAAAATCCTTCTTTGCAAGAGGAATGGGCCTTCCATCATAATACAGGCATCTTTCTGTGTAATCTATTGCCAGTTTATCATCAAACCGTACTTTGGCCAGATCCCTGCCCCGGCGTTCACGCCTTAAATGGGCTGCCACCCTCGCCCCCAGCTCCTCTATAGAAAAAGGCTTTACAATATAATCATCCCCGCCTATACCAAACCCCCTGACCTTGTCGCCATCCTGGATCCTGGCAGTCAAAAACACGATGGGGCATGATACAAAATGCCGTATCCTGGCGCACACCTCCATCCCGTCCACATCCGGCATATTGACATCCAGCAAAATAATGTCCGGCTGCTTTCCTGCCTTTTCAATGGCTTCCCTGCCGTTTGACGCAGTAATGGTATCATAGCCGTTAAATTCAAAATAATCTTTCAGCATGGATACGATATCTGCCTCGTCATCTACAATCAATATTTTATCCCTCATTAATGTGCCTTCCCCATAACTCCTTTCCCCAATAGCCTGCAAAAGGAGCTTAAGCCTTTACAGTCCAAGCTCCCCCTATCAGAATAACTATCCGTTTAACCAAAAGTTCCCTTGGAAATCCTCTCCCTGCCCCTATCTCCTGCTGTTGGGGTCCAGCGCATCCCTTAAGGCATCCCCGATAAAATTGATGGCCATTACCAGCACCACGATCAAAAGCCCTGCCGGTATCCACAGCCAGGGCTGTTTGGTCAAAACCGTAAGGGACTGAGCCCCGTTTAACATGTTCCCAAGGCTGGGCGTGGGCAGCTGGACCCCCTGCCCCAAAAAGCTCAAGGCAGCCTCATCCAGCATGGAAAGGGCAAGCACGGAAGTGGCATAGACCAAAATAGGGGCCACCGTATTAGGCAGGATCTCTGAAAACAGAATATGCCCTGTGGGCATGCCCGCCACCAGATTCCCTTTAATAAAATTGGTTTCCCGCAGGTTTAACACATTCCCCCGCACCAGCCTTGCAATGCCTGGCCAGTCCACAAATCCCAGAATCAAAATAATGTTCCACAGCCCCGGCTTAAAAATAGCCGCCGCCACCAGCACCAGCAGAATATAGGGGAAAGACATTACCATGTCCGTAAACCGCATAATGGCCATATCCGCCACACCGCCAAAATAACCGGCAACCAGGCCCAGTACCACGCCAATAACCGTGGAGATCAAAGTCGCCATCACTCCCACCAGCAGGGAGATCCGCATGGCGTATAAGAGCCTGCTGAACACATCCCTCCCAATCTGGTCAGTCCCAAGCCAGAACTCCCTGCTGGGCGCTCCCCCAAAAGGCCCTACGATAGCATCCGGCTCATAGGGCGCTATCACCGGGGCAAGGAGCGCCGCGCCGCCTAAGATCCCCAGGACCACAAGGCTGGCCACTGCCAGGCGGTGGTGCCGGAAGCGGCGCAAGACCGTCTGGCTGTAGCTTTCATTGGCAATATCCTTTTTCACAATTCCTGTGTTTTCCCTTGCCCCATAAGTTTTCTTTTCAGAATATATTTTCGCCATCGCGCCCTCCTAATCAAGCTGGATGGTAGGGTCCACCAGCGCGTACAGAATGTCCGTTACCAGGTTTGCCAGAAGCACCACCACCGCCGACAATAAACAGACTCCCATGATCACGGGATAATCCCTGCTTGTGATGGCGCTCATGGTCATCAGCCCCAGCCCCGGCCAGGAAAATACCTGTTCAATAATGACCGCGCCCCCAAACAGCATGGGGATCTCCATGCCGATAACCGTCACAATAGGCACCAGGGCATTGCGCAGGGCATGTTTGCCTATCACCTTGAAATGCCCGATCCCCTTTGCCCTTGCTGTGCGCAGGTAATCCTGCTGCAAAATTTCCAGCACCGCGCTTCTGATATACCTGATATTGCTCCCCGCCATAGAAGCTGCAAGGACGGTCACCGGCATAACCATATGCTTTGCCACATCCCCCGGGCCGCCTTTTGTGCCCAGGGTGACCATCCCGCTGGACGGAAGCCACCCAAGCTTTACCGTAAACACATAGATCAGCAGCAGGGACAAAAAAAAGCCCGGGATACTGCTTCCCAAAAAGGAAAAAGTAACCACCGCATAATCCCCCTTTGAATACTGGTGGATGGCACTGTAAATTCCCGCCGGGACCGCTGCCAGAAGGCTCACCAGAAGAGAGACACCCATAAGCAGAAGGGTAGGGCCTAAATGGCTGCTGATCATTTCCGCCACTGGCTGGTAGGATTTAATGGAATACCCCATATTCCCCTTAAGGAGCTGCCCCAGCCAAACGAAATACTGCACATAAACAGGCTTGTCCAGCCCAAGGGCAATTTTTTTCGCTTCTACAGCCGCCTCCGAGACCCGCGGGCCCTGGAGCATTTCCAGGGGGCTGCCCGCCATACACATGATCGCATAGTCGATAATGGTAATGCCCACAAGCACCGGAACCGCAATTAAAATTCTTTTAATAATGTATTTCCCCAATTCCCTCTTCCTCCTTAACAGCCAGCCTGCATCTGTACCGCATCCTTTGGAAACGCTTCCCTAACCAACCTTCTCCCTGCCGCACACAATAGGACAGGCCGCATCATGCCCGGAGCCTGCCTCCGTCTCCAACAGCCCCGGTTCCCTCTGCCTGCAGATTTCCGCCGCATGGAGGCAACGGGGATGAAAAGGGCAGCCTTTTGGGGGATGGGAGCCATCCCCAACTTCTCCCTGCAAAAGCTTCCGTTTTTTCTCCCTCTCCCCCGGGTCCGGCACCGGGACCGCTTCAAGCAGCGCCTTCGTATAGGGATGCACCGGGTGGTTGAAAATCTCCTTTGCTTCCCCCATCTCCACGATCTTCCCCAGATACATCACCGCGATCCTGTCGCTGACATAATTTACCGCCCCCAGCCCATGCCCTACAAAAAGCAGGGTAAGCCCCAGCTCTTTTTGCAGGTCTTTGAGCAGATTCAGGATCTGCGCCTGTATGGAAACGTCCAGGGCGCTTACGGGCTCGTCGCAGACAATAAACCTGGGATTCAGGGAAAGGGCTTTGGCAATGCCAATCCTCTGGCGCTGCCCGCCGGAAAACTCATGGGGATACCTGCCCAGCACATTCCTGGAAAGCCCCACCATATCCAGGATCTTTACAATATCCCTTTCTACCGTTTCTTTGGTGGATATTTTGTGGTAGAGCATGGGCTGTGAAAGGATCTCAAATATATGTTTTCTGGGGTTTAAGGAAGAATAAGGATCCTGGAACACCATCTGGAGCTGGGTCCTGATCTCCCTCATCTGGCCTTTTTTCATCAAGGATAATTCCTTTCCCTGATAAAAAATCTTTCCCTCTGTGGGACGTTCAAGCCCCACAAGCTGCCTTCCAATGGTGGACTTTCCACAGCCGGACTCCCCCACCAGCCCCAGGATCTCCCCCTCCATGATAGAGAAGCTGACGCCGTCCACCGCCTTTACATATCCTGTGGTATGGTTGATGATCCCCCCTTTGATGGGGTAATACACCTTTAGGCCCTCCACCTGTACCAAAGGCAATTTCTCTTCTTCCCTCATGCCCTGATCCCCCCTTCCTTGCTGACAATGCATTTGGCCCTGTGGAAAGGCCCGAATACATAATCCTCCTGGGGATTGCTGCAGGCTTCCCTCCGGTACTGGCAGCGGTCTGCAAACCGGCATCCCCTGATACCGTCATAGCTCTCCGGCACAATGCCCGGTATGGCAAAGAGCTTTCTCTCCGCCCCGTCTTTGATGGTGGGGACCGTATCAAGAAGGGCTCTGGTATAAGGATGGCAGGGGTTCCCAAAAAGCTCCCCCACCGGCGCTTCCTCTATGATCTGGCCCGCATACATCACAAGAACCCGGTCTGCCATATTGGCAACCAGGCCAATGTCATGGGTAATCAGTATCATTGCCATTCCTGTTTCCCTTTGGAAGGTTCCAAGCAGCTCCATGATCTGTGCCTGGATGGTAACATCCAGTGCCGTGGTAGGCTCGTCCGCAATCAAAAGCCTTGGATTACAGGACAGCGCCATGGCGATCATCACCCTCTGGCGCATCCCTCCCGACAGGGTATGGGGAAACTTTTTCATAGCCCCCCTGGCATCCGGCATCCCCACTTTCCGGAGAAGCCCCTCTGCGCGCCTTGCCGCCTCTTCCTTTGGCAAATGCATATGCGTCCTGATACTTTCCGTGATCTGGTTCCCCACTGTAAAAACAGGATTCAGGGACGTAAGGGGATCCTGAAAAATCATAGTGATCTGGTCCCCCCTTAACTTGTCCAGCTCTTTTTCTTTCATGGCAAGAAGATTCTTACCATCAAACAGGACAGAGCCGTCTTTGACAGCTCCGCCCCTCCTTAACAATCCCATTATTGACAGTGAGGTCACACTTTTTCCGCACCCGGACTCACCTACGATACAGACTACTTCCCCTGCATCCACATGAAAATCAATATGGTCCACGCTGACGGTTTCCCCGTAATCACTGGCAAACGCAGTGGTCAGTCCCTGGACTTCCAGCAAATGTGACATAATCATACCCCCACACCATGACAGCCGTTATCTGCCATACCCGCCAGCAGGACGCCTGGAGGTTCATTCCAGGCAGTCCCTGGCAGTCCTTTTCACACTTCTCAGTTACAAATCCTCTTATTCTGCAACATCCCAGCCCTGCACATCGTTGAAGAAGCCATATGCACTGGGCTGCGCACCGCTAAGGCGCTTGCTCACCGCCCCCTGTGCGCTGATAATATAGGCAGAAAACATGGGCACATCCTCCTGCACCTTTTTATCCACAATGGAGTACAGCCCCTTGATCTCCTCTATATCGCTGGTCTGCTGGGTGCCTGCCAACGCTTCGTTGATCTCCTCATTGGCATAGCCTGTCCAGCTTCCTTCCCCGCCAAGGAGCCAGCTAACATCCGGGTAAGGGTCAACCGGCGCATAGGTATACTGCACTGCCATAATATCATAATCTGTGGAGCCTGCAACGGTCATAAGGGTTGCCAGATCCACTGTCTGCACTTCTACCTTGATGCCTACCGCTGCCCACTGTGCCACCAGGACCTGGGCACCGTTAACAAATGTGCTGTCACCGGAGTTTACATAAAAGCGCAGCGTCTGGGAACCATCCCAGCCTGCCTCTTCCAGCAGCGCTTTTGCCTTTTCCGGGTCATAGGAAATGGGCGTAATGCCCTCATCAAAGAAGGGGCTGGCAGAAGAGAGGAAACCGTCTGCCACCTCTCCGTGCCCCTTCAAAAGCTGGTCTACAAGCTGCTGCCTGTCAATGGCATAAAGGAGCGCCTGGCGTACCCTTGCATCCGGGATATTGGCTGTCTGGATAAACGCCGACTGGTTGGTAATAGGGGCGCCATACACTGTCTCCACATTTTCCAGGGCTTCAATGCTGTCAAAGTCCTCCTGGGGGACTGCGGTCATTGTGTGATGGGTTATATCAATCTCCCCTGACTGGAGCCCGGCGTAAACCTGGCTGGCATCCACGATCCTGATATTGAGTTTGTCAATTTTCGGCGCGCCCTTCCAGTAATCTTTGTTTGCCTTGTAAGAGATATAGTGGTTATTGTCAAAATCCGTTACAAAGAAAGGCCCGCTGACCACATCCGGCTGGTTAAACCAGTCCGCTGTCAAAAGCTCTTCTTCGCTGTATTTTTCAATGATATGCTTGGGCAGCGTATGAAGGTACCTTGCATAGGTGTTTTCAAAAGTGGTAAGGGCCATAGGGTACTTAGAGGTAAACTGGACTGTCTTCTCATCGATCACCTGCACCCCTGCCATACTCTCTGCGTTTGCCTCCACGAAACCGTCCTCCCCGGTGCCTTCAAAGGCATACAGCATCAGCGTTGTATTATTCACCACCGGGCTTGCCAGCCGGCGCACTGTATATTCCACGTCCGCGGCCGTTACCGGCGTTCCGTCTGACCATACGGCATTGTCGTCAATATGGACCACAAAATTCAGATTGTCCTGGGTGGTAATGGAATCTGCCAGCATATACTGAAAATTCAGATCCTTGTCCAGCTCCACCAAAGGTAGGAACATCAGGCCCACCGCGTACTTGTTGATTTCCGTCTGGTCGATCACAAAGGGATTGATCCCCCCAAGGGAATCCGTAACGCCTACGTTTACAATCTTCTCCCCTGCTGCCGCACCCTCCGGTGTCGTTTCCCCTTCCGCAGCCGGGGCTTTGGCATTCTCTCCCCCGCCGCTCCCGGCCGCATTTTCCTCCCCTGCCGCCTCTGTCCCGGCCCCGCCATCCTGGTTCCCGGAAGAGCAGCCTGCCATAGAAAGGGCAAGGGCGAAAGCCAGCCCAAGGCTTGCTGCCGTTCTTACAAATTTTTTCATAATCAACCTCCATTTCTGCCGCAAACCAAAAATTTACGGCTTTCTAATACAGCACCAGATGACTGGTCATCCGATGCTGAATTATAATAGTTGGTTCATTATACTGTTACCAAATTCAAATGTCAATATTCTCCAATAAAAAATTATTCTTTACCGTAAAAGCCATTCCCCTGGGAAGCTGCCCTTGCATCCACTGCAAAAGTGGTTTGGAAGTGCACAAAGTTAATCTGCAGCAAATAAAGGCGTGGATAAATACCGGTCCCCGGAATCGGGGAGCAGCGCCACGATGGCCTTCCCCTGGTTTTCCGGCCTTTGGGAGAGAAGCACTGCTGCCCGGAGGGCTGCCCCGGAAGAAATCCCCACCAAAATGCCCTCGCTCCTGGCAAACCGTTTTCCCTCCGCAAATGCCTCCTCATTTTCAATGGTGATCACCTCGTCATACACTTCCCGGTTTAACACCTTGGGCACGAACCCTGCGCCGATCCCCTGTATCCCATGGGCGCCTGGTGCCCCTCCGGACAATACCGGGCTGGAGGCCGGTTCCACTGCCACCACCCTGGCCGCCGGATTTTTGGACTTTAAATATTCCCCCACGCCGGTAAGCGTCCCGCCAGTGCCTGCACCTGCTACAAAAATATCCACTTTCCCACCGGCCTGCTCCCAGATCTCAGGCCCTGTGGTATTCCTGTGGGCTTCCGGGTTGGCAGGGTTTACAAACTGCCCCAGTATCACTGCCCCGGGAATGGATGCTTTTAATTCCTCCGCCTTTTCGATGGCGCCTTCCATGCCCTTGGCGCCATCCGTCAGTACCAGCTCCGCCCCATATGCCCCCAGGAGGGCGCGCCGCTCCATGCTCATGGTATCCGGAAGGGTGAGAATGGCACGGTAGCCCTTTGCCGCCGCTACAGCCGCAAGCCCAATACCGGTATTGCCCGAGGTGGGCTCTATAATGGTTGCCCCCGGCTTTAAGTCCCCCTTCTTCTCCGCGTCCTCCACCATGGCTAAGGCCACACGGTCTTTCACAGAGCCTGCAGGGTTTAAATATTCCAGTTTTACCAGAATGTCCGCTTTCCCTGCCCCTGCCTGTTCCCCATAACGGCTGGCCCGAAGGAGGGGCGTCCCCCCAATCAGCTCCAATGCGCTTTCCTTGATATCACTCATGATTCCCTCCACTTATTACTCTCTTTTTCCCTGGCCTGGCACCGGGGCTGGCAGGTAACTGTTACAGCCCTTTCACCGCATCCTCCAGCCTTTTTAAAGCCTGTTCCAGAATCTTCCGGGGACAGGCGGCATTGACTCTTTGGAAGCCCTCCCCTGCATCCCCGAACATAGCGCCGGCATCCAGCCACAGCCCTGCTTTCTTCACCACCAGTTCTTCCAGCTGGTTGTTTGTAAGCCCCAGCTCCCGGAAATCCAGCCATGCCAGATACGTGCCTTCCGGCTTGTTCATCCTTATCTCCGGGATATGGGCATCTATGTACTCTTTCATATAATCCAGATTACCTTCAATATATTTCAGGGCTCCCTGGTACCACTCTTCCCCATGTCCATAAGCCGCCTGGCAGGCTGCGATCCCTGCGGCGTTTAACTGGCTGTACCCGGCAGCCTCTATCTGCTTTTTAAAAGGATGCCGCAGCGCCGGTGACGGTATCAGGATATTAGACACCTGCAGCCCTGCAATATTAAAGGTCTTACTGGGTGCCGTACAGACAACGGAAATGTCCTTGTACGCTTCCTTCACCCCGGCAAAAACATGGTGTTTCCCCTGGTATACAAAATCCGCGTGGATCTCATCGCTGACCACGGCCACATGGTGCCTCAGGCAGATATCCCCTACGGCGGCCAGCTCCTCCTTTGACCACACCCGTCCCACCGGATTATGGGGATTGCACAGCAAAAACAATTTGATATGGTTCCTGATAATTTTTTCCTCAAAGTCCTCAAGGTCCATATGGTAGTTTCCCTCCTGGTCACATACCAGGGTATTGCTCACCACCACCCGTTTATTATTCGTCACCACGCCGCTGAAAGGATAATAGACTGGCTGCTGTATGAGCACCGAATCCCCCACATTGGTAAATGCCCGCACTGCCATGGAAAGGGCAAAAACCACCCCAGGCGTTTTTACAAGCCATCCGGGATCGATCTCAAAATCATGATGTTTCTTAAACCATGACCAGAGGGCGTCAAAATACCCGCTCCCAGTATCATTATACCCGTAGATCCCATGTTCCGCCTGGGCTTTCAGTGCCTCCTGAATATAAGAGGAAACCTGAAAATCCATATCCGCCACCCACAAAGGCAGGGCATCTTCTGGGATCTCCTTATTGCTTTCAAAATCATACTTTAAACAGCCTGTGTTCCTTCTGTCTATTATCCTGTCAAAATCCAGGTTTTTCTCCGCCATTTCTTTACTCCTCCATTTGTATCCTTTTTTGCCAAAGCAGTGGCTGCACTTCCACAGGTTAGAAAACGATCTCATATTTCAGAAGATATTCCGGCGTTTCCGGTTCCAGTTCCCTTTCCCCTGTGGCGCGAAACCCTGCGGCTTCATAGAACCTTCTGGCAGGCATGTTTTTCTCCAACACCCACAAAAAGGCCAAATCCGCCCCCTGGCTGCGGGCTTTCTCTAAAAAATATCCCATAAGGCGCTTTCCGATCCCCTGTCCCTGGAAAAAATATTCCACATACAGTTCCTTCAACTGAAAAGCTTTCCGCCCGCCCTGGCACTGCTCCCCTACATGCAGCAGTCCCCGCACAATACCATCGTCATAAACATACATTCCCTCTAAAGCCTCCGGTTCATCCCGAAAGCGCAGCCCAAGTCCCAGCACTGACAGTTCATTAAAAGAAACCCTATCGTTCCTGAAGATCCCCCGGTAGGCACACCTTTTAGCAAAGACTAAGATCTCCGCCAGCCTTGAGGCATCCTGGCTCCCTGCCCTTCTTATCATACCACCCTCCATGACGGGGCGTTTTCCCCAACCAAGATCATATCACTATCTGTGTGAAATATCCATTTCTTTTTACAGCCGCCCGGAAAGGGCCAGGCAATCACATTTCCCAGACCCAAAGAATTATTTTATCGTCCAATAGCCATCGTAAGCATATCCCGTCTTACCTTCCAAAAAATGCTCCGACTTGGTAAATCCCGCCTTTTGGGCCGCCTTCATTCTTTCTACTGCATAAATGGGGACTTTCGTAAGTATTCCCTCACAGCCCAGCATTTCCGGGATATGGGGGAGGACGAGCATGATAATATCGTACAGAATATCCTCTTTTTCGTAATCGCTTCTCACATCGGCCCTTAAAATTCCCATATTGTTGAATTCATCACTGGAAGCCCTCAAACATAGTTCCACTGTCCCAATCACACATTTGATTGTCCGGTCAACGATAGAAAGCCGGGCAAACCAGCCGTTTTCATATGACATCTTCCAAAAGCCAAGGGCCTGGGCCATTCTTTCCTTTGTGGGATAGTAAAAATTATCCCCGTCACAATTATCACTGTTAAAAAAAGGCAACGCATTTTTATCACTGTAAACCTTTAATAAATCATCGCAGTCCTGATCTTCAACCAGCCTTAATAAAAATCTCCTGCTTTCTAATACCTGGCACTTTTCGTATATCATATGGGCACAGCCTCCTGTCAAATTATTTTGGCCCCGGGGCATGGACTGGAAAAAGTATGCCCAAACACGCTCCAGCATCCCCCCGTCCCTCCGCCACACCCAGCCCGGAAAAACGCGGGATCCGGGAATGGCATCAACATTATAACACAATACCTATAGGAATTGCCAACTGTATTTGGCAACATAATATGGCAAATGATAATTAATGAAATTTTCTGGAAATATAAGAATGATTGTGTTATCCTATTAGGAATAAATCGAAATTGGATGAACCAAAAAATGGTGGCAGGAAAGAGAAACAGGTATCTGGCCTGCCAAATAACATTGCCACAGAAAACAGACCTGATGGAGGTATGGGTATGAAGAAACCACTGCCAATCGGCATTGAAAATTTCGAAGATATGGTGACATCCGGCTATTACTATGTGGATAAAACACTATTTATCAAAGAACTTTTAGACTTAGGCGGAAAAGTGAACCTGTTCACCCGTCCAAGACGTTTCGGAAAAACCCTGAATTTAAGCATGCTCCGGTATTTCTTTGAGGATACCGGCGATACAGGTAAAAATGCACAAAATAAAGCGCTCTTCCAGGGGATGAAGATCCTGGGCGCGGGGGATGCCTATACGTGCCATATGGGAAAATACCCCGTGATGAACTTAACATTAAAGTCAGCAAAGCAGAAAAATTATAGCAGTGCCTATTTTTCCATCCAGTCCGGGATCGCCGCTGAGTTTGAAAGGCACAGAGCGGTTGTGGAACAGGGGAAAGAATACCTTTCCCCCAAGGAGTACCAACGCTATATGGAAATTGCTGAGGAACGGGCCAGGGAAGAAGAAGTTGGCAGCTCCCTATTGCTCTTTTGCCGGTGCCTGTATAAAATTACCGGAAAAAAAGTGGCAATCCTCATTGATGAATACGATGTCCCCCTGGAAAATGCCTATTTCAGGGGTTTTTTCCGCGACTATATGTATGACCTGAATGCAAACCTCAATGCTTTCCCCCGCCCATACTGGATCAATACCAGTTCCAATGACATTATCAGGGATTTGGTCGCCAAGGCTGGCCGGGAAACAAAAGGGCAGATCGAAACACTGCTGAAAGGGGACACCATAGACATCCAAGTCCATGAAGAGGTTACTTACACTGATATGGGCGGCAACGGCGATAACCTGTGGAATTTTCTTTATTTTACAGGGTATCTGACCAAGGAAAAGGAATATTTTAAAGACAAATATGTGTTCCTGAAAGCCCGCATCCCTAACATTGAAGTTATGACGATTTATGAAAATACCATCCTTAACTGGATGAAAGAACTGATAAAAGGAGAGGATTTCAGGGATTTCTACCGTGCAATGGAAGAAGGTGACGGACAAAGGATGAGGGACATCTTAAGTGCACAGCTTTTCCGCACCATCAGCTTCTACGACAGCGCGGAAAACTTTTATCATGGCTTCCTTACAGGAATCCTAAGCCAGAGCGAGAATTATCTAGTAAAATCCAACCGGGAGTCCGGAAACGGACGCCCAGACATTATTGTAAAAAGCCCTTCCCTGCGGAGCAGATCCTTTATCCTGGAGTTAAAGGTTTCAGACGCCATTGACTGCCTGGAAGCTGACGCAGAAAAAGCCCTGCAGCAGATATATAGCCAAAAATACCAGGAGGAATTAAAAACGGAAGGTTACCGAAAAATTGACTGTTATGGCATATCCTTTTACCAGAAGGACTGTGAGGTCCGGTTTGGGGCCGGGAAATGGCAGGATAAAAGCAGCATTGGGAATACTGAAAATTGATTTCCAAGCCCCTTCATTTGCCTTGACAAATCCCCAAAACAGCGGTATATTACTATCACTTTACAACATACAATTTTTTGACGGTTTTGTCACGGGGTACGCCATGAAAAATTTATTAAATTACCAGACTTCGGAATATGACTGCGGGCCTGTTACCATATTAAACGGCATCCGCTATCTGTTTGAACGGGAGGAGATCTGCCCCGAGATCATTAAATTTATTATGTCTGTGTGCATGGATACATACAATGAAGCCGGGGAGCCCTGCAGGCACGGCACTTCAGCCGCTGCCCTAAATTATGTCTCATGCTGGCTGAACCATTTCGGCCAGGTAAAAAATTTTCCCATCCACTGTGAGTATTTTTCAGGAAAAGAAGTAGCCATCACACCAAAAAGCCCCATCACCGCCGCCCTTTCCAAAGGCGGCGTGGTTCTGCTACACCTTTTTCTGGATGTAGGCCATTATGTGCTGCTAACAGGAATTGAAAATGGAAGGGCCCTGCTTTTCGATCCCTTTTATGAAGAACTGACCGACCCGGAGCTGGATGAAGAATACCATACTGATGAAATTATTTTCATTACCGACCAGCCCAAACGGGCAAACCGTTCTGTTGCCATTGACCGCCTAAACCGTTTTACAAAAGGCTACTATGAAATGGGGGACTTCTGTTGCCGCCAGGCACTGGCCATGTACCATGGTTCCCCGGTTTAACGCAGTATAAAACCATCATCCTTTCCCGCTTCTGGACGTACAGGGGAAAAAATAAGCAGCAATCTGTTTTCCTGTCACAGACTGCTGCTTAAATTTTTCCCCTATATGGTGAATATGGCCTAAAGGTAGATGGCAGGGCTTTTGTCCTATTTATCCCTCCTGCTGCCTTGCCCCATCCCGTTTACGCCTGCCGGGCTGTCCAATATACGGCCAAGCCTGCTAAAGAGCATAAACCCTGTCACAGACGCCGCCAGGATATCGCTTACAGGCTCCGCCACAAATACCCCGAATACCTTATTGGAGAAAAGGAAAGGCAGTACAAAAATCAGGGGAATCAAAAGCACCAGCTTACGCAGGCAGGCCATCAGCAGGCTGATTTTTGCCTGGCCTAAGGCCATAAAGGTCTGCTGGCAGGAAACCTGCACCCCAGTGGAAAAAATGCCCGCCATGTAAATCCGCATTGCCCAGACAGTATATTCTACCAAAGAAGCATCGCTGCTGAAAATATTTGCAAACATGCCCGGCATAAGCATCATCAACAGCCACATCACCGTTGCAAAGCCAGTGCAGGCGGTAAACTGGCAGATAAACGCACGTTTCACCCTCTCCTTCTTCCCTGCCCCATAATTATAGCTCATGATCGGCTGCCCGCCCTGGCAGATCCCCTGTATAGGCAGCGTTATCAGCTGGCTGCAGGAAGAGATAATGGTCATGGCGCCTACTGCCACATCACCGCCATACCGCGAAAGGCTGCTGTTAAAGCTGATGTTCAGGATACTTTCCGTGCTTAACATTACAAAAGTGGAAATCCCCAGCCCAAGGCAGGGCAATATGATCTCTGGCACAATCTTCATATCCGGCAGGGTAAGCCGCAGCAGGGTGCGCCGCCCTTTCAAAAAGCTGACCACCCACACAGCGCTTACCGCCTGGCTGATAACTGTAGCCACTGCCGCTCCCCTTACGCCCATGCCAAACCCGAATATCAAAATCGGGTCCAATATAATATTGCACACCGCGCCTACCACTGTAGTGGCCATGCTGAACCTGGCAAACCCCTGGGTAGTGATAAAAGGGTTCAGCCCCATCACCACCATCACAAACACAGTTCCCAGAATATAAATACGCGCATATGAAAGTGCATAGGGCAGCGTCACGCTGCTGGCACCGAAAAGCCGCAAAAGCTGCGGTGCAAATATGTAAAACGAAACCGTCAGCAGCACGGCAAAAATCATCAGCACCGAAAAACAGTTCCCCAGAATTTTCTGCGCTTGTGCCCTGTCATTTTTTCCCATGGCAATGGCCGCCCTGGGTGCGCCGCCGGAACCTGCCAGCATGGCAAAGGCATTTATCATCATCAATATGGGCAGAAAAAGGCCCACGCCGGTGAGGGCAGACGCCCCTGCGCCAGGAATATGCCCTATATAAATCCTGTCCACAATATTGTAAAGCATGTTGATCAACTGCGCCACCACTGCAGGTATGGCCAGGCCCAGCATCAGCCTTGGCACACTGCCGCTCCCCATATCCTGTACACTACTTTTATTTGCCATTTGCAAACCTCCTAATTCCAGTACCGCCCCTCACACCACCCACTGGCTGGGGGCATATTCTCCTGCTCTGCTTTTATGCAATCCAATAAGCCCGGAATGTAAATCAGCGATTACAAATCCGGGCCTTTTTATTGCCCATGTTTCCAAATAACCCTTACTGCTCCATCTGCCTTCCCAGAAAGCCTGCCGCCGATTGGATCAGCTTCTGCTCCACTTCGCCCATTTTCCCTTTTTCCGCGTTGTCAATCAAAACAACCCCGCCAATCATATCCCCCTCGCAGATAATCGGGCTGATGGCTTCCTGCTGGAACTCATCAGTAACATCCTGGGTAATAGGAATAAAATCAGAATCCTCCTTTGAGGCAATCACCACTTCCCTTTTGTTCAGCTTCTCCTCCAGCTCCTTGCTGATGGACTTCCCCAGGATGCTTTTAAACCCGCCGGAAACCGCAATAAACTGATCCCTGTCAGCGATCAGCGCCGTTCTCCCCGATACCTGGGCAAGGCTTTCCGCATACTGCTTTGCAAAGGTATTCATCTCGCCAATAGGGGAATACTTTTTTAAAATAATCTCCCCTTCCCTGTCCGTAAATATTTCCAGCGGGTCGCTTTCCCGGATCCGCAAAGTACGCCTGATTTCCTTGGGTATTACAATTCGTCCTAAATCATCTATCCGCCTTACAATTCCTGTCGCTTTCATTTATCACTTCCTCCATTCTTCTGGTACCTTTTCGCATTGGTTATGGAGTTATTATCTGTAAAAAATGGAGAATTATTCTGAAATCCTGCCAGAAATTATTTATGCTTTTTCGCTTTCATTTAACCTGTCTATGAGTTTTTTTACCGTCTCTGCCCCCACACCGCCTTTTCCTGCAAAGCTTAAAACCCCGCGCAAAGGCATATCCCGCATCATAGCTTCCATCATTTCTCTTGAAATCGCCTCGCTGGCCGCACTGCCGCCTTCTTCCCCGCCGAACATGCCCTGGGAGAGCAGCCCTTCCACAAACTCCGCCGCCCTAGGATTTTCCATCACATCGCCAAAAGTGGTGTCTTTTGTATAATGCACCGGAAGCGGCGCAGACTGCCCCACATACACATCCTCCTGCAGTACAATATCCCGTGAGGACTTCCCTATCATGATGGTAAAGTCTCCCCCTTCCACATGCCAGTCATGTATTTGGGTATTATAATAGGCAAAGGCCCGTTTTCCCAGGGTAAAGGACACCGTTTTCGTCTCCCCAGGCTTTAACTCCACTTTGGCAAAGCCCCGCAGTTCCTTTTCCGGGCGGATTGCCGTGCTTTCCTTATCCCTTACATAAAGCTGCACCACCTCTTTTCCCAGGCGGCTCCCTGTATTAGCCACCTCCACGGAAACCCTCAGGGTATCCTGCGCCTCCATCCGCCGTTTATCCAGTTTCAGCCCTGAATAAGCGAAAGTAGTATAAGAAAGCCCATGGCCAAAAGGGAATAGCACTTCCATTTTTTTCTTATCATAATAACGGTAACCTACAAAAATGCCCTCCCGGTATTCCACCACATCCTTTTCCCCCGGAAAATTCAGGTAAGAGGGATTATCCTCCAGTTTCAGTGGAAAAGTCTCCGGCAGCTTCCCGCTGGGGTTCACCCTGCCAAAAAGAATATCATACTGGGCGCTTCCCACAGCCTGCCCCCCAAGGTAGCTTTCCAGGACGGCTTTTACTTTGGAAATCCAGGGCATTTCCACCGGGGAGCCATTGTGGAGCACTACAGCCACATCAGGCTGCACCTTTGCCACCTCTTCGATCAAACGGTTCTGGCTGGCTGGCATGGACATATGGGGCCGGTCAAAGCCCTCTGACTCATAGCTGTCCGGAAGCCCTGCAAAAATAACCGCCACATCCGCCTCCGCCGCAGCTTTCACAGCTTCCGCCAATAGCGCCTGGTCCGTCTCCTCCTTGCTGCTGTCATATCCCCTGGCATAAACGATATTGGCATTGCCAGCCGCCGCGTCAAGGGCGCTGGTGATCTTATGGCTGTTGATATGGGAACTTCCGCCCCCCTGATAACGGGGTTTCGCGGCAAATTCCCCGATAAAGGCCACTTTTTTGTCCGTGGCCAGGGGAAGCAGGCTCCCCTCATTCTTTAAAAGCACAAGGCACTCTTCCGCCACTTTCCTTGCCGTCTCATGGTCTTTGTCCCGGTCAAATACGGCTGTCCTGTCCCGGTTTTCCTCAAAACGAAATACAACGGACAAAATCCTCTCCACCGCCCGGTCCAGGATTTCCTCCTTCAGCAGGCCCTTTTCCACCGCCTCCACAATCAGCCTGTCATTGGCTCCCATAGAAGAAGGCATTTCCAGTTCCAGCCCCGCTTCCAGGTCTGCAACCCGGTCATTCACCGCCCCCCAGTCGCTCATCACATAGCCCTCAAAGCCCCACTGGCCCCGGAGCACATCTGTTAAGTACTTTTTATTTTCCGCAGCATAAACGCCGTTGATTTTGTTGTAGGAACACATCACCGTCCAGGGCTTGCCCTGGGTAATTGCCCCTTCAAAAGCCGCCAGGTAAATCTCCCGCAAAGCCCTCCCGTCAATCTGCGCACTTACTGACATCCTTCTGGTTTCCTGGTTATTGGCCAGGAAATGCTTGATGCTGGTTCCTACATTCTGGCTCTGTATCCCTTTGACCAAGGCTCCTGCCATCTCAGAAGCCACTAAAGGGTCTTCTGAATAATACTCAAAATTGCGCCCGCACAAAGGGGAACGCTTAATATTCACCGCAGGGCCTAAAATGACGCTGACACCCTCCGCCTGGCATTCCTTTCCCAGGGCCTCACCCATCTGCTCCAGGAGCTCCCGGTTAAAAGAAGCCGCCGTTGCGCAGCCTGCCGGAAAGCAAACCGCCTTGATGCTCTCGTTCACCCCCAGATGATCCGCCGCCTCATCCTGCTTCCGGAGCCCGTGAGGGCCGTCGGAAACCATTGACGCCGGTATGCCCAGACGCTCCAGGCTCTCTGTATGCCAAAAATCCGCGCCAGAACAAAAGGACGCTTTCTCCCCCAAAGTCATTTGGGCAACCAATTCTTTTATTCTTTCCATAATCCTACCTCCATTCCGCTCCCGTTCTTCCATACTCCCTGATAATCAAATTCCGGTATAAAGCTTTCCCTGGCGGTGTCCCCCTCCTGGATAAAAGCATTCTCCACCCCCAGCCCAATGGCATAATCCACCACTTCCTCATATTCCCTTTTCGTCACTTTCCTGCCAAGTTCCTTCCAGCCGGGATTATCCTTTAACCGCCCAAGGGGCGTATACTGGTTCAGCAGGCTGATATACACGCTGTCCTTGTAAGTCCCATATACATAATCCAGCACAGCCTTTGCGTTCTTCTTATGCCCGGGCAAAAGCAGGTGCCTTACAATAACACCTCTTTGCATCATGCCCTCCCGGCCAAAGGCCGGCTCCCCAACTGCCAGTACCATTTCCTTAAGGGCTGCGCCCGCAACCTGGGGATAATCGGCGGCGTTAGAATATTTTTCCGCCAGCCGGGCATCCATATACTTAAAATCCGTCAGGAAAATATCCACAATGCCCTTTAGCCCCCTGATGGCCTCCACCTTCTCATAACCGCTCCCATTATACACCACAGGGACCTTCAGGCCATTTTCCCGGGCTGTTAATACCGCCCGGGCTACCTGTACCACATAATGGTCTGGCGTCACTAGGTTAATATTCGCCGCCCCAAGCCCCTGGAGCTCCAGGAAAATCTCAGAAAGCCTCTCCTGGGACACCTGCTGCCCCCGCTCCCCTGCCGCAATTTCATAATTCTGGCAATATACACACCTTAAATTACAACCTGAAAAAAATACTGTCCCGGAACCCTGTGTCCCTGAAATACAGGGCTCTTCCCACATATGCAGCGCTGCCCTTGCCAGATAAATCCTCTCATCCATCCCGCAAAAGCCCCTGCCTCCCTCATCCCTCTTAGCCCCGCACTCCCTGGGGCACAGATTACAGGGGCTTACCCTGATACCCTTCCAGTCCATACTGCTCCTTCCACCAGTATACCAAATGTCCATAAGCGGCACATTTGATTAATTTTCTGATATGCCCGGCGTTTCCCCGTAAAGCTCATTCCACTGGTCCCTTGGGATCGCCGTAATATTCCCTACATCATAATAGACCTCATAAAACAGATTAATCCAATAATCCTTATCATCCTCCAGGTCAGAATTATGGGCATCGCTGTATGGGTTCCGGAAAGCCTCCCGGAATTTAGGCACCACCACAATGCCGTCCCCCTGCGGGTCTGCCTTTTCTTCCAAGATCAGCCCAATCCGCTCCTTCTCCTCCCGGTAAATCCTGGCCAGGTTCACCAGATTATCCAGATAAGTAAAAAACAGCCACAGGCACAGGACACTGGCCAGGCCATACCTGGCAGCCTTAAGTGCCAGTTCCCCGTCCCCCACATCCACTATTCCCTGGATACAGCTAATAAACAGGAAAATGCCTGCACCAAAAAACGCCCTGTCCATGGGGGTTGGCGCTATCGCCAGCGCATAACAGGTGGCAAGCGCCGCCACAAGGAACAGGACAGTTTCATTGCAGCGGACCTGATGCCAAAAGACAAGCTTTTTTTGCAACACCAGCAGCACCAGCACAATTGCCAGGATCGCCAGCACCGGAAAAAACAGCTCCCGGATTGTTAAGGTAATTTTGTAAGTGCGTGATAGAAGCCCCACCAGCCCGGTGTACTCCCCCTGGGACATGGTAGCGCTCCTGCTGCGTACCCCGGGCGCACTGACCATTCCCAGAATACCGCAGCACATCCCCAAAATGCCAGTGGCCATAAAGGGATGGATACTGCTTTTGCCCACCTTCCTCTTATACCACCAGAAGTTCATCCCAAACATCAGCGCCAGCAAAAGCCCGCCGCCGGAAGTATTCTCATTGCACCACCCTGCAAGCACGCCAAAAAAGAATGCCGCAGCAGCCAGCGCCCCTTCCCGTTTGATTTTTTCCGGATGGTCAAGAAAATGCCGGTAAAAGGTTACAAACCCCAAAATGATCACACTTCCCCAAAGGTAATTACAAGCCCCGCAGATCCAGAGCATGGTCTGCCCAAAGCTCACCGCATATTTCCAGAAAAATGTGAGGACCAAGAGCAGCACAAACAAGTCCTGCTTCTTCCTGCGCCGGATATTGGCATATACCAAAAGTGCCAGCCCTATAAACATCAGGCTGTTTACCAGGTTAAACACCTGTTTGTTTACCGAAAGGGACAGCCGGACATTGAACTGCCCCACCACCCTGCCGCTGTTGGATAAGTACTCCCCATACTGCTGCTTCACCAGGTCCCAGAAAGAGGATGCCTGGCTTACCTCAATGGCATAAAAATAATCGTCTGACATATAGGGTGTCAGAAGATTGTAGGCATAGATCATCAAAAATGCCACCAGGATTATCAGCCAAAAGATTCGTTTTCTGTTACGTTCTATTAAAACCGCCACTTGATTTTTCCTTTCTTTTCCATATTGTTCTTATTTTAACAAAACCGGACAAGGAATGCAATGATACCGGCGCGTTCTTTTCCATCTTCATATAGTGTCCCGATAAAAAATGTGCTATACTGTAGGAAGCCGCAAGCCAAACAAAAAACAGGAGATTTTTATGAACGAAAAAGTACTGGCCACATTAGAATACAATAAAATTATTCAATTATTAACCCAGAAAGCTACCTCTGACCCTGGGCGCGCCATGTGCCGGGAACTAAAGCCCCAGATGGATTTAGAAGACATCCGGCTTGCCCAGCAGCAGACGGCGGACGCCCTTTCTATGCTCTTTGCCAAGGGCTCCACCTCCTTCGGCGGGAACCGTGATGTGGGATTTTCCCTGCGCAGCCTGGAAATCGGCAGCACCCTGTCCGCACCGGAGCTTTTAAAGATCGCAGGGCTTTTGGACAATGTAAACCGGATCAAAGCCTACGGCAGGGGCGTCCGGGAAGAAGAGGCCCAGACCACCTTAACAGAATATTTCCAGAACCTGGAACCCCTCACCGGGCTTTCAAGCGAAATCAACCGCTGCATCCTTTCAGAGGAAGAAATAGCCGACGACGCCAGCCCGGGGCTTAAGCATGTGCGCCGTTCCATCCAGATCACCGGGGATAAGATCCATTCCCAGCTTGTATCCATGGTCAACGGCTCCTGCCGCAGCTACCTGCAGGATGCCGTAATCACCATGAGGGATAACCGGTACTGCATTCCCGTTAAATCTGAATACAAAAACCAGGTGCCTGGCATGGTCCACGACCAGTCCTCCACTGGCTCCACCTTTTTCATTGAGCCCGCCGCCGTTGTCAATTTAAACAACCAGCTCCGGGAGCTTGCCATAAAGGAAAAAGAAGAAATTGAGGCAGTCCTTGCAGATTTAAGCGCCCAGGCAGCAGGCCACCTTCCGGAAATCAAAGAAAACCAGCAGATCATGACTTTCCTGGACTTTGTGTTCGCCAAGGCGTCCCTTGCCCTGGATGAAAACGCCACCATGCCCCTTTTTAACCAGAACCGGTATATCAACATCCGTAAAGGGCGGCATCCCCTGCTCCCTGCCAAAAAGGCAGTCCCCATTGACATCTGCCTGGGGAAAGACTTTGACCTTCTCATCGTCACCGGGCCTAACACCGGTGGAAAAACAGTCTCCTTAAAAACTGCAGGGCTTTTTACCCTGATGGGACAGGCGGGGCTGCACATCCCGGCGCTGGACCGCTCGGAGCTTTCCCTGTTCCGGGAAGTATTCGCGGATATCGGCGATGAGCAAAGTATCGAGCAAAGCCTGAGTACCTTTTCCTCCCATATGACCACCATCGTCTCTATTTTGAAAAATGCAGACGAGGATTCCCTGTGCCTGTTTGACGAGCTGGGGGCAGGCACCGACCCTACCGAAGGGGCAGCCCTTGCCATCGCCATTTTGGACCACCTCCACACAAGGGGCATCCGCACGATGGCTACTACCCACTACAGCGAGCTGAAGGTTTACGCCCTCTCCACCGGCTTTGTGGAAAATGCCTGCTGTGAATTTAATGTGGAGACCCTGGCACCCACCTACCGGCTGCTGGTGGGGATCCCTGGGAAAAGCAATGCCTTTGCCATTTCCTCCAAGCTGGGGCTGCCGGATTACATCATCAACGCCGCCAAAGGGCAGATTACCACAGAAGAAAAAAGCTTTGAAGACCTGCTGGCGGATTTGGAAAACAGCCGGGTCACCATAGAAAAGGAGCGGCTGGAAATCGCCTCCTACAAGGAAGAAATCAAGACCCTGAAGGAAAAACTCCAGGCCAAAAACGAAAAAATAGACAATGCCAAAGACAGGATCCTTAGGGATGCCAATGAGCGGGCAAGGGAAATCCTCCAGGAAGCCAAGAATGTTGCCGATGAAACCATCCGCGTCTACCAGAAAGCAGGCCCAGGGGCATCCCTGAAAGACCTGGAAAAAACCAGGGAACGCCTGCGGGGGGAAATCGGCAAGAAAAACGAAAAACTGTCCCTGAAATCCGGGGAGGCCAAGAAGGAAAAGGAACTAAAACCCGGGCAGCTTAAAATTGGCGACAGCGTGAAAATCCTTTCCATGGGGCTTAAGGGAACCGTAAGCACCCTGCCGGACCATAAAGGAAACCTTTTCGTCCAGTGCGGCGCCATGCGCTCCCAGGCAAATATAAAGGATATCGCCCTTACAGGGGAAGCCGCTCCCGCCCCTGCCCCGCAAAGAAGCCACACGGGTAAAGTGAAAATGTCCAAAGCCCTTTCTATCTCCCCGGAAATCAACCTCCTTGGCAAAACCGTGGACGAAGCTTTAGCGGAGCTGGACAAATATTTAGACGACGCTTACCTCTCCCGCCTTTCCACTGTAAGGGTCGTGCATGGGAAAGGCACCGGCGCTTTAAGAAACGCTGTGCACGGGCACTTAAAACGGATCAAATATATAAAATCCTACCGTCTGGGAGAATACGGGGAAGGGGATGCAGGCGTCACCATCGTCTCTTTCAAAGAATAATGATACTTACGTCCCAATGGGCGGGCGTAATGGCCTGTTTGAAAAATGCCCCGGGTTGGGGAGGTGTTTTTTAACCAGGTGCCAGGAATAAGGAGTTTGAAATGGTAAATAAACAGAAAATATTAATTGTAGACGACGACAGTAACATTGCGGAGCTGATTTCCCTGTACCTGACCAAAGAATGCTTTGAGACCATGATTGCAGGGGATGGTGAAACCGCCCTGCTTCTGGCAGATTCTTTCGCCCCAAACCTGATCCTGCTGGACCTGATGCTGCCCGGCATTGACGGCTATCAGGTCTGCCGGGAAATCCGCGCCAAATCCGCCATCCCCATTATCATGCTCTCTGCCAAGGGAGAAATCTTTGACAAGGTGCTGGGGCTGGAGCTGGGGGCGGATGACTACATGGAAAAGCCCTTTGATTCCAAAGAGCTTGTGGCAAGGGTAAAAGCGGTGCTGCGCAGGTATAAGCCTGCCTCCCCCACTGCTGCTGCCCCGGACATTAAATGTGTGGAATACCCGGACCTGGTGGTCAACCAGACCAACTATTCCGTGGTTTACATGGGGAAAACCGTTGAAATGCCCCCCAAGGAGCTGGAGCTTCTCTATTTCCTGGCCTCCTCCCCCAACCATGTTTTTACCAGGGAACAGCTCCTGGACCAGATTTGGGGCTATGAATACATTGGCGATACCAGGACCGTGGACGTGCATATCAAACGGCTGCGGGAAAAAATCAACGACCATGCAGGCTGGCGGATCGCCACCATCTGGGGTATCGGTTATAAATTTGAGGTGAGGCAATGAGAAAAACCCTCTACCTGAAGTTCCTGCTGGCTTACCTGATCTTCGCCTTTTTTGGCTTTGTGGTGGTGGCTACCTTTGTAAGCAGCATGACCATAGAACAGCTTAAGCGGGAACGGGCGGATGCCCTCTACCGGGAAGCGACCTTAATCGCCAATACCTACGCCTCAGACTTATATAACGTGGAAACTTCCCTGGACACGGTCAAAAAACAGCTTGACGCCCTGGATGCCTATCTCGGCGCAACCTTGTGGATCATCAACCCCTCGGGGCTTTTGATCCTGGACTCACGGGCACCCATTGACGTGGAAAACGAAACCGTAGTTTCCGGCTTTGACCCTACAGTGACAGAAAATTCTTACTATACTATAGGTAATTTTTTCGATAGCTTTACGGAAGAGCAGCTCAGCGTCTTCGCCCCCATTACTTCTAATTATAAGGTCCGGGGCTATGTGGTGATCCACTATCCTATGAGCAATATCTCCGCCTCGGGCAACAACCTGTTAAATATTTCTTACCTGATGCTGGTCATATTGTTCCTGCTCTCCCTGATCATTCTGATTTTCTTTACGGAGATGGTTTATCTCCCCCTGCGCAGGATCACCGAAGCCACAGAACAGTATGCTGCCGGAAACATGCACTATGAATTTCAGATTGACAGCGAGGACGAAATCGGTTACCTGGGGGCAACCCTCTCCTACATGGCCAGTGAAATCGCCCGTTCCGAGGATGACCAGAAGAAGTTTGTAGCCAATGTCTCCCACGACTTCCGCTCTCCCCTTACCTCCATCAAGGGTTACCTGGAAGCCATGTTAGACGGCACCATACCGCCGGAGCTGTACGAAAAATACCTTACCATCGTACTCAATGAGACGGAACGGCTTACCAAGCTCACCAACGGGCTTCTAACCCTGAACAATCTAAACACCAAAGGAATGCTTTTAGACAAGGGCATTTTTAATATCAATAAGGTTATCCGCAATTCCGCCGCCTCCTTTGAGGGAACCTGCAAAAGCAAGACCATTGCTATTGAGCTGATCCTCACAGGGGACGAACTTTTTGTCAACGCGGATATGGTTAAAATCCAGCAGGCCCTATACAACCTTCTGGATAACGCTATCAAGTTCAGCCGCCCGGACTCCATCATTAAGATCGAAACCACAGAAAAGCACAACAAGATTTTCGTATCTGTAAAGGACAGCGGCATCGGCATACCCAAAGACGACCTGAAGCTGATCTGGGACCGTTTCTACAAATCCGACTCTTCCCGCGGGAAAGACAAAAAAGGCACCGGGCTGGGTCTTTCTATCACAAAAGAAATCATCCACGCCCACGGGGAGCACATTAACGTAATCAGCACAGAAGGCGTAGGGTCAGAATTTATATTTTCCCTGCCCCTGGCAGAGGAAGAAAACGAGGATTAAATCTAATTATGAATATTATTTTACATCAGCCTGAAATACCCGCCAACACGGGTAACATTGGAAGGACCTGCGCCGCCACCGGAACCAGCCTTCACCTGATTGAGCCCCTGGGCTTCCGTATCACCGAAAAAGACCTAAAACGTGCCGGGATGGATTACTGGGACCAGCTTGACGTAACCAGGTATATGAACTTCGGCGAATTAAAAGCCAGGCATCCCGGTGCCAGGATCTGGATGGCCACCACCAAGGCCCGGCGGGCCTATACGGAAGTCTCCTACAGCCCTGGGGACTTCCTTATGTTCGGAAGAGAAAGCGCCGGAATACCGGAGGAACTGTTGGTGGACTATGAGGAAACATGTATCCGTATCCCCATGCTTCCCCAGATCCGCTCCCTGAACCTTTCCAACTCTGTTGCCATTGTCCTATATGAAGCGCTGCGCCAACAGAATTTCTCACAGCTACAGCGGGAAGGGACGCTCCATCAGCTAAGCTGGAAAACCCCAAAATAATTTACTCCCAAAATCCCATAAAACAGCCCCTCCTCCTGCGTATATTTTATAGATGAATCAAACGCAGGAGGATAATTTATGAAGAAAATTTACGTATCATTATTTATGGGGATTTTTCTTTTGGGGCTTACCGGATGCGGGAACCTCACCCCCGACAATATGGCGGCAGTAGAGGCTTCGGCAGAAGCCACCGGACAGGCTCCCTCCGGGCAGCAGCCCACCCCCGCACCACTTCCCCTTTCCGGCTACTCCCCCAACTCTATCACTGTAAACAGCAGCGAAAAAGTGGCAGTTGTCCCGGACATTGCAGAAATTACCTATTCCGTCCGCACCCAGGCAGGCACAGCGGCAGACTGCCAGCAGCAAAATGCCCAGTCTGTAAACCAGGTGATTGCCCTTTTAGAAAGCCTTGGCATCGCCGAAAGCTCTATCCAGACCTCCGGCTACCATATGAACCCGGTCTACAATTACAGCGGCAGTACCCCACGCCTTACCGGCTATGAGGCAGACACCACCCTTACGGTGTCGGATATTCCCATAGAAGGGCTTGGCAATATCCTGTCCCAGTCTGTAGCAAACGGCATTAACACTGTCCAGTCCATCACCTACATGGCAAGCAAATACGACGAAAGCTACCAGGCAGCCTTAACCGCCGCCGTAGAATCCGCCCGCCAGAAAGCCCAGGCCCTGGCTGGGGCAGCAGGCCAGCAGATTGGTGCCGTAATAAAAATCCAGGAAACCAGCGGCTACTCCCAGGCACGGTACTCTGACGCCGCCCTCACCAATGGCTACCGCTCCGCTTCCATGAAAGCTGAAGCGCTTATGGAGGATATGGCAGGCATCATGCCAGGAGAAATTCAGGTGGAGGCAAGCATTGTGGTGGAATACCAGCTTTATTAACTTATCAAATGGCTCTTGCCTTTCAGAAGCCAACGATTAAGGCAGTAACAGCCCGGGCAGAAAAATATACCATAACCCTTATGGGGCGAAACCACGAAATATTTTCCTGTCTGGGCAAAGCCTTATCCCCCTCATACACATGGCAGCCCCTGAAATTAAAATCCAGGCTAAATCCCAAGTTCCTTATACATTTTTTCTCTGTGCTCTGCATCCTCAGCGGCTTTCACCAAATCCTCCAGGCGGGACTGCCCAGTAAGGGCAACAATAAGCCTGCCCATCCTTTCGCTTTCCCGGGCTTTTCCTTCAAGTATCCCTTCAGCCCTTCCTTCCTCTTTTCCCTCGATTCTTCCTTCCATACGCTCGTCCGCAAGCCATTCCCTTATCCCCTGGCACATATTGACCTTCCCGCCTTCCTTGTGCTTTTCTTTCCATTTGAACATGGTTTCTCCCTCCCCCGCGTAAGCCGCTACCATATCATATGCCTCTTCGTCCAGCAGCCCATATGCCTGCTCCTGATCCAGAAGTTCTTTGATTTTTTGCTTGTCCCTGGAAAACCGGATAAAGTCAAATACCTGTTTCACATCTGTCCGGAACATATCCGTACTCTCAAGCCTCCTGACTTCTACGATATGAAGCTGATAGTTGGACACTTTTTCCTTAAGTTCTTCAGGTATACCTGAAAAATTAAGCAGGCCATGAAGATCCCTTGCCCCATCCCAGGCTTCCTCCCCATAATACAGAACAAAAGTGGTTGTAGGAAGCAAACAGCTTTCTCTCCTGAAACCATACATATATTCCCCGCGGCTTAACCCCTTACTGTCCCTTCTTACCTGCCTGCGGATTTCTGCCGCCTGGCGCCCGTACTCTCCCGCATCATATCCCATCACCCGAAGAGCCAGGGCATAGTCAATTTCCTCCTGGTTCTCAATGCCTATCATGGCAAAATTCATGCCAAAAGCTGTTTTCCTCATCAAATCACGGTATTTTGCCGTAATTCTTTTCCCCTTTCCCCCAAGCCCCCTGCGCTTGCCGGACAAGATTTTCGTGTCTGCCTGGTACAAGTCTTTTCCCCTGACAAAAGGTATCCCATTACAGCCAATACCATTAATAATATCGGCATAGCGCTCATTGTCAGAAAAAAATGCACCGCTTATAACATCTTTTTCCAATTTTTCCCTCCTATAGCAGGAGCTTCCCGGAAACCTCCTGCCCTTTTCCATATTTATTAGGTGATTGAAAGCATAGATTTCCTGAAATTCGTCTGACACCCCGCCCTTTGGGAAAACGGGACGGATAAAGATGGCACATAGCCTTGATAAACAGAAATATTTTATGCTTTTGAATTATACTATCATACTTAATAACGATATGCAAGGCATTTGGGGCCAAAACTGCACCATGTCCATTGTCTTCTGAGGCATACTTTAGAAAAAGCATTCATTTGAATGCCCAAAAAATAACACTTAAAAGCACATAAGTGTCTTTCAAGTGTTATTTTCAGGTGTATTGCTATTATCAACAGGACAGCCCTTTAACGCGTCCTTTTACTTTTTAAGCCTGCCAATAAATGCACTTATCTTTTCTAATGCAATTTTCAGGTTTTCCAGGGAGTAGGCGTAGGAAATCCGGAGGAACCCCTCCCCACACTCCCCAAAGGCTGTTCCCGGCACCACCGCTACTTTTTCCTCTGCAAGGAGCCTGCTTGCAAATTCCTCACTGGTCATGCCAAATTCCTTAATGCACGGGAACACATAGAAAGCCCCATATGGCTCAAAACATTTCAGCCCCATTTCCTTAAAGGCATGTATCAAAAACCGCCTTCTCTGGTTGTAGGCCCCCCGCATCATGGCCACGTCATCATCCCCGTTGCGCAAAGCTTCCACTGCCGCATACTGGCTGGTAGTCGGCGCACACATAATGGCAAACTGGTGTATCTTCAACATCTGCTCCATAATGGCTTTGGGTGCGCAGGCATAGCCCAGACGCCAGCCGGTCATGGCATATGCCTTGGAAAAACCATTAATCAGGACGGTTCTCTCCTGCATTCCGGGAAGGCTTGCAATAGAAACATGCTTCTCCTTATAAGTCAGCTCCGCATAAATTTCATCGGAAATTACAAAAATATCCTTCTCCCGGATAACCTCCGCGATAGCTTCCAGATCCCCTTTTTCCATGATTGCCCCTGTAGGGTTATTGGGGAAAGGCAGTATCAGCACTTTCGTCCTGTCCGTAATGGCATCCAAGAGCTCCTTAGCAGTAAGCCGGAATTCATTTTCCTCCTTCAGTTCAATAATCACAGGGCACGCGCCTGCCAGAATGGCGCAAGGCTCATAAGATACATAACTTGGCTGGGGAATCAGCACTTCCTCCCCCGGGTTAACCATTGCCCGGAGGGCAATATCAATGGCCTCCGAGCCGCCCACTGTCACCAGCACCTCCCCCGCCTGGTCATAGGAAATCCCCTGGGTTCTTAGTATGTACCTGGCAATCTCTGTTTTCAGTTCTTTCAGCCCTGCATTTGAGGTATAAAAAGTCCTTCCCTTCTCTAGGGAATAAATTCCCTCGTCCCTGATATGCCAGGGAGTGTCAAAATCCGGTTCCCCCACCCCCAGGGAAATCGCATCGTCCATCTCACTGACAATATCAAAAAATTTCCGGATGCCAGAGGGCTTAATCGTAACAACTTTATCTGCTAACGGGTTTCTCATGGTGTCACCTTCTCCCTGGTATCCTCATACTTTTTGGTCAATATGGTTCCGTGATCCTTATATTTCTTCAAAATAAAGTGGGTGGCTGTGCTAAGGACCCCATCCAGTGTGGAAAGCTTATCTGAAACAAAGCTGGAAACCGCTTTTAAGGATTTCCCCTCTAAGGTTACCAGAAGGTCATACCCGCCTGAAATCAGATATACGCTGTTTACCTCCGGGTATTTGTATATCCGCTCTGCAATATTGTCATACCCCTGCCCCCTCTGGGGTGTGATCCGCACCTCAATAAGGGCCGTCACTTTTTCTATAGAGGTTTTTTCCCAGTCTATCATTGTGTGGTAACCGCAGATAACCCCTTCCTCCTCCATTGCCTTCAACTCATTGGCAACCGCAATTTCCTCAACACCTAATATCACCGCCAGTTCTTTCATATCTATGCGGCTGTTTTTTTCTATGATAGTCAAAATCTTCTCTCTCATCCTAAAATCCTTTCTTATTTTACAGTCCCGTTTCTAGTCCCGGAGCTTCACTCCCTGCTCCCTTTATTCTATGCCTGGAATACTTTATATATTTCATCCGGTACAGGCGGCCCCAGGTATCTTGTCTCATCTTTGTTGCAGACAATTTTGTCATTGCTTCCGTTGGTTTTCCCAATCACTGCCGCCGAAATCCCCGCTCCTTCCAACTGTTCCGCCAGATATTCCCCCTGCCTGGTAAGCATAAGGAGGGCTCCCCCGGATATCAGCCCATAGGGATTCAGATTGTAAAACTCGCACACTTCAATGGTTTCCTGCCTTACCGGAATTTTTTTCAGGTTCACACAAAGTCCGACGCCTAACTTCTGGGATACTTCCCACAATGCACCGAAGATGCCCCCGCACCTTACATCATGCATTGCATAAACGCCGGACTTCTGGGCTATGGCCGCCTCCGGCGCAACAGACAAATACTTCCCCTGCTCCCTTGCCCCTCCCAGTAAACCCGCCGGATAGCGCCCCAGAAGCTCTTGTTCCCTTTCTGATGCAATAAGGAAAGCTCCCTCCATGCCAATCCACTTGCTCATTACAATATCCAGCCCCTGAAAGCTTTCCGGCGGGCTTTGTGTTTCCATCCTTCCCTTGCCCAGGGCCGTTGCTGTAATCACCGGGACCTGGACCTTGGCGCTCACCTCCGTATGCCCCCCTGCAATTTGCATCCCCAGCTCCCTGCCGCATTCGTCCGCCTGCCTCACCCATTCCCTTAAATGCTGCTCCTGGGTTTCCTCTGGCAACGTCAGGGAAAGGGTTACCGCTACAGGGTGTGCCCCTGCTGCTGCCAGATTGTTGGCCGCGGCCATTACAGCCAGATATGCCGCCCTTTTAACAGGCAGCGCTATGGTCTGGGTGGAGGCTGCCACCCCCATTTCCTCCCCAGGCCCCGGAACCGGATTTTCCCATGCCAAAAAGGCGCAGTCCCCACCTACACCTGCGCCTTTTTTTACTTCCTGCACCTGATTTTCAATTTGCCTTAACACAGAACGCTTTAATACGCTCTCGGATATTTTCCCTGTCTTCATGGCCTCCCCTTCCAGATGCCATCCTTTGCCGTAATTACTGCCATTTTCTGCACTTCTGCCCCTGGGCTGTCCCGGCAGAATGGATCCGGGCAGTCCCCTGTTTCCGGCTATTGTGCCGGAGCCTCATCCACAGGCGCTTCCGGTACCGGCACAGCCTCCCCGGCGGGCTGCTCTGCCGGGGGCACTGCTTCTGCTGGAGGTGCTGCCGGAGGTGCCGCGCCATCCACAGGCGGTACTGTGCCGTCTACAGGCGCTTCTGCCGCCGGAGGCGCCTGCCCTGCTGCAAGGGCTGCGGCAACTCCTTTTATATGGTCTATATTGTTGGTGGCAATAGCCGCCATCATCTGTTCGTATACTACCGGGTCGGCGGTTGACACCCCTACCGTAGCTGTCCGCGGCGCTGCCTTGTAAGAGCTGGAATTCACTTTATCCCTGCTTACCTCCACGCCATTTTCCGTTACCACTTTCCATAGATTGGCGGTATAGCCAATATGGGCTGACTGGACGGAGACAGAGCCTACCGGCATGGAAGTACTGGTATACACCACTTCCGCGCTGGGTACTGTTTTGCTCACTACCTCGCTTTCATAGCGGATCTTGCGGCCGCTGTCCCTGTTCTCCTGGCCATAGATGGTAAAGGTAATATGCTTGTCGTCCGTAGTCACGCCCTCAATATAAATAGGCGCTCCCGTATTATTGATAAAACGGAAATCCTTCCCTGCCGATTCTGCAATCGCCGCATCCGCTGAAGGATCCACATAGGTTACGATCATCGAATGGTTATGCCGCTCCGTAACATCCAGCTCCGATAAAAGCACGGCATTATACAGGGTCGTGGATACCTGGCAAATACCGCCCCCAAGGCTGTCAACGACCTTGCCATTTAAATAAGAACCTGCCATATAATACCCGTTGGCTTCGGAAAAGGGAGAAACTGCCACATAAGTGGAAAATTCATCCCCCGGATAAATAGTCGCCCCGTTAATCAGCGCACAGCCGTTGCGGACATTGGCGCTTCTGGAAGAATTGGAAGTGCGGAAACTGGTGGTGAAGGTTCCCAGCACATCCTTTACCTTGGCAAGCTCCTCTGCCGTACCCTTTGGCTCATCCACAGTAACCGCCAGTTCCACGGAGGCATCCCCCCTGTCCCAGCTGTCATTAAAAAAATCATAAATCAACTGGGCGGAATTCTCTTCGTCTACAATTTTCCCGGCCTGCCCTTGGTTCACCACAAAGCTCCCGTTTACCCTGGAAAGGGTCGCATCTATTGCCTCCTGGTTAAAAACAGAACACTGCTGCTCTAAAATATCCTTGATCAGGACCATGTCAAAATCAAATTGCAGCTCATAAACCATGTTGTGGTACTGTAAATCTTTGGCAGCCTTGTAACGCTGCACTACGTTTCCTGCCTGTCCAACCCTTGCCGCCTCTTCCACGATCTCCTGGTTTGACCAGTATAGGCCCACATCCGCCGGTGTGATCTCCACCCCGTTTCCGTCCACAGCCATCAATGTGATCTTTTTGCTGCTAAGCCCTTCCACATAGCCCTCCACCATGGCCCTTGCTTCCCCTGCCGTCTTTCCCTCCAGGGACATATCCTCTATGTAAATGCCGGATAGTATCCTGTTTTCCTCCTGCGCCTTTGCCTGGGAGCCCCAAAGGCCCCAAAACAGACAGGCCAGAAAAAGACCGCCGATTCCTTTTGCAACACTTTTCATTCCTCTAACCCCCTGCCGCAGTACACCTGCCGCACAGCGCAACAGCCCCGGCTCCCTTCCGCCGGGATGCTGCCCTAGCAGCCCTAATATCATAGCCGCCAGCGCTGCTTCTTTATTTTTTATAAAAACCGCTTATTACTATTTGCTTTAATACAAAAAAGATGCTATAGTTGGAATAATCATAGCAAGCACAAGCAGGATAATAATAACAGACGACACAATTTTTTTGCTCTTTTTGCTGTAAAAATTAAACATGGCAGCCCTCCAAAACCAACCGGATGGTTGCGTCCCCATAAGCCTGCGGGGATTCCCACAGCTACCTGTTCCGCACCATCAAAATATATGTCTTTGAAAGGATATTATATATGAAATTTCCCTTTTTTGCAAGTTTTATCGTATTTTGTCTCTGGCTTACCTTTATGCTTCACAGGCAGCGCAACAAAGAAGCCCGGGTCCACAAAAGTTTCTGGGACCAGGAAGCCGCTGCCAACCGGACCCGGCGCCAATCCTTAGAAGGGCTTGACTATATCCAGATTCCTTTTGACGCCCTCCCCATGGAGGCCCTCACGGAAGACCCTGCCATAGCCGAATGTCACGAAACCCTGCGCACCCTTTCCGAAAACCCTATTGTGAATTTCACCGGCATCAGCAACACAGATTTAAAGCTAAAGTATGGCGCGCCCAACATTGACATTCTTTCCCGGTACGACCAGAGCTATACCGTCCTTGTGCGCACCCTGCAGAAAATGGCGGAAACCCTTTACCAAAAGGGCTATGTGGCCGAAGCCTGCCAGGTTCTGGAATTTTCTGTTAAAACAGGCACGGATATCAGTGCTTCCTACAAGCTCCTGGCAACCATTTACCTGGAAATGGATACACCGGACAAAATTTCAGGGCTTCTCCCCATCGTTAAAGGGCTGAACACCAGCCTTTCCGGGCGTATTGCCGCCATGCTGGAAGAGTTTCTCGCAAAGTCTGCGGGATAAGAATGAATTCCTTCTGCCCTTAGGGCAGTCCAGGTAGCCTGATAATATTTTATGCATCTTTTGGGCTGAATATGACCATTGATTTATAATTGCATCATATTGCTAACACCAAACTGCCCATGGGCAATCAAGCAGGGAAGAGTTTCTCACTGCTCGCCGCGGGGCACACGTTGCGTAAGCAACAATTTCATCTGTGCGCCCCTGGGCATAAAAAGGGTTTCGGAGAAACCTCCAAAACCCTTACATTTACTGCCTGTTCTAAACCTGAAAACTGCCAAAAGCCACAGATCTTATTTCCGGAATATTCCTTTTCCTTTTCCTTTTTTCGGTTCGCTCTTTTCCCCCTGCACATTCTTTGCCGCATTAAGGCTGTCTCCTGTGGCTGCGTCAAACTGCCTTAACAGTTCTTTCGCCTCATGGGACAGCTTTTCAGGGGTCTGTACCACCAGCGTCACATAATGGTCTCCCCGGACTTCCTTATTCCTTAAAGTCGGCACGCCTTTTCCCTTTAAACGTACCTTGGTGTCTGTCTGGGTTCCCGGCTTCACCTCGTAAATCACCTTGCCGTCAACAGTATCCACCACCACATCCCCGCCAAGGGCCGCTATAGCGTAAGAAATCGGGACTGCCGAATAAATGTGGTAATCCTGCCGCTGGAAGATCGGATGCCGGCCTACAATCACTTCCACCAGCAAATCCCCTCTTGGGCCGCCGTTTGTCCCCGGCTCCCCTTTATCCCTTATGCGGACACTCTGCCCGTTATCAATTCCCGCCGGGATGGATACCTGTATCTTCCTGCGGTTTGCAATATATCCTGAACCGTGGCAGTCGGAGCATTTCTCCTTAATCACCTTTCCGGTCCCGTTACACTCAGGGCAGGTCTGGACGTTGCGTACCGTCCCAAAGAAAGACTGCTGGGTAAATACAACCTGCCCTTTCCCCCCGCATTTCTGGCAGGTTTCCGGGCTGGTTCCCGGCTTCGCCCCTGAGCCGTGGCAGCTTTTACATTCATCCTTCAAAGTAAGCTCAATTTCCTTGTCAGTGCCAAAGACAGCCTCTTCAAAAGTAATCCGCACGCTGGTCCTGATGTTTGCCCCTTTCATAGGGCCATTGCTGCCCCGCCCCTTTCGGCCGCCGCCAAAAAAGTCGCCGAAGATATCGCCAAAGATATCGCTGAAATCCGCACTGTTGAAATCAAATCCGCCAAATCCGCCTGCGCCCCCTTCAAAAGCGGCATGGCCAAACTGGTCATACTGTCTCTTCTTCTCCGGGTCACTTAAGATCGCGTAAGCCTCGGAAGCTTCCTTGAATTTCTTCTCCGCTTCCACATCTCCGGGGTTCATATCAGGATGATACTTTTTGGCAAGAGCTCTGTATGCTTTTTTAATGGCGGCATCATCCGCGTTCTTATCGACTCCCAGTACTTCATAATAGTCACGTTTTTGTTCTGCCATCGCTTCTTTCCTCCCATGCACTCCGGCGCATAACATGCCGCCCAAAGCAACATAACCGATTTTAGTATAGATAAACACAAGAAGAATGACCCAAAACGAGCCATTCTCATTGAGAAAGCTACAGTTTATCCCAGGCAGCCACCGCTGCCCGGGATAAGCCTTTTCTCATTTTATACTTCTCTGTAATCTCCGTCAACCACATCGTCTGCCGGGCCTGCGTTGCCGCCCATATCAGGGCCAGCACCTGCCCCCATATCGGGGCCAGCCGCCCCGCCTGCCTGCTGCATGTTCTCATACATCTTGGTAAACAGTGCCTGGGCGCTTGTGGTCAGTTTCTCCCTTGCCGCTTTCAGGGCGTCTAAGTCGGAATCGGACATTTCCTGGTCTTTGGTCCTCTCCAGAATATCCTTTACTGCCTGCATATCAGCTTCCACATTTGCCTTCTCGGAAGCATCAATTTTGTCCCCCACTTCATTTAATGCTTTCTCTGTCTGGAATACAAAGGAGTCCGCCTCATTCCTTGTGTCAATGGCTTCTTTCCTCCTCTTGTCCTGTGCCTCAAATTCTGCGGCTTCCTTTACTGCCTTGTCAATTTCGTCGTCAGACATGTTGGAGCTTGCAGTGATGGTAATATGCTGTTCTTTGCCGGTTCCCAGATCCTTGGCGGAAACATTTACGATACCATTGGCGTCAATATCAAATGTAACCTCAATCTGGGGTACGCCGCGCATTGCCGGAGGGATCCCGTCAAGGCGGAACTGGCCTAAGGACTTGTTATCCCTTGCAAACTGGCGCTCGCCCTGGAGCACGTTAATGTCAACCGCTGTCTGGTTATCTGCCGCTGTAGAGAAAATCTGGCTCTTTTTGGTAGGAATAGTGGTATTTCTCTCTATCAGCCTGGTGGCAATGCCGCCCATGGTCTCAATGGACAGGGAAAGAGGTGTAACGTCAAGCAGAAGGATTTCCCCTGCGCCCGCATCTCCCGCCAGCTTTCCGCCCTGGATAGAAGCCCCCAGGGCTACACATTCATCCGGGTTCAGGCTCTTGCTGGGTTCATGGCCTGTAAGCTGTTTTACCTTATCCTGTACTGCAGGGATACGGGTAGACCCGCCTACTAACAGCACCTGCCCCAGGTCACCGTTGGTAAGCCCTGCGTCTTTCATGGCATTCTGTACGGGAATTGCAGTCCTCTCTACCAGGTCATGGGTCAGCTCGTCAAATTTTGCCCTGGTCAGGTTCATGTCAAAGTGCTTAGGGCCTTCTGCCGTAGCCGTAATAAAAGGAAGGTTAATGTTGGTGGTTGTAGCAGAAGAAAGCTCCTTCTTTGCCTTCTCAGCCGCTTCCTTTAATCTCTGGAGAGCCATTTTGTCTTTGGACAAATCAGCCCCTTCTGCCTTCTTGAATTCATCTATCATCCACTGGGTCAGCTTATTGTCAAAATCATCGCCTCCAAGGTGGGTGTCGCCGTTGGTAGCCAGTACTTCAATGACCCCGTCGCCGATTTCTATAATGGAAACGTCAAAAGTACCGCCTCCCAAGTCGTATACCATAATCTTCTGTTCTTTTTCATTGTCAAGGCCATAAGCCAGCGCAGCCGCTGTGGGTTCGTTGATGATACGCTTAACATCAAGCCCTGCAATTTTGCCTGCATCCTTGGTAGCCTGGCGCTGTGCGTCGTTAAAGTAAGCAGGTACAGTGATAACCGCTTCTGTAACCTTTTCTCCCAGATAGCTCTCAGCGTCTGCTTTCAGCTTCTGGAGGATCATGGCTGAAATCTGCTGGGGAGAATATTTCTTCTCGTCAATGTTGCGCCCTTTGTCTGTACCCATATCTCTTTTAATAGAAGAAATGGTCTTTTCCGCATTGGTAACCGCCTGGCGCTTTGCAGGCTCACCGATCAGCCTCTCTCCTGTTTTGGTAAACGCTACCACAGAGGGTGTGGTCCTTGCACCTTCCGCATTTGCTATAACAGTGGGCTTCCCACCTTCCATAACCGCTACGCAGCTATTTGTCGTACCTAAGTCAATACCAATAATTTTGCTCATAATTATCTCCTCCTGAAACATTTTGTTTATGATACTGTTTACTGAAATTTATTACTGCAGTCCCCAAAGGGCTTTCACCGCCCATCCGGGGCTGCGGGACTTTCCCTTTAACCTTCTGCCCACAGGCATTAGCTTTCGGAAGTTACTGCAACCATACTGTGCCTTACTACGCTGTCCCTGTAGGTATAGCCCTTTTGCAGCTCCTGGGCGATGATTCCCGGCCCATAGTCCTGGCTCTCCACCTGCATCACTGCATTATGGAAATCGGGGTTAAATTCTTCCCCCAGTGCAGGGATCGGCTTTACCTCAATCTTTTCCAGCTCGGAAATCAGCTGCTTGTAGATCATCTCCATCCCTTCCGCAAAGGCGCTTCCCTTATCATCCTCCGGTATACTTGCCAGGCCTCTTTCAAAATTGTCCACCACCGGGAGGATCTTTTCTATGACGCTTTTGGCACCGGTCTCAAACATTGCGGTTTTTTCCTTCTCCGAGCGCTTCCTGAAATTTTCAAATTCAGCCATCTGGCGCTTTACCCTGTCCTCCAGCTCTTCAATTTTTTCCTTTAAGGCGTCCTGCTTTTTCTCCGCCTTTAATTTCTTCTTGGCGGCTTTTCTTTCCGCCCAGCTTCCTTCCCCTGCCCCTTTGGCGTTTTCCGTTTCCCCGCTCCCGCTGTCAGCTTCCGCCTCTTCCGGCCCGGCTTCTCCTTCTGCTTCCCCGCCGCCGTCAACGTCCGCTTCCATTTCTTCTTCCCTGTCCTGTGCTGCTTCTTCCATCTCCGGACTATCCTGCATATCTTTTTTCATTTCCTCACTCATCGGCTCCATCCCTTTCCATCTTTATGTCTTATTCCTGTATAATTCATCCAACTGGTGGGTAATCATTTTCAGTGTCCCCACTACCTTATCATAATCCATGCGCTTGGGGCCAATGATCCCTATAGTCCCACGCATCCCTTCCCCTAACTCATAGGTAGCCGTTACCACACTGCAGTCTTTCATTGTCTGGACCGGCGTCTCATTTCCGATGTAAACCTGGATACCCGTACTGTTTTCACCGGACAGCGTATTCTGCACCAGCTCCGTGAGCATCTGCTTTTCCTCAAAGGTGTTGATAATCTCGCTTGCCTTTTGCTGGTCAGCCAGCTCAGGGTATTTAAAAATATTGTTCGCCCCGCTGGTGTAGATTTCCAGGTCCTCCTCCGCTTTGATGGACTCTGCAATAGCATCTATTACATCTGCCACAATGGCACTGTGGATGCCCGCCTGGCGTTTCATCGCAGAAATCATGCTTAAATTGATCTCTTCCAACGCCAGCCCGTTTAAATGGGTGTTCAGAAGGATGTTCAGCTTAAGAAGGGTTTCATCATCCAGTTCCTCAGATATGGAAATAATATTGTTCTTGATCACATTCCCTTCCACCACCACCACCGCCAGGAGCTGGTGCCGGTCCATTCTGGAAAGCTGTAAAAACTTTATTTTATTTGTGTGAATGGCAGGTGCTGAAATCATGGTGGCATAGTTGGTATTCACTGCCAGGAGCTTTGCCACCTGCTTTAGAAGATGGTCCATCTTTCCTTCCTTTTCAAGGATCATCTCCTTTAGTTCTTCCAGTTCCCTGTCCTTTTCCTCCATCATGGTATCCACATATAGCCGATATCCTTTGTCGGAGGGAATTCTCCCTGCAGAGGTATGGGGCTGTACAATGTATCCCATTTCCTCTAAATCTGACATTTCATTCCGGATGGTTGCAGAACTTAAATGTAAATCTGTGTACTTGGAAATCGTCCTGCTGCCCACCGGCTCGCCCGTTTCAAGATAGTTCCGGATAATGGCCTGCAATATTTTGATCTTCCTTTCACTTAACTGCATTCCCATCATCCTTTCATTGATATCCCCCGCATATCGCAAGCAAGGTTTGCGATACCGCAATGCTAACATCACGGGCAGAAGCTCTTGCCCGTTGTTAGCACTCGTCTTGTTGGAGTGCTAACATCTTCTTTACCTAAAATAGCACTTACCCTATTTATTGTCAACACATATGTAGGAAAATAATTATTAAAAAATTCTAAACCCATAATTTATTGAAAAAACTTAAGAGAACCTTATTCAGAATTCCAGATAAAATAGAAATTTTCAGGGCCTGCTTTTTTCTCGCCCAAACAAAACGCCTTACGGCAGGACAAACATTCCCTGTCATAAGGCGGTACAACAACATCAAAACTCTACCATTATAATAATTTAACCTGTTGTGCTAGATAAAAATATAAAAGAACTTCAACAAAATGTGCTATCC
>OFGR01000357.1_pt1 | contig 47905 bp, 47 predicted proteins | sample 1521811 | NCBI WGS metagenome assembly OFGR01 (sample SAMEA3504098, study PRJEB24116) | mouse gut metagenome | biome: mouse gut; feature: mouse-associated habitat; material: faeces | place: Denmark | collected 2011 | reverse complement strand
AAAGAATAGAAGTTCCTGCTCAGATTGCTAAAAGAAAGTTTACTCGTCAGAGCTGATTTCTTCCTATTGTCCTTGCACTGAGCAAATGTCCATGCTATAATAGAATAATGATTATCAGCAAAGGAAAGGGAATCAGAATGAAAAGAAAGTTCCTGAATATCATATTCCTGCTGGCGGTTTTGGGCCTGTGCACCGCGTGCGGGCTGTCAGGGCAGGACAGCATGTCTGCAGGCAGAAGCACAAATGCATCCGGGCCGGACAGCAGTGCCAGCCAGGTGTCTGCAAAAGAAGGCCAGAGCACGGCAGATATTCCAAAAGCAGCAGGGGATTATTACCTGATTGTGAAACATGACATCCAGAATTACCAGATTACGCTGATGGATATTTCCAGTGCACAGGAAATCTGCTATGAATATACAGAGGGCACGGAATTTTTTGACAAATATGGCAATTATGCCATGAATGAAGAATTCAGCGAAGGAAAGCTGGCGGTAATAACACGGATTAACCGCAACGACACACTTGGCGCTATTTCGTTTACGGATGAAACATGGGATTATGAGGATGTGCGCAATTATTCAATCGACGCAGCGCAGAACCGGATTGACATTGCGGGTACGGCGTATCAGTTTGATACGTTTATGAAGGTCTTTTCAGATGGTGCAGAAACGGGAATTACTGCGGTTGGGGAAAATGACGTTCTGAATGTATACGGCATCGGGCGCACGGTTTATGCCATTGTCATTGAAACCGGGCATGGCACGCTGGCACTGACAAATACCGGCCTGTTTGAAGGCGGCTGGGTCAATCTCGGCACAAAGGTATATGCAAGGATAACAAAAAACATGACAATGGAGCTGCCGGAGGGTGTTTATGAATTTACGGTGGCAAATGACGGTTATGGCGACAGCGGGGAAATCCTCATACGCCGGGACAAGACGACGACCATTGACTTAAATGACTATAAGGGCGAAGGGCCGAAAATGTGTAAGGTCACGTTTAAGGTCGGCATAAAAGGGGCAGTCCTTACCATTAACGGAAAAGAGGTCAGCTATTCCAAGCCGCTGGAATTAAGGTACGGCGTTTATACGCTGGGTGTTTATGCACAGGGGTATGATGCATGGACAAAGCAGCTTGTTGTCAATTCGCCAAAGGCAAAAATAGAGATTCTGCTCAGTGAAGGAGACGGGACGCAGGAAGAAGCAGGCGTGCAGGGCAGCGCAAAAACCGAAACAAAAAAGGATGACGAAGGCTCTCAGAAAACCGATAAAAGTACCAGTAAAAGTTCCGGCAATAAGCAAAGCAGCTCCTCGTCCGGAACCCGGCTTGCAGGTGCAAAAGCCGGGTCAAGGGCAGGCTCTCATACCGGCAGCTCTGGCAGTTCGGAAAGCTCTGGAAGTAAAAACAGCACGGACAGCGCGCTTGCAGGTGCAGCACTGGGTTCTTCCCTGGCCAGCATTATTACAGGCGGGGATTCGACCGACTATCTGGACACGCTTTCCGATATGATAGATTCACTGGATAGGCTGGAACGTAAAAGGTCTTCTTCGGATGAATCGCAGGAGGAACAGGAAAATTAGGGCATGTCCGGTATTTTTGAAGCCGCAGCCTGTGAAAACAGCACAACGCGGTATCTGACAGGGTATATTCGGGTATATGGAAACCGGTGTTCCAAAAACCTGATATATATTAATGTAACAGTTTGGCCCGTGAGCAGCATCTGTCTGCCCGGCTGGAAGCAATCAGCATCAGGAAACAGGATGAACTGTACATAAAATAACTAAACTATATGAATGGGAGGACGTAACATGGATTACAAAGCAATGTACCAGCAGTGGCTGGACAATCCTTATTTCGACGAGGAGACGAAAGCCGAATTAAAAGCGATTGAGGGCAATGAGAAAGAAATTGAAGACCGCTTTTATATGGACCTGGAGTTTGGTACAGCAGGGCTGCGCGGCGTGATTGGGGCAGGCACAAACCGCATGAACGTATACACAGTCAGAAAAGCAACACAGGGACTGGCGAATTATATCCTGTCCGTAAAGGGAGAAGCAAAAGGGGTGGCAATTGCATACGATTCCAGGCGCATGTCTCCGGAATTTGCAGACGAAGCAGCGTTATGCCTGGCAGCAAACGGCATTAAGGCTTATGTATTTGAGAGCCTTCGGCCGACACCGGAATTATCGTATGCAGTCAGAAAACTTGGGTGCATTGCAGGCATTAACATCACTGCAAGCCACAATCCGCCAGATTACAATGGCTACAAGGTATACTGGGAAGACGGCGCACAGATTACACCGCCACACGACAGCGGCATTATGGATGAAGTGAAAAAAGTAACCGATTATGCTTCTGTTAAGACAATGCCGTTAGACGAAGCAAAGGCTGCCGGCTTATACCAGACAATCGGTGCAGACATCGACGACCCGTATATCGAGGAGTTAAAAGGACTGGTGCTTCACAAAGACAGCATTGATGCCGTGAAAGACAGGCTCACAATTGTATATTCCCCGCTCCATGGAACAGGCAATATTCCAGTACGCCGTGTTTTAAAGGAACTGGGATTCCAGAATGTGCATGTCGTGCCGGAGCAGGAGCTTCCAGACGGCAATTTCCCGACCGTAAGCTATCCGAACCCGGAAGCAGCAGAAGCATTTGAACTTGGCCTTGCGCTTGCGAAAAAAGTAAATGCAGACCTTGTACTGGCAACGGATCCGGATGCAGACCGCCTTGGCGTGTATGTCAAAGATTCCAAAACAGGCGAATACCATACGCTGACTGGAAATATGTCCGGCTGCCTGATTGGTGATTATGTAATCGGACAGCGCAAGGCGATTCACGGTTCCCTGCCAGAAGACGGTGCATTTATCCGTTCGATTGTTTCCACAAATATGGCAGATGCCATTGCGAAGCATTACGGCATCCAGCTTGTGGAAGTGCTGACCGGATTCAAATTTATCGGACAGAAAATGCTGGAATTCGAAACAACCGGTAAAGGCACGTACCTGTTCGGCATGGAAGAAAGCTATGGCTGCCTGACTGGAACCTATGCAAGGGATAAAGATGCTGTGGTAGCTTCGATGGCCCTTTGTGAAGCAGCCGCTTATTACATGACCAAAGACATGACACTGTGGGATGCCATGCTGGAAATGTATGAGCGTTATGGCTATTACAAAGACCATGTAGAGTCCATTACCTTAAAGGGCATTGAAGGGCTTGCAAAAATCCAGGAAATCATGAATACGCTGCGCGTGGATGCGCCGAAGGAAATCGGCGGGCTGAAAGTGCTTGCAGCAAGGGATTATAAGGAAGATAAGGTTCAGGATTTTGTTACAGGCGAAACCAGGCCGACCGGGCTTCCAAAATCCAACGTGCTGTATTATGAACTGGAAGATGACGCATGGGTATGCGTAAGGCCGTCCGGTACAGAACCAAAAGTGAAGTTCTATATTGGCGTGAAGGGTACGTCCATGGCGGATGCGGATGAAAAATCTGCGTCATTAGGCAGCCAGGTTCTGGATATGATTCAGAAGATGATTTGACGGAAATTCCATCGCGAAGCGATTTTCAATGGATTTTTGCATGTAACAGGCCAGCTTGCCTGAACTGTTACGAAAAACCCGCAAAAATGCTATAAAATGGGCATTTCTGCTTGACAAACAATGGAAAAGTTAGTATAAATATATTCGTAAGTATTTTGGGAAAGATTGTTCCGATTCTTATTAATAACAATATTATATTTATCCACAGGAGGAGTAGAAATGAACAAAGCAGAACTGGTTTCAGCCATTGCCGACAAAGCCGAATTATCGAAAAAAGACGCAGAAGCAGCGCTTAAAGCTTTTACAGACGTAGTGACTGAGGAACTTCAGAAAGGCGAGAAGATACAGTTGGTTGGTTTCGGGACTTTCGAGGTGTCTGAGAGAGCAGCCAGGACAGGCCGGAATCCGCAGACAGGCGAGGAGATGACAATACCAGCATCCAAAGCGCCAAAATTTAAAGCGGGAAAAGCATTAAAGGATTTGGTAAACGAATAAATCTTAAAATACAAAGGGGGCTGTGAATGCGCGGCCCCCTTTTCTGTATGGAAATTTCGGGAAAGCTGTAGCAGGAGGCAAGCGGACTGTTACAGGAAATCAGAAGAAAGGATAGGGAAAACAGTATGAGACTGGATAAATTTTTAAAGGTGTCCCGGCTGATTAAGCGCAGGACAATTGCAAATGAAGCCTGTGACGCCGGCAGGGTCATGGTAAACGGCAGGCCGGCAAAGGCTTCGGTTAAGGTAAAGCCGGGCGATATTATCGAGATTCAGTTTGGGACAAAAACGGTAAAGGCGAGGGTGCTCGACATTCAGGACACCACGAAAAAGGAACAGGCAAAAGAGCTGTTCGAATACCTGTAGGCTCATAAAAACAGAAAGGGTTTTCGATTCTGCCAGTTTCTGGTCATATCCGGCCGCTTTCTTTCATATACTTTATCATGCAGGCTTCCTGATACGCGAAGCACGCTGGACAAGAATGGAGGAAGGGATATGGACGAGAGAATGGAAAAGAATCCGTCAAAAGCGCACAAAATTTTACTTTCAAACAGAAAGACAGCAGCATTTACCGGTATTTTGGATGTGCTTTCGTTTGATGTATCGGAAATTCTGCTGGAAACAGAACAGGGAATGCTGCTGATAAAAGGGAATGACCTGCATGTCAACCGCCTGACACTCGAAAAAGGGGAAGTGGATGTGGAAGGGCGGATTGACAGCCTTTCTTATTCGGATGCGGGCGGCAGCAAGAAAACGCCAGAGAGCCTGTTAGGAAGAATTTTCCGATGATGACGGTAAGCGAGAATATTTTTCATGAACTGGATTTTTTTGCAGTTTCCTTTCTGCTTGGCATTGTGCTTGTGCTTGTATATGACTGCCTGCGGATATTCCGAAGGCTGCTGCGGCATTCTCCGGCATGGATTGCACTGGAAGATTTATGCTACTGGATTGTTACGGCGTTTGTGATATTTGCCATGCTGTATCAGAAAAATGACGGCCTTATCCGCGGGTTTTCCATTGGCGGCATTGTGCTTGGGATGTTTTTGTACAATCAGTTTATCAGCTGCTATACGGTTCGTTACATAGCCCGCTTTTTCAAAAAAATCATACGCATGATACACAAAGCCTGGCGCTTTTTATCGGCACCCTTTCGCAGGGCGGCAGGCGTTGTTTCGGGGAAAAGCCGTGCACTGGCAGACAGGGGCAAAAAAATGGCGAAATATGGTAAAAAACGATTGAAAAAAATACAGAAAGAGATTAGAATAGGTGTAACAAAAAAATAATGGCAGCGGAGCAGGCCGCTGCGGGAGCGGGGTATGGTTTATGAATCGCAGATACAGCAGCCGCAAGGCAAACCAGACTGGCAAATTGTGTGTAACCCTGATTGTTCTGGCTATGATAGGCGTAATGTCGGTTCAGATTGTTAATCTTTATAAAAAAGACCAGCAGTTAATCGAGCAGGAGAATATTCTGAAGGAGCAGAAAAAAGAAGAACTTGCCCGTCAGAAGGAAATAGAGGATTTTGAGGCTTATACACAGACACAGGAATTTATTGAAGATACTGCAAAAAGCAAGCTGGGGCTTGTGTACAGGGATGAAATTATTTTTAAGGAAAAATAGTACATATGCAGTACAGGCGGGGAAGACCAGGCAGCAGCATGCCGGGTCTTTTTACGTGGGCTGGCTGAACAGCTTCGAAAGCGTGAATGGCTTAGAATCGACTCAATATCTGATTTGAACGGAGAAAAGCACGAACGAAAAGCCGGAATCTGTCCACCGTTTGACAAACATTTCAGATGCCTCTTTTTATAATGGCTGTCGTAAAAAACAAGTCATTGGAGGACAGGTAAGTGATGAGGCTGAGTGTAAAACAGGTAATTTTATTCTTAGGAGGAATTCTGGCGTGCCAGCTGTCGTGGATGGGATGTTTTCCGCTGATACCAGCGTATTATACGGCGGTATGCCTGGAAGATGCAGCACGCGGGATGTTCAGCATTGCAATGCTGGCGGGGATTATTTTATTTGTGCCGGTAACGGCAGCAGTCAAATACCTGATGGCGCTGGCAGTCATACTGGTAACCATCAAGCTGTTTGAGTGGGCTGAGGGATGGTGCAGCGTGGCATGTGCAGCATTTGCGGCAGCGATAGCCACGCTGATGATGTCATTATCTGGAGAGCTTTTGAATATGCGCAATTCCGTAAGCCTGGCGTCGGCGCTGCTCGAAGCGGTATTTGTGCTTTCTGCGGTTATGCTTGGGACAAGGTTTGTAGATTTTTTTATGCAGGCAAGCCTGATTCCGGAAAAGGAAGAAGAAGGACATTATAAAGAAGAACGGCTGGAAACATATGCCGATTCCTTCAGCGGGCTTTCCAAAATTTTTGCCAGGATGAGTTCGGCGCAGAAAGGATTTTCATCCGAACAGATAGGACGGATTCAAAACGAGCTGACGGGCAGCCTGTGCATCAACTGCAATCAGTGCGCTCTGTGCTGGGAGCGTTCCGAAAGCCCGATGTATTCGTATCTGGCTTATATGCTGCAGTCGCTGCAGCGGACGGGGGAGCCGGACCATGAAATTGTCGTGCAGATGAAAGAGTACTGCCCGTATACCGATGCCGTAATACAGGAAGGGATGCGCATTTTTGAAAAGGCGCGGCTGAACCTGGCATGGTATAACCGGCTGCTGGAAAACCGCGAGATTATTGCGCAGCAGCTGGATGCGATGGCATATATTATGGAAGACTGTGCAAATGAGACCGTGGAAATCACGCAGGAGCACGGACAGCTTCTGGCAGAGGCAAAATACCGTGCCAGGGAGCGCGGCGTTATTATACAGAAGCAGCATTTATATGAAAATAAGGACAAGCGGTGGCGTCTTGTCTGTGACGTTCATGCCAAAAACGGCAGCTGCGTCAGCATGAAAGAGCTGACCAAAGCGGTTTCGGCCGGACTGGAGCGGGGCATGCGCCCGCACCGCAATGAGCGGGCCATGGTCACCCCGCAGGGCGGCACGGTTACATTTGAGGAAGATACGGCTTTTCATGAAACGCATGCAGCGGCGCGGTGCGTAAAAGACGGCGGCCATGTGTCGGGGGATAACTATTCCTTTCTGGAGCTGGACGGCGGGAAAATGGCACTGATGCTTTCCGACGGCATGGGCTCAGGCAGCACGGCCTGCAAAGAGAGCGAGCTTGTGCTGGAACTGCTGGAAAAATTCCTGGAAGCGGGATTTTCGGAAGAAACGGCTTTGAAAATGATGAATTCTGCCATGGTTATCCGGGGAGAAGACGACCTGTATTCCACGGTTGATATCTGTGCGCTGGATTTGTATACCGGCAGCTGCCGGATGTATAAAATAGGCGCGGCGGCGACGTTTATCAGGCATGGGGATTTTGTAGAGCGGATTGAATCGCATTCGCTTCCGGTCGGCGTTACGCACCGCATGGAAATTACAAGCACGCACCGGCAGCTGCAAAGCGGGGATTATCTGGTTATGGTGTCTGACGGCGTGCTCGAATGCCTGCAGGAGAACGAGCCGGACAAAGCGATGTGCGATATTTTAAACGGGATTTCCAGCAGGCATCCGGGGCAGATTGCGGACACCCTGCTTGACGAGGTGCTGCAGCGCAACGGCCAGAAGGCGCAGGACGATATGACGGTTCTGGTGTGCGGCGTGTGGAAAAAGAAAGGGGCCTGACGGCCTGGAACCTGGCGCATGGCGCAGGACAGACGCAGTTCTGCGGACATGTGAATAAGAAATAAGGCCTGGCGGCTGAAATGGAGGGCGGTATTTTTATGACAGGGTTTGTACGGAAGATAGAGCAGTTTATAAGAAAGCATGAGATGATAAGCGGGGACTGTCATATTATCGCGGGCGTATCGGGCGGCCCGGATTCGATGTGCCTTCTGCTGGTGCTTTTGGATTTGCGGGAAGTATTCGGGCATACCGTGTCTGCCGTGCATGTGGAGCATGGCATCCGGGGCGGCGACAGCATGGCGGATGCGGAATTTGTCAGGCATTTTTGCCTGGAACAGGGCATAGAGTGTCATATCTGCCGCTGCTGTGTGCCGGAATATGCGCACAGCCACGGCATGAGCGAGGAAGAAGCGGGAAGGAAGCTGCGCTACCGCGCGTTTGAATCCGAAAAAAAGCTGTATGCAGAGAAATATAAAGACCGGGATGTAAAAATAGCGGTTGCCCATAACCGCAGCGATAATGCAGAAACGATGCTGTTTCACCTTGCGCGGGGAACCGGCGTGCAGGGGCTTGCCGGGATAGCGCCTGTGCGCGGCAGCATTATCCGTCCGCTGCTGAATACGGACAGGGAAGAAATTGAACGCTTTCTTGCAGAAAGGCAGCAGGATTTCTGTACGGATGCGACAAATGCAGACGGGAAATACAGCAGAAACCAGATACGCCTGCAGGTCCTTCCGGTATTTGGCCAGCTCAACAGCGGCTTTGCGCAGCATATGTACCAGACGGCGCAGCAGCTGCGCCAGGTACAGCAGTATATGGCAGGGCAGGCACAGCAGGCGCTGCAGGAGTGCTGCGTGCTGGAGCATGGCCGCACGGCCGCTGTCATAAATAAAACGCTGTTTGAGCATGCAGAGCAGGTGATTCAGGATGAAATGCTGTATCAGCTGCTTGGGATGCTTGCGGGCAGCAGGAAGGATGTGGCAAGGAAGCACATCATCCAGCTGAGGCAGCTTTTTTCCAGACAGAACGGACGCAGAATCCAGCTGCCGCATGGCCTGCAGGCACAGCGTATCTATGAAGGAATTGAAATCCGGATAGCGGACTGCCTGGAAAAAGAAACAGCCGCTGCGTCGCAGGATGCCTGCTGGCTGCTGCCGCGGGATGCTTTGGAACGGGAAAAGACGTTTTTCAGCCCGCAGGGACCGTTTTTGTTCCGGCTGGTGGAAACGGATTCCAATTATATAACACAAATTTCCAAAAAAAAGTATACGAAAAGCTTTGACTATGATAAAATAAAAACTGGAGTCTGCGTAAGAACCAGACAGCCGGGAGATTATCTGGCAGTGAATGATGCCGGAAAACGGCAGAAGCTGAAAAAGTATTTTATCAATGAAAAGATTCCTGCGGGTGAGCGGGAACAGCTTCTGCTGCTGGCCGATGGCGCACATATTATGTGGGTGGCGGGGCATCGCATCAGTCATGATTATAAAGTGGATGAACACACCAGAAGAATATTGGAGGTTACTTTTTGCGGAGGAAAAAAGAATGAACGGACAGATTAAGGTGAGGATTTCTGAGGAAGAAGTGAATGCACGGATTGCCGGGCTCGCAGCACAAATCAGTGAGGATTTCCGGGGAGAAGAAGTAGTAGCGGTCGGAATCCTGCGCGGCGGCGTTTATTTCTGCACAGAGCTGACAAAGCGGCTGACCATTCCTGTCATACTGGATTTTATAGAAGCTTCCAGCTATGGGGAAGGCACGGAGTCCAGCGGTCAGGTAAAGATTACGAAAGATTTAATCGAGGATATTGAGGGCAGAAATGTCATAGTGGTAGAGGATATTATCGATACTGGCAGAACACTGAGCCTGCTGCTGGAAAATCTGCGCGCACGCAGGCCGAAATGCCTGAAGCTGTGTACGCTTTTAGACAAACCGGAGCGGCGCGTCGTGGAAGTACCAGTAGATTATAATGGATTCCAGATTCCGAATGAATTTGTCGTGGGATATGGAATGGATTATGCACAAAGATATAGGAATCTTCCTTATATCGGAGTTGTGGAAGCGTAACAGTCCGGCTCATGCGGGCTGCTGCGTACAGGCAGAGCAAAAGGAGGTTATAACTTGAAGAAAGGTTACCGGGGATTTATACTGTATGCCGTCTTTGTATTAGCAGTCGTCGGCATATGGTACTTTTTGAGTGAAACGGCGATTACGTCAGATACTTACACATACCACGAATACCAGCAGGACATGGAAAAGGGAGAGGTCTATTCTGTCATTATTGAGCAGAATGTGGAGACGCCGACCGGAACGCTTGTCGTTACGCTGAAAAATGATACCGAGCGGCATGAGGTCGCAGTATCAGATGTCAATGCCGAGCAGGAATATTTAAAGAACAGGGGATTTTATAATTACCTGGTCAAAAATATCCCGCGTGCAAGCTGGCTGTCGACATGGCTGCCTTACCTGATTATATTTGGCGCCATGTTTATCCTGTTTATCATTATGAACAATATCAACCAGTCAGCCGGGGGCGGCAGCACGCCGAAAATGATGAATTTCGGAAAAAGCCGTGCCAGAATGTATACCGACGAAAACAAGACGGTGAATTTTGAAAAAGTAGCCGGATTAAAGGAAGAAAAGGAAGAACTGGAAGAAATCGTGGATTTTCTGCGCGACCCTGGCAAATATACAAAGCTGGGCGCAAGGATTCCAAAGGGCGTGCTTTTGGTAGGCCCGCCCGGAACGGGCAAGACGCTGCTGGCAAAGGCTGTAGCCGGGGAAGCGGGAGTGCCGTTTTTCAGCATTTCAGGTTCCGACTTTGTGGAAATGTTTGTCGGTGTCGGTGCATCCCGTGTCCGGGATTTGTTTGAGGACGCAAAGAAAAATGCGCCGTGCATTGTATTTATCGATGAAATTGATGCCGTAGCCAGACGCAGGGGTACCGGCATGGGCGGCGGGCATGACGAACGCGAGCAGACGCTGAACCAGATGCTTGTGGAAATGGACGGCTTTGGCGTGAATGAAGGCATTATTGTGATGGCAGCAACGAACCGGGTTGACATTTTAGACCCGGCAATCATGCGTCCGGGGCGTTTTGACCGCAAGGTGCATGTCGGAAGGCCGGATGTGGGCGGCCGGGAAGAAATCCTGCATGTCCATGCCAAAAACAAGCCGCTGAGTGAAGAAGTGGATTTAAAGCAGATTGCGCAGACAACGGCAGGATTTACAGGGGCCGACCTGGAAAACCTGCTGAATGAGGCCGCCATCCGGGCTGCAAAATCCGACCGCGCATATATCCGCTCCGATGATATCCGCAATTCGTTTGTCAAGGTAGGAATCGGTGCGGAGAAAAAGAGCCGCATTATCAGCGAAAAGGAAAAGAAGATTACCGCGTTCCATGAGGCTGGCCATGCCATATTATTCCATGTGCTGCCGGACGTAGGACCGGTATATTCCGTGTCTATTATTCCGACCGGCATCGGTGCCGCCGGATATACGATGCCGCTGCCGGAAAAAGACGAGATGTTTAATACAAAGGGCAGGATGCTGCAGGAAATCGTTGTGGATTTAGGCGGGCGCGTGGCAGAGGAATTTATTTTTGACGATATTACAACTGGCGCTTCCCAGGATATCAAGCAGGCAACGGCAATGGCAAAGGCAATGGTGACCAAGTACGGCATGTCGGAAAACCTTGGCCTGATCTGCTATGACGAGGAAGACAACGAGGTATTTATCGGCAGGGACCTTGCCCATGCCAAAGGGTATGGCGAGAATGTTGCGACACTGATAGACCAGGAAGTAAAGCGCATTATCGACGAGTGTTATGCAAAAGCAAAAGAGATTATCGGCCAGTATGAGCAGGTGCTCCACAGCTGTGCAGACCTTCTGCTGGAAAAGGAAAAAATCAGCAGGGAAGAATTCGAAGCGCTGTTTGCGGATGAAAAAAGAGTGTCTCTGGCTGAGGGTTAAACACTAAGGCGTGGTATGAGCGGTAATTATGTGCAATATCCCGTGTCAGACAGAATGGGAAACAGTGGTTAATAAACAGAATATACAAAAAAATATGAAAAATTTTTTGATGTTTGTGCACACTTATCTGTGGAAAGGTGGTACTATACTTAATGTAAAAACCCCCCAATACATTATATAGTTTTTGCTATACCCCATAGTAAAAATACCTTCTCCTAAAAAAGACAGCTTCGGCTGTCTTTTTTACTGTTTACCCCGTGACCAGTAACCTGTTTTCCATTTTTTCTCATTTTTGTTTAGTTGTGCTATAGATTATTTTGGAAATTTAGTCTATACTTATACAGAAACGCTCCTGTCAGGGGGGTCGGAAAATTGTAAGAGATGGAGTTTGTTGGAATGGAAAATAAATCGATTTATGAATTAAACAAAATACAGCGTTACATGATGCAGATGCGTCCGGTTTTATTCAAGCAGGTGCTTTTTTCAGACGGCACGGCTGATTACAGGCAGCCGCCGGAACCGAAAGCAGGGGAGGCTGTGACCATCCGTTTCCGCACAAAACGCAATAATGTAGATGCTGTTTTTTTATGTGCAGGTGACCAGCAGTATCAGATGGCAAAAACAGAAACGCGCGGGGAATTTGATTATTATTCATATACCGTTACAATGACAGACCAGGTCTTTTCTTATTATTTTCAGGTAGCGGACGGCATGCTGACCCTGTATTATGACCACTACGGGCCGACGAAGGAGCTGCGCCCGCAGTACAGCTTCCGCATTGTCCCGGGCTTCTCCACGCCGGACTGGGCAAAGGGAGCCGTTATGTACCAGATTCTGGTAGACCGTTTTTACAATGGCGACCCGGACAATGATGTAGAGACGAATGAATATTTTTATATCCGCACGAACAGCCAGAAAGTGGAAAACTGGGATAAAGTCCCGGCAAATTTTTCGGTAGCGGAATTTTACGGCGGCGACCTGGAAGGCGTGCGGAAAAAACTGGATTACTTACAGAACCTTGGGATTGAAGTGATTTATTTTAATCCGTTATTTGTGTCCCCGTCAAACCATAAATATGATATTCAGGATTATGATTATATTGACCCCCATTATGGCAGGATTGTGGAAGACGGCGGGGCGCTGTTAGAGCCGGGCTCGCAGGATAACCGCAAAGCCGAGCGCTATATTAAGCGCGTGACGGACAGGCGCAACCTGGAAGCCAGCAACGAACTGTTTGCACAGCTTGTACAGGAAATCCATGACAGGGGAATGAAGGTTATTCTGGACGGGGTATTTAATCACTGCGGTTCTTTTAACAAATGGATGGACCGGGAAGAAATTTACAATGCCCAGGAAGGCTATGCGCCGGGCGCTTATGTTTCGGCAGACAGTCCTTATAAGGGATATTTTAAATTTCATAATAACCATGCGTGGCCGAAAAATAAATCATACGACGGCTGGTGGGAGCATGACACGCTGCCGAAGCTGAATTTTGAAGAATCAAGGGAATTATATGACTATATACTGGAGATAGGCCGCAAATGGGTATCTCCGCCTTATAATGCAGACGGCTGGCGGCTGGACGTGGCAGCAGACCTGGGCTACAGCGAGGAATTCAACCATCGCTTCTGGCGGGATTTCCGCTCGGCGGTAAAATCGGCTAATCCAAATGCCATTATACTGGCCGAGCATTACGGCGATCCGAAGAACTGGCTTTCCGGCGACCAGTGGGACACGATTATGAACTACGATGCCTTTATGGAGCCTGTGACATGGTTTTTAACCGGAATGGAAAAGCACAGCGACAGCTATGAGCCAAGCACGCTTGGGAATATTATGAACTTCGAAGGCTCGATGCATCACTATATGACCAGCTTTCTGACGCCGTCGCTGTACTGTTCGATGAACCAGCTGTCCAACCACGACCATTCCCGCTTTCTGACGCGGACAAACCGCAAGGCCGGGCGCATTGATACGCTTGGCGCGCAGGCAGCTTCGGAAGGCGTGAACAAAGGCGTATTTCGCGAAGCCGTCGTAATCCAGATGACCTGGCCGGGCGCGCCGACGCTGTATTATGGGGATGAAGCCGGCGTCTGCGGGTTTACAGACCCGGATAACCGGCGCACTTATCCGTGGGGCAGGGAAGACCGTGACCTGATTGCATTCCACCGGGATATTATCCGCATACACAAAGAGCATGAGGCGCTGCGCACAGGCTCCGTCATGTTCCTGCAAGGCGAGCAGAATCTGTTGTGCTATGCGCGGTTTAACCGTAATGAAAAGCTGATTGTGCTGGTGAATAACGACAGCAGCAGCCGGGATATCGATATTTCCGTGTGGCCGGCTGAAATACCGTTTTATGCGCATCTGGAACAGCTTATTTATACAAATGAAAACGGCCATTCGGTTGTACCGGTCGTGTATTCGGTGGAAAAGGGCCGGCTGAAAATTATGCTTACGAAGCATTCGGCGGTTGTGCTGCGGTGCAGGGATTCGAAGGATAATCCAATGCAGGGCAGGGAATTCTGACAGGGGAGCCTGCATTTGGAATCGGAATGTGAATGATACAGTGGGAATGGAGAGCCTGCATTTGGAACCTGGATGTGAATGATACAGGGGAATCGGGGCTGCTGCATGAAGTAAAATCATACAGGATAGTGTTCGTTTGGATTGTTTTTTATACGATATCCAGGATATGATTTATCTGGTGCGGCAGCCCCGCTTTTTCGCTGGATGCCTGGCTTTTCTAAGAGACCTGTAAGTCAGCGGGGTTAATAGGTAAGGCACGCATTGCCTGCATCGGTATTGAAAACGAGACAGAAGCGGAAAATGACATGCCGCTGCGGGTCATCGGCTATGACTGGGCGGCATACCGGGACCTGCAGCGGCTCAAAGGAAGAAGCCAGGCATATGTGGGAAGTCCTGCAGCTGCTGACTGTGCTGACCGGCGATTCCCGGTTTCTGGAAACCATGGACGCGGCAGGGGAAGGAGGGGAGGTACGGAATATGTGTGAGGTTCTTGAAAGGATTGAAGAAAAAGGAATTAAGAAAGGCATGATAAAAGGCAGGGAACAGGGCATAGAGTCCGTCAACATGCTGAATGCAAGGCTGATTCAGGATGGCCGGATAGCAGACCTGGAGCGGTCTGTCACGGACAGTGCATACCAGAAGCAGCTTCTGTACGAGCTGTTCCCGGAATTCAGGAAACAGAAATAACAGCAGACGGCGCTGCAGGTATATTTTTGAACAGATAGTCAGTCTCAAAGAAAATAAAGAAAACAAAGAAAGCCTGCAATATCCCTGAATATCGCTGAAACAGAAATTAATTCAAAAATTAGAAAAGAGATTAAAAAATAAAATATAAAAGAAAAAACCGGACAGAACACGGCAGCCCCCGGCCGTTATCTGTCCGGTTTTTCTTTTTCTTCCATTTTCCTGCAACAAACTGCAGCCAGTCTGACACTATATATATGTACAGTAAAATTTATCCGCCAGCAGGCTGTGGAATACCGGAATGTGCTGGCTGGTGAAATCGTTGTACCCGGGGAGGCATGTTATGAAGCATGATAAGGAATTGGTACGGCGGGCGAAGCAGGGGGAGACGGATGCCTTTGCATGCCTGTATCAGGAGATATACGAAGATTTATACCGGTTTGCCTGCTATACGCTGAAAAATTCTGCGGACGCGCAGGACGCAGTCAGTGAAACGGTGATGGATGCGTTTGCGTCTATCCGTACCCTGCGCGCGGAACATGCATTTAAAAGCTGGATGTTTCGCATTCTGTCCAATAAATGCAAAAAAAAGCTGAAAGAGTATGCAGGAAGAAACGTGGCATGGCCAGAGGAACTGGACAGGCAGGCTGCTGTGCCGGAAAGCTCTGCGGATGCAGCAGAGCTGCTGCAGGTGCGCATGCTCTTTTTAGAGCTGCCGCCGCAGGACCGCATGATTATCGCGATGCATTTGTTTGCCGGATATACAGGACGCGAAATCGCGAAACAGCTGCATATGAATGAAAATACCGTGCGTTCGAGGGAAAGCCGTGCGTTAAAAAAGATGAAAGAAAAGTTTTTGAAAAAATAAAGGCCTGCCGGTATATGGCAGGGAAAGAACAGGAGGGATTGGGAATGAATGAACAGAATATGCTGGAAAAAATCAGGCAGTCCGCACAGGATATCAAAGTGCCTGACAGTCTCAGGCCGGAGCAGATGCAAAAGCAGCTGCAAAAAAAACACCGGACAGCTTCAAAAATGGCATGGCAGAAAACGCTGGCAGCAGCATGCCTGTGCGTCTGCTTCGGAGCAGGGGGACTGGCGTATGCTTATCAGAACTATGCCGGCAGCCAGCAGGCGCAGTGGGAAAATGCCGGTTCCAGGGCAGGTACCGGCAGGCCGGAGCCAGGCAGCAGCATTGCCGGAATGGATGCGGATAAATCCGGCAGCCGGACGGATGATGCCGGGAAGGAAGCAGCTGAGAGCATATCCGGAATGCATACAGAGGAAGGCAGCGCCAGTGCAGATGGAGCTGACAAGGATGCTGCAAATCCGCTGCAGGAAGCACCGCTGAAAAAAATCGGAAAATTATATACACTGGCGTCCGATTACGGGGAAGTTTATGACGTCCTGGAAAAATCAGGAATTTATCAAAACCAGCTGGACGGAAGCAGTGATGGCGGGATAAAAGATTTGCAGAAGGAAGAAGCCAGAATGGAAGCGGCGTCAGATTCGTCCGGCGGACAAAAGCTGGCAGCCAGCCTGATGGCAGAGGATGATGCCGCCGGATATTCCACGACAAACCTGCAGGTGGAAGGCGTGGATGAGAGCGACATAATCAAAACGGATGGCAGTTATATATATGCCGCCCAGAATACGCGCATACAGCTGATTGATATCCGAAACGGGATTCCGAAAAAGGCTGGCGTAATTGAGCTGGAGCTGGATGAAGATACCGATAAAATATGCGGAATGTATGCAGCAGATGACAGGCTGACTGTTATCACGCAGACAGAACAGACTACGCTGAAGGAAGGGGAATATCCGGCCCGGGAAGAAGAAGCCATGCCGGAAGCCGGGAAAGGCTCGGCGGAGGATGACAGGACGTTTATACTGCCTGAGGATGAAGAAAATAAGAGCAGGCAGGGAATGATAGGGCTTGGAGAATATGCGCAGGATGAAGAAGCCGGCTATGCCATAGGCCAGTATCTGGATATCGAAGTAGTTACCAGGGCAGTGTCTTATGATATTTCAGACCCTAAAAAGCCCGTCTTTGTGGATGAAGCGGCACAGGATGGCCGGTATCAGGATTCCCGGAAAATCGGAAACCGCCTGTACCTGTTTACCAATATAAGCCTGCGGCTGGATGATGGTATTTCAAGGAAGAAAGCGGTAAAGGAAGAATATCTGCGTTCCTGGATTCCTTCGGTCGATGGCGAGCCGGTACCTGCAGACTGCATTTACCTGCCAAAGCGCGGTACACAGGGAATCCTGATGTCGTCAATTGATTTGGGCAGCCGGCATCAGGTACTGGACACCAAGCTTCTTGTCACCAGCTCTGCGCAGCTGTATGCCAGCAGCACGTCGGCATATTTCTATTATTCCGAATATGCAGGCACGCAGCCGCGTACCAGAATTGCACGTTTTTCGCTGGGCCGGGACGGCATCATCCGGGCAGAAGCAGCAAAGACAGTCAAGGGGACGATTCAGGACACGTTTGCCATCCATGAGCAGGACGGCTATCTGCAGGTACTCACTTCCATTACGGGCAGCGAGCCGTGGGAGAACCGGGTGTATGTGCTGGATGAGGAGCTGAAAACAGCCGGAAAGCTGACCGGGCTTGCAAAAGGAGAGCGGATTTATGCAGCGCGGTTTATCGGAAAGACCGGCTATTTTGTGACCTACCGCAATACCGACCCGCTGTTTACCGTGGATTTTTCCGACCCGCAGCATCCGGAAATTATTGGAGAACTGAAAGTGACGGGTTTTTCGGATTATCTGCATTTCTGGGGTGATGACAGGCTGCTTGGCATCGGACTGGAAACAGACCCAGAAAGCGGTGAGACCATTGGCGTCAAATTATCGATGTTTGATATCTCAGACCCATCGGATGTAAAGGAAGAAGCAAAGCTGATTCTCGAAGACATGCAGGACAGCAGGGCTTTGCAGGATTATAAATCCGTACTTGTAAATAAAGAAAAAAATATGATTGCGCTGACAGTGGAAAATTACCGGAATACATACCGGGAAGATTTCCGGGTGTTTTCTTATCAGAATGGGAAATTTGCCAGCAAAATCCAAAGGCAGCTGGCGGCGGGATATGATGCCGGCCGGGATATCTGCTGGCGCAGCCTGTTTGCGGGAGATATGCTTTATCTGGCAAGCGCAGGGAAGACGATTGCGTTTGACATGCGCAAAGGGTGGCGTGAAACAGCAAAGCTTGTATACGCGCAATAATCCGGGCTGAAAATCTAAAAATTTTCTTAAAATCATCGCGGAATCGGGCAGTTTGGGTTGCATTTTGGTGAAAACAGAGTAGAATCTGGTTAGGACATCTGTTTATTTGCAGCAGGAGGTTTTGGTTCACATGAATGCAGGTCGGAAAAACCAGTTACAGTATTTATTTTTTGTACTGCTTGCCGTGCTGGCGTTTTATGCAGTATTCCGCGATAATGATATAGGGCTGGTTACAGCTTCGTTAAAGCAGGTGAAGCTTTCCAGTGTCATGCTTTCAGCCGGCATTGCGCTTGTGTTTACCATGATAGAAGGCGTGGTTATCTGGTATCTGCTGCGCGCCCTGCAGGGAAGGGCAGAACTGGGGCCCTGCATCCGGTATTCCTTTGTCGGCTTTTTATATTCCGGCATTACGCCTTCTGCGACCGGCGGGCAGCCGATGCAGCTGTACCATATGCGCCGGGACGGAAACCGCTTATCCGCCAGTACGGTTGTGCTGATGACCGTAGCGCTTATTTACAAGCTGGTGCTCGTACTGATGGGACTGGCCATGGTTTTTTTCCGGTTTTCCGTGCTCAGGGAATATCTGGGCAGCTATCGGAACCTGTTTATTCTGGGCATGTTTTTAAATACGGCACTGGTTACCGTGCTTTTCGTTGTCATGGTATTCCCGCGTTTTGCGAAATATATGCTTCTGGCGGCAGAAAAGCTGCTTGTAAAATTCCGGCTGCTGAAAAAATCGGATTACCGGACAGACAGAATCGAACAGTTTATCCAGGGCTATCAGGATGCAGTGCTTTTTCTGATACATAACAAAAAACAGGTACTTATTGTCACCGCTGCTGTCTTTGTACAGCGCTGCCTGGTGTTTATCCTGCCATATTTTGTGTATAAAGGATTCGGACTGAGCGGTACGGATGCACTTACGATTCTGATGATACAGATGTCAGTCTATCTGGCTGTGGATATGCTGCCGCTTCCAGGGGCACAGGGTATAACGGAACTGATGTACCGCAGGGTATTTTGCGATATTTTTACACCGGAATATGTGGTGCCTTCCATGTGCGTGACAAGGGGAATCAGCTTTTATTTTCTGCTGCTTTTCAGCATCGCGGTGTGTGTGGTGCACCATGTGCGTTTCCGCATGCAGAAAATTTAGGACACGGCAGGGATTCCTTTTGAAGGCAGTGCGCGATTGAAAATTCCATACAGGTGATAAAATTGTGTATTTTTTTATATAAAGCACACTCGAGAGAATCATGGCAGGAAACAGAACATAAGATATACGACATAGAACATGGAAGGAGGCATTGCAGTCATGTCCGAAGCAGGAATTATGGACTTTGACGAGGTAGTTGAAAAAATTACCCGGAATTATATTTCAGACGAGGTATTTGTAACAAAAGAAAACCGCAGGCTGCCAGGCCGCAGCAATATTATTATACTGATAAAACGCCTTCGCGCGCTGATGTTTCCCGGCTATTTTGAGGAAAAAAACTTTGCATCCGTGGATGCGAAATATTTTGCCGGCAATACGCTTAACAGCATCCGCAAAGAGCTGCGCGAGCAGATAGAAATCGCGCTGCTTTATACGAATGAGAGCAAGTCTCAGGAGCAGATTGCGCAGCAGTCAGATGAAACAGCCCGGTATTTTATCAGCAGGCTGGCAGACATCCAGAGCATGCTGCTAAAGGATGTGCAGGCAGGCTTTGACGGTGACCCGGCTGCGAAAAGCAGGCAGGAAGTGATTTCGTCTTATCCGGGCGTGTTTGCAATTTTTGTATACCGCATGGCTCATGAGCTGTACAAAAAAAACGTCCCGTTTATTCCGCGCATTATGTCGGAATATGCACACAGCCGTACCGGAATTGACATTAATCCGGGAGCGGATATCGGGGAATATTTCTTTATCGACCATGGAACCGGCGTTGTCATCGGGGAGACGACAAAAATCGGCAACAATGTCAAGCTGTACCAGGGCGTGACGCTTGGCGCGCTGTCTACAAGGAAAGGGCAGCTTTTAGCCGATGTCAAGCGGCATCCGACGATAGAACATAACGTAACGATTTATTCGGGCGCTACGATTCTGGGCGGCGAAACCGTTATCGGGGCCAATTCGATTATCGGGGGCAATACGTTTATTACGGAATCGGTTCCGGCATATACCAAGGTTTCCTTAAAGGCGCCGGAAATGGTGTTTCAGGCTGACCCGCCAAAAGATGGCGGCGGGGAATGCATCTGGGACTGGGTTATCTGACTGCAGAAAAAAATCCGGTTCGGTGCCGGTGCATGCCGGCTGTACAGATAAATGAAAAAATGCTGAATTGTGAAACATGTTATTTGTGAAACATGTCATTTGTGAAACATGTTATTCTTGAAAAATGCCATGCATCCGTATGCAGAAACGTGACAGGATTTCAAAAGAAACAGGATGTGTGCCTGTGGCAGGTGGTGTTAGTATATAAGTGTGTACAGGTGCATGCGGCCTATTCCGATACGTCTGTAACCGTAACGGTACAGCGTTCTTTGATACCGTCTTCGCGGGCATAGACATATGCCCGTCCTTTTTTGCGTGCACGGATTCTTCCGTTTTGGTCTACGGACAGCACATTCTGGTTGCTTGTGCTCCATTCCGGGGCGTTGCCGGATGATACAAAAGCCGAAAGCTGGTGCGTGCTGCCAGAAGCCAGCGTCAGTTCTGTTGAAGAAAGCCTGATTTTTGGCTGCTTTACGGTTACGGTGCAGGTTTTGGAAACACCGTCTGCGGTGGCTGTGATTTTTGCGGTTCCGTGCTTTATGGCTGTGACAAGCCCGTTTTGGCTGACGGTGGCCACACTGCTTTTGCTGGATTTCCAGACAGCCGGGTGCCCGTTGGAAACTGCTGCGGACAGCTTCGCCGTGCCCTTGCGGTAAAGGGAAAGGCTGCCGGTACTGAGGGAGAGAGTGGTTGCTTTTACCGTTATCAGGCAGGATGCTTCTGCGCCCTTGACTTTGGCGGTAATCTTGCAGGTGCCGGCTTTTTTTGCAGTAATCAGCCCATACGTATTGACGGAAGCGATGGAAGATTTGCTGCTTTTAAACGAAGGCTGCTTCCAGTTTGACGATACGGCAGTCAGCTGGTATTCGTCGCCAATTGCCATTGTTTTGGAATAGCAGGTCAGCACAATCAGCGGCGGCAGGCCCGCGGCATTTACGGTCATGCGGGTAAGCGGGGTAAACAGCAGCAGTATGGATAAAACGATAACCGATAAAACAGAATATATAGATTTGCGTGTCATAAAGATACCTCCTGAAGTAAATAGACAGTACTGCCAGGACAGGCACCGGCACGCCGAACCGGTGCAGAAATCATAGCATGGAAGCTTACAGATGTAAATAGGAGTTTTTCACAAAAATTCTGTGCAGGAATCTGGAAAAAGGCGCGCAAAGCCTTGAAAATGCAGAGGTTTTACTGTTAAATAAATTTTCAAAAAATTACCTGCCCAGCCCTTGTCATTTTCATGCAAATACCCTATAATGCCTGATATAAGAAACCGGCCTGTTTTCTGAAATACAGCGGACTGCGGCCGGTCAGGATAAGGAGTGATGCACGTGAAGGAACTTTTCAAAAAACTTCGGATAGCAGCATATGTCACAGCCGTTTTGACCATTGCACTGGGCGCTGTGCTGATTGCATGGCCGATGGAAGTGACGGGGTTAATCTGCCGGATTCTGGGAGCAATTCTTGTTATTATGGGCGCGGTCTATTTATTCGGCTATTTTGTAGAAGGCAGGGGCATACTGGCTGTTACGGGCGGCCTGATATTCCTGCTTTTGGGTGTGTGGATTTTTATTACGCCGGAATCGATTGCGTCGCTTGTGCCGATTGTGATTGGCGTGATTTTACTGGTGCACAGCCTGAGGGATTTCCAGATGGCTTCCGAAGCAAAACAAAGCGGCAGTGAGCGGTGGACGGTGCTGTTTCTGCTGGCGCTGTTAAACAGTGTGTTTGGTGTCGTATGTATCTGTGATTCGTTCGGGGTCGTTACGGTAGCTGTGCGCCTGCTTGGACTGGCGCTTGTTTATGATGGGATTTCCAATATGATTATTGTGCATCATACGATACAGGCTGTCAGGCATGCGGCAGAGAAAATCCTGCCGATTGACGTGGAAGCGCATGTTGTGGAACAGGACGATTGATACAGGGATGAAAGCGGGGGAAGTGCTTTGCGGGAAATGGAGTTTAAAATGGAACGCACCGGGCTTTTGAAAGAAGGAGACGTGCTTCCGGTTACGGAAGGAAGGCTTCCGGATTCCTATTATTATACACTGGGCAATGCGTTTGCAATGTCCGCAAATTATACATTCCGCGAGCGGCTCAAATCAGCCGAAGGAACCGTGACGGAAATCAAGGAAACACCAAAAGGATATTTTGTGACAGCTGTATTTGATGAATGAAAAACAGTGTCTGAAAAAAGCCGGCAGTATCTGGCAGCAGCATCTGGTGAATTCTGCAATTTATCTGAGAGAACGAGGGAGGGAATATATGGCGGCGTATTTGGATAATGGCATTCTGGACATTCTGAGTGTCCAGTACCGGCTGGAAAACGGGTTTGTGGTAAACGGACACAGGCTCCAGCCGCAGGCATTTATTTACCGGGTTGATGAACCGGAAAAAAGCGAAACGAACACGATTGTGTTTGCAAAGGTATACGGCCTGACGATGAAGGGAAAGAAAGTCTGGCTGATGGGGGAAAAAGACCTGGAAACAAGCGGTATTTATGACAATACCTGGGTATGCCGGCTGGAATCGACGCATCAGCTTATCTGCTGGCGGGAAGGGACAAAGGAGATGATGCCGGTGCCGGAAGATATGTGGCGCAATAAGCTGGAGGAAAAGCGGTAAATGACTAGTCAGGGAAAGAGGGACACAGCCCGGCTGCTGGCGGACAGCTTTAAGGAGCTGGCGTGCCGCACTCCGATTGAAAAGATTACAGTAAAAGAAATTACAGACCGGGCAGGAGTAATCCGTCCGACATTTTATAACCATTTTCAGGATAAATACGAGCTGCTGGAATGGATTATCAGCCAGGATCTGATAGAACCAATCCGGCCGTTTGTACGCAGCGGCCTGACGACACAGGCAATGACCTTTCTGTTTCTGAATGTGGAAAAGGAAAAAGAGTTTTATTTAAAGGTCAGCCGGCTGGAAGGACAGAATTCGTTTTTTGGCATTTCACAGCACTGCCTGCAAAGCCTTTTGGAAGAAGTGTGCGAAGAACACCGGGCACGCAGGGAACGCAGATATGAATGGCTTACGCCGGAGAGGCTGGCGCAGTATTACGGCCAGTCCATGGTCTTTGTCATGATAGAATGGATTCAGAGCGGCATGACGATTTCGGCCGAAGAACTGGCGGAGCTGTATCAGTATATGATGAGCCATTCGCTGGAGGATGCGCTGAAAGACTTATAGTCCGGGATGTCTGTTGATGCAATACAGTTTTGCGGTTTTGTATAGCAGAGATGACGCCGGTAAGGGAAATGTAAAAATCTGGTTACGGTTTTCAAAGACTGAATATTTTCATATTCAGTCTTTTTTTGTATACTGCTTTTTGTACCGGTACACAAACAGACAGGAAACAGATAAAAATAGATGAAAAAAAGATGAAAGAAAGAGATGTGAAAGCATGATTCAATTTGGAAAAGGGGTCGTCCGATTCAGAATACCGATTTTAATTCTCAGCCTGCTGCTGCTCGTTCCGTCCGTGGCTGGCTATCTGAATACCCGGATTAATTATGATATTTTATCCTATCTGCCGGAAGATATTGAGACCATGAAAGGGCAGGATATCCTGCTGGATGAATTTGGAACAGGGGCATTTTCGGTAGCTGTTGTAGAAGGAATGGAGCAGAAAGACGCAGCGGCGCTAAAGCGTGAGATAGAACAGGTCAGCCATGTGAAAGCCGTGCTCTGGCAGGATTCCCTTGCAGATATTTCGGTTCCGCTGGAGCTGCTGCCCGAAGATATGGAAGAATTATTTGAAAATAAAGAGAAAAATGCCACATTGATGATTGTCATGCTGGACACCTCGATGTCGGCAGATGAAACGCTCGATGCGGTGGAAGAAATCCGCAGCCTGACAAAGCAGCAGTGCCTGTTAAGCGGCATGTCGGCAGTTGTGGCAGATATTAAAAAAATATGTAACAGCGAAGCGGTTATGTATGTGGCCATTGCGTCCGGGCTGTCGGCGCTGGTGCTGGCCCTGGCCATGGATTCCTTCCTGATTCCGGTGCTTTTTCTGTTAAGCATCGGGATGGCAATTATTTACAACCTGGGCACAAATTTTGTGGCAGGAGAGATTTCCTTTATCACGCAGGCGCTGGCAGCTGTCCTGCAGCTTGCGGTAACGATGGATTATTCGATTTTCCTGTGGCACAGCTATCAGGAGAACCAGGAGCGTTTTCCGGGCGATAAGAAACGCGCCATGGCACATGCGGTTTCCAATACCGTTTCTTCGGTTGTCGGAAGCTCGATAACGACCATAGCCGGGTTTCTGGCCATGTGTTTTATGACCTTTACGCTCGGGCTGGACCTTGGCATTGTAATGGCAAAGGGTGTGGTATTTGGCGTGATTGGATGCGTGACGATTCTGCCGTCGATGATTCTCGTATTTGACCGGGCAGTGGAAAAGACCAGGCACCGGGCGCTGATACCGGACCTGGGCGTGATTGGTGATTTTGTTACAAAGAAATATGTGGTATTTGCGGTGCTGTTTCTGGTTATTTTAGGGCCGGCTGTTTATGGGTACACCCATAATGAGGTATATTATGACCTGGCCGGCACGCTGCCGGAGCATCTGGAAAGCGTAATGGCAAATACAAAGCTGGAAGAACAGTTCCATATGGGTGCGACGCATGTCGTGATTGCAGACAGCAGCCTGGATTCCAGACAGGCAGGAAATATGCTGCGGGAATTAAAAGAGGTCGGCGGCATCCGGCAGGTAATCGGAATCGATTCGCTGCTCGGGCCTGCGGTGCCGCAGGAGCTGGTGCCGGATTCCTATAAAGAAAAGCTGGATAACGGAACATACCAGATGATGTTTCTGGTATCGGAATATAAGACGGCTTCGGATGAAGTCAATGCGCAGTGTGACGAGATAAAGCGGATTATCAAGCAGTATGACCCGTCAGCGATGCTTATCGGGGAAGCACCGTGTACACAGGATCTGATTACCATTACCGACCGGGATTTTAAAACGGTCAGCACGGTTTCGATTGTGCTTATTTTTGTGATTATTGCAGTGGTATTAAAATCGATTTCGCTGCCGGTGATTCTGGTTGCGGTCATAGAATTTGCCATTTTTATCAATATGGGCATTCCGGCATATACAGGCACGGTACTGCCGTTTATCGCATCGATTGTAATTGGCACGATACAGCTTGGCGCAACGGTGGATTATGCGATTCTGATGACCAATAAATACAAAAAAGCCAGATATCAGGGAATGGGAAAACAGCAGTCTGTTTCCACGGCGCTGAACAGCTCCCTGCAGTCGGTATTCGTAAGCGCCCTGAGCTTTTTTGCAGCAACCTTTGGCGTCGGGCTGTATTCAAGCATTGATATGATAAGCGCGCTGTGCGTGCTGCTTGCAAGGGGAGCGGTTATCAGCTTTCTGGTTGTGGCATTTATACTGCCAGCGATGTTTATGATGTTTGATAAAGCAATCTGTAAAACGAGCATGGGATTTTTAAACCAGGAGAAGCAAATAAAGGCGGAACTGGCCAGATAACCGTCCAACATAGTCTAGGAGGAAGTTTTATGAAATTCAGGGAATTAAAAGAAACATATAAACATAAATTTTCTATCCGCGTGATAGCCGGCGTATTATGCATAGCCCTTGCAGGGGGCAGCATCGGGGCATATCAGATACAGGCGGGCGTGGTAAAAAATGAGAAAGCGGATGTGGCACAAAAAGACTCTGAGGAGTCCGGGGAAACGGGCAGCCTGGCCGGAAAGCTTGTGTCCGTGATTGGCAGCGCGCCGGAAGCCGTCCAGAGCCTGGACGGGAAAGAAGAAACCATTTACCTGATTTCAGATGCGGATGGCACGGTGAACCAGACCATAGTCAGCAGCTGGCTGAAAAATGGTTCCAAAAAGGCGCAGCTGCAGGATATATCAGAGCTTTCGGACATTGAAAATGTCAAGGGCGAGGAGTCCTTTACGCAGAATGGGAAGCGGATTACATGGCAGGCAGATGGAAACGACATTTACTACCGGGGCACGACTGACAAACAGATGCCGGTGACACAGAAGCTGACATATTATCTGGACGGCAGGGAGATAACGCCGCAGGAGCTGGCCGGAAAGAGCGGCAGGGTAACTATCCGGTTTGATTATGAAAACCACGCACAGGCAGAAGCTGATATCAATGGCAGGAAAGAAACGGTTTTTGTGCCGTTTACCGTGATTTCCGGCATGGTGCTGGATGAAAATTTCCGCAATGTGCGGGTAAACCGCGGCCGGGTATTATCGGATGGAAACCGGATAATTGCAGCCGGATTTGCCGTGCCGGGGCTGAAAGAAAGCCTGCATGTGACGGAGGATGATTTTGAAGAAGACATGGATTTTCCGGATTATGTTGAAGTGACTGCGGATGTGGAAGACTTTTCGCTGGAAATGACAGTGACGGTTGCATCCGCAGGGCTGATGTCTGGCGGCGAGCTTTCGCAGAGCCTGGATTTTGAGGAAATGGACAGCTCGATGGACGAAATGACGGATGCCATGGGCCAGCTGAAAAATGGCGGCGGGGAGCTTGCGGGCGGGCTGGACACATTAAAGGACAGCATGGGCAGCTTTTCGGCCGGGGCAGATTCCCTGGCAGCTGGCATTCATGCTTATACAGACGGTGCAGCAAAGCTTGCAGACGGCATACGCACGCTCCATGAAAGCTCCGGCGCACTGGCATCCGGGGCAGGGACGCTGCAGGCCAGTGCGGAGACAATCCGTAACGGCGTACAGAAGCTGGATGAGACGCTGCATGCACAGATGACAGGGAAAGAAAAAGCCGCCATTGAAAAACAGGCATCCCGGGCCATCGAGGCACAGTTTGCAGCAGGCACAAAGGCTTACCAGAAAATTTATGATGCAGCCGTGCAGAATTTTGAACAGACCATGACAAACGAAGCATCCGTGCAGTCTGTCCAGGCCGGCATCCAGCAGGGCATGCAGGCGCAGGGGCTGACGTCCGACGGCGTTGTGGCGGCGCTGGCGCAGTATTATGCAGAGCATGGATTTACGGATGCATCCGGGCAGCGCTATACGCCGGAAAGCTGCCAGTCCCTGGTGCCGGGCACGGAGACCACGTATGCGGCGTATTTTGCAAATGCAGTTTTAAACGGCGGCCTGTCATCCTCTCTGGCAGCCGGGATTACAGGCGGCATGGCAGAAAAAGGAGCGGCATCTGCCGGGGAATCGGTGGTGCAGGCATGCAAAGAAGCGGCACAGCAGGCCGGTGCAGCAGCGGCTGTATCTGGCGCGGAATCTGCGAAAAAACAGATTGCAGGGGCCATTGAGGCTGCGGACAGCGCAGGCGGCCACAGCCTTGTCTCGGGCACAAAAGCACTGAGCGAGGGTACAAAGCAGCTGGCAGAAAGCATCCCGGCGATGCAGGCCGGAATCGGGCAGCTGTTAAATGGTGCAGACGAGCTGGCTGGAAACAACGCGTCGTTAAAGGAAGGCGCGGCAAAGCTGAAAGACGGGGCTGTCCAGATCAGCAGCGGTGTCGGAAAGCTGAGTAACGGCGCACAGCAGCTGAGTGACGGGCTGGATGAATTTGACAGAAAGGCCATTCAGAAAATGGCAGATGCTTATAACGGAGATATCAAAGAGCTGACGCAGCGCCTCAGTGCCATTGCACAGGCCGGGGAAAGCTACGGGACGCTGTGCGGGGCCCTGGACGAAGCGGACGCTGTCACAAAGCTTGTGATGCGCACGGATGCCATAAAGCTTCCAAAAGAAGCACCAGAAAAGTAAAAACAGCAAAATAGATAAAAATAATCCAAAGGCCCCGGCTGGCAGCCCTGTAAAGATTTGCAGGAAGCTGCCAGCCGGGGCCATCGAACATTTTTTTGTCAATACATCCAAAAATTCGCAGTCATTTTCGTACTAATTAATCATGAACATCATTGACAAATCCACGAAAAATCTCTATCATCTAGTACAGCATGGCATTTATTTAGAACTGGCAGATGCATATCCATCCAGCAGGAGGCATACATATGACGAAACGCACCGCCCGGATTTTAGAACGTCTGGACAACATGTACGGAACAGATACGATGTGTTACTTAAACCATGACAATGCATGGCAGCTGCTGATAGCAGTTATTTTAAGCGCCCAGTGCACGGATGCAAGGGTAAATATTGTAACGGCGGATTTGTTCCGCAAATACGACACACTGGAAAAGTTTGCAGATGCAAGGCTGGAAGAATTAGAGCAGGACATTCATTCCATCGGCTTTTACCACAGCAAGGCAAAAAACATTATTTCCTGCTGCCGTGACCTTGTGGCAAAATTTCACGGGGAAGTGCCTTCCTCACTGGAAGATTTGACGAGCCTTGCGGGCGTGGGCCGCAAGACGGCTAACGTCATCCGGGGCAATGTTTACAATGAGCCGAGCATTGTAGTCGATACGCATGTAAAGCGCATTTCGAACCGGCTTGGCTTTACCAAAGAGTCTGACCCTTATAAAATCGAGCAGGATCTGATGAAGATACTGCCAAAAGACCACTGGATTTTATATAACATGCAGATTATTACCTTCGGGCGCAGCATCTGTATCGCCAGAAGCCCGAAATGCAGCGAATGCTTTCTGCAGGATTTGTGTAAGGCAGGGGATAAGAAAATTTGAAAATTCAAAATTATGTGGCAGTCGACCTGGAAATGACAGGCCTGAATGCGAAACGGGACAGCATTCTGGAAATCGGAGCTGTCCGGGTAAAAAATAAACAGGTGGAAGCAGAATACCAGGCGCTGATTCACCCGCATCTGGAATTATCCGAAGAAGTGATTGCACTGACCGGCATTACGAACGAAATGGCCGCAGGGGGCCGTGAAATGGATGAGGTATTCCCGGAAATCATGGAATTTTTTGGTGACAGCCCCCTGCTTGGGCACAATGTCATGTTTGACTATGGATTTTTAAAGCAGGCGGCCATCAACCGGAATACGCCGTTTGAGCGCCAGGGAATCGATACGCTGAAAATAGCCAGGAAAGTACTGCCGCCGGATGAAAAAAAGACGCTTCAGGCATTATGCGGCCGTTTCGGCATCGTGTGTGGGCACAGGCACCGTGCGCTGGATGACGCGCTGGCGGCAATGGAGCTGTATGAGCTTCTGGAAGCGGCGCATGAAACGGCACAGCCGGAACTGTTTGTGCCGTTCCCGCTTGTATACAAAACGAAAAAACAGCAGCTAGCTACAAACAGGCAGAAAAACCATTTGAAACAGCTGGCTGATTATCACGGAATCGTACTGAATGTCTCCTGGGAAACGCTGACCAAAAACGAAGCGTCCAGGCAGATTGACCGGCTGATTTCCCAGTACGGGCGGATTCCAAAGCCGGATGGCGGATGCCCGCCTGGATGTGCAGATATGCGCAGCTAATCCAGCTGGGCCAGGATGGAATCTTTCAGCAGAAGGTCCATGCCGCGCACGGTTTCTGCCAGTGCCGCCAGCTTTGCGCCTTCGCCGTGCTCCCGGTACAGGGAGCCGAGCAGCGTGTAATTTTTGCTGATATCGGTTTTCCAGGAAACGCCGCATTCCAGCACGCGCATGGCTTCCTGCCAGTGGCCGAGCTCTGCGAGCCGTTCGCCATAGGAGACAATTACGGTGGCAAGCGTTGTAAAGTTTGCATCACAGTCCGATAAAACCGGAAGGTTTGCGGCCCCGTACTTTAATTTGAGGTCGGTATTGGAAATGCCCGACAGATTCAGAATCTGCCGGCTGCCCAGGCGTTCCAGCGTCTGTTCCAGCGAGGAGAGCCGTTCGTCCGGAAACTGTCCGACTGGAAAGGAATCAAGCGGTATCTGAATGTAATCCAGGCCGCTGATATCCTGCTTTCTTGTCAGGTTGGCACGCTGTTCCTTTTCCCAGAAGGCTTCCTTTTGTTTCTGCATCGCACGCTGGGAGCGGTTGCGGAACAGGGAAAATGTGGACAGGAGAATCAAAATAAAAGGCAGAATCAGCAGTGGCATAAAAATCGCATCCTTTCTGAAAGTAGTAGTGAAAACCGGTTTTTTATAAATGGCATTTAAAATAAAAATATATACAGGCTCACAGGCCTGGGAAAAGAGGTTATGATGTCAAAATCAGGCAAAACAAAAACAACGATTTATACATCGAAAAAGAAACGGACAGCAGCAGCGGTTATCTGCATTATCCTGGCTATTGCAATGATTGTGCCGCTCGTAGCGGCAGCGCTTATTTAGCCGCAGCTGTTTCTGGCAAAACTGGCAATGTCTGCTGCGGCAGTGCTTTTGTCATGGAAAAAGCAGATATCGTATATAATATTACCGATGATAATATTATCGTATATAATATACAGAACAAAACCGTTTCTGTCAAATATATTGGTGACTATTGTGCTTGAAAAAAAGGCGTATTCAGCCGATAAAAGGATAAGTGGGTGCAGGGCTTTTGCACAGCGCAGGGAACGGTTGATATTTAGAAGAAAGGGTGGAGGTATTGTGAAATTTCAGGTGAACAGGCATGTGAAAAAAATTGCGGCTGGCGCGCTTGCAGCTGCTGCGGTTCTGACCGTGGGATTTGCAGCAAACGCAGCATATGCGGATTCGAAACAGGACGATAAGATACTTGATAATATTTATATCGGTGAGGTTGCTGTCGGGGGCATGAGCGGCGAAGAAGCAAGGCAGGCCGTGGACAGTTATGTGCAGGACGTGCAGAAGACAAAATTCACGCTGCGCGTAAACGATAAAAAGATAACGGCAACTGCAAAGCAGCTTGGCGTAACATGGGAAAATACAGGTGTTGTGGACGAAGCGGTCATGATTGGCAAAAGCGGAAGCCTTATCACGCGGTATAAAGATAAAAAAGACCTGGAGCATGAGCCGAAGACGCTGGACATTTCGTTTGACACGGATGAAGCAAAGATTCAGTCTTTTCTTTCCAAAAATAAAAATAAAGTAAACCAGAAAGCAGAGGACGGCGGCCTGATTCGTGAAAACGGGGCATTTACCATTACAGGCGGCAAAGAAGGAATTGCGGTCAACGTAGAAAAATCCGCACAGGAAATTGCCAGCTATCTTGCAAATGACTGGAAGCTGGAAGCTGCCGAGCTGGAGCTGGCTGCGGATGTCGTACAGCCGCGCGGCTCAAAGGAAGAACTGTCCAAGGTAAAGGATGTGCTCGGTACGTTTTCGACCAATTACAGCAGCTCGAGTGCCGGACGCGCGATGAACGTATCGAATGGATGCGGCCTGATTAACGGCGCGCTGTTATATCCGGGCGATGAATTTTCGGTATACGAAGCGGTCAGCCCGTTTGACGCGGAGCATGGCTATGCGCTGGCAGGCTCTTACGAAAACGGAACCGTTGTGGAAACATATGGCGGCGGAATCTGCCAGGTGTCAACGACACTTTACAATGCGGTTATCAAAGCGGAGCTTGCGGTAACCGAGCGTTTTCCGCATTCGATGATTGTCAATTATGTCAATCCGTCCATGGATGCGGCGATTGCCGGAACCTATAAAGATCTGAAGTTTAAAAACAGCACCGATGCGCCGGTTTATATTGAAGGCATTACAGGCGGCGGCATCATTACATTTAATATATACGGACAGGAAACAAGGCCGGATGACCGTGAGGTTATTTTTGAAAGCGAGATTATCAGTGAAAATCACCCGGCGACACAGATTCAGGGCTCGGCGAGCCATAATGTCGGGTATGTATCGGTGCAGCAGTCCGCGCATGTCGGCAAGTCTGCAAAGCTTTGGAAAATTGTAAAAGAAGGCGGCGTGGAAAAGAGCCGGGAAGAATTTAATAACAGCAATTACCGCGCATCGCCGAAAATTATTGTTGTAGGTACCAATACGGCTAGCGCAGAAGCAAGGGCGTATATCCAGAATGCCATTGCGTCCCAGAATGAAGGGGCCATTTATGCGGCAGCCCAGACAGCGGCTTCGATTGCAGCGCGTCCGGTGCAGCCGGAAGTACCGGAAGAAAACCCGGAAGGTGAAAACCCGGATGCACAGCCGGAAGAAAATAAACCGGATAAAAATGACAAGGATAAGGGTGACAAAAAAGAAGAAACCGGCAAAAAAGAGGAGCCTGTGAAAAAAGAAGAACCGAAAGAAGATTCCAAGCAAGAATCCACAGCCGGAAAAGAGGAGCCGAAAGAAGAAGCCAGGCCAAAGGAAGAAAATAAGGTGCAGGAAAAAGACTCGCAAGCCGCTGTAAAAAAGAAACAGACGCAGGCGGAGACATCCGCAGATAGCGAACAGGCAGAAAATGAAGAAGAATCGCAGGACTGACAGGTTATGAAAATAGGAAAAATACCAGAGGCTGTTCTCAAACGGTCTGTGTTAAACCAGATTCATACCCGCAGGGAAGAAGTGCTCTTAGGGGCTTCCGTCGGGGAAGACTGTGCGGCAGTAACCGTAGCAGAGGATGAGATGCTCGTGATGTCCACCGACCCGATTACCGGAACGGTACAGGATATCGGGGAGCTGGCCGTGCAGATTACCGTCAACGACCTGGCAAGCGCCGGGGCAGAGCCGGTCGGCATTATGCTGACGGTTCTGCTGCCGGAACGGGTCAGTGAACAGAAAATGCGGCACATGATAGCGCAGGCAGAAGCAGCCTGCGCAAAAGTGCATGTACAGATTATGGGCGGGCATACCGAGGTGACAAAGGCGGTATGCCAGCCGCTTATTTCCGTAGTTGGCGTCGGCAAGGCGAAGAAAGGAAAGCTTATTTCCACGGCCGGTGCGCGCCCGGGAATGGATATTATTATTACAAAATGGGCAGGCATTGAAGGAACCTCGATTATTGCAAAAGAAAAAGAAGAACAGCTGCGGACGCGGTTTACCCAGCCGTTTATCGACGGGGCAAAAGCCTTTGACCAGCTGCTGTCCGTGCTGCCGGAGGCTTCCATTGCGGTAAAACACGGGGTTGCAGCGATGCATGACGTGACCGAGGGCGGCATTTTCGGGGCGTTGTGGGAAATGGCCGAAGCATCCGGCGTAGGTCTGGAAATTGATTTAAAGAAAATCCCGGTGCGCCAGGAGACCATTGAAATCTGTGAATTTTTTGATATTAATCCGTATGAACTGATTTCCAGCGGGTGCATGCTGATGGCCGCAGCCGACGGAAATACGATTGTACGCGAGCTGGAAAAATCCGGCATTCCTGCAGCCGTAGCCGGAAAGGCCGTGCAGGGAAATGACCGCGTGCTGTATGCCGGCGGGGAACGCAGGTTTTTAGAGCCGCCAAAAGCAGACGAATTATATAAAGTAGTGTAAATGCAGGCAGAAGAACAAAAACAGGAAGCATAACCAGGGGAGAATCAAAATGCGTGAAAAGATATTGACTTATATAGAAAAAAACAGCCGCATCAGCTTAAAGGAGCTGGCTGTGATTATGGGTGTAGACGAGGTGGTCGTTGCACAGGAGCTGAAAAACATGGAAGAAGAACATATTATCTGCGGCTACCATACACTGATTGACTGGGACAAAACCGGCGTGGAAAAAGTGACAGCCATGATTGAAGTGCGCGTTACGCCGCAGAGGGATATGGGATTTGACAAAGTGGCAGAACGGATTTATAACTATCCGGAAGTAAACGCCGTGTTTCTTATCTCGGGCGGCTTTGACCTTCTTGTAACGCTGGAAGGAAAGACTCTGCGCCAGGTATCGCAGTTTGTGACCGATAAGCTGTCCACACTCGATTCCGTGCTGAGCACAAAGACAAACTTTATTCTGAAAAAATACAAAGACCACGGAACGATTATCGCAGATGCACCGAAGGATGAAAGGATGTCAATTACGCCATGAGAAACCCGTTATCAAAAGAAATTGTAAATATCCCGCCTTCTGGAATCCGGAAGTTTTTTGATATTGTCAGCGAAATGAAGGATGCCATTTCCCTGGGCGTGGGCGAGCCGGATTTTGATACGCCGTGGCATATCCGGGATGAGGGTATTTATTCGCTGGAAAAAGGCCGGACATTTTACACATCCAATGCAGGGCTTAAGGAACTCAAAATAGAAATTGCAAATTATCTGAAACGGCGGTTCGGGCTGGAATATGACTATCAGTCTGAAACACTGGTAACCGTAGGCGGCAGCGAGGCTATTGACATTGCCATGCGCGCCATGCTGGATGCAGGCGATGAAGTGCTGATTCCGCAGCCAAGCTACGTGTCGTATGAGCCGTGCTGCCGTCTGGCCGGCGGTCGTCCGGTTTTAATCGAGCTGCAGGCGGATAACGAATTCCGGCTGACGAAAGCGCAGATAGAAGCCGCTGTGACGCCGAAAACAAAGCTTCTCGTGCTGCCGTTTCCAAACAATCCGACCGGGGCAGTCATGGAGCGGAGCGACCTGGAAGCGGTTGCCGAAGCGGTGCTTGCGCATGATTTGTATGTCATCAGCGATGAAATATATGCGGAGCTGACGTATGTCGAAGGGGAAGGCCATGTATCGATTGCGTCCCTGCCGGGAATGAAGGAACGCACCATTGTCATTAACGGATTTTCCAAATCCCACGCAATGACCGGCTGGCGGCTTGGCTATGCCTGCGGGCCGGCACAGATTCTGGAGCAGATGCTGAAAATCCATCAGTATGCCATTATGTGTGCACCGACAAACAGCCAGTATGCAGCCGTGGATGCTTTGCTTAACGGGGATGCGGATGTTGCAGCCATGCGTGAGGAATACAATGGCAGGCGCCGTTACCTGATGCATGCATTTGCACAAATGGGGCTTTCCTGTTTCGAACCGTTTGGCGCGTTTTATGTATTTCCATGCATCAAAGAGTTTGGCATGACCTCTGAGGAATTTGCAGAAAAGCTGCTGTATGAGGAAAAAGTAGCCGTCGTGCCTGGCACTGCGTTCGGTGCCTGCGGCGAGGGCTTTATCCGGATATCATATGCGTATTCACTTGAAAATTTGAAAATTGCACTGGAACGTGTCCGCAGGTTTATTGAAAAGCTGAAACAGGCAAACGCCGCAAGCCGGACCGGGGGAGCCTGACATGCCATTACATATTGTACTGCACCAGCCTGAAATTCCGCAGAATACCGGCAATATCGGCCGTACCTGCGTGGCAACGGGCACAAAGCTGCATTTAATAGAACCGCTGGGTTTTCTGCTGAATGAAAAAGCGTTAAAAAGGGCCGGGATGGATTACTGGAAGGATCTGGATGTGACGACATATCTGGATTACGGGGATTTTCAGAACAAAAATAAAGGCGCAGAAATATATTATGCGACGACCAAGGCACGCCAGCTTTACAGCGACGTTTCCTACGGCCCGGACTGTTACCTGATGTTTGGAAAGGAAAGCGCCGGCATTCCGGAGGAAATCCTAAAGGAACATCCGCAGCGCTGCATCCGCATACCGATGCTTGGCGATGCGCGTTCGCTGAACCTGTCCAATGCCGCTGCTATCGTATTATATGAAGCGCTGCGCCAGAACCAGTTCCGGGGCATGAAGCTGGAAGGCGCACTGCACCGGCTGTCCTGGGAGGAATAAGCATGATAGATTTTGGCATGATTAAAGCGGTGAAGTTAGTACACGAATATATCCGGCGTGACGAAGAAGGCAATGTGGATTCGATTCAGACAGCGCTTGACCATATCGACCTGGATATCAAAGCAGGTGAGTTTATAGCCATCCTGGGCCATAACGGTTCCGGGAAATCGACGCTGGCAAAGCATATTAACGCGATTCTTACCCCGTCTGAGGGTTCTTTGTGGGTCGATGGAAAAGACACGGGCGACGATGACTGCATCTGGGATGTGCGCCAGAGCGCCGGAATGGTTTTCCAGAATCCGGACAACCAGATTATTGCAAGCGTGGTAGAAGAAGATGTTGGCTTTGGGCCGGAAAATATCGGCATTGAGACCGATGAAATCTGGAGCCGCGTGCTGGAAAGCTTAAAAGCCGTCGGAATGCTCAAATACCGGAAGCATTCCCCGAACAAGCTGTCCGGCGGGCAGAAGCAGCGGGTCGCAATCGCGGGCGTGCTGGCCATGCAGCCCAAATGCATTGTCTTAGACGAGCCGACGGCCATGCTTGACCCGCTTGGCCGCGCAGATGTCCTTCGTACCGTGCACGAGCTGAACCGGAAAAAGGGCGTGACCATCCTGCTGATTACCCATTATATGGAAGAAGCCGCAGATGCAGACCGGATTTATGTTATGGACAAGGGCAGCATTGTGATGCAGGGTACGCCGAGGCAGATATTTTCCAGGCCAGAGGAGCTGAAATCGCACCGGCTGGATGTCCCGCAGATTACGCTGCTGGCACATAACCTGCGCCGGAAGGGGCTGGACATACCAGAGGGGATTCTGACCAGGCAGGAGCTTTTGCAGGAGCTGAAAAAATATGTCAATCATACTAAATAAAGTCAATTATACATACAGCACAGGCACAGCCTATGAGGTACAGGCACTGAAAAATATCAGCCTGAAAATAGAGGACGGCGAATTTATCGGCATTATCGGTCATACTGGCTGCGGGAAATCCACACTGATACAGCATTTCAACGGCCTGATAAAAGCCACAAGCGGCGGCATTTATTATAATGGCGAGGATATTTACGACGAAGGCTACAGCCTGAAAGAGCTGCGCAGCAGGGTCGGCCTTGTATTCCAGTACCCGGAACACCAGCTGTTTGAAACAACGATTTTTGATGATGTCTGTTTCGGGCCGGTCAACCAGGGGCTTTCGAAAAACGAAGCGGGGCTGCGGGCATTTGAAGCGTTAAAAAATGTCGGACTGCCCGAAAAGCTGTATTACCAGTCCCCGTTTGATTTATCCGGCGGGCAGAAGCGGCGCGTTGCGATTGCAGGAGTGCTTGCCATGAGGCCGGAAGTGCTGGTGCTGGACGAACCGACGGCCGGCTTGGACCCGAAGGGCCGTGACGAGATATTCGAACAGATTGCGCAGATGCACGAAGAAAATCATATGACGATTATTCTTGTCTCACACAGCATGGAAGATGTGGCACAGTATGTCAGCCGCATGATTGTGATGAATCAGGGAGAGATTGTATCGGACGGCAGTCCGTCCAGCGTATTCAGCCATTACAAAGAGCTGGAACAGATTGGACTTGCGGCGCCCCAGGTAACCTATCTGCTGCACGAAATGAAGGAAGCCGGATTTGATGTCAGCACCAGCGCGGTTTCGGTGGAAGATGCAGAACGGGAAATATTAAGATGCCTTGGAAAAGGGGCCTGGAAATGAGTTGGGAAAAACGATGATGAGAGACATTACGATAGGGCAGTACTATCCGGCGGAATCACTGATACACAGGCTTGACCCGCGTGTCAAGCTGTCAGGGACGATGCTTTTTCTGATTGCTGTGTTTGCAGGCCGCGGCATTGCCGGGCTTTTGCTGATTACCGTATTTTTGGCCGCCGTAATCAGGATTTCGAAGGTTCCGTTCGGATATATGGTAAAGGGCCTGAAAGCCGTTGTGGTGCTGATGGTGATTACCGCATTTTTCAACCTGTTTTTTACACCCGGTACCAGTATTATCTGGGAATGGAAGTGGCTGCGCATAACCGGGGAAGGAGTCGAAGCTGCTGTCCGCATGCTGTTCCGCCTGACCTATCTGATACTCGGGACGTCCGTTATGACACTGACAACGACGCCGAATGAACTGACGGACGGGCTGGAAAAAGCATTAAAGCCGCTGCAGGCCGTCCGCGTGCCGGTACATGAGATAGCCATGATGATGGCAATCGCGCTGCGGTTTATTCCGATTTTAATCGAAGAAACGGATAAAATCATGCGTGCGCAGATGGCCCGCGGTGCGGATTTTGACCAAGGAAACCTGATACGCCGGGCCAAAGCGATGGTTCCGCTGCTTGTGCCGCTATTTATATCGGCATTCCGCCGGGCCAATGACCTGGCGATGGCCATGGAAGCGCGCTGCTACCGGGGCGGTGCTGGCAGGACGAAAATGAAGCCGTTAAAATATGCCGGGCGTGATTACGCTGCATACGCGGTGCTGCTGCTGTTTCTGGCAGCTGTCATTATGCTGCGGCGATTCTGAGAAGCGCCAGAGAATAAGAGACAGGTTCCATACCAGAGAGAGTCTGGAAACCGGTACCCTGGCATATCTGCATATCAGGATATAAGCTGTGCAATACGTACAGGCAGTCAGGTAAATATAATGGGATTTTGGAGATATCAGAATGAAAAGAATCAGGCTGACGGTCGCATACGACGGGACGAATTACAACGGCTGGCAGGTACAGCCAAACGGCATTACGATTGAAGGTGTCCTGAACCGGGCGCTGGCTGAGCTGACCGGAGAGCCGGTCACGGTTATCGGTGCAAGCCGCACAGACTCCGGCGTGCATTCGCTTGGAAATGTGGCTGTTTTTGATACGGAAACAAGAATTCCGCCGGATAAAATCAGCTATGCCCTAAACCAGCGCCTGCCGGATGACATCGTCGTGCAGGATTCCTGTGAGGTGCCGCCTGATTTTCATCCGAGGCGCTGTGCAAGCCGCAAGACGTATGAATATAAAATACTAAACCGCACATTTCCAATGCCCCTGCGACGGTTCGATACTTATTTTTATCACCGCCGCCTGAACGTGGCGGATATGCAGGAAGCAGCGCGGCTGCTTGTCGGGGAGCATGATTTTAAAAGCTTCTGCTCCATACATACGCAGGCAAAATCCACCGTGCGTACTATTTACAGCCTGACGGTCGAAAAACAGGGGGATTTGATTGTAATCCGCGTGACCGGAAGCGGGTTTTTATACAATATGGTGCGCATCCTTGCGGGCACGCTGCTGCAGGCAGGAAGCGGGGAACGAAAGCCCGGCGAAATGACACAGATCCTGAACGCGGCAGACCGCAGTGCGGCAGGCCCGACAGCTCCGGCATGCGGGCTTACAATGATTGGAATTGAATTTGAAGGCATATAAGGCCGGAAGCCCTGGACAGATATTCTGCCATGGGCTTCCGGCCCTGTTTGAAGCATTTTTGTATTTTTATACGCCGGAATAAGCAGCAAAGCCTGCATCAATCGGCAGCACAACGCCTGTAATTGCGCTGGCAGACCTGTCATCACACAGGAAGAACACGCCGCCGAGAAGTTCCTCGCTGTCTACAAAACGCCCGGTCGGTGTTCCGGTTAAAATCTTATTGGAACGTGCGGTTGGTGTGCCGTCTTCGTTAAACAGCAGCGCCCGGTTCTGGTTTGATACCAGAAATCCCGGTGCGATGGCATTGCAGCGGATTCCGGTTCCGGCAAAATGCGTTGCCAGCCACTGTGTAAAATTGGAAATGGCTGCTTTTGCGCCAGAGTAAGCCGGAATCTTGGTCAGCGGAATATACGCATTCATCGAAGAAATATTTAAAATACATCCCGATTTTCTTTCCACCATGTCTTTTGCAAACTGCTGGGTTGGCAGCAGGGTTCCCTGGAAATTGAGCTTGAATACGAAATCCACGCCGGATGCATCCAGGTCAAAAAAGGTCTTCTGGCCTTCTTTTGCTTCATGCTGGTACTCGTTATCGGTGGTAGCTCTCGGATTGTTGCCGCCTGCACCGTTTACGAGGATATCGCATGGGCCAAGGTCTTTTAACACGGCCTCATGCACCTGTGCGAGTGCTTCCGGTTCCAGTACATTCGCTTTGTAGCCTTCACAGATAAATCCTTCTGCCTTGCATTCATCTGCCAGCTTTTTGACAGCTTCTTCGTTTAAGTCCAGTGCAGCTACCTTTGCGCCAGCCTGTGCAAAAGCCTTTGCCATCGTGCCGCACAAAACGCCGCCTGCGCCTGTGACTACAACGGTTTTTCCGGTAAAATCAATATTTAAAGGTAAATTCATAATGCTGTTCTCCTCTCAGATTGACGGGGCTGCCGCAGGAAGCAGGTTTTCATATGATTTTTCTTAATGCGGCAGCTCCTTTATCAGTTTCTGCTATCCTGCCGTTTTTTATGAATCGTTTCTGCCGGATTTTTTTATTTTGATACCGGGCCTTCTGTTTTTTCCAGCATATCCCAGCAGCCCCACAGATACATAATGCCGAGGGCACGGTCATAAAGGCCGTAGCCAGGCCTGCATTTCTCGCCCCAGATATGGCGTCCGTGGTCTGGACGGACATAGCCGGTATAGCCGCAGTCATGGTAAGCTTTTACAATATTCAAAATGCCGGTATCGCCATCGCAGTCGCGGTGGGAAGCTTCGGTAAAGTCGCCGTTTGGATAATGGCGCACGTTGCGGATATGCGCAAAAGCAATCCGGTCACAGTAGGTGCGGACAATATCTGCGACATTGTTTTCTTTATTTGCGCCAAGAGAGCCGGAGCACAGGCAAAGGCAGTTGTATTCATCATCCACCATCTTTAAGAAACGGCCGATTGCTTCCTTGTCACAAAGAAGGCGCGGGATTCCGAAAATATCCCATGGCGGGTCATCCTGGTGGATTGCCATTTTAATATCGGTTTCGTGGCAGACCGGCATAATTGCTTCCAGGAAATATTTCAGGTTTTCCCATAATTTTTCTTTGGTTACCGGGCGGTATGCTGCAAAAAGCTCATCCAGCTTTGCCATGCGTTCCGGCTCCCAGCCTGGGAAGGTCATGCCGTTTAAGTTGTTTAAGATATAATCAGCCATTTCCTTGTAGTCATCGTGAATGCGGTCTTTTTCATAAAACAGAGCGGTGGAGCCGTCTTCCAGCGGGTGGAACAGGTCTGTTCGCGTCCAGTCAAAAATCGGCATGAAATTGTAGGTAACAACCTTGACACCGAATTTTGCCAGATTGCGCAGTGTTGTCTTGTAATTTTCGATATACTGGTCTCTGGTTGGAAGGCCGATTTTAATATCATCGTGTACATTGACGCTTTCTACAACGTCCATGTTAAAGCCTGCGCCTTCAATCTGCTGCCGTGCTTTTTCAATTTCCTCGACTTCCCAGACTTCTCCGGCCTGTTTGTCGTGCAGTGCCCATACGAGTCCTGTTACGCCCGGAATCTGTTTAATCATTTCCGGCGTGATGCTGTCATTTCCTTCGCCATACCAGCGGAATGTCATTTGCATAGTAATATTCTCCTCTCAATAAATAATCATTAAATTAATCCTGCTGCCATTGGTAACCCGGTGCTTAAGAACGGAACATAGGTAATTAAAAGCAGTCCTAATAAGATTGCCGCATAATACCAGAGCATATACGGGATTGTTTTTGCCAGTGATGTATCGCCTACCTTAATCGCCACAAACAGCGTATTCCCTACCGGCGGGGTTATGTTTCCGATACACAGGTTGTATACAAGAATTAACCCAAAGTGTACCGGGTGCATGCCAAATGTTTTTACGATTGGCAGAAAGAGCGGTGTAAAAATCAGAATGGCCGGGGTAACATCCATAAAGGTGCCTGCAATTAACAGAATGACATTCATGATAAGCAGGATTAAAATATAGTTATCCGTCAGTCCTAACAGTGCTGCGGAAACAGCCTGCGGAATCTGCATAAATGCCATAACCCACCCGAGAATATTTGAAACACCAATTAAAAATACAACCATGCCGCTCATTTTGGCACTGCTTACAACAATATCCCAGAAGGATTTCAGCGTAATGTTGCGGTAGAGCACGCCGAGAATCAGTGCATATACGACTGCAATCGCGGAACCCTCGGTTGCCGTAAATACACCGGCTACAATTCCGCCGATAACGATAATAATCAGGGAAAGAGCTGGCAGGGCGCTTATTGTTGCAGTGCCGAGTTTCTTCCAGTCATATCTGCCTTCTGCGCCCTTGTAGCCTTTGCGTTTTGCCAGAACCACGCCGACAAGAATACAGCATAATGCCCACAGGAATCCCGGAACATACCCGCCAAGGAACAGGGCAGCTACGGAAGTTCCGCCGGATGCAAGGGAATATGTGATAAGTGCATTGGAAGGCGGTATTAATAAACCAGATGGTGCAGATGCGCCATTGGTTGCAGCACATAATGCAGGGTCGTAGCCGAGTTCTTCTTCACCTTCTTTTACCATGCTGCCGACTGCGGCTGCAGCTGCGGAAGCAGAACCGGAAATTGCTCCAAACAGGGCATTTGCTCCGGCGTTTGTTACAAGAAGCGCTCCCGGCAGCTTGCCAAGGATTGCCATAACAAAATCAACGAGCCGTTTTGCAATGCCGCCCTGGTTCATCAGGTTGCCGGCCAGGATAAAAAACGGAATCGCGGTCAGGCTGAATTTGCTCATGCCGACGAATGTTCTCTGTGCGGCAGTAACAACCGAAATATCCAGCGGCACGGTCTGCAGGATAGCTGCCAGCGCGGAAATTCCAATCGAGTATGCAATCGGCACGCCGAGTGCAAGCAGGACTAATAATACAATAAGAATAATAACCAGTGACTGAATTGCCATTTACGCCGCCTCCTTTTCATCTGTCTGGCCCTTGATAATATCTATCATATTAAAAACTGTATAAATCATATTTAAAATACCGCACAGCGGCAGCACTACATAAAAAATGCCAATCGGCACGCCAAGGGATGAAGTCATCTGCCCCATGGCCAGTGATGTAATCTGAACGCCGCCGAATACAAGGATGGTTGCGGAGAATAAAAAAGCAATGATTTCCCCAAGGCAGTTCAGACCTTTTTGTACCGGCAGGCTGAACTGTTCCACGACAATCGGAATATTCATATGCCCGCGTTCACAGGTCACTAAAGACGCGCCTAAAAGGCTCATCCATGCAAACAGATATCCGACCAGCTCCTCCGACCAGGTGGACGGATTTTGCAGGATATATCTGGTAAATACCTGCCAGCAGGTCAGAATGACCATTGCAAGGAAGCTGATTCCTGCCAGGCCGTTCAGTATGCGGGTAATCCCGTTTCGAAATGCTTTCATAATCTGTCCCTCCTACTCTGCTTCTGACGGATATTGGGTATTGTATTCCTGGATTTTGCTGTAAATCGGTGACAGGTCCTGATACTGTTCCAGCATGGCGGCATGCATCGATTCACAGATTTCCTGAAATGGCTTTGTGTCCGGATAGAGAAAGGTAACGCCCTGCTCATTGGCTGCCTTGTCCTTGGCAGCTTCCACAGCCTTGACCCATTCTTCCCGTTCCACGGTGTTGACCAGACGGAAGCCTTCTTCAAAAATACTGCGTTCATCTTCCGGCAGCTCATCGAGGAATGCGCAGTTGCCGATTAAAATATCCGGTATCATCTGGTGCATGTCATAGGAGTAATATTTGCACACATCGCCGTGCCCGTTCGAGGTCAGTGCCATTTCGTTATTTTCAGCGCCGTCAATAACCTTGGACTGCAGCGCTGTGTATACTTCGCCAAACCCCATTGGCGTTGCGGAGCCGCCCAGAAGGCTCATCATCTCGACATTGGTAGGAGACTGCTGTACCCTGATTTTCAGGCCCTTTAAATCTGCCGGAGATTCAATTGGCGTCGAAACCGTATAAAAGTTACGCGTTCCGGCATCAATCCAGGTTACGGCTTCAAAGCCAGCCTGCTTGGTGGATTCAAAAATCGGGTCTACGATGGCAGGGTCATCCATGGACATATGGTATGCATCTGCGGAAGCAAACAGGTATGGCAGGTTAAACAGGGTATAGTTTTCCGAAAACGTTTCCAGAATGGAATTGCTTGCAACACAAAAATCAATGGCGCCAGTCTGTGTCAGCTGCACCATATCCGTCTGTGAACCAAGCAGCTCGCTTGGATATACCTCTACATTGTATTTGTCTCCCAGCTTGCTTTCGATGTATTCTTCAAAAGCCATAAGTGCAATATTGGTAGGGTGGTCTGTTGCCTGGTTGTGGCCGATGCGGATAATCTGTCTGTGGTCATTCCCGCCAGCCCCGCACCCGGAAAGGGATGCTGCCAGTGTCCCCATGCAGAGAATGCCGGCAAGCAATCTGAGACATCGTTTCATAGTAAAAATCCTCCTTCATTGCTGTTTTCACAAAACCGTTTTGTTAGAATAGAGTATATCAGGAAAAAACAGAGATTGCGTGGTAGTTACTGCTTGAAATATGGTGAATATTGCTATATAATAATTAGAAAATGTTATATTTTTATGCAATTTATTTAACTTTGGAAAGAGAGTTTTGTGAATTATGTACAAGGAAAAATTTATCCCAAGGCAATTTATGACAGAACGTTACTACGAATTCCATCATTTCTATAACGAAACGCCGCCTGCGGTAGAATCTCACCAGCATCCGTTTTATGAGATATTTTTCTTTTTGTCCGGCAATGTCAATTACGTCATTGAAGGAAGAAACTATAAACTGCGTCCCGGCGACATTCTGCTGACCAGCAGCACAGACCTTCATTTTTCAGATGTCCGTCCCGGAAAGCCATATGAGCGCATTGTTATCTGGCTTGCCAATGATTTTTTTGAATACCTGAAATATTTTTATGATGAAGATTTCACAGCCTGTTTTACCGATGCAGCGACCAAAGACCACCGGCTGATTCGTCCGGACAGCCAGTGCATCGCGCAGCTGCGCCAGCTGTGTACAAATATGTCCAAAGCCAGGAGCAGCAGGGAGACTGGCAGTGCGGCCCTGACGACAGCGTACCTGACGGAATTTCTGGTATATGTCAGCCGGGCCTATTATGACGGCCCGGATTCCGTGAAACATGATATCACAGAATCCGGAAAAGTCAATCAGATGATTACATACATCAATGACCATATTACAGAAGAACTGTCCTTAGACCATTTATCGTCCCGGTTTTATACGAGCAAATATTATCTTGGCAGGCAGTTCAAGCAGTTTACGGGCCTTACGCTGTACCAGTACATTATGAAAAAACGTCTGATGATGGCGCGCGATATGCTCCGCGCAGGCAGCCCGGTCATGGACGCCTGCCTGTGGAGCGGATTCCGGGATTATTCCAATTTCCTGAAAGCTTTTAAAAGAGAGTTTGGACAGAATCCGAGTAAATATACAAAAATTTGAAATTTTCCTCAGTTTCCTGCAGACATTGAGGAAATCGGTTTCGGCAGAAAAACAGTTTTTGGGAATAAAAGAAATTCATATCATACGGATTTGATGAAAGGCATTATTGGAAAGGAGAATCGTTAATTTATTGGCGTGCAATATAAATAGTTAAAAATTAAAATAAAAGCTTCAAATCGAAAGTCCGGCATGATGTGGATATCAGCCGGACTTATGTAATTTGTGACAGGATAGATAATCTTGTATAATACCGATATCGGAATTACAAAAGCCCCTTGATGCGGTCTGTGCGTCTTCCGCAGAAAAGATAAAGGGTGTCCTTTATATACGGCCGGTTCCCGGTCTGTGCTTCCACGAGTGCCGCCAGCCGGTCCATCCCGGCGCGCAGATCGGTGTAGCCGCAGACAATGTAGACGGCTTTAAAGCAGGTGGCGTCATTGAGCATCCCGCACCACCTTAAGGACTGCCGCAAGCAGCGGCATTGGTGTGGATTCCGTTACGTGGATGGAAAAACCATTTACAGAAACGGAAAGCCCCTGCTGTATACCGCTGCCGCTTTGTGTTTCCTGCTGCAGAAAGCCTGGGTTTACCGGGACAATCTGCTGCACCAAAGCCTCTGGCGCAAGGGATTCCAGACACGCTTCCCTTACGCGGCGCAGTCTGTAATAATAGTTTGCTTTCGTAATGCCGTGGCCGGCACACCAATCGATGACACTCATGCCTGCGGGACGGTTCTGGCATTCCCTGATCTGTGCAGCCCATTCTTGTAAACGGTACTGTACAGCTGCTGCAGTTGTTTCTGAACTCATAGACTTACCTCCGTATAGCGGTATCAAAAGTTGAGACTTAACTTTTAATACCCATGATAGAAATATAGTCTATTGTCACACATTTTGCCACAATAGTCGAGGTACGCACTATCTCCCGTTTACGGTTTTAGAGCATAAAAAACCCCCAAGGCATTGTATACCTTGGGGAACACTATCAAATAATTTTTGTTATTTGCCCATAGCTGTGCGCATTGGTGTTATCTGATCCAATGTACAATTTAATTCTTTTATAATAGTATCATTGTCCTTACCAGCCATAAGAGCACTGACTATTTGAGCCATCATATTTCTTTCTTCTTTCACTTTCTTATCTACTTCTGGTTTCATCAATTCCATCAATTCCATCAATTCCATCAATGCCATCAATGCCGATGCCATAATATCATCATCCTTTATCTTTTCAGACAACTTTTCGTTTGCAGACGAAAGCATATCTGCAACAGTCCCCACAATCCGCCCGCTCTAACTCTATGTCATAGTGTGTCATAAATAGCTTTACGCCATATTTTTTCGCAGTACATTTATATCCTCATCCGAAAGGTGCGTTAATAATTTAATATAATCATTGTCGGAGCCATGCTGCAACATAATCTTCGCCTGAGCTATATATATATCTTTTTCTCGATTTTCTGCATATTTGTCAATCTCCGGCCTCATAAGTTCAAATAGTGAAGATGCCATAGTCTGATCCTCCTTTATTTTTTCAAATAATTTTGAATTTGCATCATGCATCGCCAACACAACAGCCTCCGCAAGCCGCTTGTTCTCTCCCTGCGGCATAGCATATGCCGTAGATATAACGTCCCTTGCTTTCGCTTCTGTCAGCTTGTCGGTAAGAGCTGATAGCCATTTGAAATTATCCTTGTCAATCTCTTCTGTTATTATAACCTGTCATTTGATAAACTGCAGATCAGAAATATCGTAAATGCCCTGGTACCGCCTGCTATATCAAATGCCTTGTCTGTTAAACCATTTAAGCAGGTTGAAATGGCTTTTGCTGACGACCATAGATAATGTAACATCCGTAGTTTCGTATCTATCGTAATAATAGTACACATATGACATGGCCTGATACAGCCCATATTCATTAAATCCATGATCCGTCGGGCTTTTGTATTCAATGATATTGTTTTCCTCGAAAAATTCGCCTATCTGATTGTCTATCTTTACATCAGATGGTTTATGAATAATCAGCAGATCCACCCTGAGCGGATCTACATTCAAATTATATTCATCATGGAACTCTAATGTCGGATTGTCTTTAAGTTCCAGACGCATTGCGGCACAAAACGCCGGATGCCATTGTGTCTTTTCCATAGGGTTCGTCCCCTCTCCATTATATTTCAATTTTACCACATTTAGCAATATTTCACAATCTGGTTTTTATTCCTGATTATTCCAAATGCCTTGCCTTTATCCACTACGTTACTTTTAGTACTATACCCACGACGAATCCTGTTCACCGTAACGCTTATTCCGTACCGTTCATATATTCCCGACTTGTTCATTTTTAATCAATATATAGTGATATTTAACAGATAAATTACTATATATTGTTATTCCTGCAAGTCAATCATAGCAGGACACAAAGTATTCTACCGCGTTTTCCAGGAAAAATTCCCTGAACTCGCCGTACAATTGGCCGGCCAGGGTCTTATTGTGCGCTATTACCAAAGTCGGCTTATTCAGCTTCTGGATAACATTCGCCATAGTAAATGTCTTACCGGAACCCGTAA
>OFGR01000349.1_pt1 | contig 48474 bp, 66 predicted proteins | sample 1521811 | NCBI WGS metagenome assembly OFGR01 (sample SAMEA3504098, study PRJEB24116) | mouse gut metagenome | biome: mouse gut; feature: mouse-associated habitat; material: faeces | place: Denmark | collected 2011 | reverse complement strand
ACATATATTTTCTTATATGCAAATCTTTTTGGCAAGAGGTTTGTCAACAGCTCGACGATGTCGCAAAGTTACAAACACAGGCAGTCATGGCGTATTCATTAAATGGCTCTACTGCTCCATACGTCCTGCAGGATTTTGTATGAAATTGTCAAGGTACACCGCATTACGCTCTACCAGTCCTTGAAAGGGAAAAGAAACTGATAAGCTATCATGCTATTTCAAAAGCAAGAATTTTTGTTATCAACTTTGTTTCTAACCTCCTGCGCAACGTCTCATCTACACAGTAATGTAACTGTCCATATTCATCATATAAACGTCTGGTAGAAAGACTGGCTATGTAACCTTCATAATGTTTCAATACTACATGGATTGCCTCTATGTCTCCTTCTGATGCTGCCTTAATAATATGGAACGGCAGCAAATTGACTTTTTTAGCTTGTCTGCTTTTTTTATTCATCCGTATGTTCCTCCATAATATTTTTCATCAATTCGAGAGAGCGTTTCCTGTGTTCATGGACAGTGCTACGGACAAGGTTCAATGCCCTGCCAATTTCCGCATCGCTCATATCCATAAAATAGGACATCAGAATGACATCTCTTTTCTTTTCAGAGAGTGTTTGTAATGCCTCTGCAATCAAGGTGTTTTTAACTTCTATATCATAGCCAAGTACCTGAAACCATTGATTTTCGCCCCCATACTCATCCACAGTAAAAAGCCTGCTCATATCTTGTTCTGACAATTCCGACAGCATCACTTCATGCTTCTGTCTATAGGCAATATATCTACGATAATCTATAACCTCACCCTTTAATGCCAGCTTACAAATCCGGTCAAATTGTTTCCGGATTGCCATTTCATCCTGGGAAGAAGATTTCCTCATTAGAGTTCACCTCCTTCCCGTTCTGCCAGAATCCGGCAGAATTTTTATTTCCCCTTTCATTCAATAGCCCGAATGGGAAGCACTGAATGTTCGGGTCTGGAAGAAAATTTTTTAAAAAATTTTCAAATATATAAAAAACGCCCAAATGGACAGAAGTCCACTGGACGCATTTTATAAACATATAATTTATAACCCCATTTTCAAAATAGGTTTTTACCCTATCTTCAAGGGTGTTTTCCAGAACAGTGCTGACTAAGATTTTTTTAATTGAATACCCGGCAGCAAATTATTTTGCTGACAAATGGAAACCTTGTAACCCAACCTGTTCTCCAGCTAGATTCCGGAACAGAAAAAGAGCATACGAAGAACCTTTTCCGGAATCTGTTTTTTTTATCCGAAAAAGTATCTGTATGCTCTACATAGGTTTAAACCCTCGTATTATTATAGGTTTTCACCCTTTTCACTTTTAAAAGTCAGGGTAATACACTATATTATAGGAGGTGAATAAACATGGATATTCCAAATACGTTATTTGCAACAATGATTAGAAACGCACGGATGGATCTGCACTGGACACAAGAAGAACTTGCTGAAAAACTCGGTCTGTCATCTGCCTACTTAGGTGACCTGGAACGATATAAAGGTACCCCAAGCCTTCCGGTATTTTGCAAAGCCATGAGAGTATTAAATCTCTCTGCTAATGATTATGTCTATCCAAATGGGAATGCCGACAACTCTACATACAAACAACTGCTGCGTCTGTTGACCCATTGTGACGAACATCAGCTTCAAGTCCTTCTTGCAACGGCTACCGCTTTATTACGGCCAACTACAGAATCCAATAATAATGATAGCAAGTAATCCTTGACAGAATTTGATAAAAGTCTGATATTTTCTGTCAATCCCATTTTTTACACCGCTGTATCGACAGAATTTTTCAATGCACCAAACATCGCAACTCTTTCATATAACGGTATAAATGGAAATGGCTCACTCCATATAAGGAAATGAGCCATTTTAGTATTTTCTATTTTGTAATTTCTTTAACCAGTTCCTTTATGTCTGGAAATTCTTTCAACACGCTGTAGCCGCTCAAAATTTTTGTCAAAGATTTTCAAAATAAATGTCAAAAACTTTCGGGAAATATTTCCCGATTTTACTCACAGAAAAAGGGGCAGTGATTTTATCACTGTCCCTTTCCTGTCTTCCGGTTCCCATGCTCTTCGATTACCAAGTGCTTTCCCGTTTTCGGTACCTTGTCTGGAATATACTCTATCAGTTCTTCAACAGAGCAATTTAACACCTCACATATCCGGTCTATATGCTCTACCTTCAAACTGACAACAATTTCATGGTACCATTCATTGATGGCATTTCGCCTTATTCCAGTCAGCTCTGACAATCTTTTCTGCGTCATACGCCGTTCCCCAAGAAGCTTTGATAGATGTATTCTTATCATAATAATGCCCCTTGGGAGCAATAATATCATAATTCGGGTTTTTAGAGTGTCTTTTGAGCATTTATATTGTTTTCCGGTATTTTTGTATCATTTTTCGATATTAGAAATTTTTGATTATCAGTTCTTTGTACTTAGGCTTTCTTTCTTTCATCACTAAATTATGTATCCGCTCCACTTCAATGATATGATAGCCCTCATACAGCTCCCTTATATACTCGCAATCGTTATATGACAATACAAATTTACCCTTTATCACATCCAATGCTTCTTTCAGCCTCACATGGTCTTCCGGCATAAATCTGTCCGGATAATATTTCTCCGTTTCATAATATGGAGGGTCAAGATAAAATAACGCATCACTTTTGTCATAATTTTTGAGAATTTTTTGGAAGTCAAGGTTCTCAATGACAACCTTATTCAACCGCTTAGAAACTTGAAAAAGGTATTCCTTAGCTTTATCCATATCTCTTGGACGTAAACCAAAAGACCGGGCATCCCCACCAAAACTCTCCTTAATCAAGATGAAAAACCTTGCTGCTCTTTGTATATCCGTCATTCCCCTCATCTCAATCTGTTCCCTTGCATCATAAAACTGTTCCCTTGATATTAGTATATATTGCAGCTCATTCTGAACCGCATCAGGGTGGTATTTAATACACCGGAACAAATTGACAAGGTTTCCATTGACATCATTATACACTTCCATCTTGGCGTGACTGTCAGAAGAAAACAGAACCCATCCAGCTCCACCAAACACTTCAATGTAACGACCATATGTCCCCGGTTCAGGGAACTGTTCTACAATCTTGCCTCTAAGTGCCTTTTTACCGCCAATCCAAGTCATAAAGCTATCCATAATTACATTCCTTCTTTCATAATAATTTGGGCATTATCTATGATAAGGAATAATCATGAATACTCGCTATATTGCCTACTCTTCTGAAATATCACCTTCCTTGCACTTGGCAAGCTCTTCTTCAAGGGCTCCAATCTCATCCCTTACAAGCTGCCTCTGTCCGTGGAGCTCCTGAAGGTCATAAGGCGGCTCCATCCCAAGTGTAGAATACTCCATACACTTGGCAATTTTCCAGTCCCCAATCTCCGACTCCTGGCAGGAGAGCTTGGTCTTCAGGTCTCTTATTTTCTGCTCTATCTCATTTCTGCTCATTGTTTGTTTGCTCATTTCTGTGTCCTCCTTCAATAAATGGGTGGATGAAAAGCTCATCAAAAAGCTTGTCCATGTTTTTGAGAATGGTGTAGGAGTCATAATGCTGCACACCACCCCTCCATGAGGCATAGGAGCATCTCACATCTGCAAAGGATACTTTCCCTTCATCCAATAGCTTCCGGAGCTTTTTCATCTTCCTCCGCTGCCTGACAACAGAGTCCTTGCTGATACGTTCAATCACCTTGCCTGTTTCCGTTAAACTGTACTTTATTTTAAGGAATGTGAAGCCATGGGACAGCTTGACTATCTGTGTCTTTTTGGGATTGATAAACAGCCCATACTCATCACATATCCCTCTGATGTCGTTCAGGAGCCCCTTCAGGAACTCCTTGCTTTCATGGATGATATAGATGTCATCCATATACCGTCCGTAGTATTTCATGCCCCTCACAATCTTGCAGTAGTTGTCTATCCTTGTTGGATAGTACACACCGGATATTTGAGATATTTGGCTTCCAATGCCTACGGACTTCTTCATGTACTTTTCGCCTGTCAGCTCTGCCTTGTCAATTTTAGCGTGTTCCAGTGCGTTGTACAGGGTATTCATGCAGTCAGCATATTCTTCCTCCGACATGTACGAAACATCCACCCGGAAGGTGTCTATGAGCTTCTCAATAAAGCCCATGGTCTCCTTATCGCCAATCTTTTTCCGCATCTCCTTTATCAGCCCATCATGTGGGATGTTGTCAAAGAATTTGCTAAAATCAATCAGCAGCACATACCCTTCATTGCTCTTATGCTTCCTGTAGAACTTATGAAGGTGGGTGCTCATCCGCTTCCTTGCAAAGTGGATACCCTTCCCTTCCATGGATGCCCCATTATCATATGTGAGGTACTTGGACAGCTCCGGGACAAGCACGTTGTCACAGACCGACCTCTGCACTACCCTGTCAGAGATGTGCATGGACTTGATATGGCGGATATGCCCCCTTTCATTCAGGTCAAACTCATAAAAGTCCTTCTGCTCATAGCTTCCATCCTTCAGTTCCTTTTGTGTCTGGTTGACATTCCTCAAAAGGTTTGCTTCATACCTCTGCACTGACTCCTTCCACGCTGTCCCCTTCTTTGACTTGTTAAAAGCATCAATCAGGGAGTTGGCATCATATACAGACTCCATATTTTTCATAGAGTTTTCACCTCGTTCCTAGCACCAACTGACGTATCAGGATGCATCAAGATGTTGCTCACCTTCCCTCTACACAAAAGATGAGCTTCTTTACCTTTCGGAAGGACAAGCTTTCCTTTCCTGTATCATATGTCGGCTCGTAGCCTACACTTAGCATATATACACGAAATCGGGCGGACACCACCATCCCCAGCGGCGGCGTTATTGTTACTATTACCATTATTGTTACAATTAGCAAACGCCGCCGCAGACGCCACAGCACTCAACGGGATGCTGTTTCACTTGATACAAAGCTTGCCCCGGATAATTATACTTTCTTTTGGGTGTTTTGGGAAGTCCCTTCCGCTTTTTTTGCCTCGGACTCCTTAATCTTCTTCAGGATTTTGTTGTCACTCTTCCGCCATCCCTTCAGGAGGGCTATCTCCTTCTCAATCATATCCACATATCTCATGTACTTCTGTGCATCCACCGGGATGATGGAAATGATGTATTGCATCTCCTGAAGGAGCTGCTCACAGTTTCCTATGGCATGGTTTTGGAAGTTCCTCCGGTCATAAAATTCACTCTCGCATACTGGATATATGGTGTTCGCCTGTGTGATGTTCATTACCATGTTGTGCATTATGTTCATCATGCTGCTCCGCATCTTGTCTATGAGCCATGCCGGGTATTCCTCAATAATTTTTGCAGTCATTTCATACTTTGCAATTATTTCCCGGAACTTTTTCTCATCCTCCGGCTCCATGCCCTGTACTCCGTACAATGCCTTGATGCTCCGCACTTTGTCCTTGATGCCAAAGTCCCGGAGCAATAACAGGGTTATCTCCTTCCGGAGCATTATGGCATTATGGTAAAATTCCATGCTCGACACGCTTCGCTTGTTTTTCAGTACGCTCAACCTTTTTCCTCCCTCCGGTCATCTGCCCCCATATAGGGGGCAGATTAAAGATTAGCCGATACAGAAATGCGGGCGGACACCACCATCCCCAGCGGCGGCGCGATCGTAACTATTACCATCAATGCAACAATAAGCAAACGCCGCCGCAGACGCCACAGCACTCAACCAATACCACATCCGGCTTCCGTTATGTCCAAGACCTGCTACCTTCAGGTCAGGGGCTAACCTGAACAACGGAAACTGAATGTTTGCTTCGCCTGTATCATAGAATGAAGAGCTGAACACATTAGAACCATATACCTGTATCTCACTCATCAATCTAAGATTGGTGTCTTTCCACTCCCAATTATTTGCATAGCCAGTATATCCGGCTCCTGCATTGGAATTTCCTGTCTCGGATACACTTGTTGTCAGCAGACCCCTGTATGCTATTATATGATTATTCAGGACATTTTTCAATGCCGCCTCATAAATAGGGAGTACTGTTGTGTGCATCTTGGAGCCTGCATATCCGCCTGTGGTAACATTGCTGTCATTCATCTTTGCCGTTGTCTTAAAGCAGTCTTTTGGAACCACCACCGCATGATGTCTAGTCAATGCTGTATCCCCGTTATTCCAGTACAGGTCAAAGCCTGCCAGTATCAGCCTGACCGTCTCCGTTCCTCCCAAGCTCGTAGTAATGCTCTTGTCAAAGTAGTCACCAATATATAGGTCTTCAAAGGTACCGGACTCAATACGGTCACAAATTTCATCCACGGTATACACATTTGTCAGGTTCTTTCCCCTGTAGATGGAATTATGGGCTCCTGCATTATTCACAAAGACATTTTTCATCTGTTCATGCAGGAACTTGTCATTGTCAAGGAGCTGCTGATGCCTCCGGTTCCACTCATCACAGTGTGCCGGGGTAGTCCGCTCCATTGCCTCCATCTCAAGGACAAGTTCCGGGTTAGCTGCTGCTGTTAAATTTGCCATTTTCCTCTGCCTCCTTAATAGTTGTCTTCAATGGTGAATGTCACCTCTGTCTCATCCTTGCCTTTTGCAAGGAAATTTGAGAACGCCACCACATCACCATCCTCATCAATCAGTGCCATCTCGCTGATGAAGGTACCCACAAGCTCATTCTCTTCAAGCTTGATGGTGTACTCATAGGATGTGTCTGAAGTCTTGGTTGATGAAGTATAGGGCTTTCTCACCACCTCACTCTTCAGTGCCACATTCTCCGCAAGCGGCACAATCACGGTGCCATCTGCATTGACACCGCCAGAACCAAGTGCAATGTGCGTTATCTTTGCAATGCTCCCGGTTGTATGGCTTGCTTCAGCCATCTTCTTTCTTCTGATTTTGGTTATTACGCTTTTTGTTGCCATTCTACAATACCTCCGTTTTCTGCCAAGCATCTATTGTTTTGGAACCATCAAGGCTCCATGTTCCATCAAGGAAGATGAGGTTGTGCTCTTCATGCCATATGACCCTGTACTCCCTTGTATATCCTACACCAAAGCGGTATTCCTGCTTGGTGGTGTATTCACTTCTCTGTGCCCCCATGAGCCGGGAGCCATTCAGCTTCCAAAGCCCGTTGAGCTTCAGATAGTCAAAATAGTGGATGACCATCCGGTACCGCTCCAATGCCTTCCTGATGCTGTGCGACCCCTTGCAGGGCTGCATCCGGTACCGCTGCTTCAAGAGCAGACTCTCTTCATGCTGATGGCGGAAGGTTGTGCCCCATCTCATGTCCCTTGGGGACAGCTCCGCATCCGCCATGTGGTTTCCATCTGTCATCCATGAGCCATCCGTCTTCAGGTAGTCAAAATAGTGCATCCTGAAGCTGTATGCCGCCTTCAGGATGGCACTCTCCGCCATACAGCAGGAATAAATGTATGCCATGGCTGCAAGCCCGGCTTCATGGAGCCCATAGCTGCTCTCATATCGGTACCCTATCCGGGTGCTGATGGGACTCATCTGTGCATCCAGTACATGGCTCCCATCCAGTTCCCACATGCCATCTGTCTTCAGATAGTCATAATAGTAGAGGTACTTCTTATAAAGCACAGCAAGGAAGCTAGAGCTGTATATCTCCCGGATGCTCAAGTTGTATCTGAAGAAGTAGTTGTCCTTCGCCCCCACCTCTTTCCATTTCCTGACGGTCTTCCGCATGATGTCAAAACTGATAGGATGCTCCTCATCCGCATCCATGACAATGACTATGTAGAACTCCGCCCACCTGTTCTCAAGGGTGTCGGACTCCAATGCCCGGCTCCCGTCAAGGAGCCAGCTTCCGTCAAGCGTGAAGTGTACAAAGCCTGTCAGCTCATTTGCCCTCACAAGAACCGGGGAGGCATAGCCAAGGGTCTTCACAGCAAGCAGAACCCCCTCATTGGTGCCCCCAAGCTTACAGAGCTCATCATACATGGCTATTCTTGAGCGGTAGTTCTCCGGATGCTCCCCCTCATACCGGGTCAGCCTCCTGTCCGCCCCATGTACCGGGAGCATCTCATGGCTGCATGTGGCAACCATGCCCTCATCCCTTGCCCGGAGGATGTCCTCCTTCGCTTCGTCAAACCTCCTGCCGAACACCTTGCAGAGGATGTACCACTTATTCAGGGCTTTCTTCAGCTTCTTCAGCGGAGTGGTGAGCAGATACCACATGTATTCAATGAAATTCTCTATCATGGCGGCATCACTCCTTCCCCCTTGTGCCCTGTGCTACGTTCCTGACAGTCACATTGATGTCCCCTGCCATGATGACCTTATCCTGTCCAAGCAGCATGTCCCCTGATGGCTGCAAGATGTCCGTCTTCCTGTAATTGTCAATCTTGGTACTAAGCACTTGGATGATGCTGTCCCTGTACAGGGTGTTCATCTCTCCCCTTGTCAGTGCCATCATCTCCTCAATGAGCTTTACTGCCTGTGCATCCACGCCATCCGTTGCCGCATCTTCAGCAAGGTATACCACAAGCTCAAACGCCTGCCGCACTACCTCACTGGATTTCACAAGGTAGTCCTCATAGTTGCCCTTCAATGGCTCTATGGCTTCCCCGACCCTCCGTATGAGTTCCGGTGATGCTTCCCCGGCTGCCCCCGTGACAATCACGTCCACGGTGCCCTGTCCCCTTGGATGCTGTGCATCTATCCGGGCATCCAGTACACCGGGGACAGACTTGGCAGCGTTCCGGAGCTTCTCCTCTATGGTTCTTGTTGCCAGTTCCGCCCATGAGCTCATGCACCTGTCCCGGAGGTCTTCAAGGTCTTCCTCCTCGGCTCCCTCTTCAAAGAGCCAGTCCTCCTCATTCGTCACATAATCCATACCGTCAAGGTGTATCATGGATATGGTTATCCTTCCCGGTGCTATGTTGTAATAGGTTCCGGGTGCCTCTGCCTCCACAAGCACCCTTCCTACAGGCTCCCCGGCATCAATGACCGTGTTCTCACAGCAGTAGAACTTCAGCTCCTTGCCCCCGGCATCCGGCTCCGTCTTGAAGCAATGTCCCTTCGTCACCTGAAGGGCATTGTTATACTCATTCCTGTATATGGTCACATAGCCCTTTGCCGCTTTTGCCTCCTTCTGCTGCTTTGAATAGTCGGCTGCCTTAATCTTCAGCCAGTCACCTTCAGCATGTTTGATGAAGCAGCTATTGACTATGACACGGGCAAGCTCCTTCAGCTCTATGTATATGGTCACTAACATGCGGCAAAGGTGGTAGAAGATGCCGCCCTTTTTGAAGTTCGTTATGGGGAAGCCTTCGTCCTCAAGCTCTCCCTGCACCTTTTCCATCTCCTCATCCTCATCCGGGATAGGGATAATCTTTTCCATGATGCTCTCATCTATCATTCCACAATCACCTCCACGCCATTGCTCTCAATGTCAATGCTGTACTCCTTGCTGCTGTCATTCTTCCGGAAGGCTACCCTGACATGGTATAAGTGACCGTCAAAGTCCACCGTTGTCTGTATGCTCCCGGCATCAATATAGTCCCTCTTGGACAGCTTGGAACGGATACGCTGCTGTATTTCCATCTGTGTGAAGTCATCATATTCCCCCTGCATGAAGTCAAGCAGGCTCCACCCATAGCTTCCATCCCCCTCCTCGTCCTCATAGAAGAGCTCGCCTTCTTCCGTCACCGCTTCATTCCTGATGTCTTGCAGCCAACACTCATCATCTGATACAAGGGATGTGTCCCCGTTCCCGTCTGACACAGGCTGACCATCCTCATCAAGCATGATGTCAACGTCATTCGCACCTGTTATCTGCATCAGAAGCACCTCCCTATGATATAGGGCTTGCACTCGCCATACATGAGGACTACCGCCACGGTCTCATCCTTCAGGACTGGTATGTCCGTTGCCACCTTCGGGACTTCCGGGAAGCGGCTGTCCGGCTGCTTGTTTTTGTCAAGTATTTTGAGCGTTGCCTCATACAGCTCCTCCCCTTTCCTTTTGACCGCTACCACCTTTGCATACAGGCAGGGAGGGTACTGCATGTGCGGATAATTCTCTTTTATCTGATTGCCAAGCTCCTGCTCCACAAACATCTTCATCATGTCAGACATCCTTCTCACCTCCTGCAAAATAGATGTACATGTGTACCGCCCCGGTATCGTCACTCCTCACTATGGTCTTCTCCACTGTCACAATGCCGCTGTACTTGCTGTGCTGCACCTCAACCTCTTGACTGTGGTGTATCCAAGGGATGGCTATTGTCTCCGCCTCCCAAAGGTCTCCATACTTATTCAGGGACAGGATGGTCTCCCCCTCCTCAAGGACATACATCTCCTCCTGTTCTTCCTTGGTTCCCCAATAGAACACCTTCTTTTGGAAGAAGAACGGGTTTTTGATGCCCCATGAGCTGTTGACCTCTGCTATGGTGTTGATGCCGCTCTTCCTGTCAATGACAAAGAGGGATTTCTTCCCATAGTTCTCATCAGACAGCACATAGTCCTCAATCCCTGCACAGGTCAGCACATACCGGATGACATCCTGTGGCTCACAGTCTACAAAGGATGCCTTGATGGTCACTCTGTCAAGCTTCATCATGTCATCTTTTATCATTATCTCTTTCCAGTAGTCCGTGTCACCGCACCTGACATACCCCTCAATCAGGCTGTCAAAGTCATCCTCATAGCCAAGCTCCACGCTTGCCTCATCCATATCCTTGAACTTCAGGACTCCCTGAAGCTGTGGGGACAGCTCCACCCGGCACCAGTCCATGTGTGACTCCTTGCTTGAGAAGCACTCAACCTCTATCCCTTCAGTCACCTCATAGTCCCCTACTGTCACCTTAAACTCCGGGGATATTAGCTTCTTGACCCCCAAGCCAGTCACCTCCCTACTTCACAATCCTTTTTGCTATCTTCTTAGCCTTGAGCGTGTTCCGGCTGTCCTTTGCCGGGCTCTTGCTCTTCAGCTTCTTGCTTTTTGTCTTCTTGCTGCTCTTTTTCTTTGTTTTCTTCTTGCTCTTTTTCTTCTTGACCTTTATCCCGGCTATATCAGGAGCCCACAGCTCCAAGGAGGCTATCCGTTTGCTCTCTGATATGACCTTCTTGGAGGTGAGGTTCTTGAAATATACGCTCGATATGCCACGGGCTGCACAGTCCTCATTGACGATAGGGAGCAGCTTGGGTTTATTCTGACCATATGCTTTGAAAAGCCTCTGCATCTCCGTGAGCTGTTCTAATGTCGTGGCTTTCTTGGTATCCTCAAGCAGTATGTCTATCATCACCTTGGCATTTTCATAGCCTACAGGCTGCGACTTCTTGAACCTGCCCTTTTCATCCTGTGCCACATACACGCTCCCTGCCTCCTGCACTTCCACGCTTGTGACCTGACCTTTCAGATATACGCCGCCAAGCTTCACCACTTTGTCCTGTACATACAGCATACCGCCTCACCTCCTTATGTGGCTGCCGGGGAGGGGCTGTCCGTCCGGTTCTGTGCATCCTTCAGCTCATCTATCAGCTTGTAGAGCAGCGGCAAGTCCTTAATCTTGCTGATGTCTACTGTGAAGCTTATCTGATGGATGGTTGTGCCGCCTTCCCTGCCCCATCTCTCGGTTGTGTGTGTCTCCTTGGTTGTTGTGCTGCTTTCCTTTTCCTTGCGTACTGATGCAGCCTTTGATGTCAGGGCACTTGTGATGTTCGCCCCGGTCTGCTGTACGCTGTCACCGCTTTCTTCATTCTCACCTTTGACCACGCCCCTGACAACCTCGGTCATCTGCTTCCACAGTTCTGACAATGGCAGCACCGCTTCAGCTCCGGCTTCTCCCCCTCCCAAAAGGCTTCCGCCCATGGCTCCAAAGATGGTTGCCCCGTTCAGGATGCCGCCATCCCTGTACCACTGGATGGAGAACTTAGGTAGTGAGCCCTTTCCTGCAATGCCAAAAGGTGCCTCTCCGCCGCTCACACTGATGTGTGGCAACTTTAAGTCCGGGAGCTTCCATGAGAAATTGAAGACTCCTTTTATTCTCTCAATCGCACCGGATACTACCGATCTTGCAGCCTCAAGCTTTGAGGAAAACGCCGACTTGATACCGTCTAAGACGGATGATACCGTGTCTTTCGCCGCCTGTATCTTGGATGCTATGGTGGAGCGTATGCTCTCAAGCCTTCCGCCTGTTAATGTGTTGATGGCGGAGTAGGCTGCACTGAAGGTACCCTGTACCCCCGTCATGGTTGCGGATACTATCCCCTTGATGCCTCCGCCGCTCGCCTGATATGCCGCCTGCATGTTGGAGAGCTGTGTGCTTGCATAGTTCTTTGCCGCCGACATCCCGGTTGACACCGCATTTGCCACCCCGGACATCTTCTCACTGAACTTGTTTTTGATGTCCGTGAGCTTTCCGCCCGTCAGGTTGTCAATGAATGTGAAGCCTGCTGTGTAATATCCCTTCACCCCCTCTATTGCTGCCGCCGCTACGCCTTTGATGCCTCCGCCATGTTCCTCATAGGCTGCCTTCATGTTCCCAAGCTTTTCCTTCACGGTGTCGGATGCCGCCCCCAAGATATTCCCAAAGAAGCCCTTGACTGCCTCAAGCCCGTTTTTCACGGTGTCCTTCATCTTCGTTATGGTCTCGCTTGCATCAATGCCTATGGCGGAAAAGGCTCCGCCTATTGCATCAAGGAAGCCTGAAGCAAATCCGCCTATAAAAGAGAGGATGGCGTTGAACCCGTTTTCTATAAAATTCTTGAAGTCACCGACAGCGGCGGAGGCAAAGTCCATAGCCCCCGAAAAATCGCCCTTGAACAGAGCAACTACAGCGTTCACCACGTTGGTGACAAAGGATACGAAACTCGAAAAGGCATCTATCAGCGGTGTCAGTGCGGACAAGGCTCCCTGTATAGCTCCGGCAAACGTGGAACCAAGCACCACTAGGACAACTGCCCCCACTTTTTCAAGTATCTGTATGATTGGCTGTACCGCCTGCCATAGTTCCTTGAGCTTGCCGCCTAGGTTTTGCAAGGCAGGCTGTATAGATGACCACGCCTGCATGACTGCTGACTTTACCTGTTCAAACAGCCCCTTCCAAAAATTCCGGAAGGCTTCTGACTTGTTCCATAGGACAACAAAGGCAGCTACAAGTGCCACTATCCCGACTATCACCCATGTGATGGGGGATGCAAGGAAGGCTGTGTTCATTCCCAATACAGCGGTCTTCACAAGCCCTATGGCGTTCTTTGCTGACAGGAAGAGCTTCCCAAGGCTGCCCACCACACCCATCACGCTTCCTGCTATCGCTAGGAATACGCCAAGCTTCAGGGCTATGTTCATTATGCTCTGCACTGTCTCCTGATTGTTGCTTATCCACTCGGAGCCCTTCTTTATCAGTCCGCTCACCTTGTCCATGGTGTTGTTGACTGCCGGAAGGAGCCCGTTGCCAAGTTCCTCTACGTTGTTATGTATCTGCTGTTTCAGTACTTGGAACTTCTGCTCCGGCGTGTTGTTGATGGCTTCCGCCATCTCCTCCGTCACAGAGATGCCGCTCTTCATGCTCCCCTGCAAGTCCTGTATCCCGGAGTCCAGTGTCTCCACATTGTTGTATAGCAGGTCAATGAGGGCTACCGCCTCATCCGTCCCAAAGGCTTCCTTCAGCTCCCTCTTCTCTACCGCATCTATGGTGTCCCCGTATTTGCTCTTCAGCTCCGTCAGTATCTCCGGCATGGAGAGGAGCTGGTTGTTGGTGTCAAGGAATGTCAGCCCAAGCTTCTCCCCGGCACTGGATGCCTGATTGAGGAATGACTTGTACTTCGTTGCCGCTTCAGAACCGGACATTGTGGTCTGAAGCTGTCCCATGATGGCAAGTTGCTCCTCAAGTGGGACATTGGCGTTTGTCGCTGTGGCTCCAAGTGCTGATATGGCACTCGCCATCTCGGAGCCGGATGTCTTATAGTTCTTAACCGCTGTTGCTATCCCGGCAGAGAACATCTCCCCAAACTCAAGGTCTGACATATCATCATAAAAGCCTTTATAGATACCGTACCCTGTAGCGAACAGTGAGCCCATCTCTTCCGTTGTTGATTTTGTGGCTTTTCCCGTGAGGGCTGCCAGTTGCGTGAACTGTGCCACGCCTTCATCCGTCAAGGATGCTATTCCTGATTTTATGTCATAGGATGCCGTTATAAAGTCCGCTTTGCTTGTGCCTGCCCATGTGTCAGAGAAGCTCTTTGCCGCATCCTCCACCGCCTTCAGGTCTTTCACCCCAAGGGAGGATAGCTCCCCTAGTGCGTTCTGTGTGTCAAAGGTGGATGTGACGGTCTTCATGCAGAGTCCGGTGATGCCTGCCCCTATCCCTGCCATTGCCGCCCCTGCCTTCTGCATGGTTCCAAAAGCGGAATTGAGCCTGTTGACAACGCCTGACACGTTATCCCCGACTCCTCCCATCTGACCGGACAGGTTATCTACCAAGTTCAGGATGACAGACAATTTGTATACAGACTCCATACCCATGCAACCACCTCCCTGTTGCTTTTTTCCCAATTTGTGGTATACTTATCTTCAGAAGTTCATAGAGGTGTGCTCAAGTCCCACAGTTTCCGGCTGTGGGGCTTGTTTTATTCGTCTTCAAAATTGTCCGCTATCCCTTTTGCTACCCCTGCCTCGATATCCTCAATCCTCATGTCCCTTGCACAGTCCGCTTGACCATACAGGGAAAAGAACTCATCAAAGGTCAGGTCTTCAAAGCTTTCCGGAAGCAGTTCCTTGGGAAGGTAGGTGTATATGACCATCTTCCCATAGCTCACAAAGCTGCTCTTGAACTGCTCCTTGGCATCCTCTACAGCTTTTTTACTGATGTAGTGTCCGCAAGCCCAAGCATACGGAGCAGCTTGTCCGCAAGGCTGATAGTGATTGCCGGGTATTCCTCCACGGTCTTCTTGAGTTCATCCCTCTGCTCATCAATGATGTTGTCAAAGACAAAGCTCTTGGATGCCTTTGTCACGGAGTTGGAGATGGTCTTCACATATCGGTCATAGGATGCCGGCTTCGGTTTCCTGAACAGGTAGGAGAACTCCTCCTCCGTGTCATCATCCACCTGTACTGTTGTTGTCACCGTGTAGATTTTCTCATCCGTCCCGGAATATTTCCTCTTCAGGCTCTCCACATCACCCGTCTGCTCTGCCTCTTTCCCTGCTCTGATGAGCTCCTGTTCTCTTGCTTCGTTCATGTTCATACCTCCATTTTTGTCATTTATTCTGTTATCAGTTACGCATCAAGACCGTTGATTTTGATGCCGCCCATTGCGATACCGTCAAGGTCTACCTTCATGGACTTGTCCCCCTGTGCCGCCTTGAAGCTACGCTTTGACAGCACAATGTTGGTCAGGACATCCGTACAGGTTGCCGCCCCTTCATCTGCATAGTTCACAACAATCTTCGGGATGACATACTTGTAGAAGTTCTTGTATCCCTTTGACTGGATGACCCTGCACATCTCATTGAAGTCCTCACGGAGCAGGGATAGCTTGACGGAGTTTTTCTGGTTTCCGGTACCGTATCCCCTGATTTTTCCGCCCTTGCCATAGATAGGCTCGCTCTCCTGCTCGTCATCATAGGAGATTTCCATGGGCTCCATGTTCTCCATGCCGGAAGCTGTGATTGTCACGCTTGACCAGTCATACACTTTTCCATTGATTAGCTGCTTATTTGCCATGTATCTCTACCTCCTTCCTAAGATGCTGCATAGGGGTTCTCTACTGCAAAGGTCAGGTTCATCTCCCTCACATGCCCCATAGGTACATAGGTTATCCGGATGTCAAGGCTCTCATCCACAAGGATGTTGAGGTTCTCCGTGTCGATTGCCACGGAGCCGGAGCTGATAATCTTGCCCCGGATGGCATCCTCCACAGGAGTATTGAGCTGCTCCTGAATGTTGGTGATGCTCGTCTCAATGTCTCCGGGGTCAATCTCCACCTGAAGCTCATTGAGAGCCTCCGCCCTGACCGCCCTCACAAGCCTGTTTGATACCCGGACATCTTCAGCATAGGCATAGTCGCTTCCCTCCGGTGACATCATGTTTGCAGAGGTCACATAGAAGTCCTCCTTGCCAATGTACTGCCGGATGGTCACGAACTTTGCCTTGTCCAAGGTCTCAATATAGTCCTCAATCCCTTCAGGGAGGAGCTTCTGTATCTTTGCTTCAGAGATAGGGAAGCTCTTCACCTCCCCAATGCTCTGTGACTCCTTGGCTCTTCCATAGAGACCTGTCACAATGCCTGCATTGTTGATGTCCTGCACCCTTCCATCCATCCGCTGATACCGGGAGTTGCTGCATACGACCTGTATATACATGTTGTTGATGCCCTTCCGCTCCTCAAGCATGGCATTCACATACTCCTCAAGGCTCTCATCCGCCCTTTTCCCCCTTGCCTCACAGACAAAATACAGGGGTCTCTTGTACTTCGTCAGGAAGTCATTGGCAAGCGTACACAGGGAAGCCCACAGAGCCTTGGCGGATACCCCCACGATATGGACGAACTCAAACACAATGGGGCTGTTGATGAGGCTCTCCACCGCATTGATGACCGCCTCATTGCTCATAGACGGGGAGGTTGTGGAGAACGTGAAGCGGTCTCCCTCCTTGAAGCTGTCACCGCCTTCCGCATCCGTGAACTTCACATTGAGCCCGGTGGCTTCCAGTTCCGCCTCTCCGGTGACAGGTATGGTCATCTCTTCAGTGAAAGTGTTGCCACCGTCCAGGGAATACCTGAAGCTTCCCTCATTGCACTCCCCGGCATCCATGACCTCAACCACAATGTCATAGGCGTTGTTGGGGCTCCCCTTTACCTCAAAGCTGCCATACCCTTTCTTTTCCTCCTTGATTTCTCCAACCGTTCCGGCTGTCCCTGCCTTCACCGGGATGCAGTAGGTGGAGGATGCACCCCACTCCACCGCATCAATGCAGGCATCAGCAAGCGGAGTGTTCCCTACCTTCTCCTTGATTTTCTTGGCGTTCATTGTGCCGCTAATCAGGATGGGTGCCTTGCTTTCCACATTGGAAATGCCTATCTTGATGTGTGTCCCGGTACCCGTTGAGCTGCTACGCCCAAGGTTGCCATCTTCGACTTTTACATTTACATCTCCATACATTATCCTTTCGCCTCCTTGTCTTCCATGCTCCCGTTGACCGGGGCTTTCCGGAAGGCTTCACAGGCTTCCTTGAACTCCTGCTCATCCACCTGTCTTCCGCTCTTCCATCCGTTGGCTGCCTTCGTTCCTTCAAATACCGCATCCGATACGCCAAGCTTCTGCTTGAGCTCCTCAATGCTTTTCAGGGATGCAGCCTGTCTCATTTCTGCCATGATTATTCCTCCTTATCCGACAGAGCCAATGTCCATTGGCTTGATGTCTCTATCCTCATAAATACCGCCTTCAAAAGTGATGTCGAACTGTACCGCCACTTTAGCCTTCAGGATGCTGTCACCCTCTTCTACCCAGTCCGCCTCACCGACCACGATATTGACCCAGTTCCCGTCCACATCTATCCCTTTCTTCAGGTTCCGGAGAAACTCTTCAAGGATTTCCTCCACTTTCTCCTCAGATGTGTCAGCTATCACTACATGGAGTGATGTGTTCCTGTCCCACAGCTTGACCCTACGCTTCTGCCGCCCCTCTTGGTCTACAAATTTTCTTTTTGAGCCGGAGCGTGTGAATGTCTCACCGTTTCGCAATACTGCACCAACGTGGACTTCGTTCCCCTGCTTCAGCTTTTTCATATTGGTGTAGACCTGACTCTTGATGCCGGAGCTCTTCAGCGTTTCTACTATGTAGTTCCTCTCCTTTACCATGTCCTACTCCTCAAAAATTTCCTCCAAGGCATCCTTGATGTCCTGCTCATCCTGCTCGCTGACACCCAAGAACGGTCTCGGTGGTATGCTTACTTTGACAGAGGCTGCCTTCTTCCACTGTCCGCCAATCTTGAATGTGAGGTATTTCTTGTTTTTTGCTCTTATTGTCCGCTCATCACCAAATTGGTGTGTGGCTGCTCTGATGTCATTGGTGCCTACTGCAAGTCCACTCTCACTCACTTCTGACCGGATGCTGTTCTTGAGCTGTGCGGTCTTGGTGAGCGTCTTGCGGCCTTCCTCCCTCGCACGGATGGAGGTTTTCCATGGTTTCCCTTCCGGGGACTTCTCCTCCGTGAAGCGTTCCACCGTGGAAGTCCTAAGCCCTTCCGCTATGGAGTTCAGAACCCCACGGGTCTCAAGGTTTCCCAATCGGTTCAGGCGTTGGAGCAGTTCATCAGTGTCACCGGACAGCTCTGCCCTGATTGATGACATCCCATCACCATCCTCTCATACTGTCCCTTGAGAATACCCGACCTGAAGACTTCATTTTGAAGCCATTGGCTGCTTCGCTGCTTCCTGATTTCTCATCAATGCCTATGTCTATGATGCCCTTTGCGACATCAAGCAGGAACTTGATGGCTGCATTGTATCGGTTCAGGAAGGTCTTCTCCCGTTCACTCTCGTCTATGCCTGTCCTTGACACAAGGTTATATACGGATATGTCCTTTGCAAACTTGCTGATGACCTTGGGTGTCTTTCTGAAGGGAACGCTGTACCGCTTGGCAAGGTACCCGTCAATCTCGGCACAAGCATCTGATATGGCAGCCTCACAGAGCGTTGCAATCTTCTCCGTCCGTTCCTGCTCATCCTCTATGTACTCATCTCCAATGATGACATTCATCATGTCATCCTTTATCATTTCAAGAACCTCTTCCACGGTACAGTACATTCCCATCACCTACCCTCTATCCCTGTGCCTGCGGCTCTGCCTCCCCGGTGGAGCCATATGCCATCTGCCAAAAGCCATATCCTGCATTGCTTCTCCCGTCTGCCCCGTACAGGAACTCATCCAACAGGAAGACGTTCTCATCCGTGTCTTTTGTCAGGGACACAAACTTGATTTTCTTCCGGAGCTGATAGATGAAGGGCTTGAGGAAGCGGTTGGTACACAGAAGGAACCAATACTCCGGATGCTCTGCAAGGGCAGGCTCCACATGGAGCTTTGCTGTCCCCTTCAGCACGTTGGTGGTGCCTTCAATCTGGTCAGCCTCCAAGATAAGCCGGGCTTCCTCCTCCAATGCCGGGGGCACTACCAAGAGGTCAGGCACAAGCTTCAGGCTCTTGCCCTTGTCTCCCTTGATGCTCATAATGGAGCTCCTTGCCTCCATGTAGGACTCCCTTGTCAGCTTCTTGTTGCTCCGGTTGCTGTAGGTCTCCTTGCCTACCTTGTGGGCTGCATTGAAGAATGAGAGCCCGTCATAGCACTTCTCCGTGAAGCCGCTCATCATTGCACCAAAGACAAGCTCATCCGGATGCAGGGCAGCAGCTTCCCCCATGTTGGAGAAGAGCGGCGTATATACCCCGTACTTGTCATCCTCAATGTCATCCCTCGGTACTCCTATGGTCATCTCAAACTTTTTGTTCTTGATGAGGTAGTCATACGCTGCAAGAGCCTGTATCTCCCTCTCGCCAATCCATTCCCTCATGCCCGGCATCTGTCCAAGCCACTTGTAGTCCTGCTCCCCCGTGGTGCTCGGTACCACGGTTGCAACTTTCTGATAATTGGACTGCGTGGTGTCAAAGCTCTTGTTGAAAGCTGTGGAATACCCCACGGACAGCCCGTGTAAATTCGCCTGATTAACAATCATGTCTGATTACTCTCCTTCCTGTGTCACGGTTCCCGGCTTCGCTGCTTCTACCGTGATAATCTGTTGTATCATGTCAACGGTCACTCCGTCATCCGCCACCTCCAAGATGATGCCTGCCACGCTTGAGCCATCCGCTGTGATGGTCACTGTCCGCTCGTCTTTGACATAGCAGGGCTTCAAGATGTCGGTCTCCTTGATGGTTCCGTCATTGTCCCATACGAACACCCCACGCTTCACGCTGACCGTCTGCTCACCGTCCGCCCCGTTTCGGTTGTCGCAATACCTCTGTACACACCCGGCAACTTTAAGCCCGGCAGAAGCGGCTGCCGGGGCTGCATATCCATCCCCATTGATAGCTGCCATGGTTGCCTCCGTCAGCTCCGCTCCGCCCTTCACCGGGATGTTGAGCATCCGGTTCCCTGTCCTCTCGTTTCCTGTCCTGTCCATCTCTTAGTCCTCCTTTTTGCTGTACTTCTTTACATCTTCCATGGATACTCCCATATTTTTCAGGATGGCTACATCCACCTCATCAGAGCCGGAAGCTGCCGGGGCATCTTTCAGGTCAAGCTTCCCCGGAGGAACCACCACGGGAGCCTTGTCCACAAAGCCCTTGAAGCCTTCCATGTCCTTCAGTGCGTATGACCTCGCCCAATCGGACTGTGCCGCTGTGATTTTCCCTGCCTTCAATGCCTTCTGAACCTCTTCATCTGCATCCCTCTCCTGCATACGCTGCTTGAGTGCAAGGAGCTCTGCCTGTGTATCCGGGGCTCCTGCCTTCAGTGCCATGATGGAAGCCGCCACATCCTCGGTCTTGGCATCCGCTTTCAGCCCAAGCATGGAGAGGATGGTGCTGTTCGCCACCATGTCCGCCCCGTCCGGCTTCGGTTCCCCTTCCCCCGGCTTCCCGTCACCTTCCCCCGGCTTCTTTCCATCCATCTCCTTGAGCTTTTCCGATGCCTTTGCAGCATCCTCTACCGCTTTCTTGATTTCCTCTTCCGTTGCGGTCTCCGGAAGCCCTAATGCCTTTGCAAGTTCTTTTAAGTCCATGATTTTTCCTCCTTCTGATATGTCCTCTATGTCAAGGGAGTTCACCAGTGCAAACATCCCATCAATAGCAGGCGTGTTTGTCAGTGCGACAGAATGTATTGCCGCCGCCTTTTGGTCTCTCTTCCGCACCAAAACCACCGGGGAAAGGTATCTGTATTCCTTATTCTTCAGATACTCGGCGGCTTTTGCTGTCCACTCCACCTTGGCAATGATGGCATCCTCCCCTTTGTAGAGGTCTTTTATCCATCCGCCTGCAGGAGCCTGCACATCTGACAGTGTTTGGTGCTCATAGTCAATCACAAGGTCAAGCTTCCTGTCCTTGAACTGTTTCCGGATGAGTTCAAAGCTCTCATCATCCACAGTGAAGTCCCCTTTTTGAGAATGAACCCTCCCAAGGGGGAGTATTTTGATTTCTGTAGGCACACCGGAGAGCTCCACACCCTGCCCGGCACATGCTATCAGCTCTGCCATGCCTTACACCTCTTTCCTTTGCGTTTTAATAGCGTTATATCGCGTTATAACGCCCCTTTATGCTTCTAAGCGTAATTTCCCCCACCATGACACAATCTGCCCCCTTAAAAAGCCTCCTAGTCCTTTTCTCCGGTTTCAGGTTGCTTCCGCTCCCAGAACAGTTTTCTAAGTTCCGGAGAGATGCCTGTCATGTCGGGCTTCCATACGCTCTTTGCCGGATTGTTGGAGAAGCCCTTGTCCGGAAACTTCGGGAGTATCTCCCCCGTGGAGTAGTCAATGTCAAACGGTGCATCTGTCTCAACATGCAATCCCATCCTTTCCACCTGTTTCTTGGTCAGACTCACCACCATGCAGCGGCACCGGAACCCGTTGGGTGGGTACCATATATCCCATATGGGGTCATCCGCCCGGTACACCCTGCCTTCCATGACTGCATGTGACTCCCTCACATGACCGTCCCCGGCTGTCCGGTACCTCCAATATGGTCTCATCTTCATTGTGGTCTCATCCGTCATGCTCTTATAGTGTCCTGCATTGAGGGCTGTCTGCATGTTCGTCCGGAAGATGTTGTCACTCTTCCATGGATTGATGCCCTCATACCCATGCTCCTCAAGGAAGCGGTTCATGTCCTCCCGGAACTGCTCCTTGGTGGTTCCCTCCTCGGCTGCCTTCGTCAGGCAGTCAAGGAACTCCTGAAGGACTCCAAGGCTTGTATATCCTGACACGGTGAAAGCCTTTGCCCGGCTCTCGTCATCAAGCAGCCTGTACTCCTCACTTGTCAGTGCCTTCTTCCCCTTCAGGAACGCCACCGCCTCCTTGAAGACAAAATCCTTTGCCAGTCCATACAATACATCCATTAGTCCATTGACCTCCCTATCAGGTGTGACAGGTAGATGCCCTGCTGTATCAGGTCATCAAGCTCCGGGCTCTCCATTTCCTGATACAGTTCCCGGAGCTTTTTCTCATCCTTCAGAACCTTTTGCAGCTCATCCATGTCCGCCGCTTTGTCAATCATTTTGAAAATGGGCTTTACCATCTCCCTGAAGATGCCCTCCGCCTGCTTGTTGGCTGCGGATACGATTGCATCAACCTGTCCCTGTTCTGTCTGCCCTTCCTGCTGCTTCAGCTTCAGCTCCTCCGCTTCCTCCATTGGCGGCGGTTGTGCTGATATCCCTGTCCGTGGCGGTTCCAGTACCTCCTCGCCATCCTCCGGCTTCGGTATGTTGAACTTCTTGTATATGTGGCTCTTCGGTATCTCAAGCCCCATGTCACAGGCAAGGGTCTTATATATCTCAACCACTTCCTTCTGGTCTTCCACCTCATGGCAGTCAAAGCCAAAGAAGGGGATGTCCACATCCGTCCCAAAATTGAACTCCACAAGCGGTCTGATGATATCTCGGCGGATAGTGACCGCCAAAGCCTTTGCATCCGCAACTGTCAGGTCATGCCTGACCTCATCATGAGTCTTTGACTGTGCATAGGAGCCCCCACCGCTGTCTGATGTGAGGGTCTGTCCAAGGATTGCCTTGCTTATCTGCTCATCACAGTACCGGGCAAGCTTCTCATATATCTCTACGCTTGTGGTCTTCTGCGACTCAATGAACTCTATCATTGTGGAGCTCGGCACAATCCCGGCTGCATCCGTCCCAAGGCTGATGATGGCTTCCATGAGCTGCTTCTTGTCATCCTCTGAAGCAGAAGCATCATACTTTCCAAGGCGGAGCGGCATACCGAACACTTCACAGAAGCTCACCCAATCCTTGATGTCATAGTTCTTGAACAGGTACATCCATGAGACCACCCTCATAATGCCTGCCCTGCTTGCATGTCCTGACTTCGCCTTGTACTTATGTACCACGAACTTATTCTCCGGGAGCTCCACGCCTGACGGGTACTCCCCGGTGCATATCTTCAGCTCATCCGTTGTGCTGTCCCACACAAGCTTTTTGGGATGCACATACTCAATGTCCTCAATGACATTCTTCCCATCCTCTACCGTCCACGCAAGCTCCATGATGCTGATGCCCTTCCCTATGGCATCCAACATGTCAATCAGCACCTCGTCAAAGTTCTCAATCCCCTTGAGCTGCTCATCCACAAAGTCAGCAACCTCTTTGTCCCTCTCATCCTGTGAGAATGGCTGCACCTCCCAATCAAGCCCTGTCACAGCAAGCTTCCTTGTCTGCATCTGTGAGAAGAGGTGGGTGTCTTTCTCCTCCATCTCCTCAAAGAGCTCCATCTGTGCCCTGACATTGCCCTCATCCGCCTCCCGGAAGATACGGGCAAGCCTGCGTGGTGTCAGCCCGTTGGATGGGTAGTCAGAGAACTTGTCATTGACATCCCCCACCGCCACCCTTGCGGTCACGGGTCTCCTTATGCCTGTATCTGTCTCCGGATTGAAGGGTGTCCCCTTGTTCCGGTTCCTCTTCTTTTTCTTTGTCATGCTGTGTCACACCTCCTAATAGGCACCCTTGCCCATCCGGAACCGTCTCCGAAGGACTGTCTTGTAATTTGCTTTTGATGCCACCGCCTTGATGCTCTGTGCAAGCTGCACCGCCATCTGAAGACCGTCCGGGGCATCATCATTCTTTCCCATGGGGAACTCCTGAAGCTGCTTCAGTAGGGTCTTGTGCTCCCGGTTGAATTTCAGGTACTTGTTCTTGATGACGGGCTGCAAGGACTCAATGCGGAGCACCTTGTTAACCGTAGACTGTATCTCCTCTATTGGGATATACTCCCCTTCCTCTGCGGACTTGGCAGCCATGACCTCCTTGAAGAAGTATTGGAACTGCACCACCTCCACGCCGAACTTGTAGAAGCCTTTCTTGTAGTCCCTCTTCAGCCTCCGGTTCATCTCAAACACATCATCAATGATGACATCCGGCTTCCGCTTCTCCACGGAGGCATCCGCCACATACATGTACCCGGTCTTGGTGGACAGGGCAAGGTTGATGATGGAGCTTGTGTCTGATTTCTTGTTTTTTCCAAGTGACGGGTCATTTGCTGCCACGAATACGAACTCCGGACTTGAGAAGTCCATGAGCTCCGGCTCGTAGTAATCAAACCATTCAGGATTGAAGGTTGCACTCTCCGGGTCAATCGGGTCATTCTGAAGCTCGGAGTTGAAAGATGCCACGCCTTCAGAGACCTTAATTTCCATTAGGTCATAATAGGACAGCTTCTCTTCCCAAAGGACTTCAGCTCCAAGCAGCATCTCCTCCTCATGTGCTTCATAAAAGGCCTTTGCATCCTCCTCATGGTTCTCATTGAAAAGATTGGTGTAGATGCTCTCCCATTCATCCCACAGCTTTGTATTGGCTGCTTCCGATATGACCGCCCTGTATTTCTTGGTCTTATATCTTGGGTTCTGAAGCACGTTGTTGAGCAGGGAGTCATAGTGGAGTATGGTGCCTATGTACATGATGTCCGTGTAGGTGTCCCCTGCCTTTGAGACCGCCTTGTCAAACCAGTTCTTCAGCTTCCGCCTCTGCTCCGGCGTGTTGACGTTCTCATCATTCTCAATGTCATCCAGTACAATGAGGTCAGGTCTCCAGTTCCGGTGCCTCCTTCCCCTGACTTTCTTCCCGGAGCCGATTGCCTCCGCCTTGATGTCCGTCTTGGTCAGTATCACCCCTGTCCTCCATGCCTTCTCCCCTTTCAGGGAGCCAAAATCCATAATGATGTTGCCATTGTCCTCAAGCTCCGTCTTGATGTCATCAAGGAAGCCCTCCGCCTGCTCGGATGAGTCAGACAAGATGAGGATGTAGTGCTTGTATGCGTACAGGATGGCATGGAGGCTGTCCTTGAAGGTGAAATTGGTTGACTTCGCATGACCACGGGGAGCCGCCACGACCTGCCGGGAGCCCTTCAGCCTTGAGATGACCTTGGCTTCCTTCAGGGGGTTCCTCCCCTTCATCACGCCCCGGCTCCATATCCCGTCAAGCTCCTCATGGAAGTGTGGGGACTTCCGGATGAAGTAGTGGGGAAGGTACGCCCTCCCAAAGTAGGACATGTCAAAGGCGGCAAGCTCCTTTCTAAGCCCATGCTCGCCCATGAGCTCCTCCCCGGACAGGTACCTCTCATTCAGTTTTTTCCTTTCCTCCTGATGGTCAGAGCCCCGGAGCACATATTCCTCAAAGAGCTTGGTCTGATACTCCTCATTGCTCCTTGCCTCTGTGTCCCCGTCCTCCTCAAGCTCCCTCATCCAGTTGTCAATATCAATCATCTTCCATCATCCGCTCCTTTGCCCTTGCCAGTATCTCCTTGAGCTGCTCCGCTGACTTCCCATCCTGCTTGATGACCTTGAGCATCTCGGACTCCATCTCCCGGAAGGCAATGTCAGCCTTCCGCCTCATGTCCTGCCTTACCCTGTCCTTGTATACCTTTGTCCGGGACAGGGAGGCAATGAGCCTTCCTGCCTTGTCAAGCGGCATCTCATTGAACTCCTCCTCTGCGGTTGCCACCTTGTTCAGGAGCCCGTTCATGGTCAGGAGTATGGCTGCTTCCGTGTAGTCCGCCTCCGGGTTCTCCTTCACCACCTGTATCAGCCTGTCCGTCTGTGCCTGTGCCTCAAGGAGCCTCTGCATGGCGTTGTTTGTCCGGGTGGCATACCGCCCCACACTGGACTTTGATATGTCATAGCCCTCCCCTTTCAGGAATTGGCTAATGTATTCATAGGTATTGGATGTGTCAGCAAGCATCACATCCACTTTCATCCGCAAGCCTTCAGGGAGCTCGTCAATCTTTGAGGTTATCCTCTGCTTGGTTCTCTTATCGCCCATCAGACATCAACCCCATTGTCCTCAATCGTACCTTCCGCAAGGTCTACGCCTTCCTTGGTGAGCTTGATGACCGCATCATTGGCATAGGCATTGTAGGCTGTGACCTTTTCCTCGGTAAATTCGATATATCCGGCTCCCTGAAGGTAATCAAGATACTTGCTGATGTCCGGGGATATGATAAGCCCGGCTGCTATCATGGCATTGGATAACTGCCTTGTGAGGGCTGTGTTGTTGTATCCCTTCACCAAGCACCGGATGATGTACCCCCTGATTGCCTTATTCTGCTTGATTTCTGCTTTTTCTAAGTCATTCACTTTGTTCACCTCACTCTTTTCTGCTGCTCTGCATCAGGAGCTTGTCAATCTTGCTGTCAATGCTCCTCATCCTGTCCTCCACCCCGTTCATGGAACGGAAGAAGTCCTCACGGAGCACAAACGTGGTAGCAAAATCACCCTTGATGTTATTGAGTTCCTGCTTGATGTTTGCTATGTCCTCATCCGTCTCCTCTTCCAACTTGTCAATCCTCTTATTCACTTTGTCATCATTCTCTTTAATCTGCTTTTTTATCTCTTCTGTGCTGCTCTTGAGGCTTCCTATCCACCCCTTGATGAAGAAGGTTATCACCCCCAAGCCAAGGGTGATGACCCCTGCCATCACATCAGAGAAAGATATAACATAATCCATAGGCTCCTACTTCCTGATGAGCTTTTCTGCAAGCTCCATGACCCTCTCCCATCCATCCATGGACACCAACGCCACAATGAAGGCTGCTATGAATGATGCAAATACCATGAACCACTCAATAGCCACCCCGTAATATGCCGCAAGCCCCAACAGGCAGACCGGGCAGAGGATGAGGGACAGGAGGATGACGGTCAGTGCTGTGGGCACCTTCCGGTCAAACCATGTCCACTTTTTGAGTGCCTCCGTGATGACCGACACGATAAATGCCATGACACCAATGAAGACGATAATCTGTGATACATCCGCTGTGAAATTCGTCATGCAAACCACTCCTTTTCTGTCATTTTTTTTGAGAATAACGCACAAAACAATAAGAGCATGTACTAAGTACATGCTCTTATCTTATACTCATTGTGAAAGACTCTTTAGGGGAAACATTTCCGGAAAATCACTCTCCGTTATCCATGTCAAAAAGGCTCATCTGCCCTATCATTGGCTCGTCCTTCAGTATGTTCCCTATCTGCTTGGTGGTCAAGTTGTACTTCTCTGCAAGCTGCTTTGAGTTGTACCCGTTCCACTCCTTCTTGATACGCCTGTTCCTTGCCGGGGCTATGATGTTCTCTGTCTTCGGGAAGTAGAGCTCATCCCCCTTGGCGTACTCACTAAGCTCAATGAACTTCTCAATCCCTATGATTTCCACCACAGGGCGGTAGCTTTCTGATATGTCCTCCAACGTGGTCTCTTCAATGAGGGCTCTTGTGAGTTCATCCGCTGTCATCTCCGCCTCCTTCCCACTACTATGAGGCTTTCTTGGTATAGGAGAGGCTTATCCATCCGGCTCCGGACTTCAGCCTGCCCCATCCGTCCTTTTCCTCCACAATGGTGTACTTGTTCTTCTTACCTGCCTTCTCCCGGATGGCTCCCACCACGCTGTGCCCGGTTCCTGCCCCGGAGCGGATGTTCAATACGTCACAGGTAGTAGTGATGAGGTATGGCGTGAAGCCTGCCTGCTGCTTGTCCCCATCATCCGGTTTCTTGCCGGAGTCCTGTCCGCCGCTTCCTGCCTGACCGCTCCCGGCTCCCTTGATGGCATCCAGTATCTTCAGTATCTTTCCGCCATACCCGGCTCCGGCAGCCCACCCCTTGCCCTTCGGGTTCTCCTGTATTCCAAGGTACTCCACATACGGGGCACAGCCACGGGATACAAGGTCAAAGCGTGGGTCTATGCAGTCCTGCTTCAGCTTCGTGGTGTTGGCGTATGCCTTGAGGTGCTGCACCTGTGCCCGGATGCCAAGCTGTGGCGTGCTAAAGCTGTTCCCGGTCTCCCCGTTCTTGGTCACTCCCATGCCACAGAAATTATTCTGTGAGAGCTTCACAGCACTCCCGGAGAAGGTGAAGTTGCCTGTCTCAAGACAGCTCTGTGCAAAAGCAATGTCACCACGGATATTCTCCGCCTCTCCTTCAGACAGGTACAGCGGTATCATGTCAAGTACGCTCTGTGCAACGCTGCCATTCTTTGCCTTGATGTATGCCGCCATCTGCTCCGCTGTGGTTTCCGCCTTCCCGGTTATCTTGGTCATGCTGCCCTTATCCTCTGCCTTGCCATTGCTCATCCCATAATGCTCCGCTATGACCCTGCACTCCTCTTCAGCAAGCTTTCTAAGGTTGGCATCATTGAGCAGCCACTTGGTCATCTTGGCATTGGTATGGAATGAGTGCTCAAGGATGTAGTAGTCTGACAGCCCGGCAGCCCTCGCACCTCTAAGTACGCCATAATACTCTCCTCCGGATGAGCCCTTCCTTGTCGCTGTCCTTCCTGCCTGCACCGTCCCCATTGTGGAGGCTATCACCTTTGCAAGCTTCAGGGCAAGACTGTCACAGTTCCCAATGTTGTCATAGCCACGGTACACCACGGGATAGTCCACGCTCTCCGTACCGCAGGCATTGGAGTGGTCACTGATGAAGAGCACACATCCCTTTGCTGCATATCCACGGTCATAGAGCCCCCGGTCTGTAGCCTGATTGCCCCTTGTCAGGATGACCTCAAAGCCATAGCCTTCCAGTATCTCCTTCTGCATCAGGTGGAGCTTCCACACCATATCCGACTCATAGTATTCCGGAACCACCGGAGACCTGTTGTACTTGCCATAGTGCCCGGCATCAATACATATCTTCTTCTTTGCCATGATTATTCCTCCTTGCTTTCGTCTTCGCCTTCGCCTTCGTTTGCGTGGTAGATGGGCTGACCATCCGCTTCATTGATTTCCTCTTCGGTTGCCACTTCATCAAACAGCTCTTTCTTTTCTTCCATGGTTACTCCTCCTTTTCACTGTCATAGTCTAATGTGATGGATGTCTTGGTCTCCACCAAGATGCTCTTCCGGATGCCTTCAATGGTTGCATCAATCATATCCTCCGGGAGAAAAGCCCGGATGAGCTCCCCGTTCTTGATACGGTAGATGTACCACAACTCCACATCAAAGTCCGGTGTCTCCTGCCCCTCCTGAACCAAGACGGAGATGAGGGTCTCCTTGTCCTTCTCAAACTCTCCTTTCAGCTTCTTCAGCAGGAGCTTCTTCTGCTTCTCGTCCGGCTTAATGCTCATTTCATCAAGGAACTCTGCAAGCGTGGTCTCAAAGGTATAGTCCCCTGTAAAGATTGCCTTCAGAGCCTTCTCAAATTTGCTGTCAAACTTGTAGCTCGTCTTGGTCTCCTCCTTGACCTTCATACTGTATACCCCTGCTCCCACAAGCTCCTTCAGCTTGTCCGGATTCAGGATGTCAAGGCTCATGCTGTCCGTGATGGCAGCACTGCCCTCATCACCGTAAAACTTCACATACCTCACATTGTGGTCTTCCATGAGAGCCAAGCCCCTCGCCTGAAGCTCCGCCTTGTAGCTGTTCATCAGAACCCGGCTCCTCTTCTGCTCCCTGTCAAGCTCCACACATGCCCCAATGAGCTGCTCGTTGCTCATTGTCTTTGTTGTCTGCTCTCCCATTACTGTCCGCCTCCTAACTTCTGAAATGCTTTTGCTGCACAGGCTCCACAGATACCCTTCCCATGGAACTCCTGCACCCCGTCCGTCACACCGCAAAAGTTACAGCGGAGTGTGTACGGTCTTATCCTGATTTCCCCCTGATGCTCCTCCACCACCATAGGGTCTTTTGGCTCAATGCCAAGCTCCCTCCGCATTGCCACCGGGATGCTGATTGACCCGTGGCTTGTCATCTTCTTATATGCTGTGCTCATGTCTGCTCCTCTCCGTCCGCTACTGATGGACTCTTTTTCTTGTACTTTTGATAGTAGATACATTGCCTGACCTGTTCCGGCTCTGCCCTGATGTCAGCCGCTATGTCCTCATTGCTCCATCCGGCATTATGGAGAGCCATCACCCTGCCTGCATCAAGCCTTCTCCTCCTTGCAGGCTTTTCCTTTGGCTTTGGTGGAGGCTTGTTTTCAGGGAGCAGGAACTTCAGGAGGGCATCCGTACACGCTGCACAGAAGTGCATCCCATGTGTGGCTTCATCCACTGGATGCAGAATATCTTCCCCGTCAAGCTCTACTACGTTTGGTATTATCTTGATAGCTGTCTTCTCAAGGACAGCTCCGCACCTGTCACATACAAACTGTATCTTTTTCAATCTCTCCGCCTCCTTCTCCTTAACTGCCATCCGGGTCAGGGATATCGCTCCGAAGCTGCTCTTCAAGCGTTTCCATGGCGGCAAGATGGATGTCAAGCATGTTGTTCTTCACATCATCCATGTCCAGTCCACGCTTCAGCCCTTCCATGCCAACGAACACCTGAAGGAAGCCTGCTATCTGTGCCAGCTCCTCAACGCTGATGTCCTGACCCTCAAAATTCACCTTGTCATCCCTGACTGTCACTATCAGCTTGCAGTCCTGCATCCTGTCCCTCCTTCTCTTCCTGCCTCTTCACCATGTTCTTGAGTGCCTCAATGAGCTTAGAGCACTGTTGATAGTCCAACCACTCCACAGCACTGACCCCGAACATCTTCCGGCACATGCCATTGACCCTTGCAGGCTTGTCCCATCCAAGCTCCTGTGTGAGCTTGTATATCTTCTTCCTTTGGTTCTCCGTGGATGTGTTCCCTCCACTGTGCTTCCCACGCTCCGACTTCTTCACAGAGTCCTTCATGCTGCCAAGCACCCGGATGACCGTCTGAAGCTCCCTTTTGTTGAGAGCCTTGATGCTGTCCTTCCCCGTGTGTGCCTGTACAAGGAGATGCAGCTCCTCATCCGTGAGCTTCAGCTCCGGGCTCTTTGCAATGCCCCATACCCTCTTGATGCTCGGCTGTGATGTGTTCCCTGCCATGCTACACCCTCCTCTCTTTTACGCTCTGCACATGCGGCTTCAGGAACTCCGGTATCTGAATACATCCTCTGTCTGCAATGGTATCCGCCCGGACAGACACATCCGTGTATCCATAATTCTGAATGACACCATAGATGCCTGACAGCATCTCACGCCCCATCTCTTCCTCATGCTCGCCTTTGATTACAACCTCCAATTTCTTCATGTGCTCCCTCCTTCCTACAGCATCATCATACTGGATGCCTCGCTCACAATCTTCATGGTTATCCGTGTCTCGCCTTTCTGCTTCAGGATACGGAGCACGTTGTTGAGTGTCCTGTCCAACAGGCGGAAGCATCCGCTCTGTGTGTTGGTTGCCCGGCTTATCATCTCGCCCATGGCTGCCTCCTCGACCTCATAGCCCTCAAGGTAGTCCGCCACCTCATTCTTGGACAGCCCCTTCAGCTTATAGTAAAAGTCCATCCGATTAGCAAAACGGGCAAGGTTGCCTTTCAGCTCTGTCTCAAGCCTCGGCTCCCCGGCTATGACAATGCCCACATCCGACTGGTCAAAAATGCCCCGGAGTATCTCCATCTTTTTCTGCGTGTACTTGTTGATGAGCTTGTCCGCCTCGTCAATGATGAGCAGGAAGCCTTCATTGGTATTGAAAAACTCCCGGATACGGTTGACCCTTTTCCATATCGTTCCTCCATACCCTCTAGGGAGCCCTATCCCGTTCTCAATGGCTTCCACCAAGTCCCGGCAAGCCATGGTGTCATCACACTCAATGTATGCCACCCTCGGCAGCTCTGCATATTTCTTCAGTGCGTGGGTCTTTCCCTGACCGGACTTCCCAACGATTATCCCAAGCCCCATATACTCCTGACATGCCTGGCATACTCCGATAGTCTGTACAAAGTCTCGGCTCTCAAAAAACTCCACCTTCTTCTTGAGGATGCCTGCCCCTGCCTTGCCGCCTTCCTGTTCCTGACCGCCATCCACTCCTCCGGATGCCTCAAGGAACTCCCTGACCTTCTTTTCCAGTTCGGTAGGGTCACTTGCATACTTCCCATTGAGGTATTGGCTAAGTGCCGCCCTTGAATAGTTCATCTTGAGGGCTGCCTCCGCCTTGGTCATCTTCAGCTCCGCCAATCTCTCATTCATCTGCTCCGCCAGTGTCTTCTCCGCTTTGTAGGTATTCAATGCTTCCATAGTTACAACCTTCCTTTCCTTTTTCCTTCACTAATTCCTGCCATACGCTTTTTGTTACACACCTATGGCTCTAAGCTTCTTGAGTGCGTTCTCCGCCTGCCTGCTCATGTATTCGCTGTCCTGCTCATCATCCTCCCTTTTCTCTGCCCGGAAGCCCTGCTGATAAGTTCTATCCTTTGGCATTGCTATGACTTTTGCCGCCTTATCCTGCTTCTTTCCGCCTATCATCAGGTCAATGCCGCCTGTTGCCTCATTGAAGCCCACATACTGCTCATTAAGTTCCTCAAAAGGTCTCCTTGCTTCTTCAAGTCTTTCCCTGTCACGCTTCTGCTGCCTTTTCTGCATCTTCAGGTGTTCCTCAAGTACTTTCTGTGTCACCTTCGGGGCAATCTGAAGGAGTTCCTGACAGTACGCTTCACAGATACGCTTGCCTTTTTGGTCAAAGACATACAGGACAGCCATGTCATCCGGGTCATACTTGATGTCAACCTTCCGCCCGATATAGTCACACAGCTCATCAGAGCGGTACTCATATCCCCACTTGGTGATGCCTATGTTGCGGACAAGCACGTTTTCTGACTTCATCATCAACATGGTTGCATAGCTCTTAGGTGGTGCCGCCTTGAAGTACCTGTCCTCATTCATAAAGCAGTCATAAGGCTTCTTGTAGGTCTCTCCCATCTTCTTGAGCCCGGAATGCTCCGTGTGCATGTAGACTGTAGTGAGCCATTCATGCCACTTCTCATAGAACTCTTCCAGTGTCAGGAGCTCTCCCCTTTCAAGCATCCGTTTGATGTCCTTCTCCACCTTGTCAGAGGTCTTTGAGCCCGTCAGCGTTCCCGTGTAGGACTTCATCCAACGTGTGAACTTGTTGCAGACGGTGCGGAAGAACCTCTCTATCTGTCCCTTGCTCCATGGTTCATAAGGCAGAGCCCGGTGGTCATCCTTGATGCCTATGCTCTTGTAGAAGCCCTGTGTCTCATTGTCAAAGTTCAAGCCGCTCCGGTCATTCCGGTCTCTTCCTGTCATGGTCTTGGCTGTGTAGTCCTTGCCATTGTCTATGTAGAGATACTCCGGAACCCCTCCCGGCTCTGAATAAACCATCTTGAGGAGGCTCTGCTTCAGGATGTCAGAATTGGCATCCTTGCAGAGGACATCACCCATGATGACCCTGCTCCGCATGTCCACCCATGCAGCCAAGTGTGGCTTGATTGCTATGACCTTGCCATTGGGTTGCTTGTAGCTCACCCAACAATCAAAGGTATGCTCATCACCCATGACTATCTGCATCACCTGAAGCCCCTTGGTATCCCGGCTCCCTTTCACCATGACCTTATTCTTGTACTCACGGGTGCCACGGGATGCAAGGAAGTAGGCGTTCCTCATGTTCTCATCCTCCATGAGATAGTTGATATACCTCACTACCGTCTGATAGGACGGTATCTTCTCCCATTCCGTCATCCCGGCTTTCAGGTTTATGTTGGCAATGGCTGTCAGCTTCTCATAGAGCATCTCACGGGTGCCTTGGTTCCGGGCAAAGTCCTCATTGAACCATATGTTCTTGATGACCTGCTTGACCTCCGGCTTGATGCTTGGGAAGCATCCGGTCTCCTTCGGTTTCCTGCACAGGCAGAGAACCTTGAAGAACTCATACCCTGCCCCGTCCTCCTTCTGAAGCTTGTCCGCCCATGCGGATGCCTCAAGGTATGCCTTGGTGTATCGGTACAGAGTCCTCTGACCCTTCCCAAGGTGCTTCTGTGCGAACTCTTCAGCGTACTTTGTCCTGTCCCCTTCGTCATACTGAAGGAACTTCCTGACCACGTTCCCAAGCTCCACAGCCTTGTAGTATCTCTCCTTGTAGTTTTCAATGTACCAGTCAATGTCCATGTTCACATACCATGGCACCTCCGGCTTCTGCTCTGCCGCCTCCTGCCCTTCCGGAACTTCTTCCGTGAAGGATTTCAGCTTTTCCCTTTCCTTCCATGCGTTCCTTGCCTGTTTGGATAGTGAGGAGACTGCTACAAGCACCACATCTCTTCCGCCCGTTTCTGACTTCTCGGTCTTGGTTTCAAATGCCTGTTTTTTCCTCGACAGCCTCTGTGCCATTGTTTTATATTTGACCCCTTCCAGCTCCGCCGCTTCAGCCAATGTGACATATGCTTCAGCCAATCATCTCACCTCCTTCATGCCACCATCTCAATTTCCAGTATCTTTGATATTGCTTCAATGTATTTCTTCCCACTACGCTCACCGACTAAAATCTTGTGGATATACTGCTTATTGCATCCAAGCAAAGCAGCAAGCTCCACCTGTGTCATGTTCTTGTCTATGAGCCTTTTCCTGACTTTCCTCCCAAAGGGTGTCAGTCTCGTCTGCTTTGTTGCCATCTGCTCACCTCACATCAAAGGCTCTTTGATACAATCTTTGTCCTTGGTTTCTGACCGACTTTTTTCAATGCTGTCCGGCTTACCACCTCCAAAGTTTCAGGAAGGTTTTTCACTACAAGCCAGTTTTCCGGTATCAGTCCATGAGCCTTCATAATTTTTTTCTGCTCCCGTGTAGGGGCTTTCCCATTCTTCACTCGTTCCATTCCTCCTGCTTTCTTAATTCCTCCACTACCCTGAACCGGGTGACTTTCTTTGTGCCGGAGAACTCCGGCTATTGAGATTTTCTTAGAAATTTGATATGCTTATTGGGTTACAAGTAACCCCCTTGCAAGTATAAGTATATCTTCGTATCCGAAGAATGTCAAGCCTTTTTCTTCGGATACGGTGATTTTTATTCGATTATGCAGAAAGTGAGGTATCATGGATATTAGTATGGATAGTATTGGAAATAGAATCAGAGAGAGAAGAAAAGAATTAAGGCTTACTCAAACAGATATGCACCGTGAATGTGGCATTACATCCGGAGCACTTAGTCAGATCGAGAACGGAAGCAGAGTCCCATCTGCTATTGCTTTTTTCTCAATTTCACAAGCTTTGAATTGTAGCATGGAATATCTTATTACTGGAGTATCTTCGGAAACGAAGAATATTGAAATCTTCGGAAACGAAAAAAAGCTTTTAGATGGTTTCCGGGAACTGTCTGAAGATGACCAAGAGGAACTCTTAGGACTATTGGAGATGAAGCTACGGAAGACCCATAAGGCAAGAGAGACAAGTGCAAAATCATCCGAATTGACGGATACAGAAAAAGGTAACATGGTAGGATAATTTTTTTGCTTTATTTTGGGTTACTTGTCACCCAAAATATGTAGAATTGTTTTTCAGGGAAACATTTCCCCAAAGTGGGCTAAAAGCTTGTAAAATGGGGCAATTCTACACATACAATTCCAAAGCTCCATTTTGTAGAATTGATTTTATCCAATCCGGCTCCCACATGCCGGATACTGCTGCTGACAAGTAACGCCTATTTTTTCAAGCGTTACTTTCAAAAAACCTTTTATTTATAGGGGCTTTTGCGGTACTCACCCATGTTTCTAATTCTAAATCAGTAACGCAATAACGCCCCGTTATAACGCTTTCACTATTTTCAAGCACGAAAATCTAATGTATAATATCATTACAACCTTAAAGAACGGGGGAAAGTTGCAGAAACCCTATAAAATCAATGCTTCCTTGCACTCTCCTCCGTTCTCCTTCCTTAAACACATATAAAAAAGCATCTTAACAGCCTATTCACAAAATCGCTGTCAAAGATGCTTTATTTTCTCCCTTTCAAATTCGCCACAACCCTATATTTCACGGGGTTTCCCGGCATTTCCCACCCCTCTCACGGATGTTCCCACTCACAAATACCTTTTTGTCATTTATTCTGTTAGGTTACACACGCCTAATCCGGCAAGCAACTGGATACAATCCACATATCCCTGACAATATGCCTGTTCCTCTGACACAAACGCAAGATGTTTTAGTGCTTCCATATAATTCTCCACACATGCCCGCTGTCCAGATTCCATTGTTCCCAATTCTTTCACGAATGTTTCCTGTACTACCCTTTTCTGCTTCTGTGCCTCTGCTAGTTCTGGAATCTGAATATAACTCTCACGTTCCACATTCCCACATCGCAATCCATTCAAAAACATTCCTATTTCACTCCATACTTCGTTCTGCATCATAATCTCCTTCCGTTTTTTAAAATTCCTTTGTATTTATTGTGACCATTCTATGATAATTCTGCTCATTTTTTCAAAACTTCATCTTTAGAAGTATATTAACATCCCAATTCGATAAAATCAATAATATATACTTCAACTTTAGAAGTGGGGAATCAAATGAAAATATATTGGAATGGAAAATCGAAAAATATTATTGGAGACAAACTCAAGGCTTTACGGAAATCCCAGGGGATTTCACAAAAAACACTTGCCGCACGGCTTCAAACCGAAGGATTTGAATTTACAGACCTGACAATTTTAAGGATTGAGCAGGGAAAACGATTCGTACCGGATTATGAAGTTGTGGCTATAGCCAATTACTTCCATGTATCTACAGATTATCTTTTAGGAATCACAGAAAACAAATAAGCGGCTCTGTTCTATTTTGACAGATACCGCTTACTTTCTTTTTATTGCATTATTGGAGGGTGTAATTAGTTTTGTGTCTTTAAGATTCTACCTTCCTTTAATTACCAACATAGACAATTGCTAGAATCTCCAGTATTTATAAGGCTTTGTGGGCTCTGCCCACACCCGGCCTCCGGAATAAGGAGGAAGGATGTAGACACAAAATTAAATACACTACCCATTATTGAATTTATATCCTACTCCCCAAACAGTAAGAATGTATATCGGTTTTGCCGGATCAGGTTCAATTTTCTTTCGGATTCTCCGGATTAAACTCATTACATTATCTTCGGCTCCACAATAAGGCGCATTCCATACCTTTGTATATATCTGTTCTTTTGAGAACACTTGTCCTGGATTTTGTGCCAGCAGATGAAGAATTTCAAACTCATAATTAGTCAATTCTATTTTTTTACCATCTACTTTCACCGTCCGATATTTCACATTTATGCTAAGAGTATCATATTTTAAACAATTATCTGGAAAAGCACTACTCGATTTAGACATATTATAGCCTTTCCTCTCTGCAAACAACATTAATTCATTGAAAATATTTTCCTCCCCATCATTAAAAATCGCAACAAACATCTTTCCCACAAAATCACTCCTTTAATATTGTACGAAAAACATACTTAATTCTATACAGGAAGTGAATTCAAAAATCCAATCTGTTTCTAATTTCTGTTATTTTACATTAACAAAAATGTTTTATTGCCTGAATGACACTGTATATTTCTTTTCCAACCATTTATTATGACAAATCTTATTTCACCTCATTTTCATCATGTACAATGTCATCCTATTTGTAATGCTGACAGGCAATATTTTAGCAAAGGCGATCAATAGTTTGTTATATATTCCTGGAATAATTATTCTCTTCCCTCTCATCAATTGAGAATAAGCAATCCGAGCCACCTTCTCCGGCTTCATTACCGCTAATTTAAAAAGTAATGTGTCTTCTATATTGGCTTTTGAGGCAAACTCTGTCTGTGTCGCACCAGGACATAAAGTACTAACCTTTATTCCGGTTCTTCTATATTCTCCACACAGAGCATTTGAAAAGGACATAATATATGCCTTCGTTGCAGAATAAACCGCATCCGTAGGTGAGGGTATAAAAGACCCTGTTGAGCCTACATTAAGAATTCTCCCATAATCATTTTCCTCCATACTGACCAATATACGTTTTGTCAGTTCTGTTACAAACCGAACATGAAGATTTATCATCTCAATCTCCTTCTTTAAGTCTGTATGTCTAAAATATCCACATTCGTTGAAACCGGCATTATTTACAAGAATATGAACCAATATTCCCCACTGCCTGATCTGTTCCATTATATAGTCGGCTGCATCTTCCTTTTCCAGATCACAGGCAATATAATATACTGTTACATGGTATTCATTTCGTAAAAATAATTGCTGCTGCTTTAATTTATCTCTGTCCCTTGAAACAAGTATTACATTAGTTCCCTGACTTGCAAATTTTTCAGCCAATGCTTTTCCAATTCCACTTGTAGCGCCTGTAATCATAGCATTTTTCATTGATTTTCTCCATTTCTGTCCTTACGGCTTGCCATGACTTATTTATGTACCTGCATATATTCTGCTTTCACTTTATCAATCGTTTTTCCGCCAATACCAAAATTTTTGTCAGATACTTCCTTGATGGTAGTCACAAAAAATTCTTGCGGCACCTTCATAATCTCCGAAGATACTTCTGTTAATCGCCTGATTAATTCCTCTTTTTGTGTTTCAGATAAATTTCCGCTTTCAATGGTAATATATGGCATTATCTTTCTCCTTTTCATTAAAATTTTCTTTTAGCTTTCTCCATGTCGAAACAACTTCCACTCTTCCATATATGTTATTTTTTTATAAGAAGGATCTTTTAAAAGTTGTTCATAAAATGCCAGCTTCTTTTGGGTCAGAGTAAGTGCATTTTGCAGATTCCTCATTTGATTTTCAATATCATGTATATGATTTTGTACCATGCTATAGCGCTGTTCTAAAGTTTTTCCACCTTGTATCAGCAATGAAACATATTGCTTAATGGAACGAATAGGTATATTCGCCATGCGCATACACTGCACCATTTTTATCCACTCAATATCTGTATCAGTATACTGCCTGTACTTTTGATCCGTTCTGGTTATCTGCGGTATGAGTTTCTCCTTTTCATAATATCTTAAAGCCGCTGTGGAGAGTCCCGTTATTTCTGCGGCTTCTTTTGCTGAATACATATAATCCCGCCTTTCTTTATTAGCATAGACTATGAAGTACACTTCAAGTCAACCCAAAATACACACTAAAATTTTATTCGTATTTGCCAACAATGCTGCCTTGTTGAATAATATGTTTTTTCGCCATTTTTATAAAATGACTTTTGGTGGGAAATCCTTTCAAATCAACCTTACTGTCAAGAGCATACACTGTAAACCGATATAAATGCTGTTTGCCTTTCGGTGGTTTGGGGCCTGCATATTTATACCAACCATACCCCATTCCCTGTCTGGCATCCCCTAAACCTGGAACAATTTTTCCACATGGAATTGCTCCGTTTATTTGTTCTTTAGCAGGTATATTATAAATAAGCCAATGTGTAAAATTTTTAAAAAGCGGATGCTTTATATCTTCAAGCGTAATAGCAAGGGTTTTCGCATATGAAGATAAATTTTTTATTACAAATTCAGGAGAAACATCTCGTCCCCGCCCTGTATGCACTATTGGAAACTTTTCTCCATCTTTCATGCCGCTGCACTCAAACATTAAAATATCTATAGCCATTTCATACCTCCTACAAGCAAGTTACCTGTTTTTAAGCTGCCTGATGAAATCATCTACCGCTTTTGACAAACTTTCTTCTATCGGAAATTCATCATCAAAAAAACCTGCCCGTTCCAAGGAAACAAAGCCATGCAGAATACTATGGTAATATCGGGAATAATAAATAATTTCTGCTCTTTCTTGTATGTATTGGGACAGTATTTCGAATAAAATTGACTTTACACTTCGCCCTGTTTCAACTAACCTCTCTGAATTACTATGAGGAACTTTCATAATAATCCGATACATCTCTGGATTTTGTTTCGCATAGTTATAATATGAATCAGCAATCGCCTGAAGTGCTGCTCCCTGTTTCTTCCCCTTCACAGCATCCAACATCTCATCGCTTAAATCGCTTAACGCTAACTGGCCAAGAGATACATATAGTTCATCAATTCCCTTGATATGCGTATACAGCGAAGCAGGTTTGATGTCTAACTCGGCCGCCAGTTTATGCAATGTTAGATTTTCATATCCCTTTTCTTCCACCAATAATGCTGCCGTTCTAACTACTATTTCCTTCGTAAGCCCTTGTCTCGGCATAGTTCCTCCACCTTTCCTAATAATATTAGGAATATTATATCCTAACATTGTTAGGAAGTCAATATAAAACCAATATAATAAGCGATACTGTCCATTTCTTTCCAGATACCGCTTACTTTCTTTTTATTGCGTTATTAAATTTATATCCTACTCCCCAAACAGTGAGAATGTATATCGGTTTTGCCGGATCAGGCTCAATCTTCTTTCGGATTCTCCTGATTAAACTCATTACATTATCTTCAGCTCCACAATAAGGAGTATTCCATATTTGATTATATATCTGTTCCTTTGAAAATACTTGTCCTGGATTCTGCGCCAAAAGATACAGAATTTCAAATTCATAATTTGTTAATCCTATGTTTTTCCCATCCACCTTAACCATCCGGCTTCTTAGATCAATGGTCAGTCCTTCGTACTCTAAGAAAGTGTTTGCAGAAAAAACATTCATAATATTTACGCTATTTTTCTTTTTAAGAAAACAAATCAATTCGTTAAGTATTATTTCTTCTTCGTCCTCAAATGTGGCAATTAGTACCTTGCCCATTGAATCACTTCCTTATTTAGTAGTTTCTGCCAAAAGGATATAACGCCCATTTCTATCTTCCCCCATCACCTGCCTTTCACAAATATTTGTAGTAAGTACGATTTCTGAATATCACATATATCGTCAATAAAAGAGTTAAAAACTCCGCAATAGGAATCGCTAACCACACTCCTGTTACCTGCAAAAAGTGGGGCAAAACCAAAAGGAAAACCGTAATAAATCCAAATGTCCGCAGGAAAGAGATTGCTGCTGATACCTTTCCATTCGATAATGCCGTAAATAACGCAGATGAAAAAATATTGCATCCAGAAAACAGGAAACTAAATGAAAAAATAGTAAACCCTGCTTTTGTAATCTCAAAAACATTTTTATTGTTCTCTGCAAATATTCTGGCAATGCTTTCTCCCACAAAGAACGAGAACAGGAATACAAAAATGGATACAGCCGTTATAAAGCGGAAACAAATATGGACTACTTTCTTTAACTGATTCACATTCCCGCTGCCATAATTGTAGCTTACAACAGGAGCTACTCCCATAGAAAACCCAATATAAAGGGTCGTGAGCAGGAACTGTGAATATATGATGACCGTAATCGCTGCCACCCCGTCCTCGCCTAACAAGCTCATCATTGTCGCATTAAACAGAAATGTAGTCACGGCAGTTGACAACTGGCTTACCATTTCGGACACGCCGTTAGAGCAACTCTTTATCAATACACCCGCATCCATTTTAGGTTTACAGAAATGCAGCTCACTTCTTCCAGCTACAAAGCCTGCCACTGGCAGCCTTTTCCGCATGCTATGGCAAGTCAAAAAGAATACTGTGCCGATAACTGTCGGTATCATATATCCGATGCCTGTCCCAAGAGCAGCTCCCTTTATCCCCATTTTCAGCAGGACGATAAAAACATAATCAAAAACAATATTAGCGATACCCGCCAAAATAGAAAGCACAAGCCCTAACGTCGGCTTTCCCGCTGTCACAAACAGATTTTGATACAACACCTGCATGATATTCCCAATCACAAAGATAAGCTGTATTTTCAGATAGTCTTTACAATAGGGGAATAAAATTTCGCTTGCACCCAATCCCCAGACTATTTCATCCAGAAATAACCATCCTATAATAGTAATAACCAGACCTGTCATTATTCCCGTGATGATGATAAGCGTAAAATTGCTTCTGGCTTCTTCGGTTTTACCGCTCCCCATTTTCTTCGCAACAACCGCACTCCCGCCTGTCGCAAGCATCGTTCCCAATCCAACAATCACATTGATGACGGGGCAAACGATATTGATGGATGACAGGGCATTTGTATCAACAAACCGTGCCACAAAAATAGTGTCCACAATGGTGTATAGCCCCATAAACAGCATCATCACCATGCTTGGAAAAGCGAATTTAATCAGAGATACGGCATTGAAACTTTCAGCTAATGGACTCCTCTGTGTTTCTGTCATATTCGACTTCCTCCTTATTCTCTGGAAGAAGCACAAAACGCTGTGTCGGATACCCATATTCCACAAGCAGCTCTCTTTCCGCAAAGCCCAGACGATAGTATTCCTCACGGTAGCCAGTATCTGCCTTGTCGCCTGCACGGTATGTTGTCAAAGTGATTTCCCTGCCGCAGAGCAATTCATCCACAAGTTTATCAAGGAACAGCTTTGTAATCCCCAGATGCCGATACTGCGGGTGTACCGCAAAAAAATCTATGCTCCCCGTGTCGGCTGAAAATCCCATAATACCGACTGCCATACCCTCATCACGCAGAATCAACGCCTTTTTATCCGCAATATATTGGTGCAGATTTTCCATGTATTCTTCTTTATCCAGACACGGGTATCCGTCAATCGCAAGTTTTACCAACTCTATCCAGTCATCAACATCCGCAGGCGTGGCAAATTTTATATTGTCTTTTGTAAAATCCATTTTTATCACTTCCTCTTTTAGATGAATCTCAAGCTGCAACGGATAAAAATGCTCTGTTTCCCGAAATTCCGCAGGGGCAGTTTTATACATTGCCTTAAAAATATCCGTAAATGCCTGCTGGCTTTCATATCCGCTCATAAGAGCAATTTCAAGAATCGGCTTTTCAGAAAGCACCAGAAGTTTTGCCGCTTCTGTAAGCTGCCGTCTTTTCACATACTCGTGAATCGTCAAACCGACAGTCTTTGTAAAAATCCGATGCAGATGGTATTTGGAATAATGTAACGCAGCCGCTACCATATCCAAATCCAATTTATCATGCAAATGTTCTTCTATATAGCGAATCGCCTGTGAAACAATATGTACTGTCTGACCTTGCATTAGGCTTCCTCCTTTCCTCTTTGTTGCCCGCACCTTTTGGGCATAATGGTATGCCCGCAGGGTGTTTCTAGTAAAGTATTGTAACACAAAGGAATTTATATCTTTTCATGATTCTTGCTATGTTTTATTGTAATTTCTCTTTCAGCATTGCAATCCATTGTTCGATTGCCTGTACCAAAAGGAACTGTTGCTGTAAAACTGCCATTCCGGTAACGGGAATATCTGGGTCACTCTCTTTCAATGCAATATTTTCCTCAAGATAGGTTTTCAGCACATTCATGTTGCTTTCAATGCTGTCCAGACAATCTCTCTGCTGTTCCTTTGTCATGCTTTCCAAATTCACGATAACGGCATTGAAGTCTAAAAAGATGTTGATTGGCTTGCGGGATATTTCAAGCATCAGTTTTTCAAATTCTTCTTTTCCTGCATCAGTTAGCGTATATACTGCCTTTTCTGGCATCTTTCCGTCTTTTTCGGTATGCCCACTAATCAGCCCCTTTTCTTCTAGCTGAAGCACTTTTTTATAAATAGACGGTGTACTGATTTTCACCCATTTCGATATGTTTCGGTATTCCACCAGTTTCTGAATATCATACGCACTCAAAGATTCCTTTTTTAACATTCCCAATACAATCAAATCAATGGTCGCCATTCAAATTTCCTCCTTTTCTATTGACAACTACTATAAATTATAGTATTATAATCCCTGCGTCGCAATTACTATATTTTATAGTACTATACAATAAACCATATGTCAAGTGAAAGGAGAATCACAATGAACAGTCAAAGCAAAAAAATGGAGCTGCTCGGCAGTGCATCCATTCCAAAAGCACTTTTAGCAATGGGAATCCCAACCATGATTGGTATGTTGGTAAACGCTTTCTACAATCTTGTGGATGCCTACTTTGTCGGTGGGTTAGGTGAGAGCCAGATGGGGGCAATCTCCGTTGTCTACCCGCTCGGACAGGTTGTTGTCGGTCTTGGTCTGCTATTCGGCAACGGAGCCGCTTCTTATATTTCCAGACTATTAGGTCGGGGCGATAAAGAAAATGCGGATAAGGTTGCAAGCACCGCATTATACAGCAGCGTGTCCGTCGGAGCGGTCATCATTATTATCTCTATGGCGTTCCTGCACCCTATTTTGAAACTCTTAGGGGCAACCGACAGCATCCTGCCTTATGCCGCCACATACGCAGGCATTTACATTGTTTCCTGCATTTTCAATGTGTTCAATGTTACCATGAATAATATCGTAACAAGCGAAGGGGCTGCAAAGACAACCATGTGTGCCTTGCTGACGGGGGCTGTCCTCAATATCGCCTTAGACCCACTGTTTATCTATGTACTTGATTTAGGCGTGGCAGGGGCAGCGATAGCAACTGCAATCTCACAAGTAGTTTCCACCTGTGTTTATCTAACCTATATCCTGCGGAAGAAAAGCGTATTTCATTTTCGGATTAAGGACTGCACTTATACAAAGGAAATCCTATCTGAAATTTTCAAAATCGGCATCCCGACACTGGTATTCCAGATATTAACCAGTGTTTCCATTTCCTTAATCAACAATGCCGCAGGCGGTTATGGGGATTCAGCGATTGCAGGCATGGGCGTTGTCACCCGCCTTATCTCAATGGGCAGCCTGTCCGTATTTGGATTTATCAAAGGTTTTCAGCCTATTGCAGGATATAGTTACGGAGCAAAAAAGTTTGACCGTCTGCGTGAAGCAATCAAGACTTCTATCCTTTGGTCTACGGTTTTCTGCGTAGTTTTCGGTCTTGTACTGGCTCTGTTCCCTGCGGTTATCGTTTCCCAATTCACAAAGGGCGATACCGAGATGATTCGTATTGGAGCGGCATCTTTAAGGGCAAACGGTTTTTCGATTATGCTCTTTGGATTTTACACTGTATATTCCTCCCTGTTCCTTGCTTTGGGAAAAGGCAGAGAGGGATTTATCCTCGGAGCTTGCAGGCAGGGGATTTGTTTCATCCCTGTTATCCTGCTCCTGCCTATGGTCTGGGGGCTTAACGGCATCTTATACGCCCAACCGATTGCTGATGTGCTTTCTGCAATCATAACGGTATTTATGGCAATACCGCTTCATAGAAAACTGAATGAAATGCAGAAGCAGACTGCCGCAATAAGCACAAATAATAATTAAACTTCTTTTCTAAAAAACAGAGCCAACGAGCTATGAGGTATTATTATCTCACAGGTTCATCGGCTCTGCGTCTGTGCGTCTGGCTCTCTGATGACGGTTATTTTCAAATCACTTACATTAATCAATGTTTCCTGCTTGCATTTCGGGCAATAAAGAGGATAGTTCTTCAGAACCGTATCTTTCCTTAATCTGTCACGGGTTTTATTTCCGCAAACAAGGCAATATATCCATTCTGACATTATCTTTTTATCTCCATTATTGGCTCTATATATTTTTTTATTAACTTAATCCTGTCTTTTGGTCTTGGCACAAAATTGGAAATGACTGAAACGACTAAGTTTCTATTCGGATTAACATAGATTATATTTCCACCATCTCCCATTGCTGCATAACCACCATCATCACCAATCCACCATAAGTATCCATAGGACAATCTTTTAGCTGCCCATCGGCTATGTTCTTTGGTGCTTTCAGTTATCCACTCTGCAGACACAATTTGCTTATTTTCCCATATTCCATGATTCAAATATAGTAACCCGATTTTCAACATTTCAGGTGCAGACAAAGCAAGTCCCCACCCTGCTGTATTTACTCCCATCGGATCAACTACCCACCCATCAACATATTTTTCCTTGTTCCATGTCATCTGTTCCTCTTTACTATGAAAAAATACATTTGGCGGCATACCCATTTTTAAAGGTGCAAATAAATATTCAGCCGCAAACTCTGATACAGACCTTTTTGTCACTTTTGTCAAAACACCTGTTAAAATATCAAGTCCTATAAGCGGTACATAACGGAATTCTCCAATATTCCCCTTACCACCTAGCAAATCAAGAGAAAATTCCACCCAATCCCCGCTAGTGAAATATTTCATATATGGTGCAAAAAATCCGTATTTATAGGGTGCTGTCATAGTCAGCAAGTTTTCCAGAGTAATATTCTGGATTGTTTTTTCGCCCCTTTGGGGTATATATTCTGGAAAAAAATCAAGTACTTTCTGCTGAACATCTGTGATATAACCTTTGTCTATGGCAATACCGATTAAAGTGGACACAATACTTTTGGTTACTGAATAAATGTGTATACGCCTATCAGCACTACATCCATTCCAATATTTTTCATATATAACCACACCATCATAATTAATCTGCATACCCGCAATATTCTTATAATCCCTTTCGACTATTTTCTCTAATTCTGCAAATGCTGTTTCGTTCATAATGTATTCCTTTCTGTATGAGATTTATTTACGGGATAGTAGACTTCGGTTATTAGCTCATACTCGCTTTCTGTCTGGGAAGGGTCTGTTACATAAACCTCAAATAACGCATTACTGCACACATAGCTTTCTTGTTCTGCATATTCACACAATCTGACATAGGCTGACGGCAGATTGGAATAGGAGCCTTTCACAACTGTTTTCAAGCATAGCCCAGCCATAAAATCTCTCGTTCCAGTAACATATTCTTTAACAGGAACTGCAAATTCAGTATCTAATCCCTGAGGTGTATGTTCTGTACCATGAAACAACACCATTGGCGGAGCAGCTAATGTTAATTTTTCGTTTGCAATCCTACGGAAGAGCTGACCGAAGCACTTCATATACTCCGTTTCATAGTCATTTTTAAGAACATCTTTCCGAGTAGATAAAAGATACATCATAGGAACATCTACAAGTGTTACATCCATATCCTCTAGAAAGGACATAATGCTTTTTCCCTGCATCAATGTTTTCATATCAGTATTTATTTGCAATAAGGTATTCTGTGTGTTTTGAACTTGCCACTCTAATTCCTGTTTCTTTTGTGAAAGGGCGGTATAGAGCTGTTCCTCAGAACTACCCGATTTCAAAATATCGCCAATTTCATCCAAAGAAAAATGATACGCTTTCAAGCGGTTGATAAAGAGCATTGTTTCTAATTGCTCTATGGCATAATAACGATAACCGTTTTCGGGATTCACTTCACTTGGGAGCAACAGTCCAATTTCTGCATAATAGCGAAGCGTTTTCGTTGATACTCTGCATATATTTGAAAATTCTCCGATAGATAACATTAGGGTTGATTCATCTCCTTTCAGTATCCCTATTTTACACATTCCCCTAGGGGTAAAGTCAAGGCTACATTTGGGCAGGTATATTCTTAAATTATCTCCCTCGATGCTTCTCCTTTTTCTTTTCCTGCCGCAACATATATTGACGTTCTTTTTCAGCTTCTTTTTGTTCTCGGTTCTTGGTTTTTCTTTCAATCTTATTCTGCTCATGTTGGAGTTTTAGTGCCTGTTGTGCTTTTGTGCCAATTCCCTTATTTTCTAATTGGCTGTTGATTTCCCGCTGCATACGCTTGGGATTTATCTTACGTTCGAGGGTTCTGTCTGTTTTAACAGGTGGGCTGAATTTCAGCATATGCCAGTTTTTAAGCAGAAAGTCATATACCTCATAGTCCTTTGGTTCTGCACCAAATGTTATTTTACAGACCTCATATTTATCATCATCAAAACGCTCATACAATCCTATCCAAAATGGATTTTCAAACAAAATAGTCAAGCTGCTTTTATAAGACATATTATCAGCTTTCCCTATACTGGCGTTCAAATGTATCGAGCCACTCTAAGAGGGCATGATAAAGAAGATGCTGCTGCTCAAAAATTGCTTTCCCGACAAGGGGAATATCTTCATAATTGGCAGCATATTCATCATTCAGCTTTGCAGAAGCGGTAATATTGCCCCGCAATTTAGATACCAAATCCAACGCCTTTTCTTTATCCATTTTGTTTAGGTTCGTAATAACAACATTGAAATCAAACAATAGCGGGACTGGCTCATCAGCATAAGTGTTCATTAACTGCTCAAAATAAGACCGTCCTTTTTCTGTAATCGAATATACGGCTTTGTCTGCAAATCTATCCCCTTTGACAATATCACTTTGAAGATAGCCTTTTTCATTGAGCTGTATCACTTTCCGATAGATAGACGGCACGCTGATTTTTGTCCACCTCGAAAGATGATGATAGTCCACATCTTTCTGAATATCGTAAGCACTTTGCGGCTTTTCCAACACAATACCAAGAATCACTAAGTCTATGGATGACATAACTGTACCTCCTTTTTACTATCATCAATATTACTATTGATGATAGTAAAAGTCAAGAGACAATATTGACTTTTGATGTTTTACAATAATAAGCATTTTTACTTTCCGCAAAAATAAAACCGACAAACCGTGAGATATTTTGATATGCTCCCCTTATGGTAGACAGATGAAATAATAAAACTGTCACTATAAGGA
>OFGR01000347.1_pt1 | contig 48768 bp, 47 predicted proteins | sample 1521811 | NCBI WGS metagenome assembly OFGR01 (sample SAMEA3504098, study PRJEB24116) | mouse gut metagenome | biome: mouse gut; feature: mouse-associated habitat; material: faeces | place: Denmark | collected 2011 | reverse complement strand
GCCAAAGGCAGCAAGACCTTTTGGCGCTATGAATTGCAAAATGCGGAAACTCAAACCATCTTTTGTGCAAGATGGGGCTGTCGCACTAATATATTCACTTGTTCAAAAGGTCTTGCCGCTTATGCGGCAAAGACAGAATGCACAAATTTATGGCTTGTAATTTATATTAGTGAGACAGCCTCCTTTTGATACCATAAATTACAAAATGCAACAACTGAAACCATTTTCATCAAATCAGTCCAACATTCTTTAATAAAAAAATCCACCCTGTCAGGGTAAAAGAAGCAAGCAGCGTGGTCAGCACCACGATGCTCGCCGTCAATGTGCCGTCATTGTCCATATTTTTTGCCATAATGTAACAGCTCGGCGTAGTTGGAGAAGCCAGCATAATCAATATTCCGATCATCTTCTCCCCTGTAAATCCCATCACCGCCGCTACCGGTACCATCAACAGCGGCTGAACCACCAGCTTGATCAACGCCGCCGCAATGCTTGGCGTGACCTTTGCCAATGCTTTCCTCCCCTCAAATCCCGCGCCCAAGGTTACCAACGCCAAGGGCGTCGCCATCTGAGCGACACTGCTTACCGTCTTAGTTACCAGCGCCGGAAACTCTATCCGGCAAAGAGAAGCCAGCAAGCCCAGGCAAATACTGATGATTATCGGATTTTTAATAATATTGGCGCATGCCTCACGAATCTTTCCAGAAGCATCCTTGTCCTCTTTACGTTCCCCTTCAAACGTAAGCACAATCACAGAATAGATATTATAAAGCGGAACTGCCCCGATAATCATCAGCGGTCCCATGACAGACTGTCCATAAAGGTTCTGAATAAAGGCAAGCCCCATCACCGCCGCACTGCTGCGAAAAGACGCCTGCACAAAGGCCCCTGTCATAGACTTATCCTTTAAAAATAATTTCGTGCCGCCCCAGATCGCCCAGAAGCATAGCGAGCTGGCAGCAGCACAGAACAACACATAATTAAAATCAAACGCCGTGCGGATATCCACGGAGGAAATGTCTCGAAACAATAGCGTTGGCAAAGTCACGTTAAAATTAAATTTATTTGCCGTCGACACAAACTTGCCATCCAGCATCCCAGTCTGCTTCAGTCCCCATCCCAGGACCATCACCAGAAAAATAGGAAACGTCACATTGAGGCTAAATATGAAATTTTCCATTTAGATGCGCTTCCTCTCATATGTCCGGAAATAATATTCCAAATCAAAATAGGTCTGTTCCTCGCTTTCTTCTGTCAGTTTCCACTCCTTTTGCCCGTCCAAGCCTGGAAACCAGGCGTCGGCCTGATATGCAAAATCAATCATGGTAATCAGCGCGGTATCGCATTGATCCAGCATCTGACGATAAATGCTCTCTCCGCCGATGATATAAATGTCGTTACTGGAATATTTTTCAAGTTGCTCAGAAAGCTCCTCCATGTCGTGAACGCAGACGGCTCCTTTTACTTGGTAACTTTTATCCCTGGTGAGCACTATGTTCGTACGGTTTTTCAACGGCTGCCCGCCCGGAAAGCTTTCCAGCGTCTTGCGCCCCATCACCACTACGTTTCCTGTCGTAATCTCACGAAACCGCTTCATATCTTCCGGAATACGGACCAGCAATTGATTGTTCCATCCGATTCCCCAATTCTTGTCCACTGCTGCAATTAATTTCATATAATCCTCCATCGCGCGCTGCTGCGCATTCCCACTCAGACTGCCACGGGTATCTCCCTGATCTGAGGTCCCGTCGTATAATTGTCGAGCCTGACGTCCTCTTTTGTAAATGCGTAAAAATCCTTAATGTCAGGATTGAGCCAAAACGTTGGAGCTGGAAAAGGCTTTCTTTTCATCAGCTCTTCCACTAACGGGATATGCCTGTCATATATATGGGCGTCTGCAATCACATGCACCAATTCCCCTGCCTCCATGCCGCACACTTGGGCAAGCATATGCATCAACACTGCATACTGGCAGACATTCCAGTTATTTGCCGTAAGAATGTCCTGGGAACGCTGATTGAGGATGGCGTTTAATATTAGTTTTTCACTTCCTGGCTTTTGAGTCACATTAAAGGTCATGCTGTACGCGCAGGGGTAGAGATTCATCTCACTTAAATCCTGATGGACGTACAAATTCGTCATAATCCTACGGCTGAAAGGATTATTTCTCAGGTCATAAATCACGCGGTCAACCTGGTCCATCATTCCTTCTCTATAGCGATGCCTTACCCCCATCTGGTAGCCGTATGCCTTTCCAATCGAGCCTTTCTCGTCCGCCCACTGATCCCAAATATGGCTGCTCAGATCATGAATATTGTTGGACTTCTTCTGCCAGATCCAAAGCATCTCGTCGGTGCAGCTCTTAATTGCCGTTTTGCGCAAAGTAAGCGCCGGAAATTCCTCTGCCAGATTATAACGGTTCACAACACCGAATTTTTTAATGGTATAAGCGCTGCTGCCATCTTCCCAATGAGGGCGCACCTTCTCACCCTCAGTACTGACGCCGTTCTCTAGGATGTCCTGGCACATATCTATAAAAACATGGTCTGCGAAACTCATAATCTCCTCCATTCTGTGTATCATTGATCACAAATTAGCAGTTAATGTAAGAATCAGCCAATTCCTTTACTCTTTCTGCCTTTTTGTGCATGTTTTGCGCAATTTATTCTATCACAAAATGCACTAGCAGAAAACCACAATTTTAATTCTTTTTTCAAACTTTTTTATTTTCGCAAAAAAAGTTCAAGACTTTTTCACAAAAATGGTGTATACTGATACCAGAAAAAATACGAACTAAGGAGAATTATCATGAGTCAGGCAAAAGTAGACCGTTATAAATCAGAAAAAGCAAGCCGCAAGAAGACCCTGCGCAAGGAGAAAGTAAAGAGATCTGTCACTGCTGTCTGCGGCACCGTAGTGTGTATTGTAATCGTAGGATGGATTGGTTATTCCGCCTACGGATATTTCCTCACTCAGGACGACAAGTCAGCCACAGTACAGACAGAAGTGGACATGGATGCGCTCAGTGATTATATGAGCACGCTGCCCACATCGGGAGAAACGGCAGAATAGCCCCGCCATGCAGAGTTGTCTGCTCAGTCAAGCGGACAAGCTGCCAATCAGGATCTAATTCCTCTCAGATTGACAACGGCATCTGCAAAAGAAGCAAGATACGGATATCAGTTTTTCATAAAGAAAACTTTCCATGTTCCCTATCTCTCCTCTTTTGCAGATGCCGTTTTTTGTAAAGCCTTACGGCGCAAACAAAGAATCAGGCGGATTCTGATCTTCAAATTCAAACACGCAGCGCTCAAAAGCATTGATCACATGCGTGTCCCCAAATTTATCATACCTTTTATGGTTTCTGCCATAAGATAAATGCACATGTCCATGCAGAAAATATTTCGGCTGGTACTTTTCCAGCAATTCCCGGAAAACCCGAAATCCCTGGTGCGGCAAATCCCGTCCGTCGTTTAACTGATAAGCGGGCGCATGTGTCACCAAAATGTCAAAGCCCCGCCTTTTAAACAACTGGAACTTCAGCCTAGCCGCCCTCTGCCTCATCTGCCACTCCGTATATTGAAATTTGCCCGCACGGTAACGCATGGAGCCCCCCAGCCCCAGGATCCTCACGCCTTTATAAACATAAATCCGATCCTCAATGCAGATACATCCCTCAGGCGGAGAGACCTGATACCTATCGTCATGATTCCCATGCACATACAGCACCGGGGCGGAAGAAAGCGTTACCAAAAAAGAAAGATACGCAGGATCCAAATCCCCACAGGAAATGATCAGATCAATATCCTTTAACTTGCTCTTATCATAATGTTCCCATAAATATTTTGACTCTTCATCTGAAATCGCCAGTATTTTCATGGCAAGGCTAACCTTCCTTTTTCATTACTCCCTGTTGCTTAATCACAGGCTCCGCCTGTTCTTTCAACTCTTCTTTGGGCGGTATGGTCCCAATGACATTTTCCGCAAGCCAATCCATCGTCATAATCTGGTTCGGCGGCAGGCTTTGGTTTGGATCTCTTGTGACGATCCCTGCCTGAGAGTATAATACGCCTGCAAAGGGATTAAAAGCCTCTGTGCAGATAGAAGTCTTAAGCAGTCCTGCCAGACGCTTCAGGCCAATCGGAAGATATTTCGAGAGCACGACGTCAACCACTCCTTCCGACATCCCCCACCAATAATTGATGGCTTTCTTGACCGAAGGATCATCATCATATTTCCAATTTCCTGACATAATCGCCCAGATCAATTGCTCATAGAACTTTCCCCAGTGCCACAATGGCATCGCATAATTCCTAGGACGCCCGTCGTCAATATGATAAATGCCAAAAAACCGAGACGCCTCCTCTGGAATCGCCATGTCTCTACCTGAGACACAGGTAGAACCGTTTTCCCTGATACGCTCCTCAATGTCCGTATCCTTTTTTGCAGACCATTCCAGATACACTTTCGCCCGCGGATTAACCATCTTCGCTCCAAGGGCAAAGGCATTGATATTTGCGATAGAGCCATAAATAGGATAATCTGCAATATAAGTCAGGCGATTATTCTCCGCCATAGCCCCTGCGATAGCTCCCATTAAGAATTTTGCCTCATACATACGAGAATAATACGTCCGAATGTAGCGGTGAGAGGTATTCAGGGAACAATTGAGGATGCGGATCTTAGGGTAGGCAATCGCAGCTTTCACACTTGCCTGCACAAAAGGCGGCGTAGTGGTAAAGATCAGATCACAGCCCGCATTTACAGCGTCCTCTAACAAAGATTCTATATTCTCTTCCGTTCCATTCTCATAGCTGACCGTATGTACCTCCTCTGGAAACGTCTGCTGCAGGTGCAGTCTCCCAAGCTCATGCGCATATGTCCAGGCAGAAGTTCCTGGCGTCTTTTCATACATGAAGGCAATCTTCAGCTTTCTGGAAACAGGAGGCGTGATGTGCAAAATGCTCAGCAAAGATTTTTTCTTGGAATTGGGATTTGGCTTCATCTTCAAATCAACCTCTGACCCCTGTCCCAGCATAACAAATTCTTCCCAGCTCTTGCCAATTAATTCCTGCATCTCGCTGGTGGTCTTTTCATCTATGGCGTCATATCCATATAGCGTAATAAAAGCTAAAAACGCATCCCCTGGCGTGATCTTGAGCTTATCCCCGCCCTCTGCCCGGTACTCCGAAGTAAACCGTGCATAAATGGAGCTGAATTTCAAAAGTTCTTCCTCCGACCAAGCTTCCTCTGGCCCTTTTCCAACAGCCTCTTGTAATTTCGCATATCCGCCCTCCTGGCTAAACCAGATATAATTGATCGGCGCAACCTGATAGAAATCGAGGAATTCATAATACATCTTATTTTCTTTCTCTTGCGTGGGCTTTGGAATAATGCGGGTGACATTCCCAAAAATCGAGACTGCCTCAGAATATTTCATAACGCTGACCCGCTTGTTTCCTTCCTCGACATAAAACTTATGCATATACTCATATGCCTTGACGGGCTCGCGGATCCCCTCTTCGACATGGGAATCCAGAAGATTCTCCCACTTCTCCGCAAATTCCGTATTTTCCCGTAAGATCGGCATAAAATTCCCAGCAAAAGAGCTGCTTCTTGCCACTGTCTTTGTCCCGGCAATCTGGTCTATGGGAATCTGCACTAAGCCGATCGGCACCTCGGAATAAAGGCTTCGATCTGGCAAAATGTCATCCAGAACCTGCAAAATCGGCTTCTCTCCACGAAGCAGCCTCATTTGATAATCCTTTTTCCCTAATTTCAATGCCTTCCTATATTCTTCTTTTCCCATATTGGCCTCCTGTTTCCTTTTCTGCGACTGTCTATGCCAAAAGCATGCCCCGCCACAGTTGCAAATAAATTCAAATCATAGAAAATTTTCATATAATTTCCAATCGAAAGTTTGTAAAAAAGCCGTAACCTATTGATTTTACCAGAAAATCGTTAAGTTCACGGCTTTGATAGAAAAGCGATAGACGGGGCTCGAACCCGCGGTCTCGACCTTGGCAAGGTCGCGCGTTACCAACTACGCCACTATCGCACATCCTATGAAATTATCTCTTAAAGACAAGTAAGATTCTACTACATTTTTATTTCTTTGTCAATAGCATATTCCATCTTTTTTTTTCATATAGTAAATCAAATAGAATTTAAGGAGGAGTCCTGTGAGTTCCAAAACAAAAATTGTTGTTCTGCATTTAAAAGAACTGGTCTATACAGCAATCTTTGCCGTACTGGGAATTCTGCTGATTTTACTTCTGGTCTTTATGTTCCTGCCGGACAGCAAAGACAAAACCACCAAAGAAACCATGAAATACACTGCGGGGGTATACACATCCTCCATTCAGCTAAATGACAATGCGATTGACGTGGAAGTGACCGTGGACAGTACCCATATCAACTCCATCAGCCTGGTAAATCTGGATGAAACGACTGCCGCCATGTATCCCCTGATGCAGCCCGCACTGGATAACTTAAGCCAGCAGATCTACGAGAAGCAGTCACTGGAAAACATCTCCTATGAGGATGACAACCAATATACCTCGATGGTACTGTTAAAGGCCATCCAGTCAGCCTTGGATAAAGCCTCTCTGGCGGAAGAATAATATTACATATCCACGATTGGTCCTATCATGGCAGCTTACACTGCCATGATAATTCCGCCGTCACTGGCATAGAGGCTGCTGATGCCTGCCGTATCTAATACGAACACTTCTTTAAAATTGCCCAGGCTTCTGACTTTATTTGCTGCCTCCTGCGCCCGGCCTGGCGCATTACAGTGAGAAATGGCAAAAATCTTGTCCTGGGGATTTTTTGTTTTTTCAATCAAATCATTAACCATCTTGTCAATTGCGCGAACCATGCCTCTCGCCTGCCCCAGCTGGCAAATAGTGCCTTCTTCCGTAGCCCCCATCACTGGCTTGATGTTCAAGGCGCCAGCCACGAATGCTTTGAGATTGCTAAGCCTTCCGTTTTTGCGCAGCGTCTCCAATGTCTCTAAGACAAAGGAGGTATTCATTTCCGTAATAAATGCTTCCACCCGCTCCACAATTTCCTGAAATCCCAGTCCTTTTTTCTCAAATTCCTGAATCTTGATGGCAATCAGGGTCTGCCCTACAGACGCTGATTTAGAATTGAATACATGAATCTGCTTCTCTCCCTTTTCTTCGAGATACAGTTTCTTTCCAAGCTGCGCACTATTATAGGAACCGCTAAGCTGCGCTGAAAGCGTCACCGTATATACACGCTCTGCCTCGCAGTCATAAGATTCCATATACCGTTCTGGAGAAGGACAGCTTGATTTGGGACAATTGGGACTTTCCCGGACTCTTTTTAAGAATTCAGCCTGGTCAAACCCTGCGTCGTCCACAATATGGTAATCATCTACATAAATTTCCAAAGGCACTGATTCGAAATGCCCGTCTTTTTTCAACTCTTTTGGCAGTTCGCCGCAGCTATCTACCACAATTTTATAGCTCATGTTCTTCCTCCTGAATATTTGTGCCATACAGTAATTCTCAGCAAAGCTCCTGCTGCGTCCTGTATCTCTTACTACTATATAGTATTCTTCTTTGGTATATTTGACTTTTAAAATAACTTTATAAATTGTTCTTATCGTCATACATAGTTTTAAATACTACTTAATACTAACATAAATATTCTGGTTTGAAAAGCCCCTTTTCTACTCTTCCTCGTTAAAACAAAAGCTAATCTCTTTCCAAAGACTGTCCTCAATATAATTAATTTGCCTGATCCCGCTGCAATAATCTGCAATATTGCCTTCCTCAATGAAATATTGAAACGCCTGTTCTTTGAGGCTGTCGTCAGAAAACCGCAAGGTAATCGCCTGCTGCTGTTGCCAAGCCGCTGCAAGCTTGCCGCCAATAAGCTCTGGCTGCCATTCTTCTATATAGTTTCCTTCTTTAATGTAATAATTATTCAGTACCGCCGTACATTCTGGAAGCCTCAGTTCCGCATCCGGCTCATGGCTGATCTGCATTTCCCCAGTAGTCATCGCCATGTAGTTATAATCAATGAAAAATGTTTCGTTACCCTCTTTGTCACGATAACCATTGTTTCCCCAAGTGGCGTCCATATAATAATATTCCCCATCCAGGCAAATCAAATTCCAGGCATGAGATTCTCCTCTGGCACGCCCAGACACAATGGCGCTCTTTATGCCAAGCTGCCCCAGCAAATACTGAACTGCGCAGGCATACCCCTGGCACACAGTCTCCTGGCGAAGAAAGACGCTTATGATATTTTGGCTATCCTCTGCATTTTCCACATACGTCGTATTCAAAGCCAGCAATTCGTAGACATATTTCGCCTTGTCATAATCTGTATCATTGATGGAAATTCCAGTAAGCCATGCCTCGACAATACTGTCAATCTGTGCCTGCACCTCGCGCCGTTCTTCCTTTGTCATCGTATACTTTGGTGAAAATTCCAGGCTTACCAGCTCTTCCCCCCTGGTATAGCGCGTGAAAACGTAGCCATCCACCCAAAACAACCCGCCATAATCACTGCAGACCGCCTTATAAGCTTTCTGCATTACATCCGCATCCGTGGTTGAAAGAGGCACTGCTTCTTCCTGGTCTAAAATCGCAGAAAGCATCTCGTCATAAATAACTTTCTCTATCTGACCTAGCTGCTGGTATGCATATTTCTCCATGGAAATCTGTTTTGGAGGCTCCAAGACTTTTTCTTGAATTTCCGGCTTTTCTGCCTCCTGCTGGCTGGGATTCTTCGCAACCTGCTGCGATTCCTCGCTCTGTTTTAAATATTGATAAAAGTCATGAGAAGAACAGCCCGTGAGGCTGATGCATAACAGGACGGATAACAAACACCAGATCATGCTGCACTGCAATTTTTTCATGGGATTTTCCTCCGATTTGTTAATATGCGCTCTCGAATTCTCTTTGTTCCTGGTTTTACGAGAAGCTTTTAGCTGTAAAAGCAGGCATAAGAGAGATTCCCAGAATACATTAATATCAAGAATCGGGGCTGTGGCACTAATATATTCACTTGTGCAAAAGATCTTGTTGCTCATGCAGCAAAGAAAAAATGCACAAATTTATGTCTTGTAACTTATGTTCGTGCGACAGCCCCCTCTTAAAACGCACTGAGAAATACAAACAATGCCCTAAATTGTAAAATATGCCCGTACAAGGTCTGTCAATGATTTCATATCGCCAGCCCCCATTGTCTCCACTGCAGAATGCATGGCGAGCAGCGGCACTCCGATGTCCACAGTCTTCACAGGAAGAAAGCTGGATGCTATGGACCCTAACGTGCCTCCGCCCGGCATATCAGAACGATTGACAAATTTCTGATAAGGAATTTGCTCTTTTCTGCAAATCTGCTCTACGACTGCCACTGCCTCACAGTCCGTGGCATAAGACTGAGCGCTTGCCTCTTTGATACACAATCCCTTTCCCAGTAGCGGCCGATTGGTGACATCCATCTTGCCCATGTAATTGGGATGCGTCCCATGCGCAACGTCTACCGACAGCAAGAAAGCATCGTACAGGCTCTTGTGCCACCGCGCTGGTTCCTCTCCCAGAGATCCCAAAATCTGCTGTAGCAAATTAACCAGAAGCATAGAGCCTGCCCCCTGCTTGGTACGGCTGCCTACTTCCTCATGATCAAACAGGGCAATGACGTTAACCCCTTTTGCTCTGTCTGCCTCTATAATGCCAGTAAGCAGCGCCTGTACGGATGTAAGATTATCAAGCCTTGGCGACAGTATCAGTTCTCCATTGATCCCGGCATATTGAGGCTGTTCCCGGCAATATATCCATAATTCATAATCCAAGATGTCCTCTGGGGATTCCAAAAGCTCCTTTGCCAGGAAATCCAAGAAAGGATGTTCTGACTCCTGACTGCCAAGTCCAAGAATTGGAAGAAGGTCTGTCTGCTTATTTAACTCGATCCCCTGATTCACCTTGCGGTTCATGTGAACTGCAAGATTTGGGATCACTCCCAGCGTGCGGTCCAGGGAAATATAACGCATCCTTGGCTCCATCACATGCTCGCTTGTCAAAGCCACTCGCCCGGAAATACTCAACGGACGGTCTAGCCAGGTATTTAAGATTGCTCCTCCGTACACTTCTACATTGACCTGGGCATACCCGCCTGCCGCAACGTCTGGACGAGGCTTGATCCGCAGACAGGGAAAATCCGTATGCGCCGCCGCAATCCGCAACCCGTCTTCTTTCTGTGCGCCAACTGTAAATGCAAATAATGTCGTGTCATGATGTTTTAGATAATATTTCCCTTTTGCGCCAAGCTTCCAAGACTGTCCAAAAGAAAGCTTCTCAAATCCAGCTTCCTGCAACTGTGCCTCAGCCTCCTTGACTACCATGGGCGCACTGGTCCCATGCTCTAATAGTCGAAACAACATCTGTTCTGAGCGTTCCATCTCTTCCTCCTAATATCCAGCAAAACCTGATACTTATGATCTTCCGATTGCTTTAAAAATCTGTCCTTACAAATCCAAACATAAAAATGCACCCAGATTTCCACGTTTCCCCTGAGTCGCCCGGTGCGAAAACAACATATTAGAATTGCAGCAAGTACACAGATCTGTCACCGATAAGTGTTCTTTCCTGACCCCAGCCTCTAGCAAGATAATTTCATTTGCCCTCCACAAATCAAGCTGATATTTCTGATTCCCCTTTTCTACTAATATTTCCCCCTGATATCCCGGAAATTCCTGTATAAAGGCATCTGCCACATCCTGACTGACTTCATAGCAATCCTGACAGATAGATGGACCGATGGCGCAAATTACGTCCTCTGGATTCGTGCCAAATTCACACTTCATGGCGTCTAAGGTTGCCTGCCCCATCCTGCCCACGGTTCCTCTCCATCCAGAATGAGACAGCCCAATGGCATGACGCTTGGCATCCACAAAATACAGTGGCACACAGTCGGCATAAAACGTGGACAACACCAGTCCTGGCTCATTGGTAATTAATCCGTCTACATCAGAATAATCCCGCTCTCTGGTCAGTCCTTTTCCCGCATCCTCAGCCTGCACCCTTCGCACATTGGTGGTGTGGGTTTGATCAGTAAACACAAAATTCTCGTATTTGGTTCCCATGACCTCGGCGATACGCCGGAAATTTTCTTGCACCGCCTGCGGCTCGTCTCCTCTGCTAAAGCTCAGATTCAAGCTCTCAAACATTCCCTTGCTGACCCCTCCGAGCCTGGTGGTAAAGCAATGCTTCACCATTCCTGTCCGCTCCAGCAACGGAAATGATAAATACAAAAACTCTTCCGCATCAAGAGAGACCTTTCTTTCTATTGGCGCACAGTTCTGCCGCCCTTGCCCCTTTCTCTTCCTCTGAAACATGCTCTCATTCTCCTTATTTCCTTTTATTTTCATCTCTGTCCTCGTCATTCACGCCTTTTGACGCCTGAATCCTTGTAGGCAATTTCAACGAATTACTTATAAGATAAGAAAGCGTCTTCCACATGGATAATCTCATTTCCGATGATTCCTACCACGTCAAAACGGCAGGGAGTCGTCTCCCCCAATCCATGACTGAGACAATAATATTCCGCCGTCCTGCAAACGCGCCGTTGCTTTCTGACGTCTACTGTCTCAAGGGGATGCCCTCCTCTGTCGTTTTTACGGTACTTTACCTCCACAAATACCAGATAGTCCTTGTCTTTTGCCACCAAGTCAATCTCCCCACAGTGACTGTAAAAATTATGTTCCAGAATGCGAAAGCCTTTCTGCTGCAAATACTGAGCCGCCTGATTCTCATATTCTTCCCCTTTTTTGCGGTTATTATTTCCTGATATCCCCAATCTGCTCTCCTATTTTATTTTCTCTTTGATACGTTCCATATCGTCCACAAATACCAAAATTTCTGCCACCACTTCATAAAGCTCCGGCGGGATCATATCTCCTATTTCCAGCTTGGATAAGGTTTTTGCCAGCTTATCGTCCCGGTAAAAGGGAATCTCTTCCTCCTTTGCTTTCTCTATGATGCGCTCCGCCATATATCCCTTTCCGGTGGCTATGATTTTTGGCGCCCGTTCCCCAGGCTCATATGCCACTGCCACTGCGGTCTTCTGCTTCTCCCCTAATGCATCCATCGTCACCAGTTCCCTGGTATTTTTATAGCGTGCCTCTTCCCTCAAAGAATTCACCCTCCCATCTGCGTTGTCATTTCAAGACGCAATTGCACCGCAAACATCCAGAAACATATTCAAATCTGATCCGCCACGTTATGCCTTTACATCAAAAGAATAACGATGAAGCTTTCCCGGAGGCTTTTCCCGTTCTAGGAAATCCTCGACAAAATTTTGCTTTTTCCTGCGGTTCTCCACTTTTACCTGACAGTTATATCCTTTCTTCTCCAGACGCTCCCTAAGCGCCCCTGCGTATTGGGTAATTAAGCGGCAGGATGCTTCTTCCTCAAAGTAAAATTCCGTCTCTACTGCCGTCCCCTGAAGCTTTACAAATATATCTGTAGCGCCAAGCTGATCCATGTCCAGATGCAGCAGGGCGGTCAAGTCTCCTTGTTTCTCTCTGAGATTTTTCTTGTTGGTATACACATACAAGTCGCTGTGGGCATTCTGATTCTGCAATTTTAATGGAAGCTGCACATAAGTATACACCTGGTTCAGCTGATTCATAAACTCCAGGTTATTTTGGACAGACTGAGCTGCTTTAGCCAATGGCGCCCCGTCTTTTCCCGCCTGCGTCAATACTTGCTGTAACTGTGTCATCTGCTGCGAAAGACGCTGGTACATTTCTTTTACCGCCCCCTCTTTTTTTAACTGTTCCGGCGTCAGCATCCACTGATCTGACATCGCCTGTTTGAGTACTGCTTTATATTCGTCCGAATAAAACAGTTTCTGCATTGCCACACTGGTGTAATCTTCACTGTTTTCCACTGCGCTTATCATGTGTTCCAACAACTCTGCCGCCGTCAAGCTGGCGTTGAGCTTTCCATCCGGCAAAAGCGTCCCGTCTTCCCTGGCGCCGGAGAATTCCTGCAACAAAAAAGCGAGCCTGCCCTGCTGTTGCTGGCTTAAAAACTGCTCTGCCAAAACCCCTGTAAAATTTCCTCTCAGCGATGCCGTACTCTGTCCATCAACAGCAGGACTGGCATCTTGCGAACCGTTTCGGGCGGCGTTGCCACCATTCAGCAAAGAATCCGAACCGGACGCCCCTGACTGCTGCTGGCCTATGGAAGGATCTCCAGCAGTCAACCCGTCCTTTGCGAGAGTTTCTCCAGACATTCCCCCCTCCATCTGCCCCTGTCCAGACAATCCCTGCTCCATGCCATTGCCATTCAGTCCTGACTGGTTCTGACCGCCTTCTGTGACATCATCATGGATCACAACGCCCTGCGCTGCATCTATCGTTGTCACCGACAGATTCTGCACTGCCTGATTCTTTGCCATTTCTCCCATGGCTGCCTGATTCTGCACCATCCCTGACTGCGCCTGTGAATTTGTCTGCTGTCCACTGCCTGACAAAATTCCTAAAATCTGCTGCTGAAAGCCCAAAAGCGTAGGTGGCATCCCAGGAATCTGCCCGGAAGTTCCTTCTGAACCAAACATCTGCCCCGGCAGCTCGGCAATCCCTTCCATCAAATGATTCATTTCTGGCAAGATCGCCTGCTGCCCATTTTTATAATTCTGAAATTGATTGAGCGAGTCCTCTGTGATCACAAGTCCCAGCTTCTGCATTTGTACCAGCGTTTGGATCTCTGCTTTTGGAAAACTTGCGGCAATCCGCATCATCTGTAACAGGCTGCTCTTATCCACCGGAAGCTGCTGCGCCATCATCTGATTGACCATAGATAAGTTTCTGTCGTTTACTTTCAGTCCCGCCGCATCCAAAGCACGCAAAAGCGTGGGATTTTGCGCACTCTCTAAAGTGACTGGACGGATGGCGATCTGCTCACCGGAATTGGACTTCACCTGAAACAGCATCGGCTGCCCCTGCTCCAAACTGACTCCTGCATCCATCCTGGCAGAAATAGACCTTCCGTCATTTAAGCCAATGGTTACCTGCCCATTCTTGATTTCCGTAACTGTTCCCTCAAATACCCTTCCTGGTATCAATTGCTGCGCCTGTGCAGATAAAGGTCGCGCTCCGCTGGCATCCCTGACCTGATTTAATCCCTGTGCATTGGAAGCCGTACTGTTCTGATAGGGATGAATCCTTTCCACAAATGACATGATGATCCACTGCCTTTCTATTTCTATTCTGCACTGACAAATCCCTTGATAAAGCTCTTCCTGTGAATGACGGACGGTCCGTGTTCCTGAATTGCCTCAATGTGTTCCTTGGAACCATATCCTTTGTTTCTGGCAAATCGATACTGCGGCATTATTTTGTCATACTCTTCCATCAGCCGGTCCCTGGTGACTTTGGCAATAATGCTTGCCGCCCCAATGGAAATGCTCTTCGCATCCCCTTTGATAATCGGTACCTGAGGGATCGTCACTGCGGGAATCGTCACTGCGTCATTTAATAATATATCGGGTACTACCGCCAAATTCTGAATGGCATGGCGCATGGCCTCATAAGTAGCCTGCAATATATTAATCTCATCAATTCTTTCTGGGCTTGCCATGCCAACTCCTGCGGCAACCGCCTGCTCCAGTATGACATCATAGAGTTCTGCCCTCTTCTTAGGGCTGAGCTTTTTCGAATCATTGATATACAAAATGTCGCAATTTTTTGGCAAAATCACTGCCGCCGCCACCACCGGGCCTGCCAAAGGCCCCCTGCCTGCCTCGTCTATGCCGCAGATATATTTCTTGTCCTGGTACTGCTTCTCATAAACTTTTAATGCTTCGATCCTTTTTCTTTCCTGTTCCAGATCTTTTAAGCGCTTTCTAGCCTGGGCAGCCAGTTTCTGCACTCCCGCTCTTTCGTCTGTCTGGTATTTCAAAATAAAAGAAGGCAGCATAGTCTCCTCTGCCGCCTCTAATTCCTTTTTAACGTCTACGATTCTTTTTAATCCGTCCACGAAAATCCTCCTCTTTTGCGGCGTCATTGATGCTTGATAAATCCGATCTTGTCAAAAGGAAAAATCCGAAGCCATGCCCTTCCCACAAAATCTTTGCCAAGCACCTTGCCTACGCTGGGATCTCTGCTGTCTGAACTTGCATTGCGGTTATCCCCTAGTACGAAATATTCATCTGCCCCAAGCTCTATGGGATCTGCTGCTTCGCCGGGATCTTGAATAATCTCCCTTCCATAAGATTCCTCGAGCTCTTCGCCGTCAATGTAAATCACGCCATTCTGATCGATCTGCACTGTCTCGCCGGGCATTCCGATAATGCGCTTTATATAGTAAGTATCTTCTTTGTGCTTAAATGGAAAAACCACAATGTCAAACCGCTCTGGCTTATGGAACCGATAAGTAATCTTATCCACAATCAGATTATCCCCGTCGCTGAGCGTGTACTCCATCGATGTTCCGCTCACTTGCGTCCGCTGCCCTACATAATGGATCACTAGGTATGTCAGCAGAAATACGATTCCTATATATATAATAAAGCTGATGGTTTCCTGTACCATGCTCCGTTCTTCCTTTAAAGGCTTCCTTCTCTCCTCCCGCTGATTCTCCATATGCCAATCCCGCTCCCTGTTATTCTATCGTAATATTATTTTTATTCTAGCTCTACTCTGATGGAAATTCAAGTGTTATTTTTCCCAGCTTTCCACTGCGAAACTCTTCCATCACAAGCGCCGCTGCCTTACTGTAATCCAGTTCTCCTCCCTTTTTCACACAGTTGCGGCTCCTGGCAATTTCCATCAGAATATCTGACGGCTCCTGGTCTTCTTGCACCTGATAGCGATCAGACAAAATTCCTGGATAATTCTCTTTCAGCACCTTGGTCAATGCCAGAGAAAGCTCATCGATATTCAAAATCTCGTCCTTGATCGATCCGATCAGCGCCAGATTAAGCCCTACTTTCTGATCCTCAAACTTTGGCCATAAAATTCCCGGCGTATCTAAAAGTTCCACGTTCTTATTGAGCCGGATCCATTGTTTTCCCTTGGTGACGCCTGGCTTATTTCCTGTCTTGGCACATGCCTTGCCAGAAAAAGTATTGATAAACGTGGACTTTCCCACATTGGGAATCCCAACCACCATCGCCCGTACTGGCCGGTTCTTGATCCCTCTTTTGCGGTCTCGCTCCATTTTTTCCTTACATGCCTCCATCACCACATCGCTGACATTTTTCATGCCTGCCTTGTTTCTGGAATCCAGCTTTACCACAAAATATCCTTTTTCCCTAAAATACGACGTCCAGGACTGCGTCAGCTTCTCGCTGGCAAGATCCGCTTTATTCATCAATATCAGCCTTGCTTTCTGTCTGCCCAGTTCATCTAGTTCTGGGTTGCGGCTGCTCACTGGAATACGGGCGTCCACCAGCTCTATCACCAAGTCGATCAGCTTCATGTCCTCCTGCATTTGACGCTTCGCCTTTGTCATATGTCCTGGATACCATTGAAAATGCATCTTTTCCCTCCTGTCTATTTCAGCAAACCAATTTCTTCCCAGGGATAGACTCTCAACCATGCTTTCCCTGTAATATGGTCTTTCTTCACGTTGCCAATACTAGCATAACGGCTGTCCTCGCTGTTGTTGCGGTTATCTCCCAGCACAAAATATTCTTCCTCCCCTACAATGATTTCTTGTTCTGCCATCAAGGCATTTTCCACTGGCTCCACTTCCAGCTTTTCTGGGAAAGGCTCTCGATTGACATAAACTATGCCGTCTTTGATCTCTATCACGTCTCCCGGCAATCCAATGATCCGCTTTACATAATAATGTGATTTTTGATTGCCATTGGGGGAAAACACCACTAAGTCATTGCGTCCTGGTTCAAACAATTTATATAAAAACCGATTTACCAATATCTGGTCTCCGTTCTCCAAAGTAGGAGACATCGACGGTCCCACCACGGATATTTTAAATCCAAAAAATGATACCAGGATCACAGTTCCTATAATAGTCAGCAAGATTTCTCCCGCCCAGATTGCAATTTCTTTTAGCAAGCTTGTATTAATTTTTTTCTTCTTGTGATAAAAACTTAGTCCTGACACTCTTCTATTCATATGATATGACTCCTATTGCACAATCTTTTTACCAGTCAATCCGACTAAATATAGGAAAGTTTGAAGAGATTTCCTATAGGATGAAAAAAGGAACAACTACAATCGTACTTGTCCCTTCCTTTCTTTCAAAGCTTGCAAATTATCTTACTAACTCTTTCACTTTCGCTCTCTTTCCAACGCGTCCTCTTAAGTAATTAAGTTTTGCGCGTCTTACCTTGCCATAACGAACTACCTCGATCTTCTCTACATTTGGGGAATGCAGCGGCCATGTCTTCTCCACTCCGACACCGTTAGAAAATTTACGAACTGTAAAAGTCTCTCTGTTGCTTCCCCCCTGACGCTTGAGCACAATTCCTTCAAATACCTGGATTCTCTCTCGGTTTCCCTCTTTGATTTTGCCATAAACTTTTACAGTATCGCCTACTCTGAATTGATCCACTTCAGCCTTTAACTGCTCTTTTTCAATATTTTTGATAATTTCTGTTGCGTTCATTTTGCGACCTCCTATTTCCTTAGATGTTCTTAATACATTCCGTAACAGAGGACCATCACCTTCTTGTCTCATAGATTTATATTGTATCATAAGAAAAGCAAAAAAGCAAGATGCTTTTCAAACAAAGGGACATTTCGCGATGACTCATTATCTCGTCAACAATTTCAACGATAGTTTATAAGGCTTATAAGAAGAGAAAAAGACCGTTGCAGAAAATATTCTCTGCAACGGCCTTGTTGCCATTTCTGGCTATGTTCGATCCATTATTTCTTGATCTTCAGTTTGATGGTTCCTTTTTTCTTCGTTCCGTCAGTAGCAGTTGCAGTAATTGTTACAGTCTTACCCTTTCCTGCTTTTTTGATGGATACTTTGCCTTTCTTGTCAACTGTTGCATACTTGGTGTTAGAAGACTTCCAGGTAAGCGTCTTGTTAGCTTTGCTTCCATTGGTCTTAACAGTTGCCGTGAGAGACACTTTCTGATTTGCCTTTACGGTATTTTTCTTCACGCTCTTTGGAGCTTTCACAGTAATCTTGGTAACGGCATTCTTCATGATCTTGACTTTGATCGTCTTTTTCTTCTTGCTGCCGTCTTTTGCAGTTGCTGTAACGGTAACCGTCTTGCCTGCTCCAGCTTTCTTAGTGGTGACTTTACCACTCTTATTAACAGTAGCATATTTCTTATCCTTAGTAGCAATGCTCCATGTTACTGCCTTATTCGTAGCATTTGATGGAGATGCTGTCGCTTTTAAGGTAACGCTCTTGCCTGCTGCAATCTTAAGACTAGTTCCATACTCGGATGAAATTTTAATAGACTTAACCTTAACTACTTTCTTTAATGCTTTCTTTGCATTTTCCAAATCTGTAGTAGCCTTATCAACTTCGCTCTGTGTTGCCTCGCTGTTATTATTTACAGTTTTTGCAGCCTTTAATGCCTTTTCAAATTTGGTCCATGTAGAAGAAGTATAATCTGCTTTCTTCAGTTTATCTGCTGCAGTGATAGCTGCCTTTAATTTTCCTTTATCTGCCGTTACAACTGGAGGCTCTACAACTTCTTTTTCTTTCAGCGCCTTTGTCGCAGCAGCCAGATCATCAATTGCTGTTTCTATGTCGCTCTGCTTTGCCGTCTCATTAGCATAGGTATCTTTTGCAGCCTTTAATGCAGCGGCAAACGGCGCCCATGTCTCAGCTGTATAATCTGCCTCTTTTTTAGCCTCTGCAGCATCGATGGCAGCTTTTAATTCTGTCTTATCTACTTTTTCTGTCGGTTTTAAAACAAGAGCATTTGTCTTAGCTACCAGTCTCTCTGTTGCTGCATCTACTTTGCTTTGCAGCGCATTGTCATCGGCATCTACATTCCTTGCAGTTACTAATGCTGCTAAGAACGGATACCATGTCTCAGCGGTGTAATCCATCTGGTGCTTCTCTTCTGCAGCTTTGATTGCAGCTTTTAATGCTGTCTTGTTTACCCCTGGTTTGTTCTCAAGAGCTTCTGTCTTGTTAATCAGCTCTTCCGTTGCATCAACAACCTGATCTTTTGTCACTTCATTATTTTCTTCTTTAAGCGCTTCCTGCACATCCTTTGCAGCCTTTAATGCTTTTGCAAACGCTTCCCATGATTTAACTGTATAATCTGCCTCGACTTTCTTATCAGCCTCTGCCACTGCGTTATTCAATGCTTCGATATCTGCCTGGCTCGGGCGAACAAGAGGTTCTGGTTCTTTTTCTACAAGGGCATTCATTGCGTCTGTCAAGTCCTTTGTCGCTTTCTGGACATCCGCCTTGGACACTTTATTTCCTGCCTTATCAAGTTCTGTCAGCATGTCTTGCGCAGTCTTTAATGCAGCGGCAAACGGTGTCCATGATTCTTCTGTATAATCTGTCTCTTCCTTAGCTTCAGCAGCTTTTACTGCCTTTTCCAGTTCATCTATGTCTGCCTGGTCTGGTGAGACAAAAGGTTCTCCTCCCTCCTCAGCGACGAGACTTACGCTGGCATGACTCAAAGCCACGATAGCGCATACCACGTTTCTCTTCGTTGTCTTCTTGGCTTCAAGAACTTTTGCAGCATCTAACGCCGTTTTAAACGCTTCCCATGACTCAACCGTATAATCCGCCTGTTTCTTGGCATTAGCAGCGCTCACTGCAGCATCCAAAAGCGCCTCGTCTCCGTCGTCAGCGGTTACCTCTACTGCCAACTGACCATTATCAGCAGTTACAACTTTCAGTCCCTTTAACGCACTTTCTAACCCCATAAGCACATTTTTGACTTCCTGCTTAGTTACATCCGTTCCTTTTGCCTGAACAAGCTTCGCAGACTGTAATGCCGTATTAACACTTGTCCATGTGTCGCCATATACAGAACTCTTCTCTTCACCTTCACCAGGCGACACTACCTTTGCCAGACCGTCACTTGCAGAAACTGCCTGCGCCAAGCACAACAAATCTCCGTCACTTGCTGTAACGACTGCCTCTTGCTCTTCGACTGCATACTGCTTGCCGCTTGCCGCATTCACATTCTGCGGAGTAGCAAAACCGATACTTGTCACGGTGATTGCCGCAGCCAAGAACATCGATAGAAACTTCTTTGCTTCTTTCATGTTTATCCTCCTTCTTTATCTTAGAAAAAATATTTGTTTTCTACCCCCATAAGCAATCCATCAATTCCTATAGTATAAATAGAAAACATCTTTCTTTTACATATAGAATTATATATCGATTTCTTTTTTTTTTCAATTGTCGTTTTTGTGGAAATAGCTTTCATAAACTAATGTTTTTTATTCACTTTTAACAATTAAGAAACATATGTTTTGATACCTGTCAAGAATCTTGCCTCTGCTGCTTTTGTTTTTGCAGCCATTCCTGCTCTGAACTGGTTAGATTTGCCTGTTCCAGAAGATCCGGCCTGCGCTCCCAGGTACGCAGAATGGACTGTTGCCTGCGCCACAATTCAATATTTTTGTGATGCCCTGACAGCAACACGCCCGGCACTGTTTTCCCTTTCCATTCTTCTGGTCTGGAATACTGAGGATGTTCCAGCAGACCGCCTTCAAAAGACTCTGCTGCTTTGGAATCTCCATTCCCCAATACCCCCGGTATCATTCGGGATATAGCGTCCACCATCACCATGGCAGGAAGTTCTCCTCCCGTCAGCACATAATCCCCAATGGACATATAATCTGTCACAATTTCTTCTAACACTCGTTCGTCAATCCCCTCGTAATGACCGCAAAGAAGAATCAGATCTTCTTCCAGCGCTAATTCTTTTGCATCTTGCTGGGCAAACGTCTTTCCCTGGGGCGTCATATAGATGCATCTGGGCTTCCTTCCAATGCGTTCTGCTACGGATTTCCAAGCGTTATAAACCGGCTGCGCCTGCATCAGCATCCCAGCGCCGCCCCCATAGGGATAATCGTCTACATTATGGTGTTTATTTTCCGAATAATCGCGGATATTCACCGTCTCAATATGCAGAACCCCAGCCTCTGACGCACGCCCAAGTATGCTGGTATGCAGACCTTGCATTACCATTTCCGGAAACAATGTCAATATATAAAAATTCATTTTTTCACTTCCTCACTTGTTGCCAGGCTAAAGCAGTCCCGGCATCAGGCATACCTCTATCTTCCGCCCCTCTATATCTACCTTGCGAACGCAATCCCTGATTGCCGGAAGCAAAAGCTCCTGGTTTTTATCTGCCACCTGCGCTGCATAAGGAGAATCGGGGCTGATCTTTACGATATATACATCATTTGCCCCAGTCTGCAGCACATCTTTGAGCTCGCCCAGCAATGTTCCTTCCTCCGTAGACACCTCTATTCCAATCAAGTCGGCAATAAAATATTCACCCTTTTCACATTTCACAGCCTGATCCCTGGTGACGAACAGCCCCTTTCCCTTATACTTTTCGACATCGTTGATGCTGTCAATCCCCTTGAATTTCAAAATCACCATCTTTTTAAAAAATCTCACCTGCGCAACATCCAATTCCAAGTATTTCTCCCCGTTATCCAAAAAGATTTTTTTCAGCTTTTTGAAGCGATTTACATCATCTGTCATCGGAAAAACTTTCACTTCGCCCCGCACTCCATGCGTGGAGGCGATTGCTCCCACCTGCAATAAATCGTCCATAATCGTTCTCCTTTTCAAACATGCAGAAAGAGGCTGCCGCAAAATAAATCCTCTTCTGCGGCGGCCTCCTGCTCGTTGTCTATTACTGCACAATATCTACAATAACTTTCTTGTCACTCTTAGCTGCTGCTGCTTTCACAACAGCGCGAATGGCTTTTGCAATCCGTCCTTGCTTGCCAATCACTTTGCCCATGTCTGTCTGGGCGACATGCAATTCTAGCACAATGGACTTTTCGTTCTCAGTCTCTGTAACTGCAACCTCTTCTGGTTGATCCACAAGGGCTTTGGCAATTACTTCTACTAATTCTTTCATCACTTCACCTCACGAAGACTATTTCTCGATCCCGGCTGCTTTGAAAATCTTTCCTACCATTTCTGTCGGCTGAGCGCCATTTGCTAACCATTTCTTTGCTAACTCTTCATTTACATGAAACTCGCTTGGATCCTTTGTAGGATCATAAGTTCCGATTTCTGCGATGCATTTTCCATCTCTGGGAGATCTGGAATCTGCAACAACGATTCTATAGAAAGGAGCTTTCTTCTGTCCCATTCTCTTTAATCTGATCTTTACCATTGTCTTTCACCTCCTGGCCCTTGTTCTATATTTGCTTCATCCTGCCATGCTGCGCTTACAGGCGCATTACGGCATCCTGTGCAAGAATCGATCATTCTTTCACAATATATCTTTGTAATCAAGTTCTGCCTTGGCATCCCCTGTTACTTACTATAATCCAAACGGCAGTTTAAATCCGCCCCGGCGCTTGCCTTTGCCGCCCATCAATCCTGGCATCTGCTTCATCATCTTCCTAGACTGCTCAAATTGCTTCACCAGACGGTTTACCTCACTAATATCTACCCCGGCGCCTTTGGCAATGCGGCGCTTTCTGCTAGGATTTAAGACAGATGGGTTGGCCCTCTCTTTCGGAGTCATGGAATAAATGATTCCCTCTATCCTCGCCATCTTTTTTTCATCCATGGCATTCTCAATCTCTGTAATCTGAGAACTGCCGATGCCAGGCATCATCTTAAGCATGCTGGAAATCCCGCCCATCTTTTTCATTTGATTCATGGACTCTAGATAATCGTCAAAGCCAAACTCGGCTTTCTTCATCTTCTGTTCCAGTTCTTTTGCTTTCTCTTCGTCTATGGTCTCCTGCGCCTTCTCGATCAGGGTTAACACGTCTCCCATTCCCAGAATACGGTTTGCCATACGGTCTGGATAAAACTGTTCCAAATCAGACAATTTTTCGCCCATGCCCACATACAGAATCGGCTTTCCAGTTACTGCCCGGATCGACAATGCCGCCCCGCCCCGGGTGTCGCCGTCTAGCTTTGTCAAGATCACGCCGTCAATGCCGATCTTTTCCTGAAAAGTGTTTGCCACGTTCACAGCATCCTGTCCCGTCATGGCGTCCACCACAAGAATCGTCTGGCTGACTTCTACCCGCTCCTTGATTTCACACAGCTCCCGCATCATTTCTTCGTCAATATGCAGGCGCCCCGCAGTATCTATGATCACCACGTTTTGTTCATTCGCCTTGGCATGCTCAATGGCCGCCTTGGCAATATCTGCCGGCTTGTGACGATCCCCCATGGAGAACACCTCCACGCCCTGCTTTTCTCCATTGATCTGAAGCTGCTGGATTGCTGCCGGACGGTAAACATCGCAGGCTGCAAGCAAAGGCTTCCTTCCCTTTTGCTTCAGCTTTCCAGCTATTTTTGCCGTCGTGGTAGTTTTTCCTGCTCCCTGCAGGCCCGCCATCATAATCACGGTCATCTCTGAAGCAGGATTCAGGACAATCTCTGTCGTCTCCGAGCCCATCAGCGAGACCAGTTCTTCATTGACAATCTTAATGACCATCTGCCCCGGATTGAGCCCGTTCATCACATCTTGCCCGATAGCGCGCTCCTGAACAGATTTTACAAACTGCTTGACGACCTTAAAGTTAACGTCCGCTTCCAGCAGAGCTAGCTTTACTTCCTTCAGCGCTGACTTCACATCGTCTTCTGTGAGCAATCCTTTGCTGCGCAAAGATTTAAATACATTCTGCAATTTTTCAGACAAGCTGTCAAATGCCATACTATAACTCCTCTAATATCTCATTGGAAATAGCTTCAATCTCAGCCATTCTCTGCGTTTGATCCTTACCTTGGCAGTCTTTGGAAAGATCCCGTATCTTGATGATTTTTTCTCTATTTTTAAGAAAACGTTCCAGCAAATGCAGCTTCTGTTCATATCCCTCAAGAATCTTGTCACAGCGCTTGACCAAGTCATGAACTCCCTGCCGGCTAATGCCTTCTTCCTCTGCAATCTCGCTGATTGACAAATCTTCAAGCACAAAGGCTTGATAGATGTTTTGCTGATGCTCTGTCAGCAAATCCCCATAAAAATCATAGAGATAGGTCTGTCTTACTTTCTTTTCCATTGTTACCACCTCAGGTATCATACAGCAAAACAAACAGGATGTCAAGTGTTTTTTCTTGACGCCCTGTCTGTTAGAGATCCATTTTTAAACATCATAGTCACATCCGCTTTCATAATTCCACATCGAACTTGTAACCCATCCCCCAAATAGTCTTAATATGATCCCCCTTTGCGCCTAGCTTGCTGCGCAGCTTTTTGACATGGGTATCGATGGTTCTCGCATCTCCAAAATAATCATAATTCCAGACATGATTTAATATTCTTTCTCTGGAAAGAGCAATCCCTTTATTTTCTATAAAATAGGTCAGAAGCTCAAATTCCTTATAACTTAACTCTAATTCTTTTCCATCCACTGTGACTCGATGTCCCAGCCTGTCTATGGAAATTCCGCCGATTTCCAAAATCTCTTCCTCATTCCCGCCAGAACGTCTGAGAATGGCCTCCACTCTGGCGACCAGGATTCTTGGACTGAACGGCTTAGAAATATATTCATCGGCGCCAATGTCAAATCCTTGCAGCTCGTCGCCCTCCTCCCCCTTAGCCGTCAGCATGATAATCGGAACTTTTGAGTTCTCGCGGATCTCCTTGCAAACATCCCAGCCATTTATCTTAGGCATCATCACGTCCAAAATAATTAATGCAATATCTTTCTGCGCATAAAATTGATTGAGCGCATCCTCTCCATCTACAGCCTCAGAAACTTCAAACCCCTGTTTCACCAGAAAATCCCGAACCAGCTTACGCATCCTGCTCTCATCATCCACTACGAGTATCTTCCGCTTTTCCATTCTTCTCACCTTCCGTCCTGCCAAATTACTGATCAACAGAAATTTCATAATTTCGATCTGACAAAAACATACCACAGAAATATGTCAAAACTGTGAAGCAACGTCAGTAAGCTGCATCCAATTCCTTTTCACGCTCTTTCAAAACCTGTTCCCTGTTCTCCAAATCCGTTTCCCAAGCCTCATACTTTTCTATGATTTTATTTTCATAATTGACAATGTTTGGATGTTCGCTAGTCAACGTAACTACGGCCATGCCTGCTGCCACGATAAACAAGAACAGGCTGAGCATCAGGGAAATCCACAATCTCTTTTTTACTTGTTCTGTTTTCTCCTCTGCTCGCCTTTTGACAAAGTTTGCGGCTCGCTCTTTTTGCTTAACCTCCTCAAGGTTCTGTGCATACCATTCAATAGTATCTTCCTGCATGCCCTGCCAGGAAGCTGGAAAGCGGATCGGGACCAGCTTCTCTTGCGCCAATTCCGGTGACGAAGCAAGATAATTCTGAAGCCCTTTCAAATACGACAGTCCCACCGGAGTCTCAAAGACCTGCTCTGCCAGAAGTTTTTGATACATTTTCAAGGCCATCCTGGGATTATCCATGTCCAGTTTGCTTTGCACATATTTGATACCGTCAACTTCCTGACAAGCTTTCTGCGCCATGGCCCTGTCCGTAAACACGAAACCATCGACAATCATTTTAAAACCGTCCATTTTATTCTCCTTGCAATCTCTAAATTCATCTATAAGCTACCGCCTGCATAAAGAAAAAGCGCCTGCTCCTCTAAAATACAAGGCGACACGCGCTTTTCCTTCTCCCCTGCCCTGTGTCCTTTGGCATGCGCCAACAGGGCAATATTAAGCATCCGCAATCCGCAGCATTTGTTCCATGTCTGAAATCAACTCTTTCGAGTATTCTTTTGCTTCTACGCATAGCTGGTTCGCTTTCACATAGTCTTCGTCAAACAACGCCTGAATCACCTCGGAACCATATCCGTGGAATCTGCGGTGTTTCTCCTCTAAGCCGTCCCAAATAGCACGAACGCCTGGGATATCCGGGGTAATCGAATAATAAAAATGTCCAAACCCGCATTTGGAAGAATCTAACTGCAGCGGCACGACCTCTCTCTCCATGACCATTTTTTCCAAATTATTAATCCACGCCTGGTGCGCTGTAACAGCATTCCTGACATATGTAGAAAATTCCTTGTTTTCCATATGGAAAAAAGCATCTTCGGACATGGAGCCCATTTGTTTGACAATGTTGTCTAACGTCCGCTCAATCTCCACCACCGGCTCTTTAGCTGTAATCAGCTCCGTTCCAATGTTATGCATGAAATCCGTGCTGTTACGCAACTGATTCTCCATCTCAGACATTGTGCTACTGATTTCTTCGCTGACTGCCGCCAGAGATGTAACCGCCTGGCTGACTTCAGAAACATGCTTTTGATTGTCATCATTGATCTCCCAGACATTTCCAATCTTGTCATTGATGCTTCGAAGAGAGTCAATGGTATGATTGGTGCTCCCAGAGCTCTTCTTTGACGCAGCCTCGATGCCTTCCACGAAATTACCCATGCTTCCTGTCAGCTTCTGAGTCTCTTCCGCCAAGGAACGTATCTCATCTGCAACTACGGCGAATCCACGTCCTGCCCGTCCTGCTCTTGCGGCTTCAATGGATGCATTCAGAGCAAGCAGGTTCGTCTGGCGGGAAATCGACTCAATTCCCGAAATAACCTCATTCATATGGTTGATCACCTCAAAAAGGTTATCCATATCTTTTGCCATCTCTTTCGATGCTTCAATAGCCTGGTTAGACAAATCACGGATTGCCGTCAGCTCTCCCTGACCAGTCTCGATCTTACGGTATACCTCGTCCGTGTCTTCTGAAACTCTGATAATTGTATTCGTCAGCTCTTCAAGCGAATTATTCTTATCCTCTGACGAGCCTGTATTCGTACCAAATATAACTTCCGTAGCCCTGGCAACGCTGCGGGCTATCTCCATAATCTTGTCTGTCTCATGCTGCAAGGTTAAATCCAGGGAACTGATCTGCATCACCGCCCTGATATTCTTCTCTAAGATCTCTGCGAATTGTTCCCTGCCGCTTGCAAGCCTCTGATAAATCTCTCTCAGCTCAGGGCTTCCTGAATAATTGGCTTCCTTTAACTCTGCAACTGACTTAATAAGCTTCTTATTTGACATTCCAATCGCCATTTTCATAACCTCGTTTCTTCTGTTTCAATTTGCCATCAAGCTAATGGAGCTGAGGGGAATCGAACCCCTGTCCGAAAGTCAATTCACTATGGCATCTCCCATTACAGTCATTAATTTATCTTTCCCTCTGCCGGACGCCTAATGACAGGCTTCCGGTTTCAGTAGCTTCATGATACGCCCATGCGCGCAAAGCTTAACGCATGTCGTTTCCCACATAGTCGAAGCCGGTATCTTAAACTGTGGGTGGTCTAAGGCCGACTGCTGCAACTAGGCAGCGATTGCTAAATTGTCTTCAGCGTTTATATTTATTATTCCCGTTTTTGGGCGGTCAGGAGCCGCCAATGGCTTCCATAGCTTCACAACCCCCGTCGAAACCAGTACAACCCCCTGGTTTAACTGCTGTTATTCAGCGATATTTTATTATAGCAAGAGAGACAGGATAAAGTCAATACTAATAGAGATTTTTAACTTTAAATTCCCGTTCGGACTCTCTGCGCATGTCTTTTTTTGCAATATCCTGGCGTTTGTCATAGAGTTTTTTCCCTTTCGCCAGTGCGATTTCTACTTTGACCAGGCTGCCCTTAAAATAAACTTGAAGCGGAACGATAGTATAACCTTTCTCTTTCATTTTGCCAGCAATTTTATTTATCTCATATTTATGCATCAGCAGCTTCCTTGGACGAAGCGGATCTTTGTTGAAAATATTTCCTTTTTCATAAGGGCTGATATGCATTCCATGTATCACCGCCTCACCTTTCTCAATACTGATAAAAGACTCCTTGACAGAGCATTTCCCCATCCGCAGAGACTTTACCTCGGTCCCTGCAAGGCTGATCCCCGCCTCATACTTCTCTTCTATAAAATAGTCGTGAAATGCTTTTTTATTGTTGGCAATTAATTTTATGCTTGCTTTGCCCATTTCTTTCCTCCCTTTTTGTTTTAATATATTCCAGGATTCTCTTTATGCCTGATTTTGCGTGAAGATTTTTGGTCAGATGCGCACAAATTTATGAGGCGTACCCAGGTGGCACGTAGACTAAATATGTGTGCATTTAACGTAAAATCAGCCGCAAAATCAGGTATGCGGGAGATTCTCAGAGTACATATATCGTTATGACCGGTATCTGCCGATGTCTTCCGCCGAGGCGCCAAGGCCAAATGCCTTTGCATGTTCTGGCAATACGAAATCTATGGTACGCATATGCAGATTCGTGTCTGCCACAACCACCTCGATTTTCTGTCCCAGCTTGAATATTCTGCCCGTAGCTTCCCCTGTCAGCTCATAGGTCTCCTCATTAAAGTGATAATAATCGTCCGTCAGGTTGGTAATGTGAACCATTCCCTCTATGGTATTCGGCAATTCCACATACATGCCCCATGATGTCACGCTAGAAATCACTCCCTCAAAGCTCTCTCCAACACGCTCCGACATATACTGAACCTTTTTGAGCTTATCTGTCTCACGCTCCGCCTCTTCCGCCCGCCGTTCCCTGGCGCTTGACTGCGCCGCAACCTCCGGCAATATCCGTTCATAATGAGAATATCGTTTCTGATTCATTTTTCCCCGCAGCGTTTCCTTTATGATACGGTGGATCTGCAGATCTGGATACCTTCGTATGGGCGACGTGAAATGACAATAATACTGGGTGGCAAGCCCAAAATGCCCGGTATTTTGCGTCGTATATTTCGCCTGTTTCATAGAGCGCAATGTCAGTCTGCTAATCAACGGTTCTTCTGGCGTGTCTTCAATTTTTTCTAACAGCTTCTGCAATTCTTTAGGGTGAATTTCCTCCTGCCCGATTTTAATGGAATAACCAAAATTATTGATAAACGTCCCAAGCTTTCGGATCTTCTCGGAATCTGGCGTATCATGAGTACGATAGACAAAGGGAATTTCTTGCCAGAAAAAATCCTGCGCCACGGTCTCGTTGGCAATCAACATAAAATCCTCAATAATCCTGGTAGCCACATTTCGCTCATAAGGCTTGATTTCCAACGGCCTGCCCTGGCGGTCGAGTATTATTTTCGTTTCCGGGAAATCAAAATCAATCGAGCCTCGTTTCCTTCGTTTTTCCCGCAGGATCGCTGCCAACTCCTCCATCCGTTCAAACATAGGAATCAATTCCTGATATTCCCTGCGTTCCGCTTGATCCTGATCTTTCAGAATCTTGCGCACGCTGGTATAGCTCATTCTTTTATCCACCCGCACCACGGTTTCCGCTATCTTATGATCTATGACTGCGCCTTTCTTGTCTATTAACATGATGCAGCTTAGCGCAAGGCGGTCTTCGCCCGCATTGAGGGAACAAATTCCATTTGACAACGCATGAGGCAACATGGGAATCACACGATCCACCAAATAAACGCTGGTTCCACGCTCCAACGCCTCTACATCCAAAGCGCTGCGTTCTTGAACATAATTGGTCACGTCTGCGATGTGCACGCCCAGGCGGTAAGCATCTCCTTCCTTGGTCAGTGTAATGGCGTCGTCCAAATCTTTGGCATCCTCGCCGTCAATCGTCACCATCTGCCAATCCCTGATGTCCATCCTTCCCGCCATGTCAGCGGCGCTCACGGGTTTTCCGACATTTTCCGCTTGCTTTAGCACCTTTTCTGGAAATTCCACTGGAAGATCATACCCTTTTACAATGGACATGATATCCGTTCCTGGGTCATTGACATGCCCGATAATCTCTATAATCTTCCCCTCTGGCTTCTTCTTGTCATTGCCATAATCCGTAAGCTGCACCACCACTTTATGCCCGTCGACAGCCCCTTTGAAATGTTCCAGAGGTATAAAGATGTCCTGCCCCATTTTCAAGTTGTCTGGAATCACGAATCCAAAACTCTTATTCTTTTGAAAGGTTCCCACTACCTGGGTAAGGTTCCTCTGCAAAATCTTTACCACTGCGCCTTCGAGCCGTTTGCCGGAGGCAGAGCGTTCCGCTGAAAGAGCCACCTGTACGGTATCTCCGTGCATGGCGCCGTTTACCAGGGATTCCGATATGAATATATCCTCTGCTTCCCCCTCAACGGCAACAAATCCGAAGCCTCTTGCATTTCCAATAAAAGTGCCTGTCAGGTATTTTCCTTCTGCCTTGGAATATTTTCCCCGCTTGGATAATTCAATTTTACCTTCTGCCAATAACTCATGCAACACTTCCTCCAGCGCCGGACGTTCTTCCCTTGGCACATTCAAAAGAATTGCAAGTTCTTTGATTTTCATAGGTACATAGAGCTCGCTGCACATAAACTCATATATCATTTTTTTTCTATTTTCCAATAATTCTTTTTCCATAAACTTCTCCTAATATTTTAATTGACATCTCAAACGGGAGGGCTTTTTATCTGATGGGATTAAGATGTCAAAAGGCCTCTATTGTTCTGAAAGTCATTGAGACCTTTTGACACCTTGAATCCTTAAAGACAATGTCAGCGCAATTTCCTGATAAGACAAAGAAAGACTGCCGTAACCGACAGTCTTCCTGGATTCTTCCCTGTTAAAAGCTTCCAATATTCAATACACCGGCAATTACCAGGAACAAAATTACCAAAAGCCTGGTTATCATCACAAGCCTTCCTTCCATGGAACGCCCCTTGTTCTTGCCCCAGTATGTGTCTGCGGCGCCGCTGATAGCCCCAAGTCCTGCTGATTTGCCTTCCTGCATCAATACGATGACTGTCAATACAATGCTGATCAATATAAATATTACCATTAATACTGTCTTTAATACTGCCACTTTTCTCAAACCTCCTGCAATTGTTCCTGCTGATAACTTGTATCATCTTATCACATCTGGGTATAATTTTCAATATGTTTTTATTTGAGTTTCCGTATTCTGTAATTTTATCGCATCAAAAGTTCCTAATAAAACAAAAAATCCATAACCGATGCTCACTTTCGCCAGTTATGAATTGTTAACATGCCATAATATAAAATTGACTGAATATAAAAAATAGCGGAAGAGGGATTTGAACCCCCGACACCACGGGTATGAACCGTGTGCTCTCGCCAACTGAGCTATTCCGCCGTAATTATTAAAAAGAAATGGGACCTACAGGGCTCGAACCTGTGACCCTCTGCTTGTAAGGCAGATGCTCTCCCAGCTGAGCTAAGATCCCATGGTTGTCTGCAGTCTTGACTGCCGACTGCTTGACTATTATAATACGATATGAATACAAATGTCAAGAGGTTTTTACAATTTTTTTTGTAACAGTTCAAATATCGCCAAAATTATGGACAAATCATGCTGCATGAATGAGTTCATTATGACGACGATGAATGGAGGATTTTTTATGAATAAAAAGAGAAATTTCCAGCTGGTTGCTCTGGATTTAGACGGCACTTTATTCAATTCAGAAAGCCAGGTATCTGATGAAAACAAAGCTGCCATCAGAAAGGCTGCCCGCAGTGGCATTACTTTTGTGGTATCCACCGGGCGCCCTTACCGGGGACTCCCACTGGAACTGATGACGGAGCTTGATATCCGGTATGCCATTACCACAAACGGTGCCGGAATTTACAAAGTTCCGGAAAAAGAATGCCTGTTTGAGAACTGCATGTCCGCCAGCCTGGCAGCAGACATTGTGGAGGAACTGCTGAAACTGGAAATCCACATGGACCTGTTCGTCCATGGAGACGCTTACACGCCCAGCCAGTGCCGGGAAATTTTTTTAAGGATTGAACGTCTTCCGGATTCCCTGAAGCAATACATTCTTTCCACACGGGAAAGTATTCCGGATATGGTTTCTTTTCTCCGGGAAAATCAGGTTCCGGTTCAGAAACTCACTTTAAATTTCCTGACAGATCCGGACGGGAACTATACAGACCGGGATAACGCCATCCGGATTCTGAATCAGTACCCGGACATCAGCTATCTTTCCGGGGGCTACGGCAATCTGGAATTTACCGGAGCTGGCATTTCCAAAGGCAGAGGTCTGGCACTGCTGTGCGGCTATCTGGATATTCCATTGAAAAACACCATTGCCTGCGGAGACAGTGAAAATGATCTGGATATTATGAAGGCTGCCGGTCTGGGCGTTGCCATGGCAAATGCCCCGGAGGAAATCCGAAATCAGGCCGATGACGTAACCTTAAGCAACGACCGCCATGGAGTGGCCGCCATGTTGGAAAAATGGACAGGCCAGCCCTCCTGACACAGGAATGAACGGTTCCTCTGATTCTGTCATGACACGGGCCCCGTTCCGCCAGCCGCAGGTGACCGGACGGGGCGTGAACGATAATATGTTTTCACCCTTTTTTCACAATTTTTTCACAGTATATTGACATTTTGAAAACTATGTTATAAATTATAAGAGACAGGATAAAGTGTGGCAATAACTTATTATTATGCAGGAATTTCCCAGGAATTTTCTGATATAATACAAAATCTCTGTCGGAATTTAATCAGGAAAGGAATGTACATTATGAGAGAAGGAAAAAAACGCAACAAAATTGTAAGTCTTGTGCTTGCAGCATTCATGATGGTTTCTGTGTTTGCTGTGGCAACCCCTCAGCAGGCAGAGGCGGCAGGTGAGCTGAGTTTAAAAGGCAAAGGAACATCTACTGCAACAATTTCAGATGAGGAATGCTGGGGTGCAACCAAAGAAGCTAATTTTATTAAATTCAAATCCAACGTAACCGGTTATATCACCATTAAAATTTCAAATAACAGTTCTGTTGTTTCCGGTGGCGCTTACGGTTATATTACATTTAACAAAAGCAAAACCTCTGCCCTTGGCCAGACCCGCGAATATTTTGATACCAGCGAATCTGAATCAAGATATTATACACGGACTTACGGCGTTAAAAAAGGAAGCACCTACTACTTCAAAGTAGAAAGCATGGGCGGTGTAAAAGTTAAAGCAACTGTGACCTCTCTTAAAAAAGGTTCCAATACTTCCAGAGGGAAAGCAAAAACACTGAAGCAGGGAAAGACTGCAAAGGGTGTTATTATTGCAGGCGATAAAAGTGTTGACTGGTATAAAATCAAACTGACCAAAAAGCAGAAATTAAAATTAACTTACAGTGCAAAAACAAATGGTGCTGTTTTGTCTTCAAGCGGTACCTCCATTTATTATAACAATGGAATTAAATTCACCCTTTGCGCAAGCAATGGTAAACCATTTGTTTCCGGCAACAATAATTACGACCTGGCAAACCTGAAAGTTTCAAAAGATTCTACTTCTTATTACATTGAAGAAACCAGAAATGGAATTCCTACCGGCAGAACATTTGGTATCGATCCTGGTACCTACTATGTAAAAGTAGAACGCTTGAATAAAACTTCTTCCGGATATTATACCCTTAAGTGGAAATAAAGAATTACATAACGCTAACCACTTTTTCACAACATAAAAAACCATTATAACCAAAGAACCGTTCCGTCTGTGATATTCATAGACGGAACGGTTTCTTTCTGTTCTGTTTATTTAAAATACGCCACGCCGCTCTCAAACAGCTTCATATCCTGTTCTCCATAGATATTCACTGCCACGCTCTCGCCCCGGCGTTCTGAATGAGCCATTTTACCAAGAACCCTGCCATCAGGGCTGGTAATTCCCTCAATAGCCATATAAGAGCCATTGATATTCCACTCCTCATCCATGGTGGGCCGGCCCTTTTCGTTGACATACTGGGTTGCCACCTGACCGTTTGCAAACAGCTTCTCCAGCCATTCTTCTGGCGCCACAAAACGTCCTTCGCCATGGGATGCAGGATTACAGTAGATTTTTCCAGGCTCTGCCTGTGCCAGCCAGGGAGACTTATCTGTGACCACCTTCGTATAAACCATTTTGGAAATATGGCGTCCAATGGTATTGTAGGTCAGGGTGGGAGAATCCTCATTCTGCTGGCGGATTTCCCCGTAAGGCACAAGGCCCAGCTTCACCAGCGCCTGAAAACCATTGCAGATGCCCAGCATCAGGCCGTCCCGCTCCTGTAACAGACGGTTGACTGCTTCCGCCATTTTCTGATTCCGGAAAGCATTGGCAAAAAATTTCGCGCTTCCCTCAGGCTCGTCTCCGGCAGAAAATCCTCCCGGAAACATGATAATCTGGGACTGCTCAATGGCTTTCACAAATTCATTCACAGATTCCCGGATCTCTTCTCCCCTGAGATTCCGGAATACTTTTACAATGGTATCCGCTCCGGCCCGCTCAAAAGCCTTCGCACTGTCATACTCGCAGTTTGTTCCCGGAAATACAGGAATAAACACAGTGGGCCTTGCCACTTTATGTTTGCACACATAAATCTTATCCGTATGGAACAGTTCTGTCTGCACTTCTTCTTTTCCTTCCACTGCCCTGGTTGGGAATACTTTTTCCAGTGTGCCTGTCCAGGCTTCAATGGCCTCTTCCATGGAAATTTCCGTATCTCCGTAAATAAATTTCTGCAGGTGGTTTACCACGCCGATAACTCTGCAGTAAGACAGATGACCGCAGCCTCCGTCCTCTGTTTCTGTTTTTGCCCAGGGCTCCATGACCGCCCCAATAGTTTCTTTCACAAAATCTGCTTTTTCCGCCGGAACCTCTGCAATAAGTTTTCCAAAATGAGGAGAAAACATACAGTCGCTGCACACATCGGATTCCAGGGTAACGCCCAGTTTATTTCCAAATGCCATTTTGCTTACCGCTGCTGCAATTCCTTTTCCGTCCAGGGCATAGGCAGATACAATGGCTTTCTGCTGGATCAGCTCGTGAATGGCGTCGTACAGCTTCATAACCTGAGCATATACCGGCAAATCATACCTGTCTGTGGCAATTTTGAAAATCATCAGCTTATTGCCCGGCTGTTTCAGCTCCGGCGTAATGATATCCTGTTCTTTTGCCACATCCACCGCAAAGGAAACCAGTGTGGGCGGCACGTCAATTTCATTAAAGGTTCCTGACATGGAATCTTTTCCTCCAATGGAGGGCAGCCCGAATCCCATCTGAGCACTGTAAGCGCCCAGAAGTGCTGCAAAAGGCTGGCTCCAGCGGGAGGGTTCTTCGTTCATCCGGCGGAAATACTCCTGGAAGGTAAAGCGGATTTTCCGGTAATCGCCCCCTGCCGCCACAATCCTTGCCATGGATTCTAATACCGCATACACTGCTCCATGGTAAGGGCTCCAGGAGGACAGTTCCGGGTCAAATCCATAAGCCATCATGGTAACCGTATCGCATTTTCCCTCTGCCACCGGAAGTTTTGCCACCATACTCTGGGTTTCTGTCAGCTGATATTTTCCCCCGTAAGGCATAAACACACTGCCCGCACCGATGGATCCGTCAAACATTTCCACCAGCCCTTTCTGAGAACATACATTCAGATCAGAAAGAGTTGCAAGCCAGGCAGCTTTCCTGTCGCCTTTTTTCAGGGCTTCTGCCACTCCTGGAATCTCTTTTTTCTCAAAGAAATTTTCCTCCTGAGCAGGGATGTCCACTTTTACAGAAGTTTCCTGATGTGCTCCGTTGGTGTCCAGAAATGCCCTGGAAATATTTACAATTTCCTTTCCCCGCCATTCCAGCACCAGTCTGGGTTCTTCTGTAACCACAGCCACTTCCACTGCCTCCAGATTTTCCTCTTTTGCCCAGGAAAGAAACTGTTCCTTATCTTCCGGAGCAATAACAACCGCCATACGCTCCTGAGACTCGGAAATGGCAATTTCCGTACCGTCCAGACCTGCATACTTTTTCGGAACTCTGTCCAGACAAACACGCAGTCCGTCAGCCAGCTCACCGATAGCCACAGATACGCCTCCTGCTCCGAAATCATTGCATTTTTTGATTATATGGGCTACCTCTTCCCTGCGGAACAGACGCTGGATTTTCCGCTCTGTGGGAGGATTTCCCTTCTGCACTTCCGCGCCGCAGACTGCAGTGGATTCCGTATTGTGAGCTTTGGAAGAACCGGTGGCACCGCCGATTCCGTCCCGCCCGGTACGACCTCCCAGGAGAATAATTACATCACCGGGGTCAGAGGTGAGCCGCTGCACCGCCCGTCTTGGGGCAGCGCCCATTACCGCGCCGATTTCCATCCGCTTTGCCACATAATCAGGATGGTAAATTTCTTTTACATATCCTGTTGCCAGACCAATCTGGTTGCCGTAAGAGCTGTAACCGTGAGCAGCTCCCCGTACCAGTTTTTTCTGAGGCAGCTTGCCGTCCAGAGTATTTTTCACCGACACGGTGGGATCGGAAGCTCCGGTCACACGCATGGCCTGATATACATAGGTACGCCCGGACAGAGGATCCCGGATGGCCCCGCCCAGACAGGTGGCCGCGCCGCCGAAAGGCTCAATTTCCGTGGGATGATTATGGGTTTCATTTTTAAAATTCACCAGCCATTCCTCGGTTTTTCCGTCCACTTCCACCGGAACCACAATGGAACAGGCATTGATTTCATCCGATTCTTCCTGGTCCTTCAGTTTTCCTTCTTTTTTCAGCCGTTTCATGGCCATCAGGGCAAGATCCATCAAACAGACAAACTTATCCTCCCGGCCCTGATACATCTCTTTGTGTGTGTTCAGATAATCCTGGTAAGTCTCTTCCATGGGGGCCCGGTAAAATCCCTCCCCAAAGGCAACGTCTTTCAATTCTGTGGAAAAAGTAGTATGACGGCAGTGGTCAGACCAGTAGGTATCCAGCACACGGATTTCCGTCATGGAAGGGTCTCTTTTTTCTTCCTTCTGGAAATAATTCTGAATGTGCAGGAAATCCTTAAAGGTCATGGCAAGGCCCAGAGAATCATAGAGATTTTTCAGCTCCTGCTCCTGCAGTCCGGCAAATCCATCCAGAATCTTCACATCCTCCGGTTCCTCAAAATCATCCGTCAGCGTTTCCGGCTTTTCCAGTCCGGTTTCTCTGGAATCCACCGGATTAATGCAGTGGGTTTTGATGGCTTCAAGCTGCTCCCGGCTCACTTCACCTTCAATCACATAGGTGGTGGCAGAACGGATAATGGGATTTTCTGACTCATTTAACAGTTTCACACACTGCTCTGCAGAATCTGCCCGCTGATCATACTGTCCCGGCAGATATTCCACGCTGAACACCTGGGCTGTTCCTGCCTCAAATGATTCCTCGTACACATGGTCTACCGGAGGCTCGGAAAATACTGTCGCCAGGGCTTTCCGGTAAGTTTCCTCCGAAATATCCTCCACATCATAGCGAATCAGCACCCGTACCCCTGTCACAGACTGAATGCCCAGATAGCTTCTGATTTCTGACTGAAGCTCCCTGGCCTGAATGGCAAAATCCGGTTTCTTTTCCACAAAAATTCGTCTTACGTTGCTCATTGGTTTCCTCCTTCAATTTGTCCTGTTATCACACAGTATAACATGGAATATATAATTAGTACAATTAATATATTTAATACAATTTATATTATTTTCTTATTTACATTTGCCCTATTGACAGATTTATAATCCATACTTATAATAAAAGCAGATTTCACTTATAACATTGAAATATCCGGACTGTTACGAGGGGGAGGCGCCTGTGGACATTAATTATGAACTGTACAAAGTATTTTATCATGTGGCTTCCTCCCTGAGTTTTTCAGAGGCTTCCCGGAAACTGTTTATCTCCCAGTCGGCGGTCAGCCAGTCCATCAAGACGCTGGAAAAGAAACTGGAACAGCCTTTATTTATCCGCAGCACCAAAAAGGTACAGCTTACCTCTGCGGGACAGCTTCTGCTAAAACACATTGAGCCTGCCATTAATCTGATTGAACGGGGCGAACAGCAGCTTACAGATTCCGGCACCCTTGGCCTTTGCCAGCTCCATATCGGCGCCAGCGACACCATCTGCCGGTATTTCCTGGTACCTTATCTGAAACAGTTTCATGAAAAATTTCCACAGGTTCCCATCAAGGTGACAAACGCCACTTCATTAAGCTGCGTGGAACTGCTCTCTCAGGGCAAGGTGGATCTGATTGTGAGCAATTATCCAAATTCCCGGATGGACAGCTCCTGTATCCGGAAAACAGTGGCCTCTTTCCAGGACGTGTTTATTGCAAATCCTGCCAGTTTTCCTCTGGAGCAGAAGGAAATTTCCTTCTGTGAATTAAATCAGTACCCGATTTTAATGCTGGATCAGAAAAGTACCACCAGTGAATTTTTACATAATCTGTTTCTCCGGTATCAGCTGGAACTGGTTCCGGAAATGGAACTGAGCAGCAACGACCTGCTGATTGACCTGGCGAAAATCGGTATCGGCATTGCGTTCATCCCCGATTACTGTCTCTTTGAACCTACCCCGGAGCTTTACATTGTCCGGACACGGGAGACAATGCCCCGGCGCCAGATTATAGCGGCTGTGAATTCCGGACTTCCGGTTTCTCCCTCTGCAGAGGAATTTTTAAAACTGCTTCCGGAAACTGCCGGCCCTTCATCTGAACTTTAGGGACAGCAGTTCAGCCATAGCCCGCATACCTGCCTTTTCAGGAACCGTCTATGTCTGAACTGTTGCCTTTAAACCAGCTTATGGAATCTGATACTCTTAAAAACAGATGTCCGGTAAGCATAAATTATCAAGGAGGAATTTATATGACTTTTAAAATGGTTCACGAAAATTACAATGTACAGGATCTGGACAAATCCGTTGCTTTCTATCAGGAAGCCTTCGGACTGAAGGAAATCCGCCGCAATGAAGCTGCCGACGGCAGTTACATCATTGCATTTCTTTCCAACGAGGAAAGCACCTTTGATCTGGAACTGACCTGGCTGAAAGAAAAAGAAGGCCCCTATGACCTGGGCGACTGCGAATTCCATCTGGCTTTTGAAACAGAAGATTACGATGCCGCTCATGCAAAACATGAGGCTATGGGATGTATCTGTTTTGAAAATCCCGCCATGGGCATTTACTTTGTAACAGACCCGGATGGATACTGGCTGGAGGTAATTCCTGCCAAATAAAAATGAATGCGCACAGCGCATTTTCCGCGCGCCAGCGGATTGCGCAGTAATAAATTTCCTCTCCGCGAGCTGCGTATAGTTGTTTTTATCTTACAGGAAAGAGACTTTCACTCTTTAGCGTGACAAGTTCTTTCCTGATAAGATAAAACATCTGCTCTTATGTGCAAAAGGCGGATAAACATTCATTCCGTCATTTGCATCCGCCTTCCTGCACCAGGATCTGCCTGTCAGTCTCTGTTCCAGAATGCCTCCACTGCACGCCGCACCCCGGAAAGAGTTACAGGCTGATATGACTCCCACTCTCTGGGAAACAACGACTGATATTCCCGCTGCAAAAACCGTTCATCCAAAAGAAGAATAATCCCCCGGTCTTCTTCTGTGCGGATAACCCGCCCTGCGGCCTGCAGCACTTTATTCATGCCGGGATACCGGAACGCACAGGCAAATCCGGCCTGTTCCCGCTCCTCATAAAACTGTTTCAGAATTTCCCGCTCATTACTGATCTGAGGCAGCCCCGTTCCCACAATGACCACTCCAATCAGGGATTCCCCTTTCAGGTCAATGCCCTCTGCAAACATTCCTCCCATCACGCAGAATCCAATCAGAGTTTTCTCTCGTTTTTCCGAAAACAATCCCAGGAATTCCTCCCGCTTCTGCTCCGTCATACCGCTTTCCTGGCAGACACAGTCCAGCTCCTCCCGGATTCCCTCCCGCTCCTGGAACTTTTCCCATACCTGTTCCATCATTTTATAGGAAGGGAAAAAGACCATGTAATTTCCGGTTTTTCCTCCTGAGGCCTCATAAATGTAATCTGCAATTTTCTGAAATTCCGACTCTGTTCTCCGTGTATATCTGCTGCTCACATCTGTGCCCACCGCCAGAAAATGCTGTTCCTGCCGGAAAGATGTACGGGCATACACTGCATAATTATCTTCTCTGGCACTCAGCAGTTTCTTATAATAACTGACAGGCAGGAAAGTGGCGGAAAAAAAGATGGTACTGCGGCCTTTATCCAGGCATTCCTGCAGATTTACCGCCGGATTCACACAGAACAGCTTCAGTTTAAAACTCCTGTCAGATTCATGTTCCGTGTAAATCACATAATTTTCATCCACCCGCTCATGCATATTCAGAAAATGCCGCAGCTCCAGATAAAATTCCTGCACTTCCTTTTTCTCCGGAAATGTAATGTCTTTTAAAAAGAACTCCTCCATTGCGGCTCCAAGCTGCATCAGGGAAAAAATCAGCGGACTGATATTTTCCAGTGTTTCACAGGATTCACACTCCCGCTTCAGTTCCAGCAGATGTTTATTGCACCGTTCCAGTCCCCGGACACATTTCAGGCTGTAATTCTTCAGAATTTTTTTCACATGAAGAAAATCTTCCTTGTACAGAACCGCACTGTACATTTCTCTGGCTCTGTCTGCCAGATTATGGGCTTCGTCTACCAAAAACAGGTATTCTCCTTTTACTCCCTCCGCAAAAAAACGTTTCAGATACACATTCGGGTCGAACACATAATTATAATCGCAGATAATATCATCCACCCAGAGGGCTGTGTCCAGGCACATTTCAAAGGGGCACACCTGAAATTCCTCTGCCTGGTGTATCAGAATCTCCCTTGTGATTTCATATTCTTTCTGCAGCAGATCGAAAACTGCGTCATTTACCCGGTCATAGTGCCCCTTTGCACAGGCACAGTGAACCGGATTACAGTCCATTTCCCCGCAGAGACAGAGCTTTTCCTTTGCGGTAATGGTGAGGACACGCCCCCGGTAACCCAGACTTTTCAGCAGCCCGAAGGCCTCCCCCGCCACAGTTCTGGTAATGGTTTTTGCTGTGAGATAAAAAATCTTATCTGCCAGTCCCTCTCCCACGGCTTTTACTGCCGGAAACACCGTAGTAATAGTTTTCCCTGTTCCGGTGGGAGCCTGGATAAACAGTATTTTTCTGCGGTTAATGGTGCGGTATACATCAGCAGCCAGTTCTCTCTGCCCTTCCCGATAAGGAAAGGGAAATTCCAGACCGGCAATGGAAGCATTCCGTTCCACTCTGGCCTCATACTGAAACTCAGCCCATCTTTCATAAGCAGCTGTCAGCCCTTCAAACCATTCCAGGAGTTCTTCTAACGTATAATCCTCATGAAATCTTCGGATTTCTTCTGTGTCCAGATTGCAGTAAGTCATCTGAACGGAAATTTCCGGCAGTTTCTGCTCCGCTGCCACCATATAAGCATAGCATTTTGCCTGGGCCAGATGAACCGGAACCGGCCCCTCCATGAAATTCACATCCTGATAAACCCCTTTTATCTCATCAATGGTTACATGAGTCCCCTCCGTAATCACGCCGTCTGCCCGGCCTTCCAGCACCAGAATATACCGCTCCCGCACCAGCTCTGTTTTCAGAAAAACTTCCGGCTGATAGGACGACCCCATTCTTCTCTGAATTTTCCGATGTATTCTGCTTCCTTCCTGCATGGCCTCCTTCTGCATGGCCCGGCCTCTTCGATTGTCTATATCGCCGGAACGCAGAATGAATTCCACAAGATTCCGCACAGAGATTTTTATTCTTTCCATTGGTTTTCTGACCCTTCCTCTCCATATACACCGCTGACCGGACTTTCCGGCAGTTTACTGCCGGAGTGACACAAATATTATAGTATGGCTGAAAAGACTTTTGCAAGCATAATTGCTATTGTCTTACAGGAAATACTTTCGCGTGACAGGGTCTTCCTATAGAATAAAAAAGAATGCGCCATGCGCATTCTCCGCGCGCGAGCGGATTGCGCAGCAATAAACATCCCCCGCGAGCTGCGCATCATTGTTTTTTCTTCTATAGGAAATCCAAAGGAATTTCCTATAGAAGAAAAAACAGGACTGCCGCACCGTGTTTCCCGGTACAGCAGCCCTGCTCTGTCTGACTCTTCCTATGCTATGGCATATTTGCTTAAAACATTTTCAAAGGTAATATCTTCTCCACCGTATTTTACGGTCAGTTCCTTCTTCACTCCCAGGCCCATTACTCCCAGAATTGATTTTGCATCAATTACCATGCGCTGGTCTGAAATATCTATATCAAAGTCACACATACCAGCAGCACGTACAAAATCACACACTTCATCTACATCTGCCAAGCTAATAACTTTTTCATTCATCATAGTTCTCATCCTTTCTACTTCTGCACCCTGGAACCGTCATCCAGGTGCATTTACAAACACAATTAAGTTCTTACCTGAACTTGTGGCAAATTATGCCACCTTTTTTTCATTTTGTCAACTCTCTGTTTTCTGCCTCCGGAGGTAACATTACTAAAATGATATAGCTTTTTTTACTAATACTCTTTCATTTTAGCCATATTGTTTTACCTGTCTCTGGTACTTTATGTCTGTTCTTTCTTTATGACTTTGTATAAATTCCCATGATTTTCTATTATTTTATTAAAAATTTGGCAATTTTCACATTTTTACAAATAATTCCGAGGACATTCCAGTAACAGAAATTTTTTTGTTTTTTCTCCAAAACAAAGGGTTATAAGCTCTTCCTTGACTATTCTGTGATAAAATTCTATAATTATTCATAACTATTCAGACGGAGGTGAAACTGCCATGGAATCAAAACATATGCTGTCTGTTTTGCAGCAGGTACAGGAGGGCACCCTGGACATCCATACTGCCTATGAGAAATTAAAAATCAGCCCCTTTGAAGATTTGGGATATGCCAAAATTGACCATCACAGGAAAATCCGCCAGGGAGCTCCGGAAGTGATTTACGGCGCCGGAAAGACAGCGGAACAGATGGAAGGTATTATCCGCTCACTGTTATCCCACTGCCCGGAAAATATTCTGATTACCCGGCTTTCCCAAGAATCTGCTTCTTATCTGTCCCTGCGTTTTTCCCTTACCTATGATAAACTTTCCCGTATCGGAATCGTAAACCGCAGGGAATACTGCACTGCTTCCGGTACTGTCCTGGTAGCCACCGGCGGCACCAGTGATATTCCGGTGGCAGAAGAAGCAGCCCTTACAGCCGAAGTGCTGGGCAATCAGGTGGAACGCCTCTACGATGTGGGTGTTGCCGGCATTCACCGCCTGCTTTCCCATGTGGACAGCATTTCCAGAGCTACTGTGATTATTGCTGTTGCAGGTATGGAAGGAGCCCTGGCCAGCGTGATCGGAGGCTTATGCGACTGTCCGGTCATTGCAGTTCCCACCAGCATCGGATACGGGGCCAATTTTCAGGGCCTGTCCGCACTGCTTTCCATGCTGAACTCCTGCGCCAGCGGCGTCAGTGTGGTAAATATTGACAATGGATTTGGTGCCGGCTATCTTGCCAGCATGATTAATCATATAGGAGGTAACCAGATATGAAAACACTTTTTATTGAATGTAATATGGGCGCTGCCGGAGATATGCTGATGGGCGCTCTCTATGAACTTTTACCGGAACCGGAGCAGAACCGGTTTCTGGAGACCATGAACAATCTCTTTCCCGATAAAATTATGATTTCTGCCAGCCCCTCTGAGAAATGCGGAATCTGGGGAACGAAAATGAATGTGGTGATTCTGGGACAGACAGAAGAAGAAGTAATTTCTCAGGAAACAGGCCATTCCCATCTGGAAGAACACCATCATCACAGTCTTCACACCACTTATCCGGAAATGCTGGCACGAATTGACAGCCTGCCCCTGTCCGCTTCCGTAAAAGAACATGCAAAGGCTGTATATACTTTACTTGGAAATGCAGAAAGCGCCGCTCATCACACCGATATTTCCCAGATTCATTTTCATGAGGTGGGAACCCTGGACGCCCTGATGGACGTTACAGGCTGCTGCCTTTTGCTGGAACTGCTGAACCCGGAACAGATTATTGCTTCTCCTGTTCATGTGGGAAGCGGCAGCGTCCGCTGCGCCCACGGAATTCTTCCGGTTCCTGCCCCGGCAACTGCGGAAATTCTGCGGGATGTTCCCATTTACTGCGGCAATATTCAGGGAGAGCTGTGTACCCCCACCGGCGCCGCGCTGTTAAAACATTTTGTCAGCCAGTTTATGACCATGCCTCCCATGGCAGTGGAAAAAGCAGGCTATGGTATGGGCACAAAAGATTTTCCTTCCGCCAACTGTCTGCGGGTATTCCAGGGAAACATGAACCTGCTTCCGGTCCCCTCTCCCAGACAGCTTCCCGGCTCTTATGCTTCCAGTCTGCCGGCCCGGTTCCAGGAGGATGAAACACATCCGGATTTCTATACGGAGCAGTTCCACAACCTGGATCAGATTCTGGAGCTTTCCTGCAACCTGGACGACATGACGCCAGAGGCAGTTTCCTATGCAGCGGGCCTTCTGATGGACGCAGGAGCACTGGATGTTTTCACCACTTCCATCCATATGAAGAAAAACCGTCCCGGACTGCTGCTGACCTGCCTGTGCAATCTGGAAGAAGAAAGCCGTTTCAGCAGGCTGATACTGACGCATACCACCACAAGGGGCATTCGTATTCAGCCCTGTTACCGCAGAACACTGGAGGCCCAGTTCCGCAAAGTCCCCACTCCCTATGGAGAAATTACAGTCAAAATCAGCACCGGATACGGTATCAGCAAATACAAACCGGAATACGAGGACGTATCTGCCGCTGCCAGACAGTGCAAAGTGCCTTTTTCCAGAGTATACGAAGCGGCCATGGACGCCTGCACCCATATGTAAGGGTGTTTTCTTATAGAAAAACAAAGTGGCAAGCCCACTTCAACTCCCCTGCCCCCTCACTCATGAGGGGCCTGGACACTTTGCTGCGCCGAGTGCGGTCGCTTTAGCGACATAATACAATTTGTACGAGTGCGCATAATTCTTTGTTCTCTTATAGAAAAACACTTTCACGCTTTAGCGTGAAAGTGTCTCTCCCATAGAATAAATAAAACCCGGAGGAATATCCTCCGGGTTATGTATTTCCTGATATTAAATGCTCTCCCAGATTAAGGAGTCATGGAAGCTGCTTCTGTATCAAACAGGCTTTCCTGTAAAGTCAGGATATCAGCTTCATTCGGTGTCCATACATTGTTCACCAGTTCCACGCGTACTGTTACGCTTTCTGCATCGCCGTAAGTAACATTTGCCAGTGTCTCTTTAAAAGAATCTTTCAGCATGGTTACAACTGCTTCATTCAGTGCAGCATCATCTTCTGTATCCCCGTCATAGGCTTCTGCTGCAGCATAGAAACTCTCCATGGTAGGTCCAAAAATGTTCATCTTCTCGCATTTTACTTCCACTTCATACGTTTTGCTGTCCTTCTTTTCAGCATCGCCAACGGTATACTTCACATTTTTGTACACATCCTGCAGAACGGTTCTGAACTCTGCTTCCAGTTCCTCGGAAACCTGTGTCTGGTCAGTAATTGACGCCATCTCTGTATCAATTCCCTCGATATAGAGTTTTTCTGCTTCTTCCTTGGTGCCCACTTTTTCTTTTACAAAAGCCTCAGAATCACCTTTGTAGGAATTGTCCAACAAAGCCTTCACATACTGGCTGGCATCAAAAGAGCCGCCGCATCCGCCTAACATCGCTGCCACCAGCACTGCTGCCAGCAACACCATCACTTTTTTCATTTTCCTCATAATATTACTCCTTTTCGTAAATTTAGCTACACTACTATAATAATCGCTTTTCACCCTGTCGTCAATCATTTTTCACCAAAAAATTCAGTCAATATGCATAAAGTGCCAGATATCGGACATACTGTGATTATGAAACGGAATTTTTTTCTTTGTGGACTGACCGGATGGTGTCTTGAAATACTTTTTACCTCTTTTGACTCCTTCCGGAAACGCGAACTGCAGCTTATGGGAAAAACATCCCTGTGGATGTTTCCCATTTACGGCATGACAGCATTTTTCAGGCCTTTCTGCCGCCTGCTGAAACGCTTCTCCCCTGTCCTGCGGGGAGCATTTTATTCATGCCTTATTTTTCTGGGAGAATACGTCAGCGGAAGTATTTTAAAAAAATACCGAATGTGTCCCTGGGATTACAGCGGCGCAAAGACCAGTATAAAGGGCGTAATCCGCCTGGACTACGCCCCTTACTGGATGATTGCCGGACTTATTTTTGAAAAGCTCCTGACCCGCACCTCCGGAAAACCTGACAAATCTCTCCAAAATATCTGAATACAGTGCGAAAAATCGGATATTTTCCGAAAAACTGCTACACTTCTTCTGAACCTGAACTGCCGATATCCAGCGTATTCATGGTTCTTCTCTTCTGTCTGGCTTCCTCTGCAGCCTCCAGAATAAAATCTTTGATTTCCCTGGCATTTTTGATATGGGTCAGGGAAATCTGAGGATGTGTTACGTCGCCGGTATAACATATGACAGTAGCCAGGCCAAAAATACGCTCTGTCAGGGTAGTGGTCAGTTTTACATCCTGTATTTTATACATATAACAGTAATTCTCTTCTGTCCGGAGCAGTCCTGTGTTGACGGTCAGGATTTCCTGACCAATGGTATATTTTGTAAAGGTCCAGGGAAGGCCCAAAAACAAAATTCTCTTTTTTTCCTGATACTCTCTGTTCTCACTCATAAAAACACCTCTTTTTATTTTACGTTGTCAGCATTTCTGAAATTTTCGCTGTTGTTTTGATTGTACTATACTTTTCCTTTCTCTGCAATTTTTATCTTGAAATTTATAACCTTCTGTTATATGATAGTAAAAATCATTGTTAAAAATCAGGAGGAAAACTATGCAGCATTTAATGAGCCCGCTGGATTTGTCTGTGGAAGAACTGGACCGGCTGCTTACACTGGCAAATGATATTGAACAGAATCCCGGCAAATATGCCCATGCATGCGAGGGCAAAAAACTTGCAACCTGCTTTTATGAACCCAGTACCAGGACAAGACTCAGCTTCGAGGCTGCCATGCTGAATCTGGGCGGAAGCGTTCTTGGCTTTTCCAGTGCAGACACCAGCTCCGCTTCCAAAGGGGAAAGTGTTTCTGATACCATCCGTGTGATTTCCTGCTATGCAGACATATGCGCCATGCGCCATCCAAAGGAAGGCGCCCCACTGGTTGCCTCTCAGAAATCCGGAATACCTGTTATCAATGCCGGAGACGGCGGGCATCAGCACCCCACGCAGACTCTTACCGACCTGCTTACCATCCGTTCCCTGAAAGGGCGTCTTGATAATCTCACCATTGGACTTTGCGGAGATCTGAAATTCGGACGTACGGTTCACTCCCTCATCCATGCTCTGATTCGTTATCCACACATCCGGTTCATTCTGATTTCACCGGAAGAACTTCGTGTTCCCGGCTATATCCGGGAAGATGTACTGAAAAAGAACAATATTTCTTTCCGGGAAGTGGAACGTCTGGAGGACGCCATGGGCGAACTGGATATTCTGTACATGACACGGGTACAGCGGGAACGTTTCTTCAATGAAGAAGATTATGTGCGGATGAAGGATTTCTATATCCTGGATAAAAAGAAAATGACTCTGGCCAAAGACGACATGATTGTCATGCATCCCCTGCCGCGGGTAAATGAAATTTCCGTAGACGTGGATGATGATCCAAGGGCCGCTTATTTCAGGCAGGCCCGGTATGGCGTTTATGTGCGGATGGCCCTGATTCTTACATTACTGGAGGTGAAAGTATGCTGAACGTAGGCGCCCTTACCGAGGGATTTGTGTTAGACCATATTCAGGCAGGCTGCAGTCTGTCCATTTACCACGATCTGAAGCTGGACCAGCTGGACTGCTGCGTTGCCATTATCAAAAATGCCCGCAGCAACAAAATGGGGAAAAAAGATATTTTAAAAGTGGAATGCGATATCGACACTCTGGATCTGGATGTGCTTGGTTTTATCGACCACAATATCACCGTCAATATCATCAAGGGTGAAAAAATTGTGGAAAAGCGGGAACTCCATCTTCCAAAGGAAATCAAAAATATTGTCCGCTGCAAAAATCCACGCTGCATCACTTCCATTGAACAGGAACTGGACCAGATTTTTGTGCTGACAGACATTAGTACGGAAACTTATCGCTGTAAATACTGTGAAGAAAAATACGAGGGACATAAACGCGTAAGATAACCGCTCTTCGTCCCGGAACATTTCATAAAACCGGCAGAGTTTTCCAGTCTTTCGGAAACTCTGCCGGTTTTTCAGCTCTTTTTGATAAATTCTGTTTTACATTTCGGACAGGTAATGCAAATCTTCCCTTTTCCCTTTGGCACTCTTACTTTCTGCCTGCAGGAAGGACATTTATAAAAATGATAGATTTTCCGCTGCTGTGCCAGTTCTTTTCTCCGGTTCTTCTTTACTGCCAGTCCGTAACGCCAGTTCATGAACTTCTGATTTTCCTGATACCGTTTCTCCACCTTTCTGGACAGCATACGATAATATTCATATCCCATCAGTCCCAAAGCAAGTACATAAAAAATATCCCATCGGGAAAACAGAGAAATAACCAGAAATACCATGGAAATTCCCAGATACACCTGTCCCAGCTGGTCTGCCCCGTATCGTCCCATCATAAAATGCTGCATCTTTTGTCTCATATTATCAACTCCTGTTTTTCTTTCCGCTGTTGCAGTTAATGGTAGCGCAGAACCTGCCGGAAGTCAATGGAGTTATTTTCTTTTAAGAATTTTTTATAGTTTGTTAATTCTCAGCAGGAAATTCCTCCGGATTTCCTGTAGAATAAAAAAACCCCGCAGCAAAG
>OFGR01000340.1_pt1 | contig 49266 bp, 49 predicted proteins | sample 1521811 | NCBI WGS metagenome assembly OFGR01 (sample SAMEA3504098, study PRJEB24116) | mouse gut metagenome | biome: mouse gut; feature: mouse-associated habitat; material: faeces | place: Denmark | collected 2011 | reverse complement strand
CCGAGAGGCGCAAGGAGAAAAAGGCAGAGGAAGAAAAGGCAGCGGAACGGCGGGCAGAGAGAAAAGAACGGATGGAAGGCACGTTCACGGTATCTGCCACTGGCACGGATATAAAAAGCGTTACACAGAATATTGTTGCGGCGGTATCCGGCACATCATCACCCACAGGGGGCAGTTTTGACATAAAGGCATAAAGAGATGTTGCTTACACCCTATTCAGCAGAGGCGCAAAAACCATGCGCCCCTGCCGGGGGTAATTTGGAAGGAGGTGAAGGCTGGTATGATATTCGACCGGGGAAGTTAGGAGAAATGCGTTTATGAGGCAATGAACCGCTCGGACTTATTACGAGGGAGCGGATGCGGCTCTGAACGACAGAGGAACCGCAATAATAAAAATAATGGAGGATTTGAAAAAATGAATATTAACGGAATAGGAACAGCAGGGTATCCGGCATGGCAGGGGGCAAGAAAGACGCAGCAGAATACGACAGGAAAGAGTTTTGCAGAGCAGGTAAACAATGTGGCAGGTGCAAAGCCACATACATCTATAGTCTATATGAAAACGGATGATATGCTGTACTCTGGCGGTAACGGGACAGGGCTGTCTTTCTACATTAAATATGCGGAAGGTTCAACGGAGGATGATCCGACTGTGATTGCAAAAGGTATTGATGAGAATGGCGATGAATTTGAACAGACCATACATATCAACAAAGTAAATCCCAAGTCAGCGACTGTTGTGGAAATGCGTGCTTTGGAAGCGCATATGGGTGTTAAAAAATTAGGCGGATTTACCTCCCTTCCGCTAGAAACAGGGGCTATGGGATTAAATGATAGAATGGATTTCATGGATATGTTCCAGAAGCAGATTGGCGACATGAAGTTGCTGCTCCAGAAAAAGACGGCGGCATACTACCAGTACAGTATGCAGGCGTATTGGGATTTTATGAACAAGAAATAAATTCCATTGGCTGCATATCCCCGATAAGCCACAGCCCAACAAGGCAGGTCGGGTATCCCTAGCCTTCCGGAAGATTAGAGAGAGGAGGTGAAGGCCGGTATGGAATTTGGCCGGGGAACATAGGCAGAATGTAATTATGAAGTAATGAACTGCTCGGACTTATTATGAGGGAGCGGATGCGGCTCTGAACGACAGAGGGGCCGCAATAATAAAAATAATGGAGGATTAAAAAAATGAATGTAAGTGGAATAGGGACAACGGGATATCCGGCATGGCAGGGAGCGAGAAAGACGCAGCCGAATGCGGCTGGAAAGAGTTTTGCGGCACAGGTGAACAATGTGGCAGATACGCCAAAAGTCTATAACATTTTTACAGATGAAGATATGATATGGACGGGAGGGAATGGCACAGGGCTGTCTTATTATCTCAAGTATGCGGAAGATTCAACAGAGGATGATCCAACAATCATTGCAAAGGGTGTAGATGAGAATGGGGATGAATTTGAAAAGACCATACATATCAACGAGGTAAATCCCAAGTCTGCGACTGTTGTGGAAATGCGTGCTTTGGAAGCACATATGGGTGTAAAAAAGCTGGGAGGCTTTACTTCCCTTCCGATGGAAGCCGGGGCTATGGGATTAAATGACAGGACGGATTTCATGGATATGTTCCAGAAGCAGATTGGCGACATGAAGCTGCTGCTCCAGAAAAAGACGGCGGCATATTACCAGTACAGTATGCAGGCGTATTGGGATTTTATGAACAAGAAACAGATTCCATCAGCTTCATATCCCCGATAAGCCACAGCCGGACAAGGCAGGAAGGAATTACGCTGACCAGATGTGCAATAGTGGGCGTTTTCTCTGGAAAGATAAAGTGCGGGGACTGCGGGAGCTGGTACGGCTCCAAGGTATGGCATTCCAACGATAAGTACCGGAAGGTGGTCTGGCAGTGCAACCATAAGTTTGACGGCGGTAAGAAATGCTGCACGCCGCATCTGGATGAGGAAACCATCAAGGGATTTTTCGTGAAAGCGGTCAATATCCTGACCATGGAAAGAGAGGAGATCGCCGCAAACTTCCATGCCATCAAAGAACGGCTTTTTGATACGGCGGAACTGGAAGTCGAGCAGTTACGGCTTCAGGAAGAACGGAATGTGGTGGCGGAACTGATCCGGCAGTGCATGAGGGAAAACGCCCATGCCGCCCTCGATCAGATGGAATGCCAGGCAAAATACCAGGCGAAGTATGACGGGATGGCAAAGCGGTTCGAGTGGACGAAGGCACGGTTGGATGAGGTCAGCAGTGTTATCAGGACGAAGCAGGCGAAAAAGGAACAGATAGAAAGGTTCTTTGCCGAACTGGAGGGGCAAGATGGCGTGGTCACGGAGTTTGATGAAGAACAATGGTACAGCATGGTTGACTTTGTGACAGTTTTTGATAAAGAAGACATCCGATTTACCTTTAAGGATGGGACGGAGATCAAAGTGTAAAAATCAAAGGTACAAAGTGGGTTTGAATCCCGTGGACAGAGGAAATTAGCATTCCATGGTCGTTTGGAGCTTCATGGTCGCTTTGGAAAGGCACTTTGGAAAGCCGGCTTGGATAGCTTGAAAAAAGCGGCTCCTTTAGTATAATGAGGCTGTGGCAGAGATGGGAATCTGCCGGAATAACTGCCATACGGAGTGGACGGCGCAGCAGTTCCCGTCCAGAAATTCCGTGATGTGCAGAAGCTGTATGCGGCAATGACAGACGGGAAAATGGAATATGTCCTTTACGGCGCGGAGAATCAGGCAGAGATCCATTATGCCATGGCTGTGAAGAACAATCTCTATGACGCGCTGGAATACGCAGGGCAGGTGGAAGAGGCGGCAAAGTCGCACCGGAAGGAAATGAAACGGAAAAAGGAGCAGGGGGAAGATCCTGCTGATGAATACAGGAAGACGCCAAACGCAGGTGAATTCTTAAGTGGTTTTTGGGTGGAAGACAGACTGATACCATCCATCACGGTGACTATATTTTTCGGCTCGGAAGAGTGGGATGGGCCGTTAAGCCTGTTCGATATGATGGATGTGTCAGACCCGGAGGTGCTTGCCTGCATGGATAATTACCATGTGCGGCTGATCGCACCGGCGCAGATGACGGATGAGGAGATCATGAAATTCCAGTCTAGCCTGCGGGAGGTCATGCTGTTCATCAAGTATTCGAAGGACAAGGAGAACTTAAGCAGGGTATTGGCGGCAAATGAAAGGCGTTTCCGGGAAGTGGAGCGCAGGGCGGCAGATGTGATTGAAGCGATCACAAATTCGGGCATAAAATATGATGAAGAAGACGAGGTGGTTAATGTGTGCCAGGCGATTCAGGAAATGAGAAAAGAATCTGAACGGGATGGGGAATTAAAGAAGGCCAGGGAAGCGGCTGGAAAATTGTATGAAATGGGACTTGATACAGATAAGATAGCCCAGGCGGTTGGCTATGCTGTGGAAACGGTAAAGGGCTGGCTTGGGCTTGAATCATAATGCATAGAGATGTGTTGATACTCCTGAACAATATTTAACAGTGGCTCAGGCGGCTATAAAAAAATAATGCCGTAGGAATTTGGGTATTCGCAGGCAAAAGTATTGAAGAATGGTTTAAAATCAAGGGATTTTGAGCGTAGAGGGGTTCACTGGAGTGGCTAGTGGGTCTCTCTTTTTTGCGTTTTTGATGCCGCTGATAGTGGGGCGATTGGGGAGAAAATCGTACTATCAGGCAAAAGTATACTTTCACGCAAAAGTCAGGGGTTTCCGTGATAGTATAAAGCGGAAAGGTAAAAAGGTGTGGGGTATTGTAAGTTTTGGCTGAAAAGCGTATTAGTTTGCCGGAAAATGTTGTTAAATAATGAGAGATTTCATGAAACTTCTGATATTTGCGGGAAAACTATATTATCACGCAAAACTCTTTGTCTTTAATGCAATAATGATAAGAACATAATATTTAACGGTAAAAAGGTGAAGCTGTAAGAGTGGTTATTGATTTCGGACTTTTGATTTAGTTTTATAGAAAAGAAAAGGTAGGTAGATGTAGTAGAAGATTAATGGTATAATATATTGGTCAGATTTTTGAAAAATGTAAAGAGGAAAAGTGGTGTACAAAGAGTATGATGAATTTATTGCAGGAACAGAGATTTTTGAAGATACAAATAGAACATTAGATGATATTCAAAAAGAATTGATAAAACTTATAACGGACGATATAGATGAAGAGAGAAAGCGTCTATTAACTTGGGAAGGGCAACTATTTATATGTTGTGAAATTCCATTGGAGCAAAGGGAGGATATATCTATGGAAAAAATAGTCTCAAAAATAGCAGCACTTGGGGTTCCAGGATTAATTTTAATAACGGCTATGTCCGCTACAGGATATGCTGGTGGTGCAGCACTAACAACAGCATTGTCAGCTATAGGTCCAGGTGGAATGCTACTAGGTATAGCTACATTGGGAGTTATTGGCTTAATATCAGAAGGACTGACAGAGTTTGGTTTTGATGTAATTTTTGCTGCTGTTATTAAAGAACTTTATAAAAAGGGAGAGAGTAAAGAGAGTATATCGAGAAAAATTGAAAAATACCCTGTATCTAAGTCTCTTAAAAGAAAATTAAAAGAAAAATTAGAAAAAGTATAATTAAAAATACTGGAAAGAATTTTTGGAATATTGTTTGAGAAAGATTCTTTCCAGTTTTATTTAGGATAAAATTAAAGTAAGAGAGGAAAATACTGTATGAATATTTTGGTAATTGGAAATGGATTCGATTTAGCGCATGGATTACAGACTACCTATAAGGATTTTTTGAGGTTTACGGATGAATTTGTGGTTTATAAAACAGCAAAGGAAAATGGACATGAGCTAGGTTGGAATGATGATGAAGACATTCGTTTTTACAAATATTTTATAACCCTTTTCAATGAGAGCCAGAGAAATAAGGATGCACAGAGAATAGTAAATGAGCTTGATGGATTGATTAAAGATAATGTATGGCTGGAGCATTTTAAGAAGGCACAGATAGAAAATGGTTGGATTGATTTTGAAAATGAGATTTCTAAGGTAATTCAAACATTAGAGGATGTTCGTAAAATAATAGATAGTGCATTAAAACAGGGGATAAGTAAAATTGAGTTGGATTGGCGTCAGAAAAGAATACTAAAATATGTGGCTGTGGGTGTACAAGGAATTGAAGATGTTATCAGTACGCCTAAAGAAAGAGGATTGAGAGATTTAGATAGACTTATAAGATGTTTGGAAATATATCTGAGTGATTATATCAATAATTATTCTATTGAAACAATTTTACCAGATATTGAACAACTTCCATATCTTGATAAGGTATTATCATTTAATTATATAGATACTTACGAGAGATTATATAATAATCATTCATTTTTAGAATTTGATTATATCCATGGTAAAGCAGATATAAATAAGACAGTAGATACCAATAATATGGTTTTGGGGATTGATGAATATTTAAAAGGAGAAGGAAGAAACGAAAATATAGAATTTATTGAGTTTAAGAAGTTTTATCAGCGGATACATAAAGAAACAGGAAGTCTGTATAGAAGATGGATTGACGACATTAGATCCAATAAGAAAATAACGGAAATGGTTGTATTATATGATGAAGATGGCAAACCAACAAAAGCGACTAGAAAACAGGTAGAATTTCATAAACTTTTCATTTTTGGTCATTCTTTAGATATTACAGATAAGGATGTTCTTAGAGATTTGATTTTAAATGATAATGTTCAAACCACTATTTTTTATATGGATAAGAAAGACTATGGAAGAAAGATTATGAATTTAGTAAAAATTATAACTCAGGATGAACTTATCAAAAGAACTGGAGGAGCGACTAAAACAATAACATTTAAAAAGATAACAGAAACAAATTGAAGCAATTCCCCATGTGTTTGAGCCATAGGACAGAAGATTGGGTAGTGTAAAATAGTTTGTGTTTTTGGTAAAAAATGACTCCTTTTTGGTAAGAATTAAGATATGACAATTCTTATGGAAAAGGAGTATTTTTATGGCAGTTGCAAAGGAACAAATTCGACAAATTATCTCACAAAATAACATTAGCAGCGTAGCAGATGTTTATTCCCTCCTCAAGGAAAGTTTTAAAGACATTCTTCAGGAACTTATGGAGGCAGAGCTGGATACTGCTCTTGGTTATGAGAAAAATCAAAAGGGTAATTTACTGACAGATAATAAAAGAAATGGTCATTCTCCTAAGACACTTAAAAGCCAATATGGTGAATTTCAGATTGATATACCCAGAGATTGAAATGGTGAATTTGAACCAAAGTTAATTCCTAAGTACCAAAGAGATATTTCTGGAATTGAAGAAAAAGTAATCTCACTGTATGCACGTGGAATGAGTACCCGTGATATCCATGACCAATTAAATGATTTGTATGGGATTGAAGTGTCTGCTGAAATGGTCAGCAAAATCACAGATAAAATCCTGCCACAAGTAAAAGAATGGCAGTCTCGCCCTTTAAATCCAATCTATCCTTTTGTATTCATGGACTGTATCCACTATAAAGTCAGGGAGGATGGAAGGATACTCAACTGCGCTGCGTACATTGTACTTGGCGTTACTACAGAAGGGTACAAAGATATCTTAAGCATTACAGTAGGTGCAAACGAGACAAGTAAGTTTTGGCTTGGCATGTTAAATGACTTGAAAAACAGAGGTGTAAAAGATGTAATATTCTTCTGTGTAGATGGGCTTGCAGGATTTAAGGAGGCGATACAGGCGGTTTATCCACAGGCAGAGATACAACGATGTGTGCTCCATATGCTGAGGAATTCTTTCAAGTATATCAACTATAATGATTTGAAGAAGTTTTCCACGGATTTCAAAGCAGTATATAATGCACCTACAGAAACCGCGGCACTTTCAGAACTGGATGCTGTCAAAGAGCGTTGGGGGAAAAGTATCCTTATGCAATAAGTAATTGGGAGAATAATTGGGAAGATATAAGTTCCTATTTTCAATTTTCAGATGATATCAGGCGCATTATGTATACCACAAACATCATTGAAGGAGTCAACCGCCAATACCGAAAAGTTACAAAGACAAAAAGTGTATTTCCCAGTGATACCGCCTTAGAAAAAATGTTATATCTGGCCAGTGAAAATGTAGTGAAGAAATGGACACAGAGATATCGGAACTGGGATCAGGTGTTGAATCAGTTGATTGTTCTATATGGTGAAAGAATCACAAACTACCTGTAAACGAAAAGGAGGGATGGTGTCATCCAAACAAACCATCCCACCCTTATTCCATCGATATCTGTATTATTGCCAAAAAACTCCAATCTTATTCCGGAGGTCGGGTGTGGGCAGAGTCCACAAAAAGCAGATAGTACAGAGCCTTAATTATCATGCAAAAATATAAGAAAGAGTGTATAAAATCTTCCAACGTGGTTATACTATAAATATAAAGTAATCTTCGACAGCAAATCGACAACAAGAAGTGCTTAAGACTGACAAAAAATTTTTACATATCTAATTCTTATCAGGAAATCTTATTTTCCATAGACACAACATTTTTTACAGCCTCGAATATCTATATTTTTATACACTGCCACTCAATTACCCTGTTACAGCAATGCAAGCAGTTCTTCTTTGCTCATGCTTCCAAGCTGTCCAAGTTCTCCATTCATCACTTGCTCTGCCAAATCACGTTTTGTCTCTTGTAGTTTTAGTATCTTTTCTTCTATCGTGTGTCTGGCTATCAATTTATAGACTGTTACTTTTTTTGTCTGCCCTATGCGATGTGCCCTGTCTGTTGCCTGATTCTGCGCCGCTATATTCCACCAGGGATCATAGTGAATCACAACATCTGCCCCTGTCAGATTCAGACCTACACCACCTGCTTTGAGTGAAATCAAAAATACCGGAACAGTGTCTTTGTTAAACTCCTTTACAAGCTGCAGGCGCTTCTCCTTAGTAACATCGCCTGTAATGACATAATACGCAATCTTCTCCTGTTCAAGCCTTTTCTTAATCAAATCAAGCATTGACGTAAACTGAGAAAACAGAAGCATTTTGTGTCCGCCATCGATTGCGCTTTTCACCAATTCCATACAGGAATCCAGTTTCCCCGATTCCCCTTGGTAATTCTCAAAGCATAAACTTGGATCGCAGCATATCTGCCTAAGCCGTGTAAGCTCCGCAAGTACTTTCAGTTTATTTTTATTGAATGTTTCATTGTCCTGCGCTGCAAGCAGTTCCTGCATGTGTACTACCTGCGCGTCGTATACAATCTGCTGCTCTTTGTCAAATTTCACATAGCGCACCTCTTCCAACTTATCGGGCAGATCTTTTAGCACGTCCATCTTCAGGCGTCTCATAATAAATGGCGCTACCATTTTTTGCAGCCGGGTCATCACACCTTCATCGCCATTTTTTACAACTGGGGTTTCAATCTCTTTTTTAAAGGTTTCATAATTATACAGAAATCCCGGCATCAAAAAATCAAAAATACTCCACAGTTCACTCAGTCTGTTTTCTATCGGAGTTCCTGTCATCGCTATGCGCATTTGGCTGTCTATCACCTTCACCGCCTTTGCCGCGGCTGTTGTATGATTCTTAATGTATTGTGCTTCATCTATAATCTCATATTGAAATGCTTTTCCTTTATAATAGGAAATATCTCTTTTGAGCAAGTCATAAGAAGTAATGCTCACATCGTACTCCGCACAGGATTCTATCTTTTTCTGGCGTTCCTGCTGATCTCCGGCAATCAGCTGCACCTTCATCTGCGGTGCAAACCGTTCGAATTCCTCTCCCCAGTTAAACACTAAGGATGATGGCGCAACAATAAGCGAGGTAACGCCTTTTTTCTTTGCAGAAAGCAAAAAGGAGATTGCCTGCAGTGTCTTTCCAAGTCCCATATCATCCGCAAGAATTCCGCCAAACTGACAGGATTCTAACGTTTTCAGCCAGCGGTACCCTGTTTTCTGATAACCTCTCATAATGCGTTTCAGGCTGGACGGAATTTCATAATCCGCGTCGGTTATCGTTTTGAAGTTTTTCACCATACTTCGAAACAGATTATCCCGGTTGGTATAAAGTCCTTCTTTTTCCTCTAACAGCTTGTCCAGATACAGTGTCCTGTATCTGGGAATCTGCACCTTCCCCTCGATAAAATCCTTCGCAGGAAGCTTCATGGTTTCCATCAGTTCCTTCATCATCAGCAGATTTTCATCCTCTAAATTCAGGAAATCCCCATTTTTCAGCCGATAATATTTTTTGTGAACCTTATATCCTTTCAAAACTTCAAGCAATTCTTCACGGCTGACATCTTCTGTTTCTATTTCCATTTGCAGTAAGCCGCCTGACACAGATACGCCGACGCTCATACGCATTTTCTTCACAATATTGAGCCGCTTAAATGCGCTTGTACATTTGACATCTCCATACTGTGCGAGATATTCCACGCCGTTGTTTATCACTTCATAAATACGGTCTTCCTCGCGGTTGCAGAAAAACAGATCCGCCTGCATATCAACATACGGAAAAAACTGTTTTGTGAGAAAAAATATCTCCTGTTCTCTTCCCTTCAGGCGATATGGCGCATACGAAACTGCATATCCATCCTGTACAGCGTCCATGACAGAACACTCTGTGTCTTTATAGCACGCAGCCACCCGGCAGGTAATGTCCCCCTCCGGCGCATCCAGATAAAAAACAAACTCCACTTCCGGCGGCAGATATTGCTGAATCAGGTCGCTGTCCTCTTCTGTCACCACAAAAAACTCCTCAAGCTGCGGCAGCATCGAATAATAAAAATCCGATAACTTATGCCGCCCTATCAGAAACGAAACCTTCCCTCTCACAGCTCTGTTGTAAATTGGCTGGATTTTATTGATAATATCAATATCTGTTTTGTAGAGAACCTGATCCTGCAGGAAATATGCCCTTTGGGTTCCCAGATAAAACTCTGGCATTGTGCAGGAAACCTTGATGCCATGAAATTCTTTCTCCTTGTCAAGCTGATTTTTACTAATCTGCATTGTCATCTGCGGACTGCCTTCCTTGCAGACAAGGCGAAATTTTTCTTTGTTGTGTGCATACTTATTTTCATATTCAATAGAATCTGTGCCTAGAATCTCAACAAACTGATCAATTCTCCACCCAAACAATTCCACTTCTGGGCATTTGCTCTTTGTGCTATAATGATAACTCATCTCATAAAGACGCTGTATCAGATCCTCTTCCTCATGAACCACTTTTTTGATAAATTCATACCATTGTCTGGCCCTTTGCGTAAAGTTATTGATATTGTGGTTCAGTTTTGTATTGGAGCCATAGACAACCATTTCACAGTTTTGTACCTGCCTGCAAAATTCTATCAGATCCTTTACCACAAAAAGCTTTCCTGAACCGATTTTAAAAGATAGCTGAAGTCCCTTTCCTCTATTGATAAGTCTTGGTTCCAGTGTCAGAGTTTCCTCGTTCACCATCGCATTGGACACCGTCTGATTGGTATGGTTTATTTGAAAATCTCTAAGAATCATTACACCTTTTTTATCTGTCGCATCTCCCAGGTTCTGCGATTCCAGATGCATTTGTGCCGCCTGAAGAATTGCTGCCATATAAATACAGCTTCTTTTGCTTGTATACCTGTAATAACGTTGTCTGCATTCTGGACAACTGCATTCTGTCTGCAGTACTGTATTTCTGGTAAATGCTAACATAATCGGAAAGACTCTTTTTTTGTTCTTTGCCACTGCATTGACCTGCGCCACCATTTCTTCCATACCGTCATAATATCCAGTAAAAAAATTTTCTATTACAACGAATTGTGAATCTAAGAGACGACTGCCTTCTTCCCAATTTTCTTTCGAAAACTCCAATTTCTCTTTTATTGCGTTCAAATCAAAATATTGATATTCCTGTTTTTCATCTTTCTGCTGTATCTCTTCCTGCATATTTACCTCCATGCCGCATATTTACCTCCATGCCGCAGCTTTGCTACGACTCAAATCAAGATAAAAATGTCTGTTTTTGGCATACTTCATTTTTGTGTTATATTTTCGTATCTTGTTTATTATAAATTTTTTTGTCATTTATCTCAATCTTTTTACAAAAAAATCGAGCGCCGTAGCGCCCGATTTATGAAATACGTGGAAAAAGCTCCTTGACTGTTGGATAAATCTGTGCAAATTTCTGATAGCGCGCTTCGTAGCGTGCCGCAAGTTCCTTGTCTGGTTCCACACTGTCAACCACCTTTATCAGTTTTTGTGCTGCCTCCTCCACAGAAGCATACGCACCACATGCCACTGCCGCCAAAACTGCTCCGCCATATCCTGGCCCTTCTTCGCTCTCAATGATATCGAGCCTGATATTGAGCACATTGGCAAAAATCTTTTTCCAGAGGGGACTTTTTGCGCCTCCTCCACATATTTTGGAGGATTGAATCGATATGCCAAGACTTTTTGCCACCTCAAAAGAATCGCGGATCGCAAATGCCACTCCTTCCAACACTGCCTGGTACAAATCTGCTCTTGTAGAATCCATTGTCATACCAATAAAAGTACCACGCGCATTGGCATCATTATGCGGCGAACGCTCCCCCATCAGATACGGAAGAAAATATACATGGTTATTTCCAAGCATCGCGTCTGTTATTGCAGACTGCTCTTTTGCAAACTCCGTCGTCTGCAAAACTTCTTCCATCCACCATTTATTGCACGAAGCAGCGCTTAACATACATCCCATCAGATGATATTTTCCATCTGCATGTGCAAAAGAATGCAACGCGTTATTTTTATCAACCCCAAAGTTTTTGCTGGAAATAAAAATCGTTCCGCTCGTCCCAAGCGAGATATTGCACATGCCATCGCCAACAGTCCCTGTTCCAATCGCCGCGGCCGCATTATCGCCTGCACCTGCTGCCACTTTCACTTGCATGGGCAAGTCAAGCTCTTTTGCCACTTCCGGCTTTAACGTGCCGACAACTTCATAACTTTCATAAATTTTTGCAAGCTGTCTGCTCATTACACCGCATATTTTCATCATTTCCTCGGACCAGCATTTATGTTCCACATCAAACAGCAGCATCCCTGACGCATCGGACACATCTGTACAAAAGCTTCCAGTAAGCATGTATGCAATATAATCTTTGGGCAGCATAATCTTGTCAATTCGTTCAAAATTTTGTGGTTCCTTATTTTTTACCCACAAAATCTTGGGCGCTGTAAATCCGGTAAATGCAATATTTGCCGTATATTTTGACAAATTCTCTTTTCCAATCTCATGATTCAAATAATCTGTCTCTTCCTGTGTCCTGCCATCGTTCCATAAAATAGCAGGGCGAATAACCTGATCCTCTTTATCCAATATCACAAGTCCATGCATTTGTCCGCCAAAGCTAATTCCTGCTACTTTGGATTTGTCACAATCTTGTGTTAGTTCCTTTAAGCCCTCTTTTACTGCGTTCCACCAGTCTTGCGGATTTTGTTCACTCCATCCGGGCTGTGGGAAATATAACGGATATTCTTTGGATACAATCTTTGCAATTGTACCATTTCCTTCCATCAAAAGAAGTTTCACTGCCGAAGTTCCAAGATCTACACCAATATAATACATTATCATACCTGCCTTTCTTTGTAAATCCCCATTACGCTCTGTGCGTGCACGGGCACGTTTTCTTGTACTATTAGTATAATTGATTTATGGTTCATTGGCAACCTTTTTTTAACAGCACGATTTCCAATGCGTAACAGTTCAGCCTTTGGCTTCCTGTTACAGGCATCAAGCCATGCAGAATCGCTTCGCGATGGCTTGATGCATCTCAACCATTACGTATTCTTACGGACTTTGCAGCGTAGTGCAAAGTCCTGGGCTGAACTGTTACTCCAATGCAGACGATGCAGCTGGCCTTCCTGCTGCAGCCCAGCAAAATTCTGCTGGCGCAATGCCTCATACAGCACAATACTGACACTATTTGAGAGATTCAGGCTGCGGATACTATCAAGCATCGGAATCCGTATGCATGTCTCCTCATAATCTACCAGAATTTCCTCTGGGATACCTGCGCTCTCTTTTCCAAACATGATAAAATCATCTGGCCCAAAATCAGCCTGTGTATACAATTTCTTTGCTTTCGTGGTTGCCATCCAAATTCGCGGCTTGATATGATTGATTTCTGTGTCGGAGTTAAAATTCTTTTCTATAAAGGTTTCAAAGTTTTGATAGCGCCGCACGTCCAAATGCTTCCAATAATCCATTCCAGCCCGTCGGAGTTCCTTTTCTGTAATCTCAAAGCCAAGTGGTTCTATCAGGTGAAGAACCGTACCTGTAGCAACACAGGTACGGCCTATATTTCCAGTATTTGGGGGTATTTCCGGCTGATGCAGTACAATATTCATACAAATCCTCCAATGTCAGAGCAGTTTTTTGCGATAAGCGAATGTTATTTTATCCCACTTAATCGGATACGCGATTCAGCCTTTCTACAAAATGTCTTAATCTGCCAATTGCAATCTTGAGCTTTTCAAGCGAATATGCGTAGGAAATACGCAAAAATCCCTCGCCGCTATCTCCAAACGCATTTCCCGGAACGACAGCAAGCTTTTCTTGTTTCAAAAGTTTTGTCGCAAATTCATCGCTTGTCATGCCAAACTGTTTCACGCAAGGGAATATGTAAAACGCACCAAAAGGCTCAAAGCAGTCAAGTCCCATTTCCTGAAATGCATTCACCAGATAACGGCGCCTCTGATTATAAGACTCCCGCATCATCTGAACATCTGCATCGCCGTTCTTTAGCGCATCAATTGCCGCATACTGTGAAGTTGTCGGCGCACACATAATACAAAACTGATGAATTTTGTACATTTGTTCGATGATATGTCTAGGTCCGCACGCATATCCAAGCCGCCAGCCAGTCATCGCATAAGCTTTCGAAAATCCATTAATCAGAATTGTTCGTTCTCGCATTCCTGGGATATTCACAATGGAAACATGCTTGTCGGTGTAGCAAAGTTCTGCATAAATTTCATCGGAAAGCACAAATATATCATGTTTCTCTATCACTTTTGCAATTGCCTCCAAATCCTGGCGTTCCATGATCGCTCCCGTCGGGTTGTTTGGAAATGGCAGTATCAGCACTTTTGTTTTTTCTGTAATTGCTGCTTCAAGCTCTTGTGCCGTCAGACGAAACTGATTCTCATTTTTCAGCTCGATAATCACAGGCTTACCGCCTGCTAAAATCGCACATGGTTCATATGAGACATAACTTGGCTGTGGAATAATAATTTCATCCCCTGGATCAGTCATTGCGCGCAGTGCAATATCAATTGCCTCGGAACCGCCGACTGTCACCAACGTCTCCTCTTTTGCATCATATTTCATATCAAAACGTCTCTTGAGATATTTGCTTATCTCTTCACGCAGCTCCAACAATCCTGCATTTCCAGTATAAAATGTCCGTCCCTTCTCAAGAGAATAAATTCCCTCGTCCCTGATATGCCAAGGCGTCTCAAAGTCAGGCTCCCCGACGCCGAGTGAAATCACATTCGGATCATTCATCTCGCTGACAATATCAAAATATTTCCGTATTCCTGACGGTTTTATATCTACAATTGTTTTTGACAGCGGATTTCTCATGGCGTCACCTGTATCCTTTCATCTGATTCTCTTTTTTCTAGTATCGTACCATGATCTTTGTATTTTTTCAGAATAAAATGCGTTGCTGTGCTAATCACAGAATCGAGTGTAGAAAGCTTGTCAGACACAAAGTTTGACACTTCTTTGAGGGATTTCCCCTCAAGGCTCACAAGCAAATCATAACCGCCAGAAATAAGATAAACTGCATGTACCTCTGGATATTTATAGATGCGCTCTGCAATACTGTCAAACCCTTTGCCACGCTGTGGTGTCACACGTACTTCAATCAGCGCGTTCACTTTCTCTACATCCGTCTTTTCCCAATCAATCAAAGTATGATATCCGCAGATAATGCCTTCCTTCTCCATCTGCTCCATCTCATTTACAATCAAAACTTCATCCATTCCAAGGATAATCGCAAGCTCATGCAAATCAATTCTGCTGTTTTTTTCTATAATTGATAAAATTTTCTCTCTCACAATGATTCCTCCATATCTTTAACTGTTCTCACCCTTTTTGTTTCGCTTTTCCACTGCCAAACGATACGCATACAATGCATCTTTTCTTGCAGGTTCCAAATACCGCACTTCTTCTTCATGACATATCATTCGGTCATTTCCCTGTGTTGTCCGCCCAATGACTGCGGACGATATGCCGGATTCTTTCAGCGCACGCACCAGTGCACTGCCATTGTCAGTGATTATCAGCAGGCAGCCGCCTGCCAAAAGCTCATAAGGGTTCAAATCAAAAAATTCACACACCTCTATCGTTTCCTGTCTCACAGGAATCTTCTTTAAGTCTATGACCAGTCCAACGCCATTCTCTGCTGCCAACTGCCACAGTCCTCCAAAAATGCCTCCCTCTCTTGGCACATGCAGATAGTTTGCGCCGGACTTAACGGCGCAGGCGGCCTCTGCTGCGACAGACAAATATCGGTAAAAGTCCGCCGCCTCAGAAACAATATCTGATGGATATCGTCTGCGGAGTATCTCGCCGCTTTGGTCCGCAATAACCGCTGTGCCTTCCAGCCCTATCCATTTTGTCATAACAATCTCTTTATCTGCCTGCACACTGTTTTTTGTCCGCATCTGGCTGACTTCAGAATCAGCAAATCCTACGTTGACTGTACAAACCGCCATCGGCTCTTCCACAACAGGCAATACCTGAACATTGCAGGCAAGTAGCGGAATTCCTATTCTGTCAGCCTGCAATGCCGCCTCTTGTATCATAGCGCGAACCTTAATTTCACGCAGACGCTCTGGCACCAATACTGTCAAATTGGCAAATGCATTCTCGAATAGCTCTTTCCCCCTGCAGCCTGCACTACAAGCCACAGCATGATTCACAGAGGCTATATAGGCTCTTGCTGCCACCTTGCTGTCCCATCCAAACGCCATAGCCTGCCCCGACAATATTCCTGTCAAACTGCTGTCCGTCAAAGCGGCGCAGTCTGCCCCCAGCCCTGCGCCTTCATAAAACTTTTTATTTGTGATTGTATTGGTTTTGACTACTTTGACAATCGAGCGCTCATAAATGCTCTCTGTCAATTTCCCGCATTCCATCAAAAATCCCTTTCTTGGCAACCAAAACTACGGTTCGAGTTGCTGTTCTGCCTGTGCCTGCTGTTCGAGCTGCTGCTGAAGAAGCGCCTGATAATATGCTTCCAAATCTGCCTGCTGCTGCGCTGCCGCCGCCATCTCCGCCTGGATTGCCGCCGCTTCCGCTTTGCAGGCGTCGATGCTTCCCGATGCCACTGCCGCCTGCATTCTGGCTGCATACACCGGATTATCGGTGTTGACTCCTACCACCGCAGTTCTAGGCGACGCCTTATAGGAACTCTTATTTATTACCTCACGGCTTACCTCTACACCATTTTCTTCCACGATTTTCCATAGCTGTGCTGTATAGCCTATATGTGCTGACTGCACGCTGATGTAGCCCACCCCCTGGCTTGCTGAAGCTGTGATATCTTCTCGATCCGGACGTGTCGTGCTCAATGTCTCGCTCTCATAGCGGATTTTGCGTCCTGGATCTCTTGTCTCCACACCATAGAATGTAAATGTAATTGTTTTTCCCTCTATACTTCCCTCAATATAAATCGGATTTGCAAAGTTATTGACAAACCGGAAATCCTTGCCCGCAGATTCTGCTATTGCAGCATCCATAGAGGGGTCCACATAAGAAATAATCATCGAGTGATTATGCCTTTCTACCACTTCAAGCTCTGAAAGCAGTACTACATTGTAGAGTGTCGTAGACACCTGGCAAATACCGCCTCCAATACTGTCCACTACTTTGCCGTTCAGATAAGATCCCGCCGGATAATACCCATTTTCTTTTGTAAATGGTTTGATTGTCTCATATGTTGAAAACTCATCGCCAGGATACAAAATTGTGCCATTGATAAGACGGCAGGCATTTTCTATGTTTTTGCATCTTGATGCGCTGCTTGTTGAATAGCTTGTCGTAAATGTTCCCAAAACATCCGTAAGCTTTGCCAATTCCTCTGCACTTCCTTTTGGCTCTGTTATATCAATCACCAGGTCGATAGATGCATCTTGATAGTCCCATTCATTGGCAATGTACTCACAGGTCTTGTTCAAAGATTCTTCTATGTTGACACCCTGACCTGTCTGGCCGTCCTCAATCACAAACTGACCATCAACACGGGTCATTGTCGCATTGATTGCCGGAATATCATATTCTGTACACTGTTCCTGAAGTACTGCGCGAACCAGATCCTGATCCAGCGACAACGCAAGTTTATAAACTTTGTTTCCATTCTTCAAGTCCTGCATTATCTTATATCTCTTAACGATATTTCCTTTTTTTCCGAGAGAAACTGCAGCGTCAATATCCTGTTCATTATCCCATTTCAGTCCCAAATCGCCAATTGTTACCGCCACATAACAGTCATTCGCCGCACCAAACATCACATTTTTTTGTTTCAATCCTTCTACATATTCGGAAACCGATGTCCTCGCCTCATCCGCTGTCATGCCTGAAAGATCCACTTCACCCATAAATACGCCGTCTAGGATTCGCTCTTCCGCCTCCGCGGCGCGCACAGTTTTGCTATGTGCCCCAGACAAAAGAACTGCAAAGGCCAAAAGAAACATCAGCCCTGCTATTTTTAATGTTATCTTTTTAATCACTCTCTTTCTCAATTTTTTCACTCTTCCTTTTTCAATCACGAAATTCATGTTTCACCTTGTAATTTCACAAAACAGATACTATACTATATAATAATATGATATGATATGTTTTGTCAGTATCCTACGATACTTGCCACAAGCGGCACTATCATAGCCAACACCAAAAGCACCGCTATCACGGCTGCAACAGTACGCTGCGTTTTTTTGTGGTTCATGTTCCACATGGCCCTTCACCCCTTTTCGAAAGGATATTATATATGAATTTAATTATTTTATCAAGCACTCTGCTGTTTTGTCTTCTATACTTTTTGTCCCGGCAAAAATCAAAGCGGGAGGAGGAAGACAAAGAACGTAAATTCTGGGAGCGCGAGCGGGAATCCAATTTTACCAGAAAAAAGTCCCTCGACAATCTCAACTATGTCACAATTCCTGAAAGCATCCTGCATATGACGCCTATGACGGAGGAAATTGAAAGCTTTCTACGTGACCTCAAGGACTTGTCCGCATACAAGATTGTCAATCTCACAGGTTTTACCAACACAGATCTCAAGCTGGAATATGGCACCGCCAATATTAATATATTAAGCGATTATGATTTTCATTACACAAAACTTGTAACAATTCTGCAAAAGCTTGCAGAACTGCTTCACGAAAATTCCAATGATGCAGACGCTATCCATGTCCTTGAATTTGCAGTTTCAACTGGAACAGATGTCAGCAAGAGTTATTATCTTCTGGCGAAATTATACCATGATGCAGGTACTCCTGAAAAGATAACGAATCTCATCAATCAGGCCCAGAGTATCCGCTCCATGTTGAAAGATACTATCGTCCAAAATTTGCAAGCAGCTTATCAATAAGTCTGCTTGCTTCATTTTTTGTCAGTTTCTCAAGATTGGTATACACTTCTGTCACATTTTCAATTGGCGCAAGCATCATTTCCTCACAGTTTAGTTTGTGGCGCACCGCAAGCTGCCGCAAAAACGCAAGCTGTTTGGGTGTTGCCGGATTTTCTTTTTTTGCCTGATACACAAGCGGCTTTGGCTGAAAAACAGCGTCTTCTTCCTCCTTGTCAGCATATTGAGCCGCAAAGATTTGATAAAGTTGGTGCGCTGCTATCGCGTCGTTCAGCGCCCTGTGCGCTTCCAGCTCTATATGGTAATACGCACATAGAAAGCCGAGATTTCTGCTTTCAAGCTTGTCCAAAAATTTCCTGGCAATATGAAGAGTGTCAATTCCTGTCCGCTGAAATGGTATTTTCTGGTTTGTTGCCGCTCTTTTTAAAAAAGCGTAATCAAACAGCAGATTGTGCCCCAAAAGCACATCTTGTCCCACAAATGCCATAAAATCCTGAAACACCTGCTCAATATAAGGCGCTTCACAAACATCTTGGTCATGAATCCCTGTCAATTCAACAATCTTTGGCGGAAGGCTTTGCCCTGGATTAACAAAAACCGAGAAGGTATCTTCTACTTTCCCATCTCTGACTCTGGCAGCGCCAATCTCTATGATTTTATCGTATTTGGGATACAGCCCTGTCGTTTCAATATCAACTGCCACATAATCCATTGGTATTTTCATTCTGTTTTATTTTCCTCTGAACTTCTCTTTATCCTTTATGCGTTCCTTATTATCTGGCTTTCTGCGCCGTCTGTTTTTCTTTTTGTATTCTGTTTCCAAAAGTACCAGATTCATTTCAAAATCCTGCATATTTTTCTGCTTCATCGACGAGAGCATCAATCCGGCAAAAAGGGCTTGTATTGCTGCAATATAAACAAAACAGCACACTATCAGCGTGGGAAAGCGTTCCACTAATCCTGTGGATAAATACTCACCAATCACAGGAATCAGAAACAGGGTCGAAATCAGCGCCAAAATCGCTGAGATCCATGTAAAAAATCCCATCGGCTTATAATTTTTGTATAGTTTGATAATCGTCATAATAACCCGAAAGCCATCTGAATAGGTGTTAAGTTTTGACACACTGCCTTCTGGTCTGTCGCGATATTGGATAATCACATTTTCTACACGCATATTTTTGTCAATTGCATGAATGCTCATCTCTGTCTCAATCTCAAATCCTTTGGATAGTACTGGAAAGGACTTGACAAACTGATAACTAAACGCCCTATAGCCTGTCATAATGTCGCGAATATCACTCTTAAACATTCTGTTGATAACACCGCGTACCAGTGAATTGCCAATATTGTGAAATGGCCGCTTATTTTCCTCAAAATAAGAAGAAGAAAGCCTGTCTCCCACAACCATATCTGCTCCTCTGTTGAGCACTGCATCGCACAGCTTCAGCGCCTCATTCGCAGGATACGTATCATCACCATCGACCATAATATAACACTTAGCGTCAATCTCACGAAACATTCTTCGGATAACATTTCCTTTGCCCTGCTGGTACTCATAGCGCACGACTGCCCCTGCCTGGCGTGCAATCTGGTCTGTTTTGTCCTTGGAATTGTTGTCATAAACATATACAACCGCCTTTGGAAGTGCCTCCTTAAAATCCCTAACCACCTTCCCAATCGTCTTGCTTTCATTGTAGCAGGGAATCAGTACTGCAATTTCATCCATAGAAATAACTCCATCCTCATTTTCATAACTCAAACATGTCCCAAAATATCTTTGTTGGACATGCTATAGTATACCATAATCCCGCCATATACGCAACCTAAAAGCGCTGCCCCACGGCAACGCTTTTAGGTTGACAGAATCACATCAAGGTCTTCTGTTTTTTCAATGCTTTATTTTTCTCCCGCAGTTCTTTAAAAAACCGTTTCAGCAGTGCGGCGCATTCTTCCTCCATCACACCGCTAACGGTTTCCACCTGATGGTTAAACTCCGGCATATCAAGAATATTTAGTACGGACCCGGCGCATCCCGCCTTTGGATTTTTGCATGCCATCACAGCTTTTGGAATACGTGCCTGTACAATCGCGCCGGCACACATCTGACATGGTTCAAGCGTCACATAGATGGTGCATGTTTCCAAACGCCAATCTCCCATAACCTTGCTCGCCTTTTTTATGGCGGTTAGTTCTGCGTGGGAAAGTGTGTTTTTATCTGTATTTCTGCGATTGTATCCTCGCCCTATGATTTTATCCTCATGTACGATAACACAGCCTATTGGCACCTCTCCTAATTCATATGCCTTTTTGGCTTGTTTGAGAGCTTCTTTCATATAGCGCTCTTCTTCACGCAAACCGCTGCCTGTGACATGCAGTCTGGCAGCCATTAAAACCCTCCTTCTTTGATTTGTGCATTCAGCCAATCAAGAATATCCTCATAAACCTGCATTTTATCAGTCTCATTTAGGATTTCATGCCTGTCATCAGGATACTGCTTCAAGGATACTGCTTCAATCCCTGCTTTTTTGTATAAAGCAGCAATCCGCCGCACATTTTTTCCATAATTTCCTACAGGGTCCTGCTCCCCAGCTACAAAGTACAATGGCAGTTCTTTGGGAATTCTGTCAATATTTCTTTTTCTTTGGATAAATGAAAGAACATCAAAAAGCGTTCGATACCCATTTACAGTAAAAAGATAGGTGCAATATTTATTGGCCCGATACGCATCGACTACTTTTTCGTCCTTTGTCAGCCAATCGCAGTCTGTGCGCGGATTGGATATCTGATTCTGATATGCGCCAAATGCCATAAGCTTCAGAAGCTTTGAGCGAAACCGATCGCCTGCCACCAGACGCATTCCGGCGGTTACGATTTTCCCAGCAGCCAGCACCATGCTGCTCTGACTTCCTGTTCCACAAATAATCGCTCCATCCAAATCCATTCCATATTTCATCAAATATCTTCTTGCCATAAAAGAGCCCATACTGTGTCCTAATAAAAAGAAAGGTTTGTTCTTAAATCTCTTTTTTGCATATCGGGTAACGCGGTGTAGATCTGCCACCACTGTCGCACTCATGTTCTCAGGACAGAAATACCCAAGGTCGCTGTCATTTCCCGCAGTCAATCCATGTCCCAAATGATCATTTCCAATCACTGCAAAACCCTGCTGATTCAAAAACAAAGCAAAGTCCTTATATCGGTCAATCATCTCAATCATTCCATGAGAAATCTGTACCACCGCTTTTATCTCATTTTCCGGCTCCCATAGTACAACATGCAATTTGTGTACGCCATCTCTTGATGGTATCCTAAAATCTTTTCTTGCCATTTCATAATCATCCCTTTCATTCTATTCTTTTATTACGCCATCAAAACACACCTTCCGCCCTTTTTCTTCCATATATTCTCGAAATTTCTTTGCAAACACTTTTCTTGCTGTTTTCTCAAATGCTTCTTTTTAGACCATGACAACCCTATTTTTATATCTATTTCATACTTCTGCCTTGCAAAATTTATATTTTACTCTATTCTTTTATATTAACATAAAAGAATACTAAAATGAACACCTTATTGCAAAACAATTTTGTATACATTATTGTTACTGTTCTAGATCGTTTTTGAAGCCCCTCAATAAAAATTGAGCGCCAGCGCGCTCAATCTTTACGTTGCATCTATCTCTTTAAAAATATTTTTGGCAGCCAATGCAAGCATCAGGGATACAATACCCGAAAACAAAATTACCGCAAATTCATACCCCTTGCAAAGTTCAAAGAAAATCCCATAAAATGCATTGCCAAGCGGCTGCGCGCACATACCGACAGTAAGTATCACCGCAATCACTTTCCCTATCAAATCCTGTGGTGTCTGCGCTTGTACAAAGGACATCATCTGCACCGAAAAAATGGTTGCACAAACCATAATGATAAAACAGCACGCCGTCATGATCAGATAATTGATAAATCCTGATTCACATACGAACGGTGCAATGCCCATCGGAAATACACTGAATGCACTTATTATTATCAGATTCCCTGATTTTTGTATGGTCAGGCGATTTGCCAAAACACCAGCGCCAATGCCGCCTATCAGTCCTCCTGCTGCCAATACTCCCTGTGCATAACCGTATAACTGATTGGCTTTGTCTGCATCGAGCGTCAGTACTTCTGTCACCATGTAGGGCAGACTGACAAGTATCATTGCCGACAAAAACAGGTTTATCCCACAGATTACAAACATTCCTTTGCCAAGAACCGGCTTTTTATTTCTGATAAATGCTATACTTTCTGCAAAATCACTTTTGATTATTTCCAGTATTTTTCCTTCAAATCCCCGTTTTTCATAGGGTATGTGTATAAACAGCTCCATAACTGCTGAAAAGAAAAAACAGACCATACAAACCCATAACACAGGTGTCAAACCATAGGTGCTGTACAAAATTCCGCCAAGAACTGGCCCTATCAAAGAGGCAAATGCACTGATGGTATTGATAACAGAATTTGCTTCCATAAGATGTTCCTGAGATACAAGCACTGGTACACTCGCCTGTACAGAAGGCTGATACGCCCCTGCTATCCCATATAGAAGCATTAGCGTCACGGTCATTAGCAGAATTAAATTTTCCCCTCCTCTAAGCAGCGAAAATGCCATAATCACCGCTGCTGTAAAAAAATCTAATAGGACCATGACATTGCGCTTATTTACTCTGTCCGCAATCATGCCGCCTATTGGCGACATCAAAACTGCCGGAATAAATGCGCAGGCAGTAACGGTTCCATACAGTGCCGAGGATCCTGTCTGATTCAGCAGATACAACGGCAGGGCAAACCGAATCGTGGCGTTTCCAAACAGCGAAATAATCTGCCCGATTACAACAAGTGTAAAATCTTTTTCAAATAATTTTGTTCTCATTTCTCCTCCTTTTTCTTTAATGTACTTTCAAAAACAATTGTTTCTTTTATTTTCATACCTTCAAGCGGTATGTATATATTTATAATAAAATCTGCCATTTTTCAGACAGTTTTTATTCTTATAAACATTGCAAAACCATGCTCAATTTTATTTATTTCTTTGGTACAAGATCGCCAGCTCTTGAAACCGATCCAGTAATTCTTCGTCTATTATATCCAAGCCAAATCCCTGCATCATCTGGCGAAATACCATAGACTTGCGGTATGATTCCTGTTCCGAATCATTAAAAATCATTGGATTCATCCAAATATTTGCAACGAGAATGACAAGTTCCGACAATTCCGCTGGATAGTCTGTCTGAATAGAACCATCCGCAATTCCTTGCTCAATAATTGGCTGAATGTAATCAGGTGCCGCCTGCTCCATAGTCTCACGAAAAATACTAAAAAGCAATCGTGGACTATCGCTCAAATCTGGCGCCGCCGAAAAGATATCATCTTGAACCGGCCTTAGAATGGACTCCTTAAAAATCATTTTTAGTTTGTCCTTTCCAGTTAGGTCTGTGCGATCACGAATCACTGCCAGCATTTGATTGGATTCCTCTGTCATTTTCTCTGTAACAGCAATAAGAATATCCTCTTTTGATTTAAAATGATGATAGATGGCTCCTTTGCTGAGTCCTCCGAGATTGTTGATAATGTCTTGGATAGATGTATGTTCATACCCTTTTTCTATAAACAGGCGGGAAGCAACCTCCAATATCAAATTGATTGTTTCCTCTGGGTGTTTATTTCTAGCCATTTTTTCACCTCCTATTTTCCTAAAGCAAAAACATACTAATGGTATGTTTATATTATCATACCATTAGTATGTTTGTCAAGAAAGATATTTTTTTATGCTTTTGCTGCTCCATCTACAGAGAGAATCTCTCCTGTGACATAGCTTGCCAAATCACTTGCCAGATAAAGAAATGCGTTCGCCACATCTTCCGGCTCTGCTGGTCTTCCAATTGGAATCTTCGCTGAAATTGATTTGACTACCTCCTCCGGAAGCGCCGCTACCATATCTGTTTTTGTGACGCCTGGCGCAACTGCGTTCACGCGGATATTATCTTTTCCCAGCTCTCTTGCCAAGGATATTGTAATGCCGTTCACCGCAAATTTGCTTGCTGGATACCCAACTCCCGCCGACTGTCCGGAAATGCTTACCATAGAACTTGTGTTGATAATGCAGCCGCCGCCTTGTTCTTTCATAATCTTTGCTGCAGGAAGAATCGCATAAAATACTGCCTTTACATTCAAGTCAATCACTTTGTCAAACTCTTCTGCCGTGTAGTTATACAATGGCGTGCTTTGGGAAATTCCTGCATTATTTACCAAAATATCAATTCTGCCATATTTGTCTTTTACATCTAAAATTGCTTGTTCAACCTCGGCTGCGTTTGTCAGTTCCGGACACTTTCCTTCAACTTCCCATGCTCCGTTTTCTGCATGGAGATTCTCAAGCGCTTTTTCTACCGTTTCCTTTCGTGAACCAAACAATACTACCTTAGCTCCGTTTGCAAGATATTTTCTGACAATCTCAAAGCCAATCCCTCTTGTTCCTCCTGTAACAACTGCTACTTTTCCTTTTAACATGCTTACCTCCTATTTACAGTCTTGCGCAACAACTCTATTTTCTGCCAAACATTGCTTTGAATGAAGCCTCCATTTCTCGAAGCGACGATGCCGCCTCATTGATATTTGCAAGTGTTTCCGATAGTTCCCTTGTATCTAATCCTTCAATCGCATGATTGAGTGCGTCAATATCCACCTCCTCTAACGTGCTTACTGCCTGATCCAACGCCGCCATAACTTGTTCTAAATCAATGTCCTCTAGCGAGTCTTTTACCTGTCTCAGTGCAGCATTCGCATTTTCTATATCTACAGCCGCAACCTGATCAATCACGGGCTGAACCTGCTTTGAGATTATCCATATTTGCTTTGACAGATACACACCGCCCAAAAGCAAAAACATGGTCAAAATAGATGTGATGATACAGATAATTCTGGTATAGGCAAGTTGCCGGCAAAGCTTTTTGATCATCTGATCGGATGTGTTTTCTACTCCATTATTTGTTCCATTCTCTGTTGTACTCATTTGTTATTCCTTTCTATCGTTCCCGTTTTTACGGATTCTTAAAATCCTCTTTATCAAAAGGCTCTCTCGATGATTAAATTTTACCACAACTACGAAATTTAGACAAGGATATACAAAGATAGCTGCTGTCAAATAGTAACACCGTTCAGTTACTGTTCACTCCGTTCCAGTAACAGGCAAAAATCCATGCAAAATTTGCTTCGCAAATGGATTTTTGCTTTTCAAGCTGTACGTTTTCTCACGGAATGCGCAGTTCAGCGCATTCCTGACCTGTGAACAGTAACACCGTTCATTCATCAGCCTCCTATTACCGATATAGAATCTAACAAATGGACAGATTCTCAAAAAAAATTTCCATTCATTGATTAGGCATTTCATAGTAAACTGATGGCATAAAATTCAAGGAGTGCTACAGAATGATTATCGTAAACGAACAAGAAAAAGTATTTCATCTAAACAATGGGCGAATCAGTTACCTGCTTTATATTATGGAAAGCGGCCAGCTTGGACACCTGTATTTTGGACAGGCACTAAACCCGAACGGCAGCTATCTGCATATGGTGGAAAAAGCACATCGCCCTATGACAACCTACATAAACGAAGGGGATTTGTATACCTCTTATGAACATCTGCGCCAGGAATATCCAAGCTACGGAACCTCTGACTACCGCTATCCTGCACTGGAAATCCAAGGCAGCGACGGCAGCCGTATCTGCAAACTAGAATACCAGCGATATGAAATCATTTCTGGCAAGAAACCGCTTTCGGGACTTCCTGCCGTTTATACAGAAGACGACAGCGAAGCTTCCACACTAGAAATTTATATGAAGGATCCTCTGCGCAGCCTAGAAGTTGTTTTTTCCTACAGTATTTTCCGCGATGTAGATGCTGTTGCAAGAAGCGTGCAGTTTGCAAACTGCGGAGAAGAAGTTTTATTTCTCAATCGGGCAATGAGCATGAGTATTGATATGCCAGATGCAGATTATCAAAGTCTTCAACTATCTGGTTCCTGGTCAAGAGAACGCTATGTCAAAACACGAGATTTAGCGCCTGGAATCACTGCCATTTCCAGTATGCGGGGGAATTCTTCTCACCAACATAACCCTTTTTTGGCATTGAAGCGCAAAAGCACAACAGAGTGCAGCGGAGAAGCTTATGGATTTAGTTTGATTTACAGCGGAAACTTTTTGGCACAGGCAGAAGTGGACAACTATGAGGTACTGCGTGTTATGCTTGGAATCAACCCCTTTGGATTTCAGTGGAAATTAGAACCCGATTCCAGTTTCACCACTCCCGAAGCCATCATGGTATACTCCAAAGACGGTCTAAACGGCATGAGTCAGCAATTCCATCGTCTGTACCGCAGCCGTCTTGCAAGGGGATACTGGCGAGAGCGGGAACGGCCCGTTTTGATTAACAATTGGGAAGCAACACAATTCAATTATGTAGAAGACGATCTGATCTTGTTTGCGACAAAAGCAAAAGAGTGCGGCATTGAGCTATTTGTTCTCGACGACGGATGGTTTGGCGCACGCAATGATGATAAGAGAGGACTTGGGGACTGGAAAGCCAACAAGGAAAAACTTCCCAACGGAATTGAAGGACTTTCCGAGAAGATAGAAACCCTAGGTATGAAATTCGGACTTTGGTTCGAACCCGAGATGGTGAACAAAGACAGTGACTTTTTCAATGCGCATCCCGATTATATGATTCAAACACCAGGACGCAGTGCTTCCCATGGCAGAAATCAGTTTGTTCTTGATTTTTCCAGAAAGGAAGTTGTAGACGCTATATGTAAACAAATGTTTGAAATCCTGTCAAAAGCTAAAATAAGCTATATCAAATGGGACATGAACCGTTCCATCAGTGAATATTACTCTTTGACTTATCCAGCAGACCAGCAAGGAGAGCTTTTCCATCGTTATATCCTTGGTGTCTATGATTTGCATGAGCGATTGATACAGGCATTTCCCAAACTATTGATCGAATCCTGCTCCAGCGGCGGCGGACGGTTCGATGCAGGAATGCTGTATTATGCACCGCAAGGCTGGGTTTCCGATGATTCCGATGCGATTGAACGCTTGAAAATCCAGTACGGAACCAGCTTTGTCTATCCTTTAAGCAGTATGGGGGCACATGTGTCTGCCTGTCCCAACGAGCAGGTCGGGCGCAGCACTCCGCTCGAAACAAGAGGCACAGTCGCATTTACAGGTGCATTTGGATATGAACTGGATTTGAATAAACTAAGCCAAGATGAAATCAAAATCGTTAAGAAGCAAGTTGCATTTTACAAGGAAAACAGAGCCTTGCTTGCAAAAGGAGATTTTTATCGGCTGCTCAGTCCTTTTGAGGGCAATTTTGCAGCATGGGAAATCGTTGCGCCAGACAAAAAGAAGGCATTCGTAACTGTTACCCGCATTCTAAGCGAGATTAACGGTCCCTACCGGAGGCTGCCATTGTGCGGATTACGAAAAAATCAGCGCTACCATATCCAAAGCAACTATCTGTCCTATGACGCTTATGGTGATGAGTTAATGCAGTATGGACTGATGTTGGAAGATAAATCTTCCGGACAGAGTATTGACGGAAGCGATGGCTGCCACGATTTTTTGTCCCTGCAATATGAAATTACATCATATGATGTCTAATTGTGTACCAGCAAATGGATTGCTTTTTTTGCGGTTATCATCCGATCTGGACTGTTCCTGAATCCGATACTTACTAGGGGAGAGTCCTGTTGTCTTTCGGAATATTTTGTGAAAAGATTCCGGCTCCTGATAGCCGCAGGAAAACGCAATACTAGCAATCGAAAGCTGAGTCATAGAAAGCAGGTGTGCTGCCTTGGTAAGGCGGAAATTTTGAAGATACTTCAACGGAGACAGACCTGTATGCTTTTTAAATAATGTGCTTAGATAACTGCGATTCAGCCCTACATAGCGCGCAATCTCTTCAACGTGCAAAGGCTCACTGTAGTGATTCTGAATATAACGAATCGCATGCATAACATAAATATTGTCCTCGGAATCAAACTGGGCATTCTCTTTATTGGATTTGGCAAGACAGGAAAAAAACAGATAGAGCATCGCTATTTGTCGGTATTGATCCGCCGCTCCAGCATTATTATGCTGCAGCATATCCATTACATATTTTTCAGGATGTTGTTCCTCTTCACAGCTAAATATTGGAAAATCCTGACAAATGCCAATCGTGTTCAAAATTTCCTTCGCCTTTTTTCCAGAAAAGCCTACCCACACATACGTCCAAGGCTCGGCAGCATCTGACGCATACACCGTCTGATAGTCTGGCTCTATCAAAAAACCTTGCCCCTTTTTGAGTTGATAGCTTTTGTTATTGCAAAAAAATTCACCCTTTCCATCTAGGACATAGTGAATTAAATAAAAACTGCGCACAGCAGGGCCATATTTATGACAAGGTTTTGTGATTGAATAGCCGAAGTTGTTTACATGCAGATCTTCTGTTTCCATCGTGGGAAATTCGACGAAAAATGAGTTTTCCATAGGCACCCCCGTTTTTGCATGGATATTTTGGTACTATTATTTTTAGTGTAACATTACAAACCTGATTTTACAATCAGCAGCCGAAGGCTGAACAGTTAATTCTTAGGTTACTGAAAACGCATCGTCTGCGGAACGTTTCCGAGCATACATCACTATAGAAATGAGGAAAAAAATGAATAATAAAAATTTAAGCACCTGCCTGATTCAAGGATTGGCGGTTGTGATTGGTATTTTTATGGTTGGAATTGCCGTAGGGCTCTTCAAAATTGCTGCGATGGGTGCAGATCCCTTTACCGCAATGAATACCGGCATTAGTTCTTGGATTGGAATGCAGTTTGGCACGCTTCAGCTTATTGTCAATGCCATCGTTTTGGTTTTTGTCTTTCTGTTCAAACGGCAGTTTATTGGATTTGGTACAATTTTTAACATGGTCTTTGTAGGCTATACAGCAGATTTTGTCATGTGGCTTCTGGCAAAATATCAGATCACTTTTGATACATGGCCTCTTCGCATTTTTCTGCTGATTGCTGCAGTACTTTTGATTTGCATTGGCGATGCTCTTTATATTTCTGCGGATATGGGTATGTCGCCTTACGATGCCGCAGGCTATATTGTGGAAACACTCACCAAAGGCACCATACAATTCCGCATTGCAAGAATCATTCTTGATATTATCTGCGTTGCCATTGGATTTATCACAGGTATGCAAATTGGTATCCAGTGGAAAATTATTGGGATTGGAACGGTTATCCTTGCATTCTGCACTGGACCACTTATTCAATTTTTTAGAGTCCATTGGAGCGATAAATTATTAGGAGCTTATCGAACGACAAAAAATTGAGCGCCAGCGCGCTCAATTTTTATACGGTACATGACCGCTTATCGTATCAATTTTTACAAGACTTTTAACCCTTTACAGCCCCCATTGCAATACCTTGTGTAAAGTACTTCTGGAACGCTATGAATATCGCTATAATTGGAATTGCTGCCAAAGAAGCTCCTGCCATAATCAAACCAAAGTCTGTGGAGTTCTCTGCCTGCAGCTTCGCAATACCAAGAGAAATTGTCAGTTTGCTGGTACTGTTAAGCATGATTAACTGCATAAAGTAATCATTCCAGCTATTGATAAAGGTAAAGATTGCCAATGCACCAATTCCTGGCTTAATCATTGGAACCACGATATCAACAAAAGTCTTTGCTTCTCCTGCACCATCAATTCTTGCTGCCTCTAGCATTTCTCCCGGAACACCTTCCGAAAACTGCTTCATCAAGAACACGCCAAACGGCCATCCTACAGTAGGGAAAATAACTGCCCACATTGTATTGTACAGTGATAATGATGACATTTCACGGAGCAATGGAATCAAAATAACCTGCTTGGGAAGTGCCATTGCACATACGATCAAAGTGAATAATACATGCTGTCCTTTGAATCGCTTTTTAGCCAATGCATATCCTGCCATAGCAGATGTAATACAAGTGAGAATCATTGCCATTACTGCCATAAACACAGTATTCACCAGCCAGCGAACTGCTGCCGGCACTACAGGACCTGCGGAAAAAATGATCGGTTTTCCTTCTGCGGAAAACTTGCTGCTAAACGGCAGGGCAAGTTCCCATAATGGAGCAGTCTGCTTGCTGAATAACTTGTTAAAGTTATCCATAACCCATTCCTTTGGAAACCAGTCAGGAGTCGTAGCATTGATCGATGCTGCTGTCTTAAAGGAACCAGTAACAATCCAATAGAGAGGAAAAGCAAACATAATTGCAAGAATAACCAATACAATCAATGATACAATTTTATAGACACTTATTCGTTTTACACCTGAATTCATACTTTCACCTCCTATTTCTCCTTAGCTACTTTGAACTGAATAGCGGAAAGGAGCGCAATGAAGATTGCCAGAACCACGCCCATTGCATTTCCATAGCCATAACGATAAAGCTTGAATGCTGAATAGTAAATATAGTACATAACTGTATCTGTGCTATGGTTCGGTCCGCCGGAAGTCAGCAGCTGAATCAGTGCGAAACACTGGAAACTGTTAATTGTCGTAATAACCAAGATATATAGTGTTGTCGGCATAATCAAAGGCCATTTTATTTTCCAGAATTGTTGTAAATGTGTCGCTCCATCCACCTCAGAAGCTTCTACCAGAGAAGTATCCACATTTCCAAGAGCTGATACATAAAGCACAATCGGCTGCCCTACAGAAGTTGTCAACAAAATAAGAATGATACACCAAAGAGCATAGCGCTCATCGCCGAGCCAGTTGATATTTTTGTCTATCAGACCAACGCCCTTGCCAACATAGTTAAAAATACCATAGTAGTTATTGAACATCCATTTCCAAACTACCGTAACTGCTACGGAACCTGTAACTACTGGAAGGTAGAAAACACAACGGAAGGTAGACAGGATAGGTCCCTTCAATTTATAAATCAGCGCAGCAACCCACAAAGAGAAAATGCACACCACTGGTACTGATACGATCACAATCACAAATGTATTCTTCAAGGAACGAACAAAAATTGGATCTTTCCACAATTCTATGTAATTTTGAAATCCAATAAATATATCCTTCGCATCTTTTCCCATGGTAGAGTCAAAGAAACTTGTGTAAATACAAAGAACCATTGGAATAATAACAAATCCAATAAAGAATATCATGTTTGGCAGAAGGAAAAGATAAGCGGAACGCGTTTCTCTCCACACCAGCGCCTTACTCCTGCCTGTCATATTGGATGATTTTGCCATGAATAACACCCCTTTCCTTTACATGTGTTCTAATAATACTAGGAAGGGAATATTCATCCCATCCATTCTATCCCTTTAATTTTCGCGGCAGCATCAGAGCGAACCCTGTATGCTGCCACAAAAATTAATTATTAGTTTCCTGCACCTGCTGCTGCATTGGCATTTGTCACAAATGTCTCAACCTCAGTCTTAACATCGCCGCCTGTTCCAATACGCTGCAGCATGTTCCACCACTCTGTACGAGCTTCAGCCCAGCCTGGAACTACCTGATAGTAATCACCCATAGAAGGCATGAAGTATGTAGAGAATGTATTCATTGTATCAGCTGTTTCTGTTCCATCATAGATTCCTGTCAAAGTAGGACGTACCGGGAAGTATGTAGAAGCCTTTACGCTCTCATTTACCTGATTTGGGTCATTGCAGATAAAGTCGATGAAGGTCTTTGCTGCATCGATCTTATTCTGATCGCCATTATCAAATACGCCAAATCCCCAAATACCGCCGCAAAGCTCTGTCTTTCCATCATCGGAAGGGAACAGCATTGGAAGAATTGTATCGCCATTGTTTGTTGTGCCTGCTGCGGAGTTATCTGAATTTGTCTGCTGCGCTGCATTCCAGCAGAATGACATTGCTAATGTACCATTACGGAACAATGTGATTTCCTCACCACCATTGATAGAAGGATCAAAGTTAATTCCGTCCTGCGCATACAATGTTTCCAGCGCCTTGATATTTTCTGGTGTGTTTGCTGTAAACTCTGTGTGTTCAGCATTGGTAAAGGTTGAGCTGTACAGGTTATTGATAATCGCTCTGGTTCCCTGGTCGCCGCCCTGTCCTGAACAGTAGATAGCCCCTACGTTTTCTTGGCCGGAATCATATACAGCCTGAACTGCCTTCAGGAAATTTTCTGTAGTCCATGTGTGGTTCTCAACATCCAAATACTGCATTGCGTCTGCAGCTTCAAACATATTCTGGTTGATTGCCATACAATGTGCTACCATACAAAGAGGATATTCATAATATTTGCCATCAGAAGACTTGCATGCAGATTCTACAGATTCATAGATTTCTCCGCCTGCTTCTGTTGCAAAAAGGTCTGATAAGTCAACCATCAATCCTCTGGAACCCCAGTTTGCCACCAAACGCTCTGGTCCTTCCATAACGATATCTGGTGCCTGACCGCCTTCAATCGCTGTGTTTACCTGATCATCACCATTGGTATAATCCAAGTATTCTACAGTTACACTAATTCCAGGGTATGTCTCATTGAAGCTCGATATGAGACTGTCAACGGTTGCTGAATCACCCCAGTTACCAATCGGATATGTCCACAACGTAATAGAGGCGTTGAGGTCCCCTCCAGTATTTTCAGTCGAGGTATCTGCATCGTTATTCGTTGTTTCGGCAGCCTCACTGCTGTCAGCAGCTTTTGTTTCTGCCGGAGCCTGCTCTTTTGTCTCTGGCGTCTGTTGTGTTGTCTGCTCAGATGCATTGTTTCCACATGCTGCCAGTGACAGCACCATCGCTGAAGAAAGCCCAAGTGCTGTAAGTTTTTTCATCACCTTTTTCATATTTTTCTCTCCTTTATAAATAATTTATTTTTTCAGACAGTCCCTTTAACCAATAATGCGCATCAAAATGACTATCTGCAAAAACCAAACTTCTCCAATTCTTCTTTGCTTAAATATTTCGGGAAAATCCGTTCCAAAAACAGGGAAGCCAAAAGTATTGTCAATACGGGCGTAATGAACACTGGCCACCATTTTTCCAGCGTATACACAGTCATTTCCACTGTCAGCATCACGATAATAATCGTTGATGGCAAATGCCGCAATGCCATAATAAATGCCGTTCGAAAAAGCGCACCTGTTTGAAATGAAAACCGCCCCATCAAAGGAAACAGGTAGCAGAAAATTGCTGCTGGAACCAGCAAAACAACATAGTATGCCATATACATGACCACCCCTGCTGAAGTGGAAACATTACTTGCCATAACATTGTAACCCCAAGCTAAAAAAACTGCTATTGGAAGGCAAACCAGTGTGACAAGTATTCCCTGCTTTAAATTTTCTTGGAACGCTTTCAGATATGTCCGAAAAGCGTCCTCCTTTTTTTGTCTGAAAACTTTTACCACTGTATAATAAAGCGCTGCTGTTGCCGGCCCAATTGTCACAATGGGTATGCAGAGCAAAAGCCATAATAATGACAGCCCTACAAAGTCAACTCCTTTTGACAGCATACGAAAAACCAAATTTTCTGGATTAAAAATATCGCGCCACATTCTCATCACTCCTGTTTATCGTCGCTGTGCGGCGGCTCTAAAACGAATCCTCTTTCGCCGCACTTTTTGAGCGGATTTTTCATTTGTATGTCCGCTCATTCTTCCTGCAGGAAAGCAGGAATATGAGACTGCCCTGATTTGAGTGCCCGAAGCGTATCGTCATACATCTGTGCTTTCTCATACTTCTCATTGCTAACATAATAATTATAAATAATATCCAGCATTACCAAAATTGGAAACTGCGGTGAGATGACATTGCCATGATTGAGATGGTTCAATGAAGCTACCAAAACCACCTCACTGCAAAAATCTGTATAGATTTCTTTGTCATTGGCGGTAATAATAACTGTTTTTGCTCCCTTTTTGTGGGCCTCTTTTAAAAGATACAGAACTTCTCTGGTTTCTCCGCTCAGCGTAAGTCCACAGACTAAACTTCGTTTGTTCAAAAACACTGCCTGCATACGCATTCGATCCGTATCCTGCAAGGAGTCTATATCTACACCAACCCGCATAAAACGATTTTCCATTTCACTTGCTGCCAGTCCGGAACTACCCTTTCCGCATGCCACCACGCGTTCTGTTTCAAAAAGATATTTTACCACTCTTGCAATTTGCGCCTCATCCATCAAACTGTATGTTCTATTCAAAAGTTCCTGATAGGTATTCAAAACCATTCTTGTACTGTTTGTGACAATCTCGCTTTTCTGGGTAAACGTTTTTTCATATTGATAAATAAATTCCCGATATCCGTGAAACCCGCACTTCTTTGCAAATCTTGAAAGAGATGCCTCGGATACAAAAATTTCTTTTGCTACATTTTGTGCAGAAAAATCTATTTTTCGCTGATTCTTCAGGAAAAAATCCGCTATATTTTTTTCTACATTCGTAAAACTGTCGTATTTTGCTTCCACAATCGGAACAATTGACTTGATATAATTATTCATATGCCTTTCCTGTTGTTTACCACTTTTGATTGTTCTTTCATTGTCCAAATGATATGATGAAAGAAACAAAGGAGGTATCTTATGAACACAATACCAAAAACTATCGTTTGCTTTGGCGATTCCAACACCCATGGCTATAATTCGTCCAATATGGGACGTTTCACAGAAAAGGAGCGCTGGACCTGTCTTCTTGCCGACTTATTAGGTTCTGACTATCTTGTTCGCGAAGAAGGTTTAAGCGGCCGAACTACATCCTTTGAAGATCCACTCTTTGAAGGTTTGAATGGATTCTCTTATATCCATGCCTGTATGCTCACCCATGAACCGCTTGATTTGCTCATTATTATGCTTGGCACCAATGATGTAAAAGAACGGTTTGGTGCAACACCCGGAAATATTGCAAAGGGCCTTGAACGCCTCGTCACCAAAGCGCTCCGCACTTCAGAAGCATGGCGAAATCAGCCCAATATTCTTATCATTGCACCGCCTCCTATCGAAGAAGGCTATTATGAAACGGATATCGGCCCGGAAATGGGAGTTGGCTGCATGGAAAAATCCAGAGCGCTCGCACCGCTTTATCAAAAAGTTGCACAGCGCCTCAACTGTCATTTTCTTGATGCCGCATCCATTCCCGGTGTTGGAATGTATCCCTATGACCATATGCATCTAAGCCTTGAAGGGCATCGATGCCTTGCCACAAAACTTGCCGAATTGATTCCACAAATCTGTTAATATCCTGTTTTACGTTATCCTATTATCAGATGCAAGAATCTATACTATATGATACTTTGCTTTTGCATCTTGAATCATTTTGGCTGCCTCTTCTACAATTGGCATATCCTCCGGAATCAGGGAAGCTAACGGCTTACGCACCCCGCCAAGGTCCAAACCTTCATTGATATGGAGGATTTCTTTGATAACACCATACATATTTCCATGCGCAGCACACATTTTATAAATCACTGCGTTTGCATCATACTGTACCAAACGCGCCTCTTCCATATTCCCTGATTTTATCAGTTCATCCATCTTGAGGAACAGCTCCGGCATAACACCGTATGTTCCGCCTATGCCGCCTTCTGCTCCGATCACGCGCCCACTGATAAACTGTTCATCGGGACCATTAAAAATAATATAGTCCTCTCCTGCTGCCTGTTTGAACATTTGAATATCCTGAACAGGCATAGAAGAATTTTTGACACCGATCACACAAGGATTTTTGCGCATTTCGGCAAACAAACTCTGTGTCAGAGAAACACCCGCTAACTGCGGAATATTATAAATAATAAAGTCTGTGTCCGGTGCGGCAGCACTGATATCATTCCAGTATTGGGCGATTGCATATTCCGGCAGATGAAAATAAATGGGAGGAATACATGCGATTGCGTCCACACCAAGTTTCTGTGCATGTGCTGCAAGTTCCTGGCTGTCCTTTGTATTGTTGCAGGCAACATGGGCAATCACTGTCAATTTTCCTTCAGATGCTTCCATGACATTTTCCAGGACAATTTTGCGGTCTTCTACGCTCTGGTAAATGCACTCTCCTGATGAACCATTGACATAAACACCCTTAACACCTTTTTCAACAAAATATTTTGTTAATGACCGGACACCTTCTGGACTTATATTTCCCTCCTTGTCATAACATGCATAAAATGCTGGAATAACTCCCTTATATTTATCTAAATTTCTCATTATAAACCTCCAAACATTCACATTTTGCAAACTGCTGTCTGTTTTTAGTCCAATGCTTCTGCAAAAGACTTTGTTATTAATTGTGGCCTTGTGATGATAGACCCTACTACCACACTGAATACTCCAAGCTCTACAACGCGTTTTGCTTTCTCTGGCGTATTAATATTTCCCTCTGCAATTACCTTGTTCTTTGCTTTTTCAAGGATTTGCCTGATTATCTCAAAATCGTTGGCCTCTATTTTATCGTTCTTGCTCTGTTCTGTATAACCAACCATCGTCGTTCCAATAAAATCAAATCCCAATTCGTCCGCATGAAGCGCCTCTTCTACGGTAGAGCAGTCCGCCATAAGCAACTGATCGGGGTACTTTTCTTTGATCTGATGGAAAAAATCATCTAGTGATAAACCGCCTGGTCTGACTGCACCGGTTGCATCTACTGCAATAATCTCCGGTTTCACTTCCATCAGTTCATCAATTTCTTTCATCGTCGGCGTTATGTACACGCCACTATCCTCATAATCACGTTTTACAATCCCAATAATCGGCAAATCTACTTGAGACTGAATCTCCTTGATGTCTTCTTTGGTGTTTGCCCGAATACCGAATGCTCCGCCTTCTTTTGCGGCCAGTGCCATTCTTCCCATAATAAAGGAAGAGTGCAGCGGCTCATGTGGAAGTGCCTGACAGGATACAATCAATTTTCCCTTTAATTGTTCTACTTTGTTCTTTGTCACTTACCAATCGCCTCTTTTCTTTTATATTTTGTGATTACATTATGTAATTTCCAACAGCGCTTAAATACACTCGCAAGCAGCCGCGTTTTATTCTGTTATATTTTCTACTGCTCATTGCCATGGTTATATTATATCACTTTTGAAATTATTTTCAACGATACCCAATGTGTCAGAAAGTACTTTCTGGTCATTTGTGCACTTTTTATAGTTTTCGTTTATTTTCGTTAGTTTTTTATATTTTTTATACAAATTCTTGTTTATATTTTCTTTTTCTATAGGACAAAATGACAATTTTTAAACAATCTTTTTATAAATGGTACTTGCAGTACCATCAATCTGCGAAAAACTTCTTTTTGGTTTCAATGAATTTTGTATTCGCAATTTCCTATAAAATGCCAAAAGTTAAGCGCACTAACACTCAACTTTTGGCATATAAAAAGATTCTTCTATTCCATGTCTCGTTTCTCATATTCTTTTTGTGCTGCTCTTGCTGCTCCTAGCATTCCTGCCATATTGCCAAGCTGCGCCTGTACAATTTTAACACTGCGAAACGACGACATAATCTGTTTTTCTAACTGTTCCCGAACACACTGCACGACATATTCCTGTTCCATTATCCCACCGCCTAAAACAATCATCGAGGGATTAAAAATATGTACCAATGAAATCAATCCATATACAATCTCTAAAATCCACTGGTCAACCAATGCCTTCACCGCCGGATCGCTTATCCGCCCGAAGATGTCACGTCCATTTTTTAATTCCGGAAACTGACTGTTTACAAGCTTCACCAGTGCTGTTGTAGAGGCATACCGCTCATAACAGCCGCTAAACATATCCTCTTTTGGGTTTCTGTCTTCGGGATGTACTACAATTCCGCCAAACTCTCCTGCAGAATAGCCCGAACCATTGTACACTTCCCCATCAAGGACAATCGCACCGCCGACTCCAGTTCCATATGTCAGGCAGAGAAAATCCTTCTCTTTTCTTCCTGCACCATAGAAAGCCTCTCCTGCTGCTGCACTGTTGACATCATTTAACACAGCAGTCGGAACATGAAAAAGATTCTCTATGGTTTCTTTTATTTTGGTCCCTGTATAACCTGGAATGTTATCATTTGCGTACAAAATTGTGCCTTCTTTTGTATTTACCTGGCCTGCTGTACTGACTCCAACTGCCTCAAAATCCTCATATCCCTTCAGAATTTCTAAGACAGTCTGCATCACATGCGCGCCGCCAAGCATTGCATTGGTGTCTGTTTCTTGAATCTGGTTTATTTCACCATTTTCCCAAAGTCCTGATTTGATGCTGGTACCGCCAATATCAATTACCGCTATCCTCATTCTAATCCTCCAAATATCTGTTCTGATATTTTAATTGTTCGTCATCTTTCTGAAACAGATTTGTTACACATAGCCTATTCCATCATTTTATTTATGTACCTTGATAACCGCTTTTCGAATCTGCTCCTCTTTTCCGCCTGCTGCAACTCCTGGAAGGTGTGGTTCTGTTGGTTCACAAACCACAAAGCGTCCTGGCGTCAGATGGCAGACTGCCTCGCATTCGCAAATCCCCATACCGATATCTGGCTGATAGGATTTTGTAATTTCTTGATAGTTTGTGGAAAACCAAACATCCTCTGCGCCTGTAAGATCAATTTGAATATCATAATATTCCTCATGAAATTCATACTCGTTTTTATCTGCCTTTGTGACTGCCTGCATCACATTCACAAAAACATTTTCTCCGTCAATAACATGTTTTCCATCCTCTAATGCAGACAAATCCGTGTTCATCATAAACCGAAATGCCTTATCCAAATTTTCGCTAATTCCAAAATAGCGATCCGCATGTTCTATTTTATCAAATATCATAACGCTGCTCCTTTCTTTGTTTCCGTTTCAAAGTCATGCCTCTTCTTTCTTTATAAAACGCAGCCGGCCGATTGTCAAGTCAAAGAAAGGATTCAGAATTTACATTCAGAACAAATTTGTGTGATTTGTTTCGAGTCATTTAATTAGGAATTGTAAGAAAAAATATGCCGTTTTCCCATCCTGTTCTTCTTTCATACCAAATCTTTTAAAATAGTTTACGAGAGATGAACCTCGTTTACTAACAAAGGGATGAATCATCGCTTCATTAGAAACATCAGCAGATAATCTCTCGCAAATAAAATCATCTAATACTTTTTTCTGTTCGTTGGTTATCCTCATGTGTTACAACGCCTCTATATCAATCCAAATTGCGACAACATCACTCTGCGTTGGCGAACTCGCTTTGCATCCTCTCTAATGTCTTCCAAACTCATTGGATTGTCACCATTAACTCCATCAGCTATTCCGACTCGCGATTTCTTCCATGAAAGTTCCCCATGCGTTAATCGGCTTAAACTCCATGAATCCTTTGACGAATATTCCTCAAAAACTTTATCCATCACGTGAAGAATACGTTCAATGACATCATCTGGAACCTCATCATAAAAAGCAGAATCCCTGTATGCAATCCTGATTTCCTTCAGGATTGGTCCAAATTTCCATCCATAAAAAACAGCATCAAAAAGAGGTCTATTATCCTGAATCAAAGACTCTTTTTGAGCAAAATACATCAATTTATGAAGTTTCATTTCATCAATGTTTGTTCCATTTTCACTCTTATATATATTATAAATATAAGAAGCAACATTCATTAAATCCTCCATAGCAACCTCCTTTACAAAAATAAATAATTAATATAGTATATCACAAAAAGATATAAAAGACACATATTGAAAAATCATGGGCTGATCGAGATGTTGCCTTGTGCTCTTCCTGATAAACGCAGTCATAACCATCATATTCCTTTTGAGATACTGCTGTGTCTGGCTGTTACTGCAAAGCTTAAAATTCCCCCCCTACAGATGTACCTTTTGCTGTAAACGATGCTCAACTGCTGGCTGAACTTGGATGGAACATATGGGACAACGAGCGCTGTCTTAATGAAGGGCTTTTTTCTGAAAGTGTTATGCGTGAACTACTTTCAAAATATTCCAGTGAAGAATGGATTTGTTTCTATAACAGCTATGTTCAGAAACACTTGATGCCCAAACTGGATATCAAACCGAATATTCATAGAATGCACGCTAGAAGCAAGACAGCTTCTTGATCCGATCTTGGCTAAAGTATAGCAGGCTTTTGGTAAAATCACCAAAAGCCTAATTGAAGTTCACGTTTTGTGCCTCCACAGTAACAGTTCAGCCTCCGGCTTCCTGTTACAGGCATCAGGCCATGCAGAATCACTTCGCGGTGTCATCCCCACATACCGTGGCTTGATGCATCTCTACTGCTACGTGTTCAGGCTGAACTGTCACCCTCCACAAGCCAATGAGTATTGCACACAAAATGCTAAAATTACTTTGTGCCTGCAGGATACCGCTTTGCCAGTTCATTAACTGCAAGTGCCCCTGCCAGAAACACAATACTGGATATGCATGAAAACACCGCACCTGCTTTTTCCAGCATCCATGACATGACAACAGGGCCTGAAACAAACCCCAATGTTCTAAACTCCGCCAAGCTGAAATATGCGCTTTTCGCATCAGCCGGCGCAATCACATCAATTTGAATGTCCAGTCCTGGAATCGTAACCACTTCTCCTACACTGTAAACAAATACGCCCAAAATGAAAACAATCAGTCCCCTTTCCCCCAGCAAAAAGGCAAATGCAAACAATGCGAAACCAAGCTGAAAGCACATAATACCCTGCTTTATTGAAAGATTCTTTTTCTCTTTCTTATTTCTGGAAATTGAGTATATTTGAAGCAGAATCCCAAACAAAGAATTTAACGCCAGAAGAAGTGAATAAACATTGGCAGGATTTTCATAAACTGTGTCTAATGCCAGCGAATACACGGACTCAAATTGAGAAAAAACAATAAAGACTATGGTACCGCTTATAATATATGCCCAAAGCTTTTTATTTCGCGCTGTTTCAAATCGTTTCCTTCCTTTCACACCTGAGGAAACTATCACGTCACTGTTTATTCTTGGCATAAAAAATATCGGAATACATGCTGCGGCAAACAAACCAGAGGACAGATACAGGCAAAACTCATACCCACATAAAGCTGATATCCATCCGCCTGCCAAAGGCCCCAAAAGACCCGCAACGCAGATAACCAGATAACGCATGCGATGGACAAATTCAATGCCACTTGTGTCATTTGCTGCTTGTGCAAAGATGCTTTTTATAATGGGCTGGTAAAGCAGCTCTGCCAAACCGTTTAGTATGCCTGCCAGCAGCAATCCCTTCCACTCCTTAAAAACCACATAAAATATATAGCAGACTGCCATAATACATACTGCAAGAAAAAGGGATTGCTTTTTTCCGAGCATACGCTCTATTTTAGGCGTCAGAAGTCCGGAAAAAAATCTTATCATATTAGGCAGCGCCACGATAACTGATGTCAGCAGAATCCCTGCTTTACTATTGATATAAAGCGCAAAGATCACAAGTGACATATAAGAAGAAAATGAAATCAGCAAAAAAATCATTGCTGCCGATATAAGGGTTTTTCTGTTATAGTGCTTCATAATCTCCACTTCCTTCGCCTCTATGGATTATTTTTGTTTTACAGTTCTCTACTTCTAAACCGTTGACTAGTTCATCAATTATTATTTTGGGGTCACAATTTGTTCCACAAGTAAATGCATCTGCAAATAGAGCATTCTTTTCTGGATAGGTATGAACCGAAGTATGCGATTCACTCAAAAGCAAAACAGCAGAAAAACCAGATGGTAAAAATTGCTTACACAACACACCTTCACATTTTGCTCCACAAAGCTTTACTCCTCTCAGCAATATTTTTAAAATTAAACTCTGATCATTTATTAGATGATCAGAAACCCCATACATCTCACTAATTATATGTGTACCAATAAATATATGTTCATCCATACGCTAAACCTCTATTATCAAAAATCAAGATTACTTATGTATTCATTATAAACATTAGCATTTCGTACATATTTCATTAAAGCATCCTGTTCAGATTCAGGAGAAAGAAAGTACAATAGATTAACATAGTTGTACCATCCCAATTTAGTAAGTGCTATTCTGTCCTCATGCTCAACCACCATTTCTGCATCAATTAGTTGCTTTATTTTACTGCTTAACTCATCATTGATATATTGAAAATTAATTTTATCTTTATATGCAACACCATGATATGGCAAATGTAACACAATTCCTCTAATTTCTGTTAATGATTTCGGATAAACTCCGATGCCAGCAATAGGAAGCTCTCCTTTCTCCAAAATATCAATATATTTTTTGATATTTGCTTGATTACTTATTACATATTCATTAAGTACCGAATATCCGACTGCACCAAATGCAATCACTTCATGACCTGCATATCCGTAAACACTTTCATGGTACTGGAACGTATATTTATCATTCACAAAATCCCCTGAACTACTATTGTCCGAACAACGATAATAACCATGTCCATTATGCGGTTTAAATCCATTCTTATCCAAGTATTCATAAATAGCAACATTGTATAAATATTTATTTAAACCATTTGTAACTGTATAATGTTTTTTTGTATATTCATCCTGCAAGCTTTTTTGTATTACCCCATTATTAATAGGGTACACATCCATATGTGATGTGTCCAACTGTCGAGCTTGTTTTAGCTGCATGGAATCCACCTGCATAAACCCTTAAAGGTATATATACTGCCTCAAACACAATTCCAACAACGATATTTCCCATTATCCAGCTTACAAATAAAACTGTTAAAACATCTTCAAATAAATATATAATTCTTTGAAGTCCAAGAATTACAATTTTATCATTTGAATCGTTTATGTAGCCCCGTTTATAAAATGAATAAATAATTTTATCCATTTTTATACCTTCTTAAGTGCCCAAACTGTTCGTCAAACTCTTCTTGATAGTACCTCCGAGCACACGTTGTATTAACAGCTATTGTTGCCATTATAATTGTCAGCTTAAATAGAAGCATAGAAAATTTTTCTTTATTTTTTTTCATCTTGTCCCTCCCTTTGATACACATTACAATACAACATTTTTATCCACTTTTTTCTTAAAAGGAAAAAATTAAGACATAAACGGAAAAAGTCACATAAGTTTTACTCATGTGACTCCGACATATAATACAATATCTATCTTAAAAAAATCTCCTGTATTACTGATTTCCATTATTCCTTTATATTTGTCCACTACTGCTTGTACATTAACTAAACCAATTCCGTGGTACCCTTTGTTCTTTTTTGTACCAGGAAATTTTCCTCTACCACGTTTTAATATTCCATCGTATGAATTATGGACACCGATATAAAAAACCCCCTTATTATATTTCAGTTTTATAGATATTTGTTTATTCTTTGCTCCTTGCACAGCTTCTATGGCATTATCTAATAAATTACCTAATACAATATTTAAGTCAAAATCTGATATAAAAACATGATCTGGTACTTCTATCTCAACATTAGGACAGCAAAAATCTCCTGTTCGTTCTAGCATATAATTAATTATGCTATCAATTGCCATATTACCCGATTTCGCATATTCATTCGAAACATCCAATCCACTTTCCAACCTATCAATATAAGACAATGCTTCATTGCATTTTTCCTCCATCAAATATGCTTTAAGCAACAACATATGATTTTTTAAATCATGACGGATTGACCTAATTCTTTGCTGCGACTGACTTATTATATCAAATTGGTTTATATACATCTTTACTTGTTGCTCCATAATACTTTTTTGAATCTTCTCTCCATAAGCTTCTATCGTTTTTTCAAAAAGGTAATACACTCCCACATTCATAAGGCATATAATAGTCAAGCCGATCATGGCCCTAGCTCTATCTATTGAATCAGATATCACAATAATTTCTGCAACAATCCCACTTCCTACAGAAATAAAAATCATATTTAAATAACTACTTCCAGGTAAACATACACTTTTATCAATAGTGAAAAATCTCTCTATCAGCAGAATAATAATTAATGCTAACAAAGCCGCACAGATACCTTGAACCGCTTCATTCTCCACAGAGGCTTTTCCTCGTCCAAATACAAGCCATACTACATTTTCTGCACCGATTACCAAAACAATTGATGCCACTGCAGCCATTATTTTTTTAATTCTTCCTCCCTCGAACAAAAAATAAGCTATAAACAGCAATCCAAAAAACAATGAAGTTGTCGTCAAATCCAATATATGAAACATGTAGTAAACATACCAGTTGATAAACCAAACCAGCGCATATATGAAACACTTAATTGCTGCATTCATATGTCTGGGATGTAAAAAAAGCTTAATAACACGGATATTGACATACAAACTCAATATATTAAACACAGCACTAAATAACGCCTCATAACACTCCATAATTAATATCTCCCAAGTTTGTTTATTTGCAATACTCGTTGCCGTACTTTCTTACGTAGAGGTTGGCTAATCGGAACAATTGTTCCATTAGTCATAACCACCTCCTTCACACGGAACTCAGACACATAATTTACGTTAATTATATAAGATTTATGAACTGTTAAAAAACCACTTCCTTTAAGCTGTTTTTCTACATCTGACATTTTTCCGTAAAATTCCTCCTCTTCCTTTCCACTAATTACAATCCGCACTTTTTTGCCAGAACACTGAAAAAACATAATTTGATTTATATTTATCCAATATGAAGATTTTCCAAAATGATACTCAAAGAACATTCTCCCTTCTGAAAAAAGCTGTCTGTATTTACACATAATCTTTTCAATGTCTTCTTTTTTTATAGGTTTAACTAAAAAATCCATTGGTCTATTCTGAAAAAGCTGCATTGCATAATTTTCTTTTGATGATATGTATATAATCTGCGTTACTTCATTTGCCTTTTCTGCACGTATCATCTGCCCTACTATTATTCCATTTATCTGCTGCAATTCTATGTCAAGAAACAATATATCAAAGGCTGATTCTTCCTTCATATACTTCAAATAATCCTCCCCCGAAAAAAAAACCTCTGATTGAATCTCTATTTCTTCTTGTTGAGCATATTCCTCTAAATATTTTTCAATTTGTCCACAAAACAAATAATCATCATCACAAATTCCAATCCTATACATGATTCACTCTCCAGTATATATATTAAATCTATACATACATTCATCATTAGTTTCTTCCCTGACAGCCGTCTCTATCTGCATTACCCCTTTTTATGTTTTGTCTTTACATGAAGCTGTATTTCGTAGGGATTTAAAAACTCTTCTTTTTCTCCCTCCAAAAGGGTATAGCGGTCATGCAGATGATATACCTGCTCATCTCTTGTATGGTTGATGACAAACAGCCATACTTTGTCATCGCTCTCGCGTGTCATCATCTCCACACCATCTGCTGCCGCGCCAAGTGTCTCAATATCACTTGCCTTGGCAAAATATGCCATCAAATCCTCCATTAGCTCTTTGCCGGGTTCTGTGCCCACATACCACGCAACGCCTTCTCCATACATATGTTCCGTTATCGCGGGAGATTGTTTATAAAAGCTTGTTGAATACTCCGCTATCAGACTGGCTCCCTGAAGCGTTATAATGTCACACCATTTCTCAATCACATACTCTTTCTTGCCATACAATACGCCCCCCTTTTTTCCAAGGAGACAGTCATATTCTGGTATTTCAATCCCGCAAAGCTCTCCAAGGCGTCCTGGAAGTTCCATGTCTGTCATGCACAAATTCGTCTCATCTTTGACACCTGTACGCATTGTCAGCACCAGATGTCCACCATTTTTTACATACTCCATATAGTGCTGTTCAAGCCGTGGATTCATCAGATATTGCAGCGGCGCAATCACCAGTTTATAGTTCGTCAAATCATCCATACCCTGTACAAAGTCAACAGGAATTTTCTTTTCGTACAGTGCTTTATAATATTTGTTAAGATGTTCTACATATCGAAGCTCTGGGTGATTTGGCTGAATATCAAACGCATAGTTTTGCCGAAAACTGTGCACAATCGCCACTTGCGGATTTGGCATCGCTCCCTCAAATTCATCCATGTATGGCGCAAAGGTTTGTATCAGTGTTTTGGCTTCCTGATAAGTCCTTCCCGGATTTCCGCTATGACCTAATATTCCATGCCAAAACTGCTCCGTTCCCATCGCACAAGTGCGCCATCGAAAAAATAAGATGCTATCTGCTCCATGCGCTACAGACTGCATTGCCCATGCTGCCATCTGTCCTGGTTTGGGTGCTCGTGCCATATATTCCCATCCTGCAATGCCCGCCTGCTGTTCCATCATCCAAAACGGTTTTTTCTTATATCCTCGCACAACATCATAGGAAGCAGCAATTTCGCTATCAGGCTGGTGCGGAGTTTTCTGCCAGTACCCTGCCGGATAACTATCATTGGATACAAAGTCTAGCAGCGTACCCAAATCATAATAATTGACTTTCTGATTGAATCCCATATAGTTGTGTGTAATAAACTGATTGGGGCAGTACTCCCGAATAATATCCGCCTGCCATTTTGCAAAATTGACAATCAAATCCGAGCAATAGCATTTCCAATCCAGCAAAGCGGAAGGGTTTTCGCCTGCTGCTGTGATAAGCGGCGGAATTATCTGTGAAAAACGATGATATCCCTGACTCCAAAATGCAGTTCCCCATGCGTCGTTGAGTGCTTCAATTGTTCGATACTTAACCGCAAGCCATCTCTGAAATTGCAGTCTGCAAGAACCGCACATACACAAATCCTCATGCGAATTGCCAAGTTCATTGTCTATCTGCCACCCGATCACTCCTGGATTCTCAGCAAACCTTTGGGCATATGCCGTCACAAATCGTTTAATGTGAACACGGTATGCCTTATTGGAATGGCAATTATGATGCCTGCCGCCAAAGTATCTGCGTCTTCCATGGTGGTCTATCGGCTGAATTTCAGGGTTTTTCTCAATCATCCAGGCTGGCGGCGCCGCGGTCGGTGTTCCCAGAATTGTTTTGATACCATACTGATTCAAAAGCGCCACTGCTTCTTCTAACCACTCAAACTGAAACAGCCCTTCCTGTGGTTCCATCTTAAACCATGAAAATTCTGCCATCCTGACAACCTGCACACCCATTTCCTGCATCAGTTTTGCATCTGTTTCCCATCGCTCCCGCGGCCAATGTTCCGGATAATAAGCAACTCCAAAATGTATGCTCATCCTTACTGTCTCCTTTATTATAAGTTCCGCTCCACCCTTCCTGCGCCTGGGTTGCCAGAGCAATTCTTTCCTTTCCATTCTCTCTCGTCAAGAATTGCTCTGGGCGCAGTCCGGGGAGAGCAGTTTTGCGTTTTCTACAGTTTTGTTACAAGGTTTTCTACAAGTTTTGCGCAATGGGCCGCCGCGGCGCGTTCAAACTCAGGATAGTCCATATGTGCACTGCCGTCCGCCTTATCTGAAATCGCACGAATCACGACATAAGGAAGCTGATTCAAAAATGCAGCGTGTGCAATTGCCGCCCCCTCCATCTCAGCGCAAAAACCATCAAACTGCTGAATCAGCCTGTCTTTCACAGAACCGTCAGAAATAAACTGATCGCCGCTGACAACGCGCCCCTCATAGACACCAATCTCTGGATTTACTTCCTTGCAGACTGCCATCGCTTCTTCGACAAGCTTTCTGTCCGCCTTGAAAAAAGAAGTCTCCATCTGCGGAATAATCCCTGGTTCATAGCCAAGTCCACTGACGTCCATATCATGTTCACATGCGTCCGTTGACACCACAATATCACCAATATTAATCTCTGCTCTAAGAGAACCTGCCACTCCTGTATTGATCACGGTATCCACATCAAACAAATCCGCTAATATCTGCACACAAATGCCTGCGTTTACCTTACCAATCCCACATTGTACTATGACAACTTCCTTGCCGTTTAAACTTCCCTCATGAAACTTCATGCCAGCCTTTTCCACAACATTTTTGCATTCCATTTTTGACTTCAGCTCTGAAACTTCAAGCTCCATCGCACCAATTATTCCTATTTTTTTCATGTCTTGTTCCCTTCTATCATAAAAATAAACAATCTCTCGCTCAATGGCTCAGATTTCCGATTACGACTTACTGCGGATATACAAGCCTGTCCTCTTTGATATTGTACAGCACATTGTCCAGATAACGTTTTGCCAGATAATTTGCCATTCCTAAATTCATATCCAAATAATTTCCGCAGTCTTTAGGACTTGCTCCTGGCACTTCATCATGAAAATCACGAATAAATTCATATAACTCAATCATCAGCGGCACAATCTCTTTGGATTCATAATCGCCTGCAAGCAACAAATAAAATCCTGTGCGGCATCCCATTGGACCGAAATAAATTGTTTTGTCCTTGTATTCTTTGTGATTTCTTAAAAATGTCGCCGCCAAATGTTCAATGGTGTGAACCTCTGCAGTGTTCATCACAGGTTCTTCGTTGGGCGAGGTCATTCTTAGGTCAAATGTTGTGATGGTGTTTTCTCCCACCGTATCTTTTCTCGAAACATATACTCCTGGCTGCAGTTTGATGTGATCAATTGTAAAACTTGTTATTTTCTCCATTATAAACCTCCTATTTATAGTCGCTGCGCGACAGCTCTTAAGGGTAATGCCACTTCGACACACCTGTT